>FSUP01000632.1_pt1 | contig 12383 bp, 8 predicted proteins | sample 1637431 | NCBI WGS metagenome assembly FSUP01 (sample SAMEA3914816, study PRJEB12502) | metagenome | biome: forest; material: soil | place: USA | collected 2011-09-16 | depth 0.3 m | reverse complement strand
GGAGCGCACCTGGCGGCCATGCCGCTGCACTGGCAGTTGACGTCACGCGACGCCAAGCTGGTGCGGCGGTGTCGAACCGCGCCCGCCTACCGGCTCTACGCCATGGCCAACACCACGCCGCCGAAGCCGGCCCTCATCCATGTGGGACAAGGCGGCGCGGCGATCGAAGTGGAGGTTTACGAACTGGACGTGTCCGCCTTCGGCAGCTTCGTCGCCGAGGTGCCCGCGCCCCTCGCCATAGGCTCCGTGACTCTGGATGACGGCAGCGAGGTGAAGGGGTTCGTCGCTGAGCCCAGGGCGATCGATGGCGCCGAGGATATTACCCACCTGGGCGGCTGGCGCGCCTACATCGCGCGCGGTTCAAAACCCTGAAGCACGACGTCTTTCGCGGCGCCTGACAGCGGCTCGCGCCTTCGCGGCTAGAAACAGCCGGCGCTCAACAGGATGTGCATGCGCCGGGCCGCCACCTCCGCCCGTTCGGTGACTTCCGAGGGCGTCGGCGTGTGCAGACCCTGCAGTGCTTCGTCGAACACCCCCGCCTTCAGCAGCCCGGCAAAGGCCTGGGATGCCGCGGTCTTGTCCCGGATGGTCCAACCCTCGCGCCCGGCCCACAAGTCCAGGTAGCCGCCGAACTTGGCCGCGGCGCCGCCGACGACCTCCTCCTGATAGCGGCGGCCGACTTCGGGAAACCGGCGCGAGTCGCGCGTCACCACCTGGTAGAGCGCCAGTTGCTCGCGCGACAGCGCATGGCTGAGGTACTCCTCGCCGGCCATGGCCAGGGCCGTGGCCGGGGGCTCGTCGTACCAGGGCGGCGGCGGTTCGGCCCCGTCCTCGTCGCCGATATTGCCGCACGCAGCCTGCATCACGGCGCTGAACAGGTCGTCCTTGCTCTCAAAGTGCCGGTAGAGGGTCTTGATCGACACCCCGGCGTCGGCGGCGATCTGGTTTACCGACGCCTCGGCATAGCCGGCGTCCAGGAACGCCTCCATGGCGGCGCCCACGATCACCGCGCGCTTGCGGTCCATCAGGGCGGCCTTCGGATTATCCGCCGACCAGGTTTTGGCCATCCAATCGTCCATTCGCATCTTGACACAGGATACGACAGCACTAACTGTCGTATGTGAGACAGCGATCACTGTCACACAGTCCATAGGTACTGCCGCAACCCCGGCCCCGCAAGTGCGCGCCTGCCCCACACGGATGAATAGCCATGGCCAATCTCCTCGCCCAACCGCTGGCGCTGCCCAACGGGGCGGTCCTGTCCAACCGCCTCGCCAAGGCGGCGATGAGCGAAGGCTTCGCCGACGCCCGCAACCATTCGACGCCCCGCCTCGAGACGCTTTACCGCCGCTGGGCCGGTTCCGGCGCGGGCCTGCTGCTGTCGGGCAACATCCAGGTCGACCGCTGGCACCTGGAGCGGCCGGGCAACGTCGTGGTCGATGACGACAGCGGTCAGGCCCAGTTGGCCAGGCTCGCCGCCGCCGGCACGTCACAGGGCGCCCACTTCTGGGCCCAGCTCAGCCACACCGGCCGCCAGGTCAGCAGCCACATCAATTCCGCGCCGCTCTCACCGTCAGCCGTGGACATCGACGTGATCCGCGGCGCGGGCTTCAGCTTCGCCACGCCCAGGCCGATGACCGAAGCGGAGATCGAGCGCGCCATCCGCCAGTTCGCCTTCGCCGCCATGGCGACCAAGGAAGCCGGCTTCACCGGCGTGTCCCTCCACGCCGCGCACGGCTATCTGATTTCCCAGTTCCTGAGCCCCCTCTCCAACCACCGCACCGACCGCTGGGGCGGTTCGCTGGAGAACCGCTCGCACTTCCTGCTGGAGGTGATCGCCGCCATCCGCGCCGCGGTCGGGCCGGCCTTTCCGATCGGCATCAAGCTCAACGCCTCCGACTTCCAGAAGGGCGGCTTCACCAACGCCGAGTGCGTCGAGCTGGTGAAGATCCTGGGGGACACAGGCCTGGACCTGCTGGAGCTGTCGGGCGGGTCGCTGGAGCAGCCCAAGGTCGTCGGCGTCACCATCAAGGACGAGGGCGAGGACGGACCCCGCGCGAGCACCGTGGCGCGCGAGGCCTATTTCGTGGCCTTCGCCGGCGCCGTTCGCGCCGTCGCCAAGATGCCGGTGATGGTCACCGGCGGGTTCCGCACGGCGGCCGGAATGATCGAAGCGCTGGAAGGCGGCGACCTCGACGTCGTGGGCCTCGGCCGGCCGCTGATCGCGGACCCGATGGCCGCACACCGCCTGCTGAGCGGCGAGATCGAACGCACCCACGCTCCGGAAGCTGGCCTGAACCCGTTCCACATCCTGCCCTGGAACAACATCCAGCTCGAACGCCTCGCCGACGGTCTCGACCCGGATCTGTCGCTGAGCGGCGAGGCGGCCGTCGCGGCGTTCGTCGAGATCGAAGGTCGCAACATGGCCACGCTGCTCGAACAGCGGGCGCGGCTGGCCGCCTAGAGTCCGCGGAGCCTAGGGCGCGGCAGCCGCCCGATCGAACTGCGCGGCGACGGAGCGAACGGCGCCGCGCAGCCATTTGTGGGCGGGGTGGTCGTCGAAGCGGCTGTGCCAGACCATGACGCTGTTCAGCGGCGGGGACGGGAACGGAAGCGGGGCCAGTTCGATCGCATAGGCGCGTCTGAACTCCTCGGCGAACTGGCGGCCCATGACAGCCACCATGTCCGACTGGGTCAGGACCGCGCCCGCCGATAGGTAGGGCGCCTCGGCGGTGATGGACCGCGCTAGGCCCTTCGCATCCAGCTCGGCGTCCACGAAGCCCAGATCGTCGCCGCTGGATGAAATCACCAGGTGTGGCAGGGCGGCGAAGGCCTCGATGTCCAGCCGCCGCTGAGTTGAGGGGTGGCCGCGGCGCGTGACAGCGACGTAGTAGTCCTCCAGGAGCGGCTGAGATGAGAACCGGCTGACGGACGCCTGCCGGCCCAGGATGGCGAGATCCATCTCGCCGCGGTCGAGCATCTCCGGCACGTCCAAGGTGCCGCTGGGACGCAGCGACAGGCGGACATTGGGCGCCACGGCGCGGCACTCGCTGAACACCGGACCGGCCAGCACTACCGCGGCATAGTTGTTCACGGCGACGACAAAGCGCCGATGCGCCTCCTCGGCGACGAACTCTTCGGGGTCCAGGGTGCGCTGCAGGTCGAGCAGGGCGCGGCTGATCGGCTCGGCCAGGTGTTCGGCCCGCGGGGTCGGCATCATCCCCTCGGGTGTGCGCACGAAGAGCTGGTCCTTCAGCATCCACCGCAAGCGATTGAGCGCGTGGCTCATGGCCGGCTGGCTGAGACCGAGCTTCTCGCCGGCCTTGGTTACGCTGCGCTCGCGCAACACAGCGTCGAACACCAGCAGGAGATTGAGGTCGAAGGTTCTCAGCTGCATGGCGATCGGGTCCGGGTCAGTCCAACACATTCTCTACACGAATGGGGCGGTGCAGAGGATGCACTTGTCTCATATGGCGTCGCTGCCACACTTGGAAACCAAGAGAACCCGGAGCGGCGACCATGGTCCACCCCCTGACCCCACGGCTGCACAGCTTCAGCCGTGAGGACCCCATATCCGCTGACGCCCTGATCATCATCCTGTTCGGTGAGGGCCAAATGGCGGCGGCCGAGGACCTGGTCCAGCAGTGGGCGCCCGCCGTGCCGCGCGGCGCCTTCGCCGGGCTGGAGCTGGACCTGACCATGCGGCGCATGGACGTCGTTCGCCTGCGCGGTCTGCTGGCGGACGCGGCCGAGAGTCACGGGCTGCACAGCCAGCAGATCGTGTTGCTGGGCGCCGGCCGCGCCGGACAGGTCGCCATTGATCTGGCCCTGCTGGGCGTGGTCCCCGGCGCCGCGGTGATCACTCTGAACATCCCTCTTGAAGCCAACGCCGCAACCCTCGCCCCTGCCCCCGCCGCCGTGCGCATGGTGCAGCACAGCAGCGCCGACGACCCCAACGGTGAACGGTTCCACGCCGTGGTCGACGCCCTCCAGCGTCGGCAGGTCAATATTCGAAGCATGCTCTTGCCCGATCTGGAGGCGGCGACCGAGCGCGCCACCAGGCGGGCGGCCGCCGCCTTCCTGGTCGAACTTGTGGCCAACGCCAGCCGCATGGCGCCCTCCGCGAGGACCTGGCCATGAACCGTGAAGGCCTGTCTGGCTGCCGGAGGCTGGTTTTGTACAAGATCATCACAATGCGACGTCTTTGTACTACGCCTCGCCGGTGCGCCCTGGCGGCCACGCGCGCCGCGACCATTTTATCGGCGAGGGGCGTCCGAAAGCAGATGCGACCCAGGCGCCCGGTCCGATGTCAGGTCTGAAAGAAAGCTGGTCCACGACACGGGTCGCCGACGCGTTCGCTCGGCCCGCAGACACCAAATTCCCGCAAGCCCTGTCAATCCCCTCCTGGACTGACGAAGGCTCCATGTCGACCGAAACGAGGATCCACGCATGATCCGCCTCGTCCATCTCGCCCTGGCGCGGCCCTACACCATCATGGTCATGGGGCTGCTGATCCTGATCTTCGGTGTTTCCGCGATCGTGCGCTCGCCGGTGGACATCTTTCCCAGCATCAACGTGCCGGTGATCAGCGCGGTGTTCACCTACAACGGCCTGTCGCCCGACGACATGTCCGGCCGCATCGTCACCTATTACGAGCGGGCCCTGACCACTAGCGTCAACAACATCGAGCATATCGAGTCCCAGTCGCTGCCTAACTACGGGGTGATCAAGATCTACTTCCAGCCGTCGGTGAACATCAACGCCGCCATGGCGCAGGTGACGTCGACCTCGCAGACCGTGCTTAAGCAGATGCCCGCCGGGATCACGCCGCCCACGATCCTAAGCTACGACGCCTCCAGCGTGCCCATCCTGCAACTGGCGCTCTCCAGCAAGACGCTGCCGGACACCACCCTCTTCGACCAGGCCACCAGCTTCATCCGGCCGCAACTGGCCTCGGTGGCCGGCGCCGCCATCCCCCTGCCCTACGGCGGCAAGGTGCGGCAGGTGGAGGCCGACCTCAATCCCCTGGCCCTGCACCAGTTCGGCCTGTCGGCGAACGATGTGGTCACCGCCCTGGGTCAGCAGAACCTGATCACCCCGGTCGGGACGCAGAAGATCGGCACGTTCGAATACACGGTGAGCCTGAACGACTCGCCCAGCGCCATCGACGCTTTCAACAACCTGCCGATCAAGACCGTCAACGGCGCGGTGATCTACATGCGCGACGTGGCCTTCGTTCACGACGGCAGCCCGCCGCAGACCAATGTGGTGCACGTCGACGGCCAGAGCGCGGTGCTGCTCAGCATCATCAAGTCCGGCGCGACCTCGACCCTGTCGATCATCTCCGGCGTCAAGTCGCTGTTGCCTCAGATCAAGAGCACCTTGCCGCCCGGCCTCAACCTGACGACGGCCGGCGACCAGTCGGGCTTCGTGATAAGCGCGGTCTCGGGCGTGGTCCGCGAAGCCCTCATCGCCGCGTCGCTGACCGGTGTGATGATCCTGCTGTTCCTCGGCAGCTGGCGCTCCACGCTGATGATCACGATCTCGATCCCGCTGTCGATCCTGGCCGCCATCGCCGTGCTGTCGGCCCTCGGCGAGACCATCAACATCATGACCCTGGGCGGTTTGGCCCTGGCGGTCGGCATCCTGGTGGACGACGCCACGGTGAACATCGAGAACATCAACCGGCACCTTGAGAACGGCGACGAGATCGAGGCCGCCATCCTCGGCAGCGCCTCGCAGGTCGTGCAGCCCGCCACGGTGTCGCTGCTGTGCATCTGCATCGCCTTCCTGCCGATGCTCACCCTGACCGGCGTCGCCGGCTACCTGTTCCGTCCCCTCGCCGAGGCGGTGATCTTCGCGCTGGTGGCTTCCTACCTGCTGTCGCTGACGCTGGTGCCCGCCATGGCGCATGCCCTGCTGGGCAAAGAGCACGAGGGCGACGCGAAAGCCGGGAAACCACCAGGCAGGTTGGCGCGCTTTCTCAGCATGATGGGACGCGTGCAACAAGGATTCGACGCCCGCTTCGAAAACGTGCGCGAGAACTATGTCGGCCTCCTGACCCTGGCCCTGCGCCACCAGCGGGCGGTGGTCGTGGGCTTCCTGGGAATCTCGCTGCTCTCCTTCACCCTGGCGCCGGCGTTGGGCCAGGATTTCTTCCCCAGCGTCGACGGCGGCCAGATCAAGATCCACGTGCGCGCCCAGACCGGTTCGCGGATCGAGGAGACCACTCAGCTCACCGACCGCATCGGGACCGCGATCCACCAGATCATCCCGACCGACGAACTCGACAGCGTGGTCGACAACATCGGCCTGAGCGTCAGCGGCATCAACATGGCCTACAACAACTCCGGCACCATCGGGACCGAGGACGCCGACGTCCTGATAAGCCTCAAGGCCCATCACGGCCCGACCGCCGACTATGTGCAGCGCATGCGCGAGGTCCTGCCGCGCCAGTTCCCGGGCGCGACCTTCTCCTTCCTGCCCGCCGACATGGTCAGCCAGATTCTGAACTTCGGCTCGCCCGCCCCGATCGATCTGCAGGTGGTCGGCAGCAACCTTCCGGCGGATCGGAAGTACGCCGAGGATCTGCTGGCCCGGATCAAGGTGATCCCCGGCGTGGCCGACGCCCGCATCCAGCAGGCGTTCCAGGAGCCGACCCTGAACGTGAATGTCGACCGTTCGCTGGCGGGCCTAGTGGGCCTCAACGAACGCGACGCGGCGACGGCTATGCTCACCACGCTGGCGGGAAGTTCGCAGGTCAATCCGACCTACTGGCTCAACCCCAAGACGGGCGTTTCCTACCCGGTCGAGATCCAGGTGCCGCAGGACCAGATCAGCTCGCTGGGCGGCCTTCAGAACCTGCCGCTGACCGCCGGTGGCGGCGCCCCGGCCGGACCCGGCCCCGCCGCCGCGCCGCAGCTTTTGGGCGGCGTGGCCGACATCCAGCGTTCGCCCAGCGACGCCCTGGTTTCGCACTACAACGTCCGGCCGGTGATCGACATCTACGCCACGCCCCAGGGTCGCGATCTTGGAGCGGTCGCCGCCGACATCCGCAAGGTGATGAGCGCGACGGCGCACGACGTTCCCAAGGGCTCCCAGATCGTCCTGCGAGGGCAGGTGACGACAATGACCAGCGCCTATCAGCAGCTGTACATCGGGCTCGCCTTCGCCATCGTGCTGATCTACCTGCTGATTGTCGTCAATTTCCAGTCCCTGATCGACCCGTTGGTGATCGTCGCGGCCCTGCCGACGGCGCTGGCCGGCATCATCTGGATGCTGTTCGCGACCGGCACCACCATCTCCGTGCCCGCCCTCACCGGCGCGATCATGTGCATGGGCGTGGCCACGGCCAACAGCATCCTGATGATCGCCTTCGCCCGGGATCGGATGGCTGCGGGGGTGGACCCCCTTGAGGCGGCTCTGGAGGCTGGCCAGACGCGATTCCGGCCGGTGGTGATGACCGCGCTGGCCATGGTGCTTGGGATGCTGCCCATGGCCATCGAGCCTAGCCAGAACACGCCCTTGGGCCGCGCGGTGATTGGTGGTTTGATCTTCGCCACCTGCGCTACGCTCATCTTGGTGCCGACGTTGTTCAGCTTCGTCCATGGCCGAGCGTCTAAACGCGCCGCCCAAGCAGCGGCGCCGCCGCCCCTTGCCATTCCAGAACATCCTTGAGGGAACGAGACCCATGTCCCTAGCCACGCCCCACCCCCCACCAGCTAAGACACCCAACATCCGTCGCCTCCGCCTGGTCGGCGGGGCGGCGGTCGCCGTGGCTCTCGTCGTCGGAGCCGGGGGCCTCATCCTCCGGGCCTCCAACAAGCACGCGAACGCCCAGTGGGCGGCGGCCCAGGCGATCCCGACGGTGACCCTCGTCAAGCTTGGCCCCCAGGCCTCCAGCCAGCTCATGCTGCCAGGCGCGGTGCAGGCCTTCCAGACCGCCCAGATCTTTGCCCGCGTCCCCGGCTATCTGAAGGCCTGGAAGCAGGACATCGGCTCCACCGTCAAGGCAGGCCAGGTCCTGGCCACCATCGACGCGCCCGAACTGGACCAGCAGTACTCCCAGGCCAAGGCGGACCTCGCGACCGCGCAGGCGAACCAACGCCTTGCCGTGCTGACCGCGAAGCGCTGGTCGGCGCTTCTGAACTCGCAAGCGGTGTCTCAGCAGGCGGTGGACGAAAAGGCCGGCGACCAGGACGCCAAGACCGCCCTGGTCGCCGCGGCGCTGGCCAATGTGCGCCGGTACGCGGCCATGGAGGCCTACAAGACCGTCGTCGCCCCCTTCGACGGGGTGGTGACCGCGCGCAAGACCGATGTCGGCGCCCTGATCAACGCCGGCTCCACCGGCCAGGAACTATTCGAGGTGGCCGATCTGCATCGGCTGCGGATCTATGTGCAGGCGCCGCAAACCCTGTCGTCCAAGCTGATGGTAGGCCAGTCCGCGACCTTCACGGTCCCGCAGTTCCCGGGTCGGACCTTCCCGGCGACGGTGATCGCCGCCTCCCACATGCTGGAAGCCAATTCGCGCACCATGCAGGTGGAGCTGGAAGCCGACAATCCTCAAGGTCTGCTGGCGGCCGGCTCATACTGCCAGGTGGCGTTCCAGGTCGGCGGCGACACCGGGGCCACGCGTGTGCCGGCCACCGCGCTGATCTTGACGCCCCACGGGCCCCAGGTCGCCGTCCTGGGCCCCGGCAACCACGCCGTCGTGAAGCCCGTGAAGACCGGCCGGGACTTCGGCGACAGCATCGAAATCCTGTCAGGCCTGCAGCCGGCCGATCAGGTGATCGACAGCCCGCCTGAAACCCTGCGCAACGGCGACGTGGTCCGGCTCGCCACCGCCGTTCCCGCCCCGGCCCGCGCCCACAAGGGCGGTTGAACCATGTCTCGCCAAGGTCTGAACGCCCTCCTCGCCTCCGCCGCAGCCGCCGGCCTGGCGGCCTGCAGCTTCGCGCCGCCCTATCATCCGCCTCTGGTCACCGTCCCGCAGACCTATCAGCAACAGGGAATCTGGGAAACCGCGCGGCCGGCCGACAGTCTCTCGCGCGGCGACTGGTGGAGCAGGTTCAACGACGCCACCCTCAATACCCTGGAGGCCCAGGTCGAGCCCGCCAACCCCGACCTGGCCGCGGCCCTGGCCCGCTACGACCAGGCGCGAGCCTTCACGGACGAGGCCAAGGCGAACCTCATTCCCCAGATCGGCCTGGGCGCCAGCGCCTCGGCCAACCGGCAATCGCTGCAACGGCCCCTGCGCGGTCCGACACAGCCGACCTACTATCGCGCCGACCAGATCGCCGCGTCGGCCAGCTACGAGTTCGACTTCTGGGGCAAGATCCGCAACGAGATCAACAGCCGCAAGGCGCTCGCCCAGGCCAGTGACGCCGACCTTGCGACCATGCGGCTCAGCTTGCAGACCGAGCTGGCCACCGACTATTTCCAGCTGCGCGGCCTCGACGCCGACGCCAAGCTCCTGGCCGACACCGTCAGCGCCTACCAGAAGGCGCGCGACCTGACCCAGACCCTGTTCGAGGGCAAGATCGCCGCCAGCATCGACGTCTCGCGCGCCGAGACGCAGCTGGACACCGCCCGCGCCCAGGTCTCCGACATCGCCGCCCGCCGCGCCTTGGTGGAACACGCCATCGCCGTGCTGGTCGGCAAGAACGCGTCGGATTTCTCCATACCGGCGGAGGTTCCCCCCTTCGCCCTGCCCGACATTCCGGTGGACCTTCCCTCGACCCTTTTGCAGCGGCGTCCGGACATCGCTTCGGCCGAGCGCGCGGCGTCGGCGGCCAACTTCGAGATCGGGGTCGCCAAGGCCGCCTTCTATCCCACCATCACCTTCGACGCCCTTGGGGGCTTCCAGAGCTCGGGACAGAACCTGTTCAAGTTGGCGGACACCTTCTGGACACTCGGCCCGAGCGTCAGCCTGCCGATCCTGGACGGCGGATTCCTGCGCGCCCAGGAGAGGTCCACCTACGCCCGGTTCCGCGAGGTCTCGGCCAACTATCGCTCCATCGTCCTCGTGGCCTTCAAGGAAGTGGAGGACAACCGGGCGATGCTGCACTGGCTGAACCAGGAGTCCGCCGATACGGATGCGGGGGTGACGGCGGCCCAGCATACCCTGTTCGTTGCGCTCACCCTCTACCGCGAGGGTGCGACAAGCTACCTCGACGTGGTGACCGCCCAGACCGCCCTCCTGCAGACGCAGCAGCTGTCGCTGGACCTGCGCACCCGTCGCATGGTCGCCGACGTCGGCCTGGTCAAGGCGCTGGGTGGCGGCTGGGACGTCAAGGACCTGGTCGCGACCCCTGGCGGCGAGCCTCATCCGCAGGGCTGAACCGGGAATCATACGTCCGGAATTGTCGCATCCCGGAGGCACGGTCGGTGAGTTCACGAGGAGAGCTCACATGACCGCCCACTACAGCCTGCCGCACGCCCATCGCACCGCCGCCTCGCCGTCGGCCGCGCTCCTGCGGCTCGCCGGCGCGGCGCGCTACGGCGGGGTGCTTGCCGTCTGGTTCGGCCTGCTGCTGATCCGCCCGCGGCTGGCCCTCGACATCCTCCGCCATCGCCGCCCGGAGTCCCCAATTCCACGCCTCGCCGCGTTCAGGACACGGTGACGATCGCCCGGTTGCCGTGCAGCTGCGTCCCGACCAGCGCCGAGCGCGGGCCGAGGCGAAGCGGGCCCAGGCCGCCCGCGGCGTTCCGGAGACGATTGCCGCGGGCGACGACTTCGGCCTTGGCGCCGTCAGCGAAGGTCACATCGACGCCGTTGGCGTCGGCAAGGCCAAAGGCCATGTTGTCCATCAGCTCCACGCGAACGGGCGAGTCCGTCGAACCGCCGGACAGGTGGGCGTTAAGCAGTCCCCTGCCGCCGCGGGCGGTGACGCCGACCAGCGAGAGACTTGCGAAGGCAGCGTTCCTGCCGGTCGGCGCGCCGACCTCCACCAGGGCCGTGTGTCCAGCGCCGCCGGAAAGGCCAAGGTCGGACAGGGCGATATCGCCGCCTGGCGCGCCGGCGTTGTTGAGGATCGCCAAGGCCGGGAATCCGCCCTGGGTCTCGATGGTCCCGCCGCGCACCGTCAGGGAGCGCAGATAGCAGACAATCCCGTACTGCACCGCGCCCTGGATACGCACCCCTTCCAGGTCCAGCTCCACACTGGACCCGGGGGCGGGCCGGCAATGGACGCCGAAGAACCCACCCTGGACCTGCAGATCCTGCACCCGCACGCCGGTCAGCTGGGTGTTCACGGCGCCGTTGCAGGTCATCATCAACCCGATCTGTTCCGGCCCCGGCGGCTTGGACCAGGACGCCCGTGCGCCTGAGATCTGACAGCCCACCATCGGTCCGGCCGTGCTCGCCGAAACCACCAGCGCCGGACCCAGGCTGTCGCTCACCGCCACGTCGCGGGCTTCGAAGTCGTGGCAGGACTGCACCTGCAGGCCGCCGGCGCTGCCGCTTGACCTGTAGCCGTGGAAATAGGCGCGCAGGGCGTTGCTGGCCTTGGCCGCGTAGCCCCCGCCCGAATGGTCGCAATCGGTGTAGCCGCAGTCCTCGCAGCCGTCGATGTAGTGGGCCGCATGGCCGGGGTTGCCGCCCTGGGCCGTGCAGGCGATCACCACCGTGCGCTTGCAGGCGCCCAGGGAATAGCCCTTCCAGCCGTAGTTGCGGATCGCGCAATCGCGGACCTCGCCGTCATCGCAGCGGTAAAGCTCGATCACCGCGCCGGTCAGAAACGCCGTGTGCGTCTGGACGCCATCGGCGACGAAGTTCCGGATGCGAATGCCCGGCGCCTCCCTGGCCATCAGCCCGCCGCCGGGCGTGTTTCGCACCATGACCCCGTCGATCTGGGTTCCGGCCAGAGACGCATCGGACTTGCCCTCCAGATAGATCGCCGATCCTTCCGGGGCTCCGACTCCCAGCCATTTTTTCGCCGGCGCCGCCAGCCCCGCGCCGTCCAGCGTGACATCATGCAGGTGGAAGCCTGGCCGACCGTGGATCAGGACGGCGCCGCGGAACCCCGGTCCGGCGGTGATCCGACCGCCGCCGCTGATCGGCACGCTCAGTCCCAGGGTCGATCCGACCCGGTAGTTGCGGCCCGGTGTGAGCGTTAGGGGCCGGGCGAGCGCCTGTGCGGCCATCAGGGCTTCGCGGTCATCGTCACGGCCGTCCCCGGCGGCGCCGGCCTGTTCGGGCGTGATCTGGAGCTCCGCCAGCTCCCAGCATGCGCCATCGGCGGAACGGGTGCGGTAGACCGTCGGATCACCAGGCGCGCAACGCCGGTAGGCGGCGCCGCCCACGCCCGGCCTGCCATGGCCGTGCGTCGTGATGCGCTGTAGATGCGGCGGGGTCATCAGGGTCGGCAGGGCACGGGAAAGAG
>FSUP01000701.1_pt1 | contig 12422 bp, 11 predicted proteins | sample 1637431 | NCBI WGS metagenome assembly FSUP01 (sample SAMEA3914816, study PRJEB12502) | metagenome | biome: forest; material: soil | place: USA | collected 2011-09-16 | depth 0.3 m | reverse complement strand
AGCCACGAGCCAGCGTAATAGCCCCCTCCTTCAGCGAGCGCCTGATCCTCGGTAGCTCAGTTGGTAGAGCAGCCGGCTGTTAACCGGCTGGTCGCAGGTTCGAGTCCTGCCCGAGGAGCCACGCTGGAAACAAAGCCGCAAACGTCGGCGGTTTCCGAACCGACACCCGCCGCCTTCCGTCCGGGCCGGCGCATGAGGTGAATGATGGACGTGCTCAACATCGCCGTGCGCCTGGCGCAATACGCCTCGATATTGTCGCCCTTTGGACTGGCCGCCTTCGCTGCCTACGTGCCGCGGGCGGCGCCTGGGCCGTGCGCTGGTCGCCTTGGCGGCGGCGGCCGGATCAGGAACCCCTTTCCCCTGCTGGCGGCCAGCGGCGTTAAGCCGGCCGTCTTGCGGACCTGAGGCGCAGGCTTGCGCTCGAGATGGGTCTGGCCTTCGGCGTCTTGGCCGTCGTCAGCGTGCTGGGCGCCCTCGCGCGGCCCGCGACGGCCTGAGTCGCGTTGGCTATCGTTAATGTTGGGGCCATGGGGTTGAGAGGGCGCGAACGGCAATAGGGAGCGGTTGGCGGGGCAGAATCCAACGGAAACCCATGAAACGCATCACCAGCGCAATCTTGATCACAGCGGCTATCGCGGCCGGCAGTGTCGTGGCGGCCAAGCCGACGGCGCACTATACCGGCGCCAAGCTCGCGTCGGCGGCCCACGTGACCATCGACCAGGCCCGCCAAACAGCCCTGAAAGCCCATCCGGGCGTCATCACCGACCAGGAGTTGGAAAAGGAAGCCGGCGGTTCCGGCCTGCGCTACTCCTTCGACATCAAGGCCGCCGGCAAGACCTATGAAGTCGGCGTGGACGCCCAGACCGGCAAGGTGCTTGAGAACGCCGCGGAAGGCGCGCATCCAGACTGATGTCCTCTGTCGCAAGCGCCCGCTTCCCGTGGCCGCCATGGTTGGGCACAGTCCAGTCATGAAGCTGCTGCTGGTGGAAGACGACAAGGAGGTGGCCGCCTATGTGCGGCGAGCCCTCTGCGAGACCGGCCACACTGTCGATGTGGCGGGCGCCGGACGGGACGGCCTGTTGCTGGCCGCCGCCGAACCCTATGACGTCATCGTTCTGGACCGGATGCTGCCCCAGATCGACGGCCTGTCGATCCTGCGCACGATCCGCGCGTCGGGGGTGAAGACCCCTGTCCTGCTGCTGACGGCGTTGGGCGGGATCGACGACCGCGTCGAAGGTCTGAACGCCGGGGCGGACGATTATCTGGTCAAGCCCTTCGCCATCTCCGAGTTGCTGGCCAGGCTGAACGCCCTGGCGAGGCGGCCACCCCCGCAAGATACGCCCACGGTCCTGAAGGTGGCCGACCTGGAGATGAACCTCCTCAAGCGCACGGTCTCCCGCGGGGGCGCGCGCATGGAGTTGCAGCCGCGCGAGTTCCAGCTTCTGGAATACCTGATGCGCCACAGCGGGCGCGTGGTCACCCGCACCATGCTGCTGGAGAGCGTGTGGGACTTCCACTTCGACCCCAAGACAAACATCGTCGAGACGCACATCAGCCGGCTTCGAGGCAAGCTCGCCCGCGGCGGGGCCAGCGACCTGATCCACACCGTCCGCGGCGCGGGCTATTGTCTGCGCGAGCCTGACTGACGTGTTCGGCTCCACCAGCGCGCGCCTTGCGGCGCTCTACACCACCGGCTTCGCGCTGGGAGTCCTGCTGCTCGGCTTCACCACTTTCCTGAATACGCGGGCCGCCTTGTTCGGTCAGTTCGAAGAACGCATCCGCACCGAGGCGTCCGCCCTGGCGCAGGAGTACCGCGTCGAGGGCTTGAATGGCGTCCAGCAGGCGGTTCGCGAACGGGAGCGCACACCGGGCGACCTGGACTATGGGCTGGCGGGCCCCGCGGGAGCGCCGATGGAGGGCCGGCTTGCCGGCGCCGAGGCGCCGGCCGGCTGGTCGACGATCGACCTTGGCGGGCGCGGGGAGGGTCGGGAGAAGATCAGGGTCTACGCCATCGACCTCGGGCAGGGATACCGCCTCCTGGTCGGCGACGACGATGAGCGCATCGAACGCGTCGAGCGAGGGCTGGTCGTGCGGTTCATCCTCGCCTTCCTGGGCGTGATCGCCCTGGGCGCCGCCGGCGGCTATGGCCTCAGCCGGGTTGTCCATCGCCGGCTCGCGGCGATCAATGATACGGCCGAGGCGATCATCGTTGGCGATCTGGCCAGCCGGGTGCCGGAACGAGGCTCGGGCGACGACCTGGATCGCCTGGCTGCGACGCTAAATCGGATGCTGGACCGTATTCAGGCCCTCATGGACAGCCTGCGACAGGTCTCCAGCGACATAGCGCACGACCTGCGCACGCCGCTCACCCGCCTGCGCCAACGCCTGGAGGGGGCCCTCGCCAGCCCCGAAGATGTCGACAAGGCGGCGTCCCTGGAAGCGGCGCTGGACGATGTGGACGCGATCCTGCGCACCTTCGCCGCCCTGTTGCGGATCGCCCAGATCGAGAGCGGCGGGCGGCGGGCGGCTTTCCGGCCGATCGATCTGATGACGACGGCGCGCACAGTGGTGGAGGCCTTCGCACCGGCCGCGGAGGATTCCGGGGGCCGCCTCGAACTGCTGGCCGGCGAAGCGACCGTCCTGGACGGCGACCCGGAATTGCTGACCCAGATGCTGGTCAACCTAGTGGAAAACGCCCTGCGCCATGGCGGACCGGGCGTCGCTGTGACCGTCAAGGTGAGCCGGTGTGGCGGCGGAGCGCGCGTCAGTGTTCTGGACACCGGTCCCGGAGTGCCTGAGGCGGAGCGCGAGCGGTTATTCGACCGCTTCTACCGGCTGGAACAGAGTCGTTCGACGCCCGGCAGCGGGCTGGGCCTGGCGCTGGTCGCGGCCGTCGCCCGCCTGCACGGCGCGGACGCGGCCGTTTACAATATCGAGCCGGGTTTCGAGGCGCGGATCACCTTCCCGCCGGCCGCCAGGACAAAGGCGCCGTGACATTGGCGTTTCTCAATCCCTGGGTCACGTCGCCTCGAAGCTCTGCATCGTAACACCCCGGACCGAAGTGGGGATCATGGCCCGAGCGTCTTCCTGGGGGTCCTGGGCGCGGGCGAATTCAAGGGTGCAAGCTTGTCGTCTCCTCAACCGACCAACGCCGGACGCGACCTTATGAGCAAGGTCCCGCAGGTGACCCTGGCGTTCTGGCTCATCAAGATCTGCGCGACCACCGTCGGCGAGACCGGCGGCGATGCCCTGTCCATGACGCTGAACCTGGGCTACGCGGTCAGCACTTTCATCTTCCTGGCCTATTTCGGCGTCGCCCTGGCCGGTCAGCTTACGGCGAAGCGCTTTCACGCCGCTCTCTATTGGGCGCTCGTGGTCGCCACGACGACCGTCGGCACCACGACGTCGGACTACCTGGATCGAACCCTGGGCCTGGGCTACATCAAGTCGTCGATCTTTCTGTTCGGCGCCGTCCTGGCGGCTCTCTTCATCTGGCGCCGCGTCACCGGGGCCATTGCGGTCGACCACATCACCGACCGGAAGAACGAGACCTTCTATTGGGTGACCATCCTGATCTCCAACACCTTGGGCACGGCGCTGGGTGACTTCGTCGCGACCGACGCGGGACTGGGGTTCGACGGCGGCGCCCTGGTGTTCTCCGGCCTCATCGCGCTGGTCGGGCTGGCTTACCTGTTCACGAAGACACCCCGGGCCATCCTGTTCTGGGCGGCCTACGTCCTGACCCGTCCCCTTGGCGCCACGCTTGGCGACATGCTGACCAAGCCCCACGCCCAAGGCGGCCTGGAGCTGGGCCGCTTCACCTCGTCACTGGCGATCGCCGCCGTGATGGTCATCGGCGTGGTCCTTACCAGCCGCCGATTGATGGCCGACCGTTCGAAAGCCACGACGACGCCGGCGTTCGCCGTCCCACCGTCGGACAATCCATAGCAAACGCCAACCCTGGAGAACCCCATGATCCACCGCCAGCGCCCAGCCGCAAGGACCGCCATCGCCGCCATAGCGGCCATGATCTCGCTCCCGGCGCTGGCGGCCGACGCCGCCCATCCCACCGGCCTGCACGTGGCGAGCCGCATCGCTGGGCCTGACGGAGGTTGGGACTACGCCAGCTTCGACGCCGCCCGGCGCCGGGTCTATGTCGCCCACGCCACCCAGGTGATCGCGATCGACGCCGACACCGGCAAGGCCAACCTCGCCTTCGCCACGGGCAACCACCTGCACGCGGTCACGCCCGTCCCCGGAACCGATCTGGTCGTCACCACCAACAGCGGCGATGACACCGCCCGGATCATCAGCGCCACCGACGGCCGGTTGCTGGCCACGATCCCGACCGCCAAGGACGCCGACGGCGCCCAATATGATCCGGCCAGCGGCCTCGTGGTGGTGGTCTGCGCCGACGGCGGCGCGCTGACGCTGATCGACCCCAAGGCCATGAAGTCGGCAGGGACAATTGTTGTCGGCGATCATCTGGAATTCGGCGCGCCCGACGGCAAGGGCCGTTTCTACGTCAACGTCGAAGACAAGAACGAAGTCGCGGTCGTCGATCTGGCCGCGCGCAAGGTCCTGGCCCGCTATCCCCTTCCCGGCTGCCAACGGCCGACGGGTCTGGCCTATGTCGCCGGTGACAGGGTGATTTCCGCCTGCGGCAACGGAGGGGTCAACATTCTTGACGCCGGTTCCGGGCGCTCCATCGCCACCTTCAAAGTCGGCGGCTTCCCGGACGCCGTCATCTATGACGACCAGCGCAAGCTCGCGTTCGTCCCATCCGCCCTGGCCGGAACGCTTTCGGTCATCGCGCTCTCGGGCAAGGACGACAACACCATCATCGACACCGTTCCCACCCAGTTGGGCGCGCGCACCGGGGCCGTCGATCCCAAGTCCGGCAAGGTCTATCTTCCCACCGCCGAGTACGTCCTGCCTGTCCCCGCCGGGCAGCGACCGACGACCAAGCCCGGAACCTTCAACGTCCTGGTTCTGGATCGCTGAAATGCTTGGCGGTTGAGCGGGACGGCGCCCTGGCCCATAGTGCGGGTTGGGGCGAGTAGCGCGGGATCGATGTTGTGACGGACGCGCTCGTCCTTCGGGGCCTCTCCAAGACCTATGCCAAGCCCGCCGTCGACAAGCTGGACCTGACCGTCCGCGCCGGGGAGCTTTACGCCCTGCTCGGGCCCAACGGCGCAGGCAAGACCACCACCCTGCGGATGGTCGCCGGCCTGCTGAAGCCCGATGCGGGAACGATCAGCGTCTTCGGCGTCGATGCCCTCGCGCAACCGGCCGCCGCCAAGCAGATCATCGCCTGGGCTCCGGACGAGCCGATGCTCTACGACCGCCTGACGCCCATGGAATACCTGGAATTCGTCGCCGGCCTGTGGGGCGTGGACGCCAAGGCGGCCCGGGCCAAGGCGGAGGACCTGCTGAAATGGCTGGGCCTGTGGGACAACCGCGACCAGCGCTGCGAGGGCTTTTCGCGGGGCATGAAGCAGAAGGCGGCCCTGGCCGGGGCCCTGATCCATGATCCGAAGCTGCTTATCCTCGACGAACCCCTGACCGGCCTGGACGCGGCCGTCGCCCGGCAGGTCAAGGACCTGCTGCAGGCGCGGGTGGCCGACGGAGCCACGGTGATCCTGACCACCCACATTCTCGAGGTCGCCGAACGGATCGCCGACCGGATCGGGATCATCCAGAACGGCCGCCTTCTGGCCGAAGGCACCCTGGACGAACTGCGCACTCGGGCGGGCGAGGCGCAGGGGACCCTCGAGGACGTCTTCCTCGACCTGATCGGCGAGGCGCAGCCGGCGTGATCGGGCGACCCGGATCGACCCTCTGGCTGCTGGCCAACGAAATGCGGCTTGGCCTGCGCGATATGTTGGGCAAGCGCGGGTCCGTTCGCCTGATCCTGACCGGCGTCGCCATCTTCCTCCTCGTTTTCGCGCTGGGCTTTCCCGTGGCCAGGGCCCTGCGCGGCGTGGACATTCCCATCTCGCCGCTGCCGATCATTATCGCCGACGCCGCCGTTGCCGTGGTCTTCACCCTGATGCTGTCCCAGACCCTGGCGGCCGCCTCGCAGTCGCTCTACAACCGCGGCGACCTCGACCTGCTGTTCTCCGCCCCGATCGCACCGCGCAAGGTGTTGACGGTGCGGTTCGCCGCCATCGCCCTGAACGCCTTCGCGGCCTTCGCCCTGCTGATCACTCCGCCCCTGCTGCCGGTCGCCGCTTTGGGACACTGGCGCTGGCTGTCGGTCCTGGTTGTCCTGGCGGCCCTGGCTCTCAGCGCCAGCGCCTGCGGCCTGCTGCTGGCGACCGGCCTCTTTAGTCTGATCGGTCCTCGGCGGACCCGCACGGTGGCCCAGGTGCTGGCGGCGCTGATCGGCGCGGCCTTCTTCCTGATGGCCCAGGCCCGCAACATCCTGGGCGGTCGCCAGACCACCAGCGTGTGGATGAGCCTGGCGCAGATGGCCCAGGACGGCAGCCTGCGCCCACCCCCCGCCGCCGCCCTGCCCCTGCGCGCGATGATGGGCGAGCCGGCTCCCCTGGCCGCCCTGCTGCTTGCCGCGGTGGGCCTGTTCTGGGCGTCGAGCCAATGGCTGGGGTCGCGGTTCGCGGCCGACGCGGCGGCGGCCAGCGGGATCGACCTGGCGGGCCGACCGAGGACCGCGACCAAGGCCGTCGCGGACTTCGCCACCGGCGCCATGGCGGCTACTTTCCGCAAGGAGATCCGCCTGCTCTGGCGCGACGCGGCGTTGCTGTCGCAGGTGTTCCTGCGGGTGCTCTACCTCCTTCCCCTCGCCTTCCTGCTGCTGAGGAACGCCGGCAGCCACATGGCCTACGCCCTGCCCGCCGGCGCGGCGGCGCTCACCTTCATGACGGGCCAGGTCAGCGGAAGCCTGTCCTGGGTGACGGTGTCTGCCGAGGACGCCCCGGACCTTCTCGCCTGCTGTCCCGCGCCGGTCCGCACTCTGATCCGCGCCAAGCTGGCTGCCGCCCTGACACCGGTGGCGGCCCTGTTAGCCATTCCCCTGATCGCCCTGATCGTCATCGCGCCGGTGGCCGGCCTGGCCGCCCTGGTCGGCTGCGCCGCCTCGGCGGTGGCCAGCAGCCTGATCAACACCTGGTACAACAAGCCCGGCAAGCGAACCGACCTGCGGCGGCGGCGCGCCGGATCCTGGTTGGGGGCGCTGTTCCAGAGCGCTATCACCGCCCTGATTGGAGGCGCCGCGGCGCTGGCGGCCATGCCCTCGGCCTTCGCCCTGATCCCCGCGGCCCTCGCGGCCGTCGCCCTGATCCTGGTCCGACGGTCGGACGAGCAGGTCGCCGAAGCCCTGCGCTCCGCGGCTTGATCCGCCGCCTTGGCCACGCTCTCCGCCACCAGCGCTGAAATCGACCGGCCCCGCCGACCGCTCGCGCCGACCCTGGCGGTGCTGGCCGCCGCCACCCTGTTCATGGTCAGCCTGGCCCTCGTCCTGCCCGTGGACCATGACGAGGGTCAGTACGTCGCCGCCGCCAGCCTGGCGGCTCGGGGGCTGCGTCCCTACGCGGACTTCATCTATCTGCAGACCCCGCTGCAGCCGTTCCTGACGGCGCCGGTCGCCCGCCTGGCGAGGGGAGAGACCTTCATCGCGCTGCGCCTGGTCAACGCCCTGGCCGGCGCCGGCGTGCTGGCCCTGGTCTTCCTCATCCAGCGCAGGTTCGGCGTCGGGACGCGGCGGGCGGCCGCCGCGGCTGCCCTGCTGGGCGCCTGCTACATCTTCCAGTTTGGCTGCGGGGTCGCCCGCAACGACGCCCTGCCGGTCCTGGCGGAGGTCCTGGCGCTGGCGGCGGCCCTGGCCGCCTGTTGGGATGCGCCGAGAGGCGGATGGAGGGCCATGGCGCTGTGGCTCCTGGCGGGACTGGGCCTGGGCGCGGCGGTCAGCCTCAAGGTCTCCTACGCGCTGCCGCTGGCGGGGGCCGGTCTCTTCGTCCTGGCGGGGGTGTGGCGACGCACCCTGGCCTGGCCGGCGCTGCCCGCCTTCAGCTTGGGGGCGATGGCCGGCGTCGCGCCGTGCCTGCTCGCCCTGGCGTCAAGCCCCGACGCCTACCTCTTCGACACCCTGGGCTATCACGCCACCGCGCCGCGGGTCTGGTACGCGGCGATCGGCCAGTCCCACCGGCTTTCACCCCTGGCCAAGATCCCCGACGGCCTGTTCGCCCTGGCGGTCGGTCCGGCGCTGGAAGTCCTGGCTGTGGTGGTTGTGCTGACCGTCATACGTTTCGGGGCGGGCGTGAAGGCGACGCCTCAGCGGCGGCTGATCGAGATCCTGGCCCTGGCCGGACTCGCCGCCGCACTCGCCCCCGCCCCGACCCAGAGGCAGTACTTCCTGCCACTGCTGCCGTTCCTCTTCATCCTGTGGGGCCTGGGCGAGGCCGGCTTGCCGAGGCCCTCTCCGCGCCGCCTGAGCCAGGTCATGACCGCAGCCGTCGCCGTCGGCGCCCTGATCGGAGCCGGCCGCTACGCCTACCTCGTGGGCGACAGCGCCGTGCGGCTGGCCCGGCGAGAGCTGCCGCCCGTCCTGCAGGTCACGGACCAGGCGCACTGGATCGGCGGCAGGATGGCCGCCGCGGGCGTCAGGGGCGACATTGTCACGCCCTCGCCCCAGGCCGTGGCGGACAGCGGCTACCCGTTGGACCCGCGGCTCGCCGCAGGCCCGTTCTTCTACCGCACCGGCGACCTGGTCTCCGACAGCCAGCAGCGCCGGCTGCACGCCATCAGCCCCCGGTCCCTGGCCGCGTTCCTGGATGAGGTCCCACCCGCCGCCATCGTTGTTGGCCTGGAACCCCGCCAGGGCGGCCGATCCGTCGACGACGACTTCCGGGCCTACGCAACTGCGCACGGCTATCGGCGACAGGTCAGTCCGACCGGGCCGGCCGAACTCTTCACCCGACCTTAGCGCCTACCAGGCGCCGACGTTGGGCATGGACGTCCAGGGCTCGGCCGGCTCCAGGCGTCCGTCCTTTTGCAGCAGTTCGATGGAGATCCCGTCGGGGGAGCGGACAAAGGCCATGTGCCCGTCGCGGGGCGGACGGTTGATCGTCACGCCGCCGTCCATCAGGCGCCGGCATAGGGCGTAGATGTCGTCCACCTGATAGGCCAGGTGGCCGAAGTTGCGGCCGCCCTGATAGTCCTCGGTGTCCCAGTTGTAGGTCAGCTCGACCATCGGCGCGCGCTTGGCCTTGGCCTCCTCGACGTCGTCGGGGGCGCAGAGGAAGACCAGCGTGAACTTGCCGTGCGGATTGTCGGTGCGCGTCACCTCCACCAGGCCCAGCTTGGCGCAGTAGAAGTCGAGGGCCTGATCAAGGTCCTTCACCCGAACCATGGTGTGAAGATAGCGCATTGTCGGTCTTTCTCCGGCTTGTCCGCACCGTCGCGGGCCCCTCCTTTACCCAAACCAGCCCGCGCCGTCTGGTAAAGAATTGCCCCTGATAAGGTTGCAGTTAGGAAACCTGTCTTCCTTTTCATTTGCGAGTTGAAATATCCGGCCGCAAAACCCTGGTCGTCGAATTCCCGGGGGCGGGGGCGACGCGCGCGTTCGGCGTCCCTGGACCCCCGCACTCAGCAAGAGCCGTCATGCGCGTAAAGTCGTCCTATGTCGTCGCCGCAGCCATCGTCCTGGTGGTCGTCGTCTATATCGTGGTGCGGCCCCTGCTGGGCCACGACGGCAAGACTCAGGACGCTTCGGCGGCCCCGGCGTCCAAGGCGAACGCGCTGCCGCTGGTGCAGGTCGCCGTGACGGAGGAGTCCCAGCACCCTTACCTGCTCAGCCTGCGTGGTCGGACCACCGCGACCCGCTCGGTGAGCGTGCGCGCGGAGACCTCCGGCGTCGTCGCCCAGGCGCCGGTCCTGCAGGGGACGTTCGTACACGCCGGGGCCGTCCTCTGCCGTCTCGCGGTCGACGCCCGCCAGGCCTCCCTCGACATGGCCAGGGCGAACCTGAAGTCCAAGCAGCTGCAGATGCTGGCCTCGACCAACCTGGCCACCAAGGGCTTCCGCTCGCCCACCCAGGTGCTGTCCGACCAGGCCACGCTTGATTCGGCCCAGGCTTCGGTGCGTTCGGCGGAGGTCGCCCTGGCCCAGGTCAACATCCGCGCCCCCTTCGCCGGCGTCTTCGACCATCGCGACGCCGAGGTCGGGACCTACCTTTCGCCGGGCCAATCCTGCGGGTCGGTGATCGAACTGGATCCCCTGCTGGTGGTCGGCGACCTGCCCGAGACCGAGACCGGCAAGGTCCACGTCGGCGCGACGGCCACCGCCAAGCTCGTCTCCGGCGAGATGATCAGCGGGCGCGTGCGGTTCGTCTCCCGCGACGCGGATCCCACCACGCGCACCTATCGCGTCGAGATCACCTCGTCCAACGCCGGCTCCAAGGTCCGGTCCGGCCTGTCGGCGGACATCTCGATCGCCGCGGGCGTGGGCCCCGCGCACCTGGCGCCCACCGTGGCCCTGGTGCTGGACTCCGCCGGGCGCCAGGGCGTGCGGTTCGTGCAAGCGGACAACACCGTGGCCTTCGCTCCCGTGACGGTGCTGGAGGAGACGCCGCAGGGTCTGTGGATCGCCGGACTGCACGGTCAGGCCCGGATCATCACGGTGGGCCAGTCGTACGTGTCCGAAGGTCAGAGGGTTCGGGTGGCGGCGCGCTAGCGCCGAGCCCGCGGGAGCGCTTAAGCCATGATCAACGGCCTCATCGACGGCGCCATCAAACGGCGAAAGGTCATCCTGGCGGTGACCCTCGTCATGAGCCTGTTCGGCCTTTACGCCTACTTCACCATCCCACGCGAAGCCGACCCGGACATCACCATCCCCTTCGTCTCAGTGGTCGTGCCCTATCCCGGCGTCAGCCCCGAAGACGCCGAGCGGCTGCTGGTCCGGCCCATGGAGCACGAACTTCAGTCGGTCCAGGGCCTGAAGGAGATGAACGCCGAGGCCCGCCAGGGCGTCGCCGTCATCGCCATGGAGTTCGAGGTCAACTTCGACAAGAACAAGGTGCTGGAGGACGTCCGCGCCAAGGTCGACCTGGCGCGTTCGAAGTTCCCGCCGGACGCCCTGCCTCCCGACATCGAGGAAGCCAACATCAGCGACGAGCCGGTGGTCGGGGTCGTGCTGTCAGGCGCGGCCCCGGAACGGACGCTCTACGCCACCGCCCGCGCGCTACAGGACCGGCTCCTGAGCCTGCCCGGCGTGCTCAGCGCCGATATCTCCGGCGCCCGCGAGGAGGTGCTGGAAGCCACCATCGATCCGGTCCGGATGGAGGCCTACAACGTCACCACCAACGAGCTGGCCAACGTCATCGGGCGCAACAACCAGCTGGTGCCCGCCGGCAACGTCCAGACCAAGCAGGGCGCCTTCGCCGTCAAGCTGCCCGGTGTCGTGCAGTCGCCGGAAGACATCCTGTTGCTGCCCATCAAGAAGAGCGGCGACCGGATCGTCACCGTCGGCGACATCGGCGAGGTGCACCGGACCTTCAAGGAGCCGACCTCCATCAGCCGCTTCAATGGCGAGCGGTCCTTCACGCTCTATGTGGTCAAACGGCCCGGGGCGAACCTGCTCGACACCATCGGCTCGGTCAGGGCCACGGTTCTGAAGGAAGGCAAGCACTGGCCCAGCACCGTCCACGCCGACTATTCCTTCGATGAGAGCGAGTTCATCTCCCACACCCTGACCATGCTGGAGTCGGGTCTGATCACGGCCACCCTGCTGGTGATGCTGATCGTCATCGCGACCTTGGGGGTGCGACAGGGAATCATGGTCGGGGCGGCGATCCCCACCTGCTTCATGATCACCTTCCTGTGCCTGCAGCAGATGCACATCACCCTCAATCAGATGGTGATGTTCGGCCTGGTCCTGGCGGTGGGCATCCTGGTCGACGGCGGTATCGTGGTGGTGGAGTACGCCGATCGGAAGATGGCCGAGGGCCTGGACCGAACCGCCGCCTTCGCCGCGGCGGGCAAGCGCATGTTCTGGCCGGTGGTCAACGGCACCCTGACCACCCTGTGCGCCTTCCTGCCATTCCTGTTCTGGAACTCGATCCCAGGCAAGTTCATGAGCTTCCTGCCGCTCACCCTGTTCTTCGCCCTGGGCGCCTCGATCTTCGTGGCCCTGATCTTCACGCCGGCCCTGGGCTCGCTCATGGGCCGCAAACAGGGCGCGAACCTGGCCCACCTGGCCGAGATCGAAAAGTCCGAGCACGGCGATCCGACCACCATGACCGGCTTCATGGGCTGGTACGCGCGCACCATCGCGGCGCTGAGCGCGCGGCCGTTCGCCTGCCTGGGCGTGGCGCTCGGCGTCACCGCCGCCGTGATCACGTGGTTCGCGTCCACGCCGCACGCCACCGAGTTCCTGTTCCGCGAGACCCCCGACCATGTCTCGGT
>FSUP01000175.1_pt1 | contig 12443 bp, 10 predicted proteins | sample 1637431 | NCBI WGS metagenome assembly FSUP01 (sample SAMEA3914816, study PRJEB12502) | metagenome | biome: forest; material: soil | place: USA | collected 2011-09-16 | depth 0.3 m | reverse complement strand
TTCCTGGACCTTCCCATCGGCCAGATCGCCAAGACCATCTGCGACGACCAAGGCGTTCCCGCCGACCTCACCCTCTGGCAGAACCTGGCCTGGGCGCGGGAGGAGATTCAGCTCCGCCCCAAGGGCTCGCCGTTCGCGGGGGCCTGGCGGATGGCGCAGAATGATCCGGCCCCAGACTCCGGCCGGCCATCGGACCCGATGGCTAGGCCGCCCTGACCCCCTCCCTCCCCTTCATGGGGAGGGACAGACCGCGCAGCGGTCAGGGTGGGGAACCCCCGCCACGCCAACGAACACCAAACATCCGCGGGCTTCAAAACACTCCCCCACCCCGGTCCTGCGGACCGACCCTCCCCACAAGGGGGAGGGAGGGCGCAATCGCGCGCCGCTAAACCTCCAAGCTACCGGTGATCGACGCGCGCTGGGACAGTTCGATCCAGTTGCCGTCGGGATCGCGAACCATGGAGATGCGGGCGGTGGTTCCCAGGGTCACCGGCGCCATGGCCTCGCGACCGCCGCGTTCGAGGACTCGGGCGTGTTCCTGGTCGACCTTGAACACCTGGAAGGTGATGTAGCGCCAGCCCTTGCCCTGCATCACCGCATCGCTGGGGGCGTCGTCGGATTGTTCCAGCAGGATAAGGGTTTCACCCGCCCGAAACGCGGCGCCCTTGTCGGCGGGTTCTTCAGGCAGACCAAGGGCCTGACCGTAGAAGGCGCGATGGACGCCCAGGTCGCGCACCGCCAGCCGGATGCCGATCTGCGTCACGCCCATCCAGCCCGGCGGGACCAGGGTGACGCGATTGCCTTCCGGGTCGGTCATGGCCCTGGGCGCCGCCAGCCCCTCGCGCGCCACGAGCAGCTCACGATAGCCGCAGGGCGGGCTGTCGGGCAGGGCCGCCTCGTGGTGGTTGATCTTGAGCACCGAGCCCAGGGCGTCATGGCGGTGCTGGTTCAGGCCGGGGCGAATGGGAAGCAGATGGTCGAAGGGGAGGCCCGCTTCCTCCCGCCAGAAACGCAGCATCGGCTCGATCTCGTTGGTCGAAAGGCCGATGTCGACCCGAGGCTTGGCCAGATCCATGGTGGGCTCCCCAGATTTCCTGCTGTTGTGTTTCCTCTACGCGGGCTGCATGACATTCAAACGTGCGTATGAAAAGGGAGGCGCCCAATGAAGGCGGCGGTCTACTACGAAAACGGTGATCCCGGTGTCCTCAAATACGAGGATGCGCCCGATCCGGTCTGCCATCCCAAGGGCATCCTGGTCCGCGTCGAGGCGGTGAGCATCGAGGGCGGCGACATCCTGAACCGCTTCGGCGGCCCCCTGGTCACCCATCCGCACATCGTCGGCTACCAGGCCGGCGGCGAGGTGATCGAGGTCGGCTCGGAGGTCGCCAACTTCAAGGTCGGCGACAAAGTCGCAACCAGCGGCGCCTTCGGCTCCCACGCCCAGCTCCGCTCGGTTCCCGCCCGCAGCGCCTGGCATGTGCCGGCCGGCTTCGACGTCAAGCTGGCCAGCGTGATGCCGGTGACTTTCGGGACCGCCGACGACTGCCTTTTCGAGTTCGGCCATCTGAAGGCTGGCGAGACGGTGCTGGTCCAGGCCGGCGCCAGCGGCGTGGGCGTTGCCACCATCCAGTTGGCCAAGCGCGCCGGCGCCACGGTCCTGGCCACCGCCTCCAGCGACGAACGTCTGGACAAGCTCAAGCGCTTCGGCCTCGACCACGGCATCAACTACAAGACCCACGACGTGGTCCAGGAGGTCATGCGCCTGACGAACAAGAAGGGCGTCAACCTGGTGGTGGACCCCGTCGGTGGCCAGACCCTGCAAGGCTCGATCCTGTCGCTGGGCTACCGCGGCCGGGTGTCGATGGTCGGCGGCGCCGGCCGCGAGGGCATGAAGGTCGACGTCGCCTCCCTGATGGGCGGCAACCGCACTCTGCAGGGCGTGTTCCTGGGCGCCGAGATCGGCGGCGACCGTGCCTACAACAACATCCAGCGCCTGATCGACGAGGCGGCGGCCGGCCAGCTGGAGGTGCTGATCGACCGCACCTTCCCGCTGTCCCAGGCGGCCGAGGCCCACGCCTATATCGAAAGCCGCAAGGCCGTGGGCCGGGTGCTGTTGTTGCCCTGATCGTCGTCGGGGCCTGAGCCGTAGTCCATCAGCTTGATGAGCCGCGCCCTGGCGCGGTTCACCCGGCTTTTGACCGTGCCGACGGCGCAGGCGCAGATTTCGGCGGCCTCTTCATAGCTCAGGCCCGCGCCGCCGACCAGGATCAGCGCCTCGCGCTGTTCGCCGGGCAGTTGCTCCAGCGCCGCGCGCAGGGCGCCCAGGGCCGCGCCCCATTCCTGATTGGGCTCGGACTCCAGCATGCGCGCGTGATGATCGTCTTCATCGCGCACCTCCCGCCGCCGGCGGGTGAGGGTCGTGTAGTGGGTGTTCCTGAGTATGGTAAACAGCCAGGCCCTCAGATTTGTGCCCGGCGTGAACCGCTCCCGATGACGCCAGGCCTTGATCAGGGTTTCCTGCACAAGGTCATCGGCGTCCGGGCCGTTACGGCTCACGGACCAGGCGAAGGCCCGAAGAGCCGGGATCTGTTCCACAACAAGATCCCGCCAGTCGTCTTGTTCAGCCGACATAAATTTACGCACTCACGCACTTGTAACGATGGTGCTGACAAACCCTGACAAGAGCCACAAGGGCGGCGCTTGACGATCAACACTCCCGTTGGGTCAATGGGTCCGGAGATGCGAACGCGCCTAGGCCCCCTCTGTTCCTGGCTATGGGCGTCTCAGACTCGTGCAACTCCGACGGAGAACGAACGTTCCCCGTCTGTAACAAACCAAAGGGGCGGGGCGAAAAGTGGGCCGAGTGCGCTCGGTTATCGCCACGGTTGTCTGGAGAGTTGAAACCATGGCGCCACATGACGATGCCCCGCTGTTCGAAGACCGATTCGCCGGAACGGCGACAAAGTCGGTCGCGACCCTGTCCGAGCGTTACACGGCCGTGCGCCGCGCCTCCGTCGATCTGGCCGCGCCCCTGTCGGCCGAGGACCAGGGCGGCCAGTCCATGCCGGACGCCAGTCCCACCAAATGGCACCTGGCCCATGTGACCTGGTTCTGGGAAACCTTCCTGCTCAAGCCGCACCTGGACGGCTACGCTGAGTTCGACCCGGCCTTCGGCTACCTGTTCAACTCCTACTACGAGGCGGTGGGCGCGCGGCATCCGCGGCCGGCGCGGGGGCTGCTGACGCGGCCGCCGGCATCACAGGTCCTGGCCTATCGCCAGCATGTGGACGCAGCCATGTCGCGGTTGCTGGGCCTGGACCTGGACGCCGCCACGCGCGCCCTGATCGAGCTGGGCCTGGCGCACGAGCAGCAACACCAGGAACTGGTGCTGATGGACATCCTCAGCCTGTTCGCGGTGAATCCCCTCAGGCCGGCCTATTGCACGACGTGGCCGGCGTCCCATCCCGCCGCGCGGGAGGGAGCGATGATTCCCTTCAAGGGCGGACGCATTGCGATCGGCCATGAGGGCGCCGGGTTCGCCTTCGACAACGAGGGTCCCCGGCATGAGGTGCTGTTGCGGCCATTCCGCCTGGCCAGCCGGCTGACGACCAACGGCGAGTGGCAGGCGTTCATGGCCGATGGCGGCTATCAGCGGCCCGAATTCTGGCTGGCCGACGGCTGGGCCCGGGTCCAGGCCGAGGGCTGGGCGGCCCCACTCTATTGGGAGCAGGGTGATTCGGGCTGGGCGGCGATGAGCCTTGGCGGGCTGCGGCCGGTCGATCCGGCGGCGCCGGTGCGCCATGTCAGCTACTACGAGGCGACCGCCTTCGCCGCCTGGGCGGGCAAGCGCCTGCCCACCGAAGCGGAGTGGGAGACCGCGGCCCGCGATCCCAGCCTTGAGCAGGTCGACGACGAAGTCTGGCAATGGACCTCCAGCGCCTACTCCCCGCACCCTGGTTTCTCGGCCGCCGCCGGCGCGGTGGGCGAGTACAACGGCAAGTTCATGGTCGGCCAGATCGTGCTGAAGGGCGGCGCCCAGATCACGCCGTCCGGGCACACGCGGCCGAGCTACCGCAATTTCTACTATCCGCACCAGCGCTGGATGTTCTCCGGTGTCCGTCTGGCCGAGGACGCCGAAGTCGCCAGCGAAGCCGAGGACGCCTTCCGCGCCGACGTGATCGCCGGGCTCTCCGCGCCGCGCAAGACGCTGCCGTCCAAGTGGTTCTACGACGCCAGGGGCTCTGACCTGTTCGAGGCGATCACGGATCTGCCCGAGTACTACCCCACGCGCCAGGAGGCGGCGCTGCTGGAGGGGGTGGCGCCGGAGATCGCGGCGACCATCGCCGAGGGGGCCGTGCTGGTCGAGCTGGGCAGCGGGGCCAGCGTGAAGACGCGGGTCGTCCTGGACGCCGCCCCGCAGATCGCCGCCTATGCCCCCATCGACATCAGCGCCTCGGCGCTGGAGGCCGCCGCCGCCGCCATCGGCCGAGACTACCCGCGCCTGCTGGTGGCGCCGCTGCAGCGGGATTTCACGGCCGTGGAGGATCTGGGCGGCGCTTTGCCGGAGGGTCCAAGGCTCGGGTTCTTCCCCGGATCGACCATCGGCAACTTCGCCCCCGCCGAAGCCGTCGGGCTGCTACGGCGCGTCCACAACCTGCTGGGTCCCGGCAGCCGGTTCCTGATCGGCATCGACCTGGCCAAGGACGAGGAGACCCTGACGGCCGCCTACGACGACGCGGCGGGAGTCACCGCGGCGTTCAACCTCAATCTGCTGGAACGGATCAATCGCGAGCTGGGCGGCGACTTCGACCTGGCGGACTTCGCCCACCGGGCGGTCTGGAACCAGATGGAGGGGAGGGTGGAGATGCACCTGCAAGCTCTGCGTTCGCATCGGGCCCACGCCGCGGGTCAAGCCTTCGACTTCGTGGCCGGCGAGACCATCCACACGGAGAACTCCTACAAGTTCAGTCTGGATGGATTCTCCGCGCTGGCGGCCAGAGCCGGCTGGGGGGTTCGCCGGACCTGGGTTAGCCCGGCGCCCCAATTCGCGGTTCTGCTATTGGATTAGGTCGTAGCGTGTGGGCGCCCGCCTCCCCGGGAGACGGATCCGCCCTTTCGGCCGGCGCTGGCCGCCAGGTCACGGTCCTGGGCGAAGCTGCGCTTCTCGCTGGGCACGCTGGCGCCGCCGCGCCGAGCAATTTCGCGCCGGCGTTCGGGGTCCATGGCCGCGAAGCCGCGACGGCTGGGTCGAGTCTTTTGGTCGTCTTGTCCGCTTTGCATTTGGGGGCCTCCTTGCTCAGCTAGAGTGTTAACCCTCAAGGGACGCTTAGGTTTCGAGACAAAGCCAGGAACCGTTGAAAAGGCTAGGCTTATGGGTAGCAGGAGGCGAGTCGGCCCATGGTGCTGCATTGGCGATTGTGGTTGGGGCTGTTTATCGGGCTGATCGCCTGGGCCGCGGCGGGCATGCTCGGCGCCCCGGCGCCCGAGCGACCGCTGATCGGCTGGAACATCGGAGCCGTGGTCTACATCGCCTTCATCGGGCGCCTGTTCGTCGGCTCGAGGGAAGCGGACGTCCGCGCCCGCGCCGCCGTGCAGGACGAGACACGAGGTGCGATCCTCGTGATCGCGGTCATCGCTGTCGCCGCCGCCATGGCCGCCATCGTCGCGGCCCTGATCTCGGCCTCGACGCCGCCGCACGCCGTCCAGGTCCAGGTCGCTGCCCTGGCGGGCTTGACCCTGATCACTTCGTGGATAGTGCTCCAGGCGCTGTTCGCCTCGCACTACGCCCATCGCCACTTCCAGGCCGTGGCCGAGCACGGCGAGAAGGCGGGGTTCGTCTTCCCCGGCGATCCGCCGCGCAGCTACATGGACTTCGTCTACCTGGCGGTCTGTATCGGAGCGACGGCGCAGATCTCCGACCCCAACGTCACCACCACGCGCTTGCGCAACCTGGTCACCACCCACGCGGCGATCTCATTCTTCTACAACACCGCCGTGCTCGCGGTCGGGATCAACATCCTGTCCGGCCTGGTGGGGCGCTAGGCAAGGCGGCTCAAGACCGGCCCGTCGCCACGCCCAGCGGCAGCATCACCCGCGCCCGCAGGCCGCCGCCGGTGCGGTTCTGCAGGAAGACGTCGCCGCCATGGCTGCGCGCGATCGCCCGGACCACCGCCAGGCCAAGCCCGATCCCGCCAGTATCGCGGCTTCGCGAGGACTCCAGGCGATGGAAGGGCTCGAAGGCGCGCTCGACCTGGTCTTCCGGCACGCCCGGGCCGTTGTCCTCGACCTCGACGATGGCCATGCCGTTCTCGGTGAACACGCGGCCGCGGGCCTGGGACCCGAACTTCAGGGCGTTGTCGACCAGGTTGGCCACCAGGCGTTTCAGCGCGATGGGGTCGCCATCGATCACCACCTTGTCGGCGCACTCCACCGCCGCGTCCGCCCCGGTCTCGGCCGCCTCGTCCATGACCGTCTCGACCAGCGACGAGATCTCCAGCTTCTTGCGCTCCCGCGGCCGAGTGGCGTCCTGGACGAAGGCCAGGGTGGCGGAGATCATCGCCTCCATCTCGTCGATGTCGCGCGCCAGCTTGGCCTGCAACTCGTCGGGCGTGGCCTCGATGCGGAACCGGAGCCGCGTCAAGGGCGTGCGCAGGTCGTGCGCGATCGCCGCGATCATGCCGGTGCGATATTCGACGTAGCTGCGCAGACGGTCCTGCATCTGGTTGAACGCCTTCACCGCCGAGGCCACCTCGGCCGAGCCCCGGATGTCGATCGGCGGAGCTTGGGGATCGCGGCCCAGCCGTTCAGCCCCGGCCGCGAAGGCGGCGATCGGGGCGGCCAGGCGCCGGGCGAACCACCAAGCCAGGGGCGAGACCATCAGCACGGCTATGCCCAGGACCAGCAGGATGCGTTGCTGCCACGGGCTGAGCGCCAGGTGCGGCTCAGGCTTGACCACCAGCCAAGTCCCGTCCGCCTGTTGGATTCCCACCTTGAAGTCGTCGAACAGCAGAGGTTGGTCGCGCACGGTGCGGTCCAGCCGGTCCTTCGGCGGCGCCGGCCTTGGCGTGACGATGCGGGGCTGGTTCTGGACCACGACGACTCGCAGAGGATCGATCCGCTGGTCGTCCGCCATGGCCAGCCGGAAGAGCTGGCGGCCTCGTCCGTCGGTCTGGACGCCCGGCGCCTTGGACTGGCGCAGGGTGATCAGGGCGCGCGCTTCGCGGGTCGGGATGGCGCGGCCGGTGCGGACCGCCCGCGCCACGTCGCTGACCGAATAGACCTCGGGCGGCGGTTGGGGCAGGTAGAATGCGACGATGATGCTCGTCACCAGGGCCGCCAGCAGGGTGGCGATGACCAGCCCCAGGGCCTGGAGGAAGAGCGGGACCGCCGGCAGGCGATTCATGGCGTGCGCGAGACTTTCGGCGTGAACAGATAGCCTTCGTTGCGCACCGTGCGGATCAGCTCCACGCCTTCGCTCCCGTGATCCAGCTTGCGGCGCAGGCGGCTGATCTGGACGTCGATGGCGCGGTCGAAGGCGTCGGACTGCGGGCCGCGGGCGTATTCCAGCAGCTGGTCGCGCGTGAGCACGCGCTGGGGCCGTTCGACGAAGGCGCGCAACAGGGAGAACTCACCGCTGGAGAGGTTCACCACCACCCCGTCCGGCGAGCGCAGTTCGTGCCGCACCAGGTCCAGCCGCCAGCCCGCGAATTCACAGGCGGCGTCCAGGGTCTCGTCGCCGCCCCGCGGCTCGCGCCGGCGGCGCAGCACGGCCCGCACCCGGGCCAGCAGTTCGCGCGGATTGCAGGGTTTGGGCACGTAATCGTCGGCGCCCAGCTCCAGCCCGACGATCCGGTCGGTCTCTTCGCCCATGGCGCTGAGCATGATGATCGCCGGCCCATCCGGGGTGGAAAGGCGCCGGCAGATGGCCAGGCCGTCTTCGCCCGGCAGCATGACGTCCAGCACCACCAGGTCGGGTGCGCGCCGGCTGATGGCCCGCTCCATCTCGCGGCCGTCGGCGGCGGTCTCCACCGCATAGCCGTGCCGTTCGAGGAACTCGGAGACCACGTCGCGGATGCCCGGGTCGTCGTCGACGACAAGAATGTGTTCGGAGGCCTCGGCCTGCGGGCTCATGGTGATTTCAGTTTCCATGGCCGCCAAGGTGGCGGCAAGCTGTAGCGCGGGAATGTCCCGACTGTAACATCAAGTACATCTAGCCGCTTCTCACGGCGTTTGGGCGCGGCCGTTCAGCGCATCACTTCCAGGGCCTGGTCTGATACGAATGGATTGGTGCGTCGTTCCGCGCCGAACGTAGAAATCTGCTCGTGTCCGGGGACGAAGGTCACGTCATCGCCCAGCGGCCAGAGCTTGCCGGTGATCGAGGCGACAAGGTCGTTGAAGTCGCCTCTTGGAAAGTCGGTGCGGCCGATCGACCCGCGGAACAGCACGTCGCCCACCTGGGCGAAACGGCCCTCGCGGTGGAAGAAGATCACGTGTCCCGGCGTATGGCCCGGGCAGTGATAGACCTCGAACTCGGTCTCGCCGAGCGTCACCCGGTCGCCGTCGGCCAGCCAGCGGTCGGGGACGAAGGGCCGGGCGTCCGGCATGCCCCAGCGGGCGGCGTTCTTGCCGATGTCGTCGATCCAGAACTGGTCGTCGGGATGCGGCCCTTCGATGGGAACGCCCGTCTCGTCGTGCAACGCCGCGGCGCCGCCGGCGTGGTCGAGGTGGCCGTGGGTGATCCAGATCTTCTCCAGCGTCAGGCCCTGGTCACGCAGGATGTCCTTCAGGCGTGGAACCTCGCCGCCCGGATCGATGATCGCCGCCTTCTTCGTCTTCACACACCAGACGATGGTGCAGTTCTGCTGCAGCGGCGTGACCGGCACCACCAGCGCCTTGATCGGCGGTTCCTGCTTGATACTGCCGTCCACGGAACCTCCTTGAGCGCCCTGCGCCGACCGTCCCTGCGAACAGGGACCCTTAAGAATAGGCGCCGGCGCGCCGATTCAAACTAAATCTGGTTCGATGCTGCCGATCGAAGACGCCCTGCCGGCCCTGAAGGCCGCCCTGACAGCCGGCCCGTGCGCCGTCGTGGTCGCCCCACCGGGGGCCGGCAAGACCACGCTCGCGCCCCTGGCTCTGCTGGATGAGCCCTGGGCCAGGGGGCAAAAGCTGATCCTGCTGGAGCCGCGGCGCCTCGCCGCCCGCGCCGCGGCCGCCCGGATGGCCTCGACGCTTGGCGAGCGGGTGGGGGACACGGTCGGCTACCGGGTCCGGCTGGATTCGAAGGTCTCCGTGAGAACACGGATCGAGGTGGTCACCGAGGGTGTCTTCACGCGGATGATCCTGGACGATCCTGGACTGGGCGGCGTGGCGGGCGTCCTGTTCGACGAGTTCCACGAACGCAGCCTGGACGCCGACCTTGGCTTGGCCTTCGCCCGCGACAGTCAGTCGCTGCTGCGGGAGGACCTTCGCCTGCTGGTGATGTCGGCGACCCTGGACGGCGCCCGCGTCTCGCGGCTGCTGGGCGACGCCCCGGTGGTGGAGAGCAAGGGGCGCATGTTCCCGGTGGAGACCCGCTATCTCGGCCGTGACCCGCGCACGCCCGTCGAGGATCAAGTGGTGCGGGCGGTCCAGCGGGCCTTGGCGGAGGAGACTGGGGGCGTCCTGGTGTTCCTGCCGGGCCAGGGGGAGATCCTGCGCACGGCCGAGCGCCTAGCGGAACGCGTCCGCGACCCATCGGTGGACATCGACCCACTCTACGGCGCCCTGGAGGCCAGGGACCAGGACCGAGCCATCCAGCCGTCGGAGCCAGGTCGGCGCAAGGTCGTGCTGGCCACATCGATCGCCGAGACCAGCCTGACTATCGAGGGCATACGGGTGGTGATCGACGCAGGACTGGCGCGGGTTCCGAGGTTCGATCCGGCCAGTGGGCTGACGCGGCTGGTCACCGTGCGGGTCTCCCAGGCCTCGGCCGACCAGCGGCGGGGGCGGGCGGGGCGCACCCAGAGCGGCTCCTGCTACCGGCTGTGGGACGAGCCGGAGACCCGGGCGCTGATTCCCTTCGAGCGTCCGGAAATCCTGGAGACGGACCTGTCGCGCGAGGCGCTGGACTTGGCGCGCTGGGGCGCGCGCGATGCCGTCGGCCTGGCATTCCTGGACCCGCCGCCGGCCGCCGCCATGGCCGAGGCGCGGGCCCTGCTGACCCGGCTGGAGGCGCTGGATGCGGCCGGCGGCCTGACGGCGCACGGGCGCAGGATGAGCGAACTGCCCCTGCCGCCGCGACTGGCGCACATGGTCATCACCGGCGCAGCGCGCGGGCAGGGCGGCCGGGCGGCGCGGATCGCAGCGGTGATCCTGGAACGCGGCCTCGGCGGGCGCTCGGCCGACCTCTCGGCGCGCGTCGACGATTTGGCGCGGGATCGCAGCCCCCGGGCCCGCGACGCCCTGGCCCTGTCGGACCGGTGGGCGCGGCTGGCGGGCGGTGGGACGAACGGTCGCGGCGGCGATGACGGCCTGCTACTGGCGACGGCCTTTCCTGAACGCATCGCGAAGGCCCGCGGCAAGCCCGGCGAATATCAGCTGGCCAGCGGGCGAGGAGCGTTCCTCGATCCCGCCGACGCCATGGCGCGGGAACCCTGGCTGGCCGTTGCGGAGCTGGGCGGCGGCGAAGCGCGCGATCGCATCCTGCTGGCCGCTCGGCTGGACGAGGAGGCGTTGCGGACGGCGTTCCAGGGCCAGATGACCCGCGAGGAGCAGCTGGAGACCGGGCCCTCCGGTCTGCGGGCTAAGGAGACCCTCCGGCTTGGCCGCCTCGTGGTCGAGGAACGGCTGATCGCCAATCCGGACCGCAAGCTGATCGAGGCGGCCCTGCTGGACGAGGTGCGCCGGCGCGGCCTGTCCGCCGTGCCGTTCGGTGAGGCGGCGCAGGCGCTGCGCGCGCGGGCGGCGTTTCAGCGCGCGGCCGACCCCGATTGGCCTGACCTTTCCGACGAGGGCCTGTTGGCGAGCCTGAGCGATTGGCTGGCGCCGCTGCTCAGCGGCAAATCGTCCCTGTCGGGACTGGGCGACGGCGTTCTGGAAGGCGCGCTTCGAACGCTCCTTCCCTGGGACCTGCAGCGGCGCCTCGACGCCGAGGCGCCCGCCCGCTGGACGGCGCCCACGGGATCAAGCTTCCGCATAGACTACGCCGCGGAGGGTGGCCCGCGGGTCGACGTGCGGGTGCAGGAGCTGTTCGGACTTGCGGCTCACCCCACGGTGGGGCTGGGAACGCCCCTGACCCTGGCGTTGCTTTCGCCGGCGCGCCGCCCGATCCAGATGACCCGCGACTTGCCGGGGTTCTGGAAGGGCTCGTGGAACGATGTGCGCAAGGACATGCGCGGACGCTATCCCAAGCACCCCTGGCCCGAAGATCCAGCCGCGGCCATGCCCACCACCAGGGCCAAGCCCCGCGGCTAGGCGGTCCGTGCCCGCAATCGCGCCGGGGGCAGATGATTCTCGCGCCGACAGCCGTCATTGAAGCGTGACGTTGCCCGATCCTCCCAGCGCGGCTAGCTTGCCCGCAACTCGGGGGGAGCGCCGAGTCAGTAGTGGAAAAGGACAGCTAGATGGCGAATGTGCCAGTGGCAGGTCGCGGCCTTGGCCGGATCTTCCTTCGGAAGTCGGTGGAGCAGATCCAGTCCGAGCACGCCCACGGAGAGTTGAAGCGCACACTGGGCGCCCTGAACCTGGTCCTTCTCGGCATCGGTTGCGTCATCGGTACAGGTATCTTCGTCCTCACCGGCCGGGCCGCGGCCCAGTTCGCCGGCCCTGGGATCATGATCTCCTTCGTCATTACCGGCACGCTCTGCGCCCTGGTGGCCCTCTGCTATGCTGAACTGGCCTCGGTGCTGCCCGTGTCGGGTTCGGCCTACTCCTATTCCTATGCGTCCATGGGCGAGGTGGTGGCCTGGGTCATGGGACTGCTGTTGCTGCTGGAGTACGGCCTGGCCGCCTCCACCGTGGCGGTGGGCTGGTCGGGATACGTCTGCAGTCTGCTGGCCGACTATCACATCATCATTCCGCCCGAGCTGACGGCGGCGCCCGGTGTGGCGATCAAGGACGCGGCGGGACATGTGATCGCACATGGCGTCATGAACCTGCCGGCCATCATCGGTATCGCTGCGGTAACCACCTTGCTGGTCGTCGGGATCTCGGAGTCGGCGACCGTCAACAACATCGTTGTGGTGATCAAGCTGACCGTGGTGGTCGCCTTCATCATCATCGGCTCGCGCTACGTGCACCCTGAGAACTGGTCGCCGCTGGTCCCCGCGGAAATCCCTGCGCGGCCGCCCGGCGTCAACATGGATATGCTGCATCAGATCGGGCGGGCGCTGGGGGCGGTGATCACCGGCGACACCAGCCACAAGTACGGCATCGGCGGCGTCATCCACGGCGCGGCGGTGATC
>FSUP01000409.1_pt1 | contig 12600 bp, 14 predicted proteins | sample 1637431 | NCBI WGS metagenome assembly FSUP01 (sample SAMEA3914816, study PRJEB12502) | metagenome | biome: forest; material: soil | place: USA | collected 2011-09-16 | depth 0.3 m | reverse complement strand
GGCGGACGCTCACCGGCAGCTTGAGGTCCTGGTGTCCGGCTACGTCCTCTGGGCCCTGTCCGTGCCGCTGGCGATGAGCATCCTGGTGATCCTGGTCCTTCGGATGGCGGTGCATAAGCTCCCACACGCCGGTATGGCGGCTTCGAGCTGGCTGGCGCTGGGCCCGATCGGCACCGGCGCCCTGGGCCTGCTGGTGCTGGGGGCCGCATCGCCGGCGATCTTCGCGGCCAATGGCCTGGGCGATTATGGCGGCGCGGCGCGAGGAATTGGCCTGATCGGGGGACTGCTGCTCTGGGCCTATGGCCTGTGGTGGGCGGTGATGGCCGGCCTGATCACCCTTCGCTATCTGCGCGAGGGCCTGCCCTTCAACATCGGCTGGTGGGGCTACACCTTCCCGCTCGGGGTCTATGCCGCGGCGACGCTGAGACTGGGCGGCGTGTTGCCGATCCCGGTGGTGTCGCAGTTCGGCGTTGCGCTGGTGGCCGCCCTGGCCGCGATCTGGCTGGTCGTCGCCGCGCGCACCGCCGCCGGCGCGTGGCGTGGCGACCTGTTCGTCTCGCCCTGCCTGCTCGACGCGTCCCAGGGCGGCGGTGAAGAGACGCGTCTCCCGCGAGGCGCGTCCGCGCTTCGAAGTCTAGACGGGAACCGTCCCTTTCCTTTGTTCAACCGACTCCCTTCGCGCTGAAAATCCGCGATCGTCCCTTGGGGAGTTCCAGGTTACGCTGTCTAGTCAAAGCGGTCGCCCAAACGGCGCAACCTTGCCGAATCGGGCTCCGTGTACGCAGCTTGCCTGGGGAGGATTCGCCATGATCCTGGGAATGTCGGTCGAAGCCTTTACGATCCTGCACGTCATCATAAGCCTGGTGGGCATCCTGACCGGCCTCGTGGCCCTGGCGGCCATGATCGGCAACCGTGATCTGGGCGGTTGGACGGCGGCGTTTCTTGCGACAACCGTCGCGACCAGCGCCACGGGGTTCCTGTTCCACTCCAAAGCCATCGGCCCGCCACACATCGTCGGCGCCATCTCCCTGGTCGTTCTGCTGGTGGCGCTGGTGGCCCTCTACAGCCGCCACCTGACCGGCCCCTGGCGTCCGGCCTATGTCATCACCGCCGTCTTCGCCCTCTACCTCAACGTCTTCGTCGGGGTGGTGCAGGCGTTCCAGAAGCTTTCGTTCCTGAAACCCCTGGCGCCCACGGGGACCGAGCCGCCGTTCGCGATCGCGCAGGGCGTCGTGCTGATCCTGTTCATCGGGTTGGGCTATCTCGCCGTCCGGCGGTTCCATCCGACCGCGCCCATGCACGCTTGAGGCCGCGCACGCCTGAGGCCGCACGCGGCCTTTTTCGTCCAATCCGGATGTGTTCGTGACATACGCCGGCCGATGAGTGGCGCTTAATGGCGGCCCGCGCGCCAGCCAGGAGCGTCGCCGTGAAGGCCGCCCTCATCCTCATCATCGCCGTCATCACCGCCGCCCTCTGCGCCACCGCCCTGGGCGAGAGCGCCCGCGCCAGGGGGGACGCGGTTCCGGAGCAGGGCGCGACCATCTAGGGCCGCGAAAGATTCGCGGCAGGGCTGTCGGCGCGGGGACATTTCGCGCGTCCTTGCGACAGAGGCGACCATGGGCGCCCCGATCGCGGAGGAAACGATGACGGCTCAGTCAGTTGCGGCGCCCGGCGCGGCGGCGACCCCAAAGGCGATGCTCTGGACCGGACGGGCGCTGAGCGCGCTGTTCGTCCTGTTCATGGTCTTCGACATCACCATCAAGTTCATGGCCCTTCCGGTGGTGGCCCAGACCATGGCGACGATCGGCTGGACGCCGGAGCGCGGGGCGGCGATCGCACCAGTCGAGCTGCTGGGCGCTGTTGCTCTATGTCTTTCCGCGAACCTCGGTGCTGGGCGCCATCCTGGTGACCGGCGTCATGGGCGGCGCCGTGGCCACGCATATGCGCGTAGGCAGTCCGCTGTTCAGCCACATCCTGTTCGGGGTCTATCTGGGCCTGTTCGCGTGGGGCGGGTTGTGGCTGCGCGACGCACGCCTGCGGACGATCATGCCGTGGCGGATGTAGCCGCCGCCCGTTAGGCCGCCTTACCAAGATTTCATTCTGTAATTCGCATCCATGAGCGCATCTCCTGGCCTCTACACTGTAAAGGCGCGGCCCTCGGCTCGCCACTCAGACAGATCGGGAGAGCGACAATGTGGTTCGGCGACCTTACGGGATGGCTCGTTTGGGCTGTGTTCTGGATTTTCGTCGGGGCGATCATTCTGGTGCCCCAGTATCTTAGACACCTCGACCGAGCGCGGTTGCATGAAACGCTCCGCATCGCGTTCGAAAAGGGCCAGCCGGTGCCGCCCGAACTGATCGAGTCGCTTCAAAGGCGTGACGCGGGTGCGCCGGTTGGGACCCCCGAGCGTGATCTCCGCCGCGCGGTCGTCCTGATCTGCGTCGGCCTGGGACTTGCGGGATTGGGCTACGGCATGTGGTTCGGCCTCAGCAGCGTCACCTACGAAGGCGCGTACATTACTGGCGGTGCGATCGCCGGCACCGGCGCCATCCCGGGCCTGATCGGTGTGGCCTACCTCATCCTCTGGCTGGCCAAGCGCGCGACCCGCACCTGACCTGAAGCCGATAGGGGGAAGGGACGCCAGTATGGCGGACTCCAACAAATCGCCGGCTTCGGCGCACGACCTGGACCTGGTCGCCCTGGCGGCGACCGGCGGGCGCGCGGCGTTCGGCGAACTGGTCCGGCGGCATTCCTCGCCTGTGCGAGCCCTGCTGCGCCGGATGGGCGCCGACCCATCGACGGCCGACGATATCGCCCAGGATGCTTTCCTGCTGGCGTTCGAGCAGATCTCGGATTTTCGGGGCGAGGGCACGTTCCAGGCCTGGGTGAAGCGGATTGCGGCCAGGCTCTATGTGAAGCGCTGGCGGCGAGAGGCGCGGCGCGACCTGCTGAACGAGGCTGCGGAGGCGGACGCGCCGGCGAGCCACGGCGAGGCGGGCCAGGCAGACCGGATCGACCTGGACGAGGCGCTCAAGACCTTGTCCGCCGGCGAGCGCCTGTGTGTTTCCCTTTGCTACGGAGGGGGCTTCTCGCACGCCGAGGCGGCGTCAGCCTTGAATACGCCATTGGGAACGGTCAAATCCCATGTCAAACGTGGTTTGGATAAGCTCAGACAGCGTCTGGCGCCGGGTCGGGAGTTCAGTCCAGCGGAGAGTAGGGTCAATGGCTGAAGCCAGCTTTGAGATGGCCTTGGATCGGATGTTCGCCGAAGCGCCCGCCTTCGCCGACGCCGAACTGTTCGCCATGCGGTGTGAGGAGCGGCTGGACCGCGGCTGGACGTTCCGGCGGATGTTGATCGGCGCCATGGGCGCGGCGGGCGGCCTGATCGGCGGCGCGCAGCTGCTGGGATCGGGTCTGCTGGGCCGGATCAACCTGCTGTCCCAGCAATCGGGCCACGCCATCAACCGTGGTATTGCGGATGTGCTGCCGCATCAACTGGCGCCGGGCGGCCTGGCCATTTCGGGCGAGGCGATCTGGATGTCCGCGGCGCTTGCCGTCGTGGCGGTCGGCCTGGCCGTCACCCGCCTGGTCCGGGAGATCTAGATGTCCGCACAACGCCAGGAGGCCATCCGGCGCATCACCGCGCCTGAGATCACCGCGCGTAAGGGCAAGGAGCCGGTGGTTTGCCTGACCGCCTACACCGCGCCGATCGCCGAGATCCTGGACGAGGCCTGCGACCTGCTGCTGGTGGGCGACAGCGTCGGCATGGTGGTGCACGGCCTGCCCAACACCGTCGGTGTGACCCTGGAGATGATGATCCTGCACGGCCAGGCGGTGATGCGCACGGCTAGGCGGGCCATGGTGGTCGTGGACATGCCCTTCGGCTCCTATGAGGGCTCCAAGGAAGCCGCCTACGACAACGCCGCGCGGGTCCTCAAGGAGACCGGCTGCCAGGCCGTGAAGGTGGAGAGCGGGCCGACGGTGCCCGAAACCATCGCCTATCTCGTCCGGCGCGGCATTCCGGTAATGGGGCATGTGGGGCTGAGGCCTCAGGCGGTGCTGGTCGACGGCGCCTTCAAGGCCAAGGGCCGGCTCGAATCGGAGCGGGCGCGGGTGGTGGCCGAGGCCGAAGCCACGGCGGACGCGGGCGCCTTTTGCGTCGTGGTCGAAGGGGTGGCCGAAGCCCTGGCGCGGGAGATCACGGCCGCCATCGAGGTCCCCACCATCGGCATCGGCGCGTCGGCCGGCTGCGATGGCCAGATCCTGGTCACCGACGACATGCTGGGCCTGTTCGACTGGACGCCCAAGTTCGTGCGCCGCTACGCCGATCTGCGCGGCGAGATCACGAAAGCGGCACGAGCCTACGCCGACGACGTTCGCGCCCGCCGCTTCCCGGCAGCCGCTGAAACCTACTTCGCCAAGATCAAGGACTGAGCCAGGGCGCGCCGGTCGTGGCGATCATGTTCACGAGCACCGCGGGCGGCTGGTGGTAACCCATGGTTCGCGCGGCGAGCCCCAGTTCGGCCGCCAGAGCCTCGAGGGTGTCGGGACAGAAACAGTAGTCGATGAGGCGGCCGATTCGGCCATCCGCCTCCTCCAACCGCACGACGTCGCACAGGACATCCGTCCCGCCGTCGCGGGCGAGGTAGAGCACCAGGGTCTCGCCGCCGTGCTCGCGCCGCTCGACCCGGTCGGGGGCGTGTTCGATCGACTTTTCGACCCAGATCTGGACGTTGCCCCGTCCACCGCCGACGCCGGGAACTTCCACGGTCACGGTCTCCAGCAACAGGCCGGCCAGGGCGGTCGAATCCCTGGCGTTGAAGGCGGCCACGAAGCGGTCGACCAGGACTGCGGATGGAGTCTCGCCGGCCGGCGAAGGGGGCGAGGCGCGCAGGCGCTCGCGGCCGCGGTGCAGGGCGGATTTCACGGCGCCGACGCTGGTGGACAGCAGTTCGGCGATTTCTTCGAGGGTGAGGTCGAAGGCGTCCTTGAGCACCACGGCGGCCCGCTCCTTTGGCGGCACGTCGCGCAGCAGGCGGACGGCGGCGTCCCTGACCCCCGCGCTGGTTTCCGCGTCGGACAGCGGCGCCGGCGCATCCGGTTCGAGCCCGCCTTCGCGGCGCGCCCTGCGCACCTGATCGATCCACAGGTTGCTGGCGGCGCGGAGCAGATAGGCGCGCAGGCTCCGCAGCCGGCTCGACTCACCGTGCAGGTCGCCTCGGCCCAGCGCGGCGTATGCCCGCAGAAGCGTCTCCTGGCAGAGATCCTCGGCGCTCCAGATGTCGCCGGTCAGGGCGCGGCAATAGCGATAGAGATCGCGACGGTGGGGCTCCACCGCATCCAGAAAGTCGAACCAGGCGCGGCGCAGTCCGCGGGCGAAGTCGTCATCGAGTGGTTTCAGGGTCATCCTGGGCCTCCCCATGCCCTAGAGACGCTCGAGGCGCCGATTTGGATACGCGAAGGATTGCTTGTTCCTTCGCGTTGCAGCCGAGCCCCCCAGACGATAGGTTCCGCGCCTCTAAGCGCAACAGCCCCGGGCGAGGTCCTTTTTCGTGGTCGATTTTATCGAGGAGGTGGAGGAACAGCTCCGCGCGGACCGCTACAAGGTCCTGGCGAGACGCACCCTGCCTTGGTTCCTGGCCGCGCTGGCCGCCGTCGTGATCGGCTTCCTGGGCGCGTGGGGCTATCAGTCCTGGCGCAACCAGAACATCGACAAGGCTTCGATCTCCTACGAGAAGGCGCTGACCACGCTGATCCAGGGTGATGAGACCGGCGCCTACGCCGCCTTCGACCCGATCGCCAAGACCGGCCCCGCCGGCTACAAGACCCTGGCCCTGATCCAGCAGGGCAATATCCGCCTGGCCGCGGACAAGGCCGCTGAAGCCGCGGCGCTCTACGACGCCGCCGCCAAGGCCGCGCCGAATGCTGTGCTGGGCGACCAGGCCCGGCTGAAGGCGGCGCTCGCCTTGCTCGATTCCGCGCCATACGCCCAGCTCGAAACCCGGCTGAAGGCTCTGATCGGCGTGAAGAAGCCCTTCGACCTGCAAGCGCGCGAGGCCCTGGCCTTCGCCAAGATGGCGGCGGGCAAGACGGCGCAGGCCAAGGCCGACTTCTCCGCCTTGACCCTGACCCTCGGCGTCAGCGATAGCATGCGCTCGCGGGCCCAGGCCGCGATCGGAATCATAGACAGCGGCCAGGCCAAGGTTGCTGTCGATGTCGCAAGATTGGCCGCCACATTGCCGCCGCCGAGCCAACAGATGTTGCAACCGCCGGGCGGGGCCGGGCCTCAGGGTTCCGCCGACGGTCAAGCCGCTCCCCAAGACGCCTCTAGGACCGCCCAATGACGATCACGCGTATGTTCGGCGTCCTCGCCGTTGCGGCCTCCCTCGCGGGTTGCGCCACCATCGAGAAGGCGCAGGCGGTCAATCCGTTTCACGGCAAGAAGGCGTCGCGGGCGGCCAACGAGGCGAACCGCATCTCCATCGTCGCCGCGGATGAACAGCTGAAAGTGGCTGACGCCCTGCGCGGCCAGGACTTCTACCTGCCGCCGCCGACGGCCATGGCCGACTGGCCGCTGCCGGGAGGCACGCCGGAACAGTCGGTGGAGAACGTCGCGGCGGCGCCGGGCTTCGACGTCGCCTGGCGCGTGCACTTCGGCGCCGCCTCAAGCCGGCAAAAGCATGTGACGGCGCCTCCGATCCTGGCCCAGGGCCGGGTCTATGTGATGGACGGCCAGTCCGACGTGTCGGCTCACGACGCCCGGACCGGAGCGCAGATCTGGCGCGTCAACGTCATGCCCAAGTCCAAGCGCGACCGGGAAGGCTTCGGCGGCGGCCTGGCGTTCGCGGACGGCAAGGTCTACGTGGCGAGCGGCTTCCGCGAGGTGTTGCAGATCGATGCGGCCACGGGCGCCATCGGCTGGCGCACGCGCACCGACGCGCCGGTGCATGCGGCGCCCACCGTGGCCAACGGCCGGATGATGGTGGTCGACGTCAACGACGAACTGCTGACCTATCTCACCGCCAACGGCCAGCAGGACTGGACCTACCAGGGCCTGACCGAGCCGGCCCGGATCCTGGCGGCCTCCAGTCCCGCGGTGACGAGCGACACCGTGGTCAGCGGCTTCGCCTCCGGCGAACTGGTGGCGCTGCGGGCGTCGAACGGCAACGAACTCTGGACCGCCAGCCTGTCGCGGGCCAGCCGCACCAACGCCCTTTCGGAAATCCGCGACATCGCGGGCCGTCCGGTGATCTACCGCAGCGACGTGTTCGCCGTGAGCCATTCCGATGTAATGGCCGCCACGGACCTGCGCACCGGCACGCCGCGCTGGACGCTGCCGATCTCAGCGGTGACCACACCCTGGGCGGCCGGCGACGTCGTCTTTGTGGTGGACCAGACGGGCCGGGTGTTCTGCATTTCGCGCGAGAGCGGCCAGATCTACTGGATTCACGAGTTGAACACCCAGCCGGCGGCCCAGGCCGGCAAGAAGGCGAAGAAATCCAAGAAGGCGGCCCGCATCCTCTGGTCCAGCCCGGTCATGGCCTCCAACCGGCTGGTGGTGGTCTCCTCCAAGGGGGACGCCGTGGCCCTGGATCCCAAGACGGGCGCGGTCCAGAAGACACTGAAGCTGGGGTCGGGCGCCTTGATCGGACCGATCGCGGTCGGCGGCATGATCTATGTGGCCAGCGACGCCGCCGAACTGATCGCGATCCGCTAGACATGAGCCCCTCATGGTGAAGCTCGCCATCGTCGGGCGCCCCAACGTCGGCAAATCGACGCTGTTCAATCGTCTGGCCGGGCGCCGCCTGGCCATCGTCGACGACCGACCGGGCGTCACCCGCGACCGTCGCTTCGGCACGGGGCGGCTGGGCGACCTCGACCTGGACCTGATCGACACCGCCGGCTTCGAGGACCTCACCGACGAAAGCCTGGAGGCGCGCATGCGCCGCCAGACCGAACAGGCCCTGGCCGACGCCGACGTGGTGTTGTTCGTCATCGATGCGCGCGAGGGCGTCACGCAGCTGGACGAGGTGTTCGCCGCCGTGCTTCGTCGGGCCGACAAGCCGGTGATCCTGGTGGCCAACAAGGCCGAGGGCCAAGCAGGCGACGCCGGGACCATGGAGGCGTTCAGCCTTGGGTTCGGCGAACCCGTGCCGATCTCGGCCGAGCACAACGAGGGCCTGAGCGATCTCTACGCCGCCGTCGTCGCCGCCTCGCCGATCGAGGATGACGATGACGACGAAGACGACTTCGAGCGCGGCGAAAAGCCGGTGCGCATCGCCATCGTCGGGCGCCCCAATGCGGGCAAGTCCACCCTGGTGAACCGCCTGATCGGCGAGGAGCGCCTGCTGACCGGGCCGGAAGCCGGCATCACCCGTGACGCCATCCCGGTGGACTGGCTGTGGGACGGCCGCAAGATCCGCCTGGTCGACACCGCCGGCCTGCGGCGCAAGGCGCGGGTGCAGGAAAAGCTGGAGAAGCTGTCCACCCACGACAGCATCCGCGCCATCACCTTCGCCGAGGTGGTGATCCTGGTCATGGACGCCACCCACCCCTTCGAAACGCAGGACCTGCAGATCGCCGACCTCGTGGAGCGCGAGGGCCGGGGCCTGGTGTTCGTGCTGGCCAAGTGGGACCTGGTGGCCGATCCCGGGTCACGCCTGAAGGAGTTCGTCGAGCACGCAGAGCGCATGCTGCCCCAGCTTCGCGGCGCGCCGGTGGTGGCGCTGTCGGCGGAGACCGGGCGCGGCCTGGAGCGGCTGATGCCGGCGGTGGTCAAGGCGCACAAGGACTGGGCGACCAAGATCAAGACGCGGGACCTGAACGACTGGCTGCAGCTTGCCATCCAGCGCCACCCGCCGCCGGCGGTGAACGGCAAGCGCGTCAAGCCGAAGTACATGGCCCAGACCAAGGCCCGGCCGCCGACCTTCGTGCTGTTCGCCACACGGGCAGACCAGCTGCCCGAAAGCTATCGCCGCTACCTGATCAACTCGCTGCGCCAGAGCTTCGACATGCCCGGCACCCCGATCCGCATCACCGTCAAGTCGGGCGCCAATCCGTTTGTGGAAGAGGGCGGCAAGGGCTTCGGCCGAAGCGGCGAGAGCCGGCCCGGCTTCAAGTCGAAGCGAGAGGCGCGGCCACGTTCGAAGCCTTCCAGTCGGAAAACTTGACGCTGTCGACCGGCAGGCCCGGGTCCGCCGCCTGGGCCAGGGCGACGATCATCGGCCGGATCTCGGCCGGGTCGGTCAGGCTGCCCGGATCTTCGCCCGGATAGGCCTCGGCCCGCATCTTGGTGCGCATGGTGTTGGGATCGAGGATGACGGCGCGGATGCCCGTGTTCTCCACCTCATCGGCCCAGCAACGGACCAGGGCATCCATGGCGGCCTTGGTGGCGGCGTAGGAGCCCCAGAAGGCCTTGGGCCGAACGGCGCGGCCGGAGGTGAAGAAGATCGCTCGGCCGGCGTCGCTGGCGCGAAGAAGCGGCTCGAATGAGCGGATCAAGCGGTAGGTGGCGGTCAGGTTGGTAGCCACGACCTTGTCCCAGAGCTTGGGTTCGATGTGGGAGACCGGACGCAGGCCGCCCAGCATGGCGCCGGCATGGACCAGGATGTCCAGCCGCTTGTGGCGTTCGAAGATCGTGCCGCCGAGCTGGTCGATCCCGTCACCGTTGGTGAGGTCCAGCGGGACGAGGGTCGGACGTGGGCCATTCCAGGAGCGGATGTCGTCATCCAGAGCCTCCAGGCCGCCTTGCGTGCGTCCCACCGCGATCACGTGCGCGCCGGCGCCGGCCAGGGCCAGGGCGCATTCGCGGCCGATGCCGCGGGTGGCGCCGGTGACCAGCGCGTGTTTGCCGGCGAGGGGTGAGGTATCAGACGTTGGCAAGCGCGGGCTCCTCAAGGGCGGGCTCAGGCGGACGCTCGGCGTAGCGCTGGGCGATGATGGCGCAGGCCATCAGCTGGATCTGGTGAAACAACATCAGCGGCAGGACAATCAAGCCCACCGTGGCGGGCGGGAACAGGATGCCCGCCATGGGCACGCCCGAGGCCAGGCTCTTCTTGGAGCCGCAGAACACGATCGCGATCTCCTCGGGCTTGGAGAATCCCAAAGCCCTGGATCCGAAGGCGGTAATGGCGAGCACCGCGCCCAACAGGACAATGCAGACGATCGCCAGGATGACGATCTGCAACACCGAGACCTGGCGCCAGATGCCGTGCGTCACGGCCTCGCTGAAGGCGCCATAGACCACGAACAGGATCGAGCCGCGGTCGACCAGGCCGGTCACCTTCGAGTGGCGCTTGAGGAATTCCCCGATCAGCGGGCGCAGCAACTGGCCGGCCAGGAACGGCAGCAGCAGTTGCACGACCACCGCCTCCACCGCCGACAGGGAAAATCCCGCGCCGTGCGCCTGCATGGTCACCCCCACCACCACCGGGGTGATGAAGATGCCGAAGAGGTTGGAGGCCGAGGCGGCGATGGCCGCCGCCGCCACGTCGCCCCGCGCCACGGCGGTGAAGGCGATCGAGGATTGAACGGTGGAAGGCAGGCAGCAAAGGAACAGCACGCCGGCCGACAGGGTGGTGGGCAGGATGGTCGTCGGCAGGTGCTGAAGCGCCAGGCCCAGGATCGGAAACAACGCGAAGGTGGTGGCCAGCACCACCAGGTGCAGGCGCCAGTTCACCAGCCCGCGCACCACCGCCTCCCGCGACAGGCGCGCGCCGTGCAGGAAGAAGAGCAGGGCGATGAGGCCCTTGGTCAGCAGGTCGAAGCCCTTGGCCGCCTCGCCGTGGACGGGCAGGATGCTGGCCAGGACCACCATGCCGACGATGGCCAGGACGTAGTTGTCCGGCTTCAGGCGCTTGAGCCAGTTCATGGAGTCATACTCGACTGGGAAGGTTGGTTGGCCCACGGAAATCACCAAGCTGGCTCAACCCCCTCCCCCTCGCGGGGAGGGGGCAGGGGGTGGGGGCGCCTGCTGGATGCCTGCCGTCGAACCTCATGGGAGACAATCCGCGAGGAAGGCGGCGGCGCCCCCACCCCAACCCCTCCCCGCGAGGGGGAGGGGCTTTGAAGCTCACAGACTCTTGCGCCCCTCGCCGATCACGGAAGGGGCGGATGATTTCAGTGACTTCGGTCAAGCGTCGACCAGGAAGGAAAGCTGCCGTTCCACCGTGTCGTTGCGCCCTTCGGCGATCTCGCGGTCGAGCAGGCGGGTGGGGTAGTCGCCGGTGAAGTAGTGATCGGTGAACTGCGGGCAGTCCGGGTCGCGGGGGCCGGCGCCCATGGACCAGTAGAGGCCGTCCACGGACAGGAATCCCAGGCTGTCCACCTCCAGGAACTGGACCATCTCCGCCAGGGACTTGTTGGCGGCCAACAGGTTCTCGCGATCGGGCATGTCGATGCCATAGAAGTCGGGCCACTGGATCTGCGGAGAAGCAGAGCGCAGGTGCACCTCCTTGGCCCCGGCCTCGCGCACCATGCGGACGATCTTCAGCGAGGTGGTGCCGCGGACGATGGAGTCATCAATCAGCACCACGCGCTTGCCTTCGAGAACTGCGCGGTTGGGGCTGTGCTTCATCCGCACGCCCAGTTCGCGCACGCCCTGTGTGGGCTGGATGAAGGTGCGGCCGGCGTAGTGGCTGCGGATAATTCCGAGGTCGAAGGGCAGCCCGCTCTGCTCCGCGTAGCCCAGGGCGGCGGGCACGCCGGAGTCGGGCACGGGCACGACGACGTCGGCGTTGACGCCGCTTTCCTGGGCCAGGCGGCGGCCCATCCGCTTGCGCACGTCATAGACAGACTTGCCGTTCACAACACTATCGGGGCGGGCGAAGTAGACATATTCGAAGACACAGGGGCGGGCGTGGTTGGCTGGGAAGGGGCGCAGGGACTCCACGCCGTCTTCGGTGATCACCACCATCTCGCCGTGGGCCACGTCTCGTACGAAACGCGCGCCAATGACCTCAAGCGCGCTGGTTTCGGACGCCAGCACGTACTTTCCCCCCAGATCGCCCAAGACCAGTGGCCGGATGCCCAGAGGATCGCGCATGCCGATCAGCTTCTTGTTGGTCAGCGCGACCAGGGCGTAGCCGCCCTCGATCTGGCTGACGGCGTCGATGAAGCGGTCGACGATCTTGGATTTCCGCGACCGGGCGATGAGGTGGAGTATGACCTCGGAATCCGAGGTGGACTGGAAGATCGCGCCGTCGGCGACCAGTTGCTGGCGCAGGGTCAGGAAGTTGGTGAGGTTGCCGTTGTGGGCGATGGCGACGCCGCCGCCGCCGAGGTCGGCGAACATCGGCTGGATGTTGCGCAGGAAGCTGCCGCCGGCGGTGGAGTAGCGCGTGTGGCCTATCGCGGTGAAGCCGGGCAGACGCTGGGCCAGATCCGCGCCGGAAAAGGCGTCGGCGACAAGGCCCATGTGCCGCTCGGTATGGAAGCCCTGGCCGTCGAAGGCGGCGATGCCGCAGGCTTCCTGGCCTCGGTGCTGCAGGGCGTGCAGGCCCAGGGCCACGACCTGGGAAGCGTCCTGGACGCCGAAGACGCCGAACACCCCGCATTCGAGCCGCAGACTGTCGTCCCACGGCGCTCGCACGGGGGGATCG
>FSUP01000620.1_pt1 | contig 12727 bp, 16 predicted proteins | sample 1637431 | NCBI WGS metagenome assembly FSUP01 (sample SAMEA3914816, study PRJEB12502) | metagenome | biome: forest; material: soil | place: USA | collected 2011-09-16 | depth 0.3 m | reverse complement strand
GCATGGGCTGCCTCCATAGGTGTGTGGACAGCAGCAATGGTGCATCACCCTCGCCGCCTACCCCATAGGATCTCTTCCGGAGGGAGAGGGAGGGGCCCGCGTCCGTAGGACGTGGGAGGGTGAGGGGTTCAGGCCTCGAAGATTAGCCCCCTTGATCGCCCCCCGAATCCGCCCTAAGTTCCCGTTACGTTCCAAGAGCCGAGGCCGGACGCGCCGCGCCAAGACGATATCCAGCGAGGAACGGCCGCGGCCGGCCCCGGCTCCGCGGCGCTCGGGGTGACGGGTGGTGAACCCGTTCTTGTGGTTCGTGGAGCAGCGGATAGGATCATTCTCACCGTAAAATACGGGTGATTTACGGTCTCGCCGTCGCCGCTGGACGGCTTTGGGAAACCGCCCTATCCAGGGAGCATCTGCATGGAGGCATGATGTCTGAGATTGCGCGTGGGGTTCGGGCCTAGCTCGTCCTGACCCCGATCCGGATCGGACCGGACAGACTTCGAGACGGGCTCTTTCGCCGTCCGCGCCGAATCCAAGGGTTCCGCGCGCGGATGCGTCTTGCCACGCCTTACTCGGACATCTTCGTGAACATCTCAAAATCGCAGCAGAGGACGCTGCACGCCCTGGCCCGTGGCGGCCAGATCACTTTGGAACGCAACGAACGCGGCGACATCGCCCGGGTCGACTGCTGGACCCGCGAGGGTTGGCGCCTCGGCGACTGCACGATCGAGGTCTTCAAGGCCCTCAAGCGCCGCCGCCTGATCATGAGCCGCGAGGGCGGCCCGTATCTGATCACCCGCGACGGCCTGATCCGGCTTCGCCCGCAAGGCGACAACCGGACCTCAGGCCGCAGCCTCTGAAGCCTTGAGGAACTTGAGGAAATGGACGCGCGCGGCGCCCCAGTCGCGCGCGTCCAGGACCTCAAAGCCGGGGGTCAGGGGGGCCGGTTCGTCGGTCCCGCGTTCGAAGACCACCAGAGCGCCGGGCGCCAGCCAGCCCCCCGCCGCCAGCGCGGCCAGGGCCTGCTCGCCCAGGCCCTTGGCGTAGGGCGGGTCCAGGAAGGCCAGGTCGAAGGCGGCGCCGTCTCCCGCCGGCTTGGGGCCCAGGCTCGTGGCGTCGCGGCGGTGCACCCGGGTCTGCCCGAACAGCCCCAGGGCCTCGATGTTCTCGCGGATGGCGCCCCGCGCGCCGTCGTCCGTTTCAACGAACAGGCAGAAGGCCGCCCCCCGCGACAGGGCTTCGAACCCCAGGGCGCCGGAACCGGCGAACAGATCGATCACCCGCGCCCCGGTCAGATCGGGCGCCCAGGCGGCGTGGTCCATCACGTTGAACAGAGCCTGGCGCGTTCGGTCGGCTGTCGGACGCGTATTGTGTCCCTTTGGCGCCACAAGGGAGCGTCCTCGATAGGCGCCGGCAACGATCCGCATCGAATTGTCCTATGGAAACGCCGTTCTCTATCCGATGTAGAAGGCTGGTGGCAAAGCGGGCTTCGATGAGTGCGAGAGAGATAGCGGCGGGCCTTTCGGACTCGGCGTTCCTGACCAATGTGGACGAGCGCGACCGCACCTGGTGGCGAATCGCGATCACCGTGGTCGCCGGCTTCCTGGTCGGAATCCTCGCGGTGCTGGCGACGTTCCTGGTCATCGCCATTGGCTTCATGGTCTCGCGAGGCGACCTGGCGACCGGCTTCTCGGCCTTCGGCGCCTTCATGGCCGCGCTGCAGAACGCCGACGGCCACGACCTGGGCCAGGCGATCCTGCTGCTGCTGATGCCGACCCTGGCCAACGGGCCCCTGGTGCTGACCTTCATCCTTCTGGCCGCCGCGCTGTCGCACCACCAGATGCGCGACTACCTGACCGCGGCGCCCCGGTTCCGCTGGCGGCTGCTGGTGGCCGGGATGGTCATGTCCATGCTGGCCATCGGTCCGCTGCTGGGCCTGGACGCCCTGGTGTCGGGCCAGGTCACCCCCATGCCGGTGCTCACCGTCTCCCCCAGCCCGCAGGGCCGCATCACCTATGCGGCCTGCGCCATCGCCCTGCTGATCCCGGCGGCGATGATCGAGGAGGTGCTGTTCCGCGGCTGGCTGATGCGCCAGGCGGCCGCCTTTTGGCGCAACCCCTGGTTCCTGATGATCTTCACCGGCGTCGCCTTCGCGGCCGTGCACCTGGATTTCAATCCGGACGCCTTCCTGTCGCGCGCGGTGATGGGGGCCGGCTTCGCCTACATGACCCTGCGCCTGGGCGGCATCGAGTTCAGCACCGGCGCTCATGCCGCCAACAACATCCTGATCGTCGTGTTCCTGGAGCCCCTGACCCTGAAGGCGCCGCCGACCAGCGGCATGTCCATGGAGTCCCTGATCCAGGATCTGCTGCTGGCGGCCGGCTATGTGCTGATCACCGAGGCGGTGATCCGCATCCCCTGGCTCAAGCGCTGGACCGAGGTCCGCGACGAGGACGTCAGCGGCCGCCACACTCAGCCGGCGGCCCTGTTCGGCTAGGGCGTGGCGTCGGGGCCTTCCGGCTCGATCCAGTGCTGCGGCGGCGCCTTGGACTTCAGGTCCAGCAGGGCGGTGCGCAGGCGGTCGATGAAGGTGGTCCGCTGACCGCACCAGAGCATGGGCTCGCCCACCAGGACGGTGCAGTTCATCGGCACCGGCACATGGGCGCCCTTGGGCAGGACGCGGCCGGCGCCCTCCAGCCAGATCGGGATCACCGGCGCCTCCGGAAAGGCCTCCGCCAGCCGCGCCACGCCGGCCTTCAGGCGGCCCATGGCGTCCGACGCGTCCCCCCGCGTGCCCTCCGGGAAGATGATGATGATGTCGCCCCGGCCCAGCGCCTCGCGGGCAGGCGCCAGGACGTCCTCATCGTGCTTGGCGGCGTGGCGCGCGATCGGGACGATGCCGATCACATTGCGCGAGAACCAGCCGATCACCGGCCCACGCAGGAAATAGTCGGCCGCCGCCACCGGCCTCAGGCGCCCCATGGCGCTCAGGGGGAAGATGGTCAGCAGCAGCAGGGTGTCCACGTGGCTGTTGTGGTTGGCGGCGATGATCGCCGGCCCCTTCCTCGGCAGCCGCTGGCGATCCACCACGTCGGCGCCGGTGAACACCCGCGCCAGCGGCAAGGCGATGAAGAACAGGAAGAGGAACCGGATGGGTCCCATCAGAACCGTTCCAGGCTGAAGAAGGCCAGCAGATGGAAGTAGAGCGGCGCCGTGAACGTCAAGCTGTCGGCGCGGTCCAGCATGCCGCCGTGGCCGGGGATTAGGGCGCTGGTGTCCTTGACCCCGATGTCGCGCTTGACCGCCGACATGGTCACGTCCCCCGCGAACCCCGCCAGCGGCAGGCCGAACGCCATCCAGGCCCGACCCCAGCCCTGCAGCGGCGCAAGGTAGGGTCCCAGGAACCAGATCACCGCCGCGGTGGTGGCCCAGCCGCCAAGGAATCCCTCCCAGGTCTTGTTGGGGCTGACCTTGGGAACGATCTTGCGGCGCCCGAAGAGCTTGCCCCAGACGTACTGCGCCACGTCGTTCAGCTCGGTGACGAACAGCAGCAGGAAGACCATCCCGGCCGGTCCGGCGGGCAGGTGCTCCTTCAGGGGCGTGCGCATCAGGAAGGCGGCGAATCCCAGGCTGTAGACGCAGGTGACGAGCCCCCAATGGAAGGTCGCGGCGGTGGCGAGAAAGGCCCGCGTCTGGCCGATGCAGGCCATCAGGAATGGCACGGCCATGAAGCAATAGACCGGAATGAAGACCAGATAGATCCCGTACTGATCCATGGCCACGAAGGCGTAGTTGATCGGAATGGCCAGGTAGGCGGCCAGGATGATCAGCCGGTCCTCCCGCCGCGCCGGGGCCAGGGACAGGAACTCGCGCAGGGCGATGAAGGAGATCGCCGCGAACAGGATCGTGGTGGTCTGCCAGCCCAGCAGCAGGGCGCCCGCCAGCAAGGCGACCATCACCCACCAGGAGTTCACCCTCTGCCTCAAATTGGTGTAGTCCTTGCCGCGGCGAACCAGGGGTAGCAAGGCGGCCGCCAGGGCGCCGAGTGTCAGGATCGCCAGCACGACGCCAAGGCCCCACACCAGGGCGGGGGCCGCCGGGGGGATCTGCCAGGCCGCGGGCAGCGGCAGGGGGATGGGGGACGTCATGGCCGAAACAAGCTTGTCCCTTGCAAGGCTCGCGCGTGCAACCTCCGTTCACGTGGCCTTCGCCTTCCTCTGCATGGGCGGCTGGGCCCTGTTCGCCAATCGCACCCATGGCTTGGGCGCCATTCTGCCCGCCGTGGCGCAGGGCGTGATGTCGGCGATCATCACCCTGGTGCTGAAACATTCCCTCGAAGCGATCAGCCGCCGCATGCGCGGCGCCGCCGCCTTCGTGCTGCCGCCGGTGATCTCGGCGACGACCATACTGGCGGTGCTGATCATGGTGCACGGCCTGCTCGGCACGCCGGAGATCGCCGCCACCATCGCCGTCCCATGGTCGGTCTCGACCCTCTATGCCATCGTCTACGCCGCCGCCCTGGCGCGGGGTCGCAGGATGAGGGGGGCGGATCCTGGCTGAGCTCGACAACCGGCGACCGATCGCGAGCCGGGGCAGCGGCTGGGCCAAGGTCCTGGCGGCGCTGCTGGCGCGCGCCGGCGTCAGTCCCAACACCATCTCAGCCATGAGCGTCGCCTTCGCCATCCTGGGCGGCGCCTGCTTCCTGCGTTCGGCGTTCACCACCGGCTGGGCGCATTCCATCGACCTGATCCTGGCGGCGCTCTGCGTGCAGCTTCGCCTGGTGTGCAACCTGCTGGACGGCCTGGTGGCGGTGGAGCACGCCAAGGGCTCAACGGCCGGGCCGATCTGGAACGAACTGCCCGACCGGTTCGCGGACGCCATCTTCCTGGCCTCGGCGGGCTATGCGGCCGGGCTGATGGGGATGGGCGAGATCGGGCCCCTGGCCGGCTGGATCGCGTCAGCCGCCGCCATCACCACTGCCTATGTGCGCGAGCTGGGGCGCGGCCTCGGCTTTCCGGCCGACTTCTCCGGACCGTTCGCCAAGCCCCAGCGCATGGCGGCGCTGACCCTGACCGCGGTGTTCTGCGCCCTTGAATCCCTCTGGGGCTGGGAAGGCCAGAGCCTGGTCATCGGCCTGAGCCTTGTCGCGCTCGGGACCCTGGCGACCGTGGCGCGGCGCACGCTGACCCTGGCGCGGCGGCTGAAGGACAGGGCCGGATAGCGCAGCTTGCGCCACGTCTCCTGTCGTCGCCAAATGGCGGTCGACAAGAAGGCCAGGGAGATATCGGGATGGCGCTGGTAAGCGTGGAGCGCCGGGGCGGCGCGGCGGTGGTCACCTATGCTAACCCCCCACTGGGAACGATGACGGCGCCCGGATCGGCGGAAATGCTGGCGGCGGTGACGGCGGCTTCCGAGGATCCCGACGTCCGGGCCATCGTCCTGACCGGCGGTCTGCCCGGTATCTTCATCCGCCACTATGACATCGGTGAACTCGCGCAACTGGGCGAGCGCCTGGCGGACCCAACGCCGCCCGCGCCCCAGTCCGACGGTGGCAAACCCGGCGGAACCTTCGGCGAGCTGGTGGACGCCCTGGCGGCGGCGCCCAAGCCGGTGATCGCGGCGATCAACGGCCTGTGCATGGGCGGCGGCTTCGAGATCAGCCTGGCCTGCGACATCCGCATCGCCGCGCGGGACGCCGAGGCGATCGGCCTGCCTGAGACTCGGGTCGGCATCTTCCCCGGCGGCGGCGGCACCCAGCGCCTGCCCCGCGTCATCGGCGAAGCCCGGGCGCTGGAGATGATCCTGCGGGGCCGCACGGTGACCGGCGCGCAGGCGGCGCAGATCGGCATGGTCCACGAGGCGGCGGACGACGCCCTGGCGCGGGCGCTTCAGATCGCGGCGGAGTTCGAGAGCAAGGGCGCGGAGGGCGTCGCCTACGCCAAGCGTCTCACCCGCGCCGCCCTGGACCGCCCCCTGGCCGAGGGGCTGGCGGACGAGCGGCGGAGTTTCGTCCAGGTGATGCGGACCGCGGGCGCGCGCCAGGGCCTGAAGGCCGGCCTGCCCCCGAACCAGATCCAGGAGATTTGAGCCCAGGCTTGGCCTTCGGCTTGCCGCCGGCCGTCTTGGCCGGCGCCTTGCGGATCTTGGGCTTGGCCCAGCCGGCCTTGTAGACCTTCTTGGCGGGAGGCTCGGCGGCGACCAGGGCGGCCTCCTGCTTGGCGGCCTCGACCTTGCGCCGCTCGGACTGGGCGCTGGCCGGCGCCTTGTATTGCGGCCGCTCGCCGGCCGGCATGTTCTCCGGGTCGATGAAGTCGGCGAGCTGCTCGCGCACCACGCGCGGTCCAACCTCCTCCACCGCGCCCACCGCCAGGGTCCCCAACGCGAACGGACCATAGGACAGCCGGATCAGCCGGTTGACGGTGACACCCAGGGCCTCCAGGACCCGCCGGACCTCCCGGTTCTTGCCCTCCGACAGGGTAACGGTGATCCACAGGTTGGCCGCGCCCTGGCCTTCCTTGACCTTGTCCAGCGTCGCCTCGATGGCTCCGTAGCGCACGCCCTCGACGGTGATCCCGTCCTTCAGCTTGTCCAGCCGCGCCTGGTCGATCCGGCCCCTGGCCCTGGCCCGGTAGCGGCGCGACCAGGCGTTGGACGGCAGCTCCAGCGCCCGCGCCAGTTCGCCGTCATTGGTGAGCAGCAGCAGGCCCTCGGAGTTGAGATCCAGCCGGCCGATGGAGATCAGACGGGGCAGGCCCTCGGGCAGGGTGTCGAACACCGTCGGCCGTCCCTTGGGGTCGTTGTGCGTGGTCACCAGGCCCGGCGGCTTGTGATAGCGGAACAGGCGCGCGGGCTCGGGCTCGCCCACCACTTCCCCGTCCACGGTCAGGATGTCGCCGTCGGCGACCTTCACCGCCGGGGTGGTCAGGATCTGGCCGTTGATGGCCACGCGGCCGGCTTCGATCAGGCGCTCCACCTCGCGGCGGGAGGCGACGCCGGCGCGGGCCAGGATCTTGGCGACGCGTTCGCCGCCGGCTTCGGGATCGGCGCCATCGACATCGGCGTCGCCGGGCACGGCCCAGCCGTTGGCTGGACCCGGCTCCTGTGGCGAGGCTTGACCCCTTAAGGCTTGCCCTCCTGAGGCTTGCCCTCCTGAGGCTTGACTGGGGCGCGCGGGACGTTTTCGGTGATTGGAATGGCCGACCATGACCTCCCCACCATGCGCATTGCCCTCGAAGAGGCGCAAGCCGCCGCCGACAGGGGCGAGGCGCCGATCGGCGCCGTAATCATCGATCCGTCCACGGGCGAGGTGGTGGCCCGCGCCTCCAACAGCCCCATCGCCAACCACGACCCCACCGCCCATGCCGAGATCCTGGTCCTGCGCGAGGCGGCGGCCAGGCGGGGCAACTACCGCCTCACGGGCCTGACGATGGTGGTGACGCTGGAGCCCTGCGCCATGTGCGCCGGCGCCATCAGCCACGCCCGCATCGGACGCCTGGTGTTCGGCGCGCCGGACGAGAAGGGCGGCGCGGTGATCCACGGCCCTCGTTTCTTCGAACAGCCGACCTGCCACTCGCGTCCGGACGTGGAGGGCGGGGTGCTGGCGGAGGAGAGCGCCGCCATGCTGCGGACCTTTTTCCGGGCGCGGCGGACATAGGCAGTCCCCCGTTCCGGTCCTTGCCTTCCGCCTGTCCTGCGCGCCCAATGACGCGTCGGGGGGCAAGCGGGAGCTGCCCCATGAGCGTCTATCGAGTCACCGAAATCATCGGCGCCAGCCACACCAGCTGGGAGGCCGCCGCCAGGGAGGCGTTGAACGCCGCCGCCGGGTCGCTGCGTGATCTGCGAATCGCCGAGGTCGTCCAACAGGACATCACCCTGAGCGCCAGCGGCCAAGTGGAGGACTTCCGCGTCAAGCTGCGCGTGAGCTTCAAGTACGAGACCCCGGGTGTGATCCCGGAGCGGGCCGGCGCGGAATTCGGGCACGAGCAGGCGTCGGTCTGAAGTCTCTGCCGGCGGCGCGGCGCCGGCGCGGTCTCGGATGGAAAGCGGCGCGCCTCCCCCTCCCGGCGCGCGCCGCGCCGTGCGTCCCCAAAGCGCCACCTCAGGCTTGCCCGCGCCCCGCTCCGGTTCGATGATCGGCGGACAACAACACGACATTTCAAATGGGAGGATTTCAGATGGGATTGCTTGATGGAAAAGTCGCCATCGTTACGGGTGGCGGCAACGGTCTGGGCGAGGCCTATTGCAAGCTGTTCGCCCAAGAGGGCGCCGCCGTGGTGGTCAATGACCTGGGCGGCGCGCGCGACGGGTCCGGGGGCAGCCTTTCCGCCGCCCAGGCCGTGGTCAATGAAATCACGGCGGCGGGCGGCCGCGCCGTGGCCAATGGCGACGACGTCTCCACGATGGAGGGCGGCCAGCGGATCCTTCAGACGGCGCTCGACACCTTCGGCCAGGTGGACATCCTGGTGAACAACGCCGGCATCCTGCGCGACAAGAGCTTCGCCAACACCTCCGAAGCCGACTGGGACGCGGTGGTGAAGGTGCACCTCAAGGGCGCCTACTGCGTGACCATGCCCGTCTGGCACTGGATGAAGGACCATGGGACAAGGGGCGTCATCGTCATGACCTCGTCCACGTCGGGCCTGTACGGCAATTTCGGCCAGTCCAACTACGGCGCGGCCAAGGCGGGCCTCTATGGCTTCATGCGTGTGCTCTCCATCGAAGGCCGCAAGTACGGCATCCGCGTCTGGGGCCTGGCGCCGGGCGCCTACACCCGGATGACCTCCGACCTGCCGGGCCGAAAGGACCGCGAACCTGACCCAATGAGCCTGCCCGAACGCATCGCCCCAGGCGTGCTCTACATGGTCTCCGACCTGTCGGGCGATCAGTCGGGCAAGGTCCTGGGCGTCTCGGCGCGCGGGGTCCGCGAGTTGAAGATGCTGGAGACCAAGGGCTTCACTCCCACCGCCCCCTGGACCGCCCAGGACGTCGCCAACCACGCCGCCGAGGTGTTCTTCGCCGAAGAGAATATGAGGGTCGTGGCGTAGGGACCGACGCCAGGGGAGGGCTTGTCCGCACCGCGCTTCCGTGCGAGAACATTTCAAACAACCGTTTGAACGGAGGACGACCCCATGGATTTCGATTTCACGCCTCGTCAGAAAGAGCTTCAGCGCCGTGTCTCGGACTTCATGGACGAGCACATCTACCCGGCCGTGCCGATCTATGAGCAGCAGGCCAACGAGGGCGAGCGCTGGAAGGTCATCCCCATCGTCGAGGAACTGAAGGCCAAGGCCAAAAAGACCGGCCTGTGGAACATGTTCATGCCGCCGCACTCGGGCGTGCCGCACATGGACGACACCTTCCAGTTCGAGGGCATCCAGCTCACCAACATGGAATATGCGCCGATCTGCGAGATGTTCGGCCGCGTCGGCTTCGCTTCGGAAGTCTTCAACTGCTCGGCCCCGGACACGGGCAACATGGAAGTGCTGAACCGCTTCGGCACCCTGGAGCAGAAGGAGCGCTGGCTGCGCCCCTTGATGAACGGCGAGATCCGGTCGGCCTTCCTGATGACCGAGCCGCTGGTCGCCTCCTCGGACGCCACGAACATCGAGACCCGCATCGAGCGTGACGGCGACTACTACGTTCTGAACGGCCGCAAGTGGTGGTCCTCCGGCGTTGGCGATCCCCGCTGCAAGGTGGCCATCGTCATGGGCAAGACCAACCCGGACGCCGCGCCCCACCAGCAGCAGTCCCAGATCCTGGTGCCCATGGACACCCCCGGGGTGAAGGTGCTGCGCATGCTGCCGGTGTTCGGCTATGACGACGCCCCGCACGGCCACGCCGAGGTGCTGCTTGAGAACGTCCGCGTCCGGGCCGACGACGGCTTGATCCTGGGCGAAGGCCGCGGCTTCGAGATCAGCCAGGCGCGCCTTGGCCCTGGCCGGATCCACCACTGCATGCGCACCATCGGCGCGGCGGAAGTGGCGCTGGAAAAGATGTGCAAGCGCCTGATGAGCCGCAAGGCGTTCGGCAAGTACATCTCCGAGCATTCGGTCTGGGAACAGCGCGTCGCCGCCGCCCGCACCGACATCGAGATGAACCGCCTGCTCTGCCTCAAGGCCGCGGACATGATGGACAAGGCCGGCAACAAGACCGCCCGCCTGGAAATCTCGATGATCAAGGTGTCGGCGCCGAACATGGCCCTGCGGATCATCGACGACGCCATCCAGGCTCACGGCGGCGCCGGCGTGACCAGCGACTTCGGCCTGGCCAAGGCCTATGCCAGCCAGCGCACCCTGCGCCTGGCCGACGGCCCGGACGAGGTCCACAACCGCACCATCGCGCGCATGGAGTTCGCCAAGTACGGCGACCTGCACGCCAAGATCCGGGCGGAAAAGGAAGCCGAGCGCGTTCCGGTGGGCATGCGCTAGGCCAGGCCGGTTCCGGTGTCAGCCATCGAACTGACCGACGAGATCCGCGAGCACGTCAACGGCGCGCTCGCGGCCGGCAATCCGATCATCGTGGCCTCGGTGGACGAGGCGGGACATCCCCGCCTGTCCTTCCGGGGCTCGGTGGCGGTCTATTCCCCGGACCAGCTGGGGTTCTGGGCGCGCAACCCCGAGGGCCTGACCGTCGGGGGCATCGGCGCCAATCCCAACGTGGCCCTGATGTACCGTCATCCGGCGCAGCGAGTCCTGCTGCAGTTCGCTGGCCGCGCCCGGCTGGCCGAAGGTGAAGAGCGCGACCGGGTGTTCGAGAACGCGCCGGAGTTCGAGCAGCGGGCGGACCCAGAGCGCAAGGGCGTGGGCGTGATCATCGACCTGGACAAGGTCGAGGGCATGCTGGGTCTCGATGCCGACGGCGCCCGCCGGCCGGTGCGGATGTCGAGGGCCGGCTAGCCCTTTCGCGCCAGGGCGAACCAGTTCGCCAGGGCCTGGGTGACGAAGTCCACCAGCCGCCCCTGGCGCGTCACGCCCCATTGGATCAGCGCGCCCTGCCACTGGGCCTCGATCAGCGCCGCGGCCTTGTCCGCCGGCAGGTGCAGCCGGGGCAGGCGCCGCGCCACCGCTTCGCGCAGGCGCTCGAAGCGGGCCCGCGTCAGGGCGTTGAGGTCGGGGTCGCGCATGTCCTGGTGAAGCCAAAGCAACTGGTCGGCGAACACGTCCGCGTCGACCACATCCGGCGTGATCAGGCGGAAGACCGCGATCACCGCGGCCGGTCCGATGGCGGGCGGCAGGCGCTCCAGCATGCGGAAGAAGGCGTCGTTGTCCCGGGCGACCGCGGCGACCACCAGCCGCCGCTTGTCCCCGAAGCGCTGGATCAGGGTCGCCGGGGCGATTCCGATGCGCGCCGAGACATCGGCCAGGGTAAAGTCGGCCGGTCCGCGCTTGAACATCACCTCCAGCGCGGCGTCGAGAACGGCCTCGTCACTGATGATCTTGCGTCGGGGCATGTTTAATGTGAATCATAGTTCACTTATCGGAGTCCAGCCCTGGGAGGGTGGTCCATGAGTGAGGCTTCTGCGCAGACCCGCGCCGTCCTGGGATTCCGGCCCCACACCTACTGGACCGCGGTGGTGGCCCTCGCCGGCCGGTCAACGGAGCCCCGTGTCATCGAGCGGCGCCGGATCGTCTTCGCGGACGGAAACGAACGCTTCGCCTACCATCAGGCCGCCGAGACCGATCTGGCCCAGGCGGCGCCGTTGATCGACGCGGTTCGCCTCGCCACCGTGGCCAACGCCGCGCGGGAGATCGGGGCCATGATCGCCGACCTGCGGCGGGGCGGGATCACCGTCCGCCTGGCCGCCGCGCCGGCGGGAACCGCCAAGCTGCCGGACAGTCTGGAGGACATCCTGCACGCCCACTCCCGCATCCACGCCGCCGAGGGGACCTTCTACCGCGATGTGGTGGCGTCGGGGTGCGCCGGCGCCGGGCTCGAGGTGCGCCGGGTGGTCGAGCGGGAACTGCCCGCCCTGGTGTGCGATCTCATCGACATCAAGCCGGCGGAGCTGGAGGTCCGGCTGAAGGCCATGGGCGCGGCGCTCGGCCCGCCGTGGAACGAGGACTTCAAGCTGGCGACGCAGGCGGCGTGGATCCTTCTTGGCGAGGGCTGAGCGTCAAGAGTGGTGGCGATGGCGGCGATGGACGGGCTTGGCCGGGACCCGCGAGGGCGCGGCCACGGCGACCGGCGCGGTCGAGGCCAGGATGACCCGCGGCGCCGGGGCGAAGCGGTTGGGCGAGGCGGTGACGGCGGCCGCGGCGCACTGGGCGGTGTCGATCAGGGCGTGCTGGCCCAGGCAGTAGACGTCCTCGTAGTGCGGACCGGCCACCGCCAGGCACTGATAGAGGTTCAGCTTGGCCATATGGATGCAGTCGGCGCTGAAATACTCGCTGAGCAGGGGCTGCAGCCGGGGCAGGTCTTCCGGCTTGGCCTCGCCCAGGATGGCCACGGCGGCCAGGGCCATGGACCGCGCCACCACCGGCGAGACCGCGGCGGCGCCAGGTCCCGGCGGCGGCAACTGCAGCATTGCCCGCGACAGCCGCGCGCCGTCCCCCTCGGCGCCGGCATAGCGCGACGCCGACAGGCTCTTCACCTCGCGCAGGCGGCCCTGCAGGTTGACCACCCGGTCCTTGGACCAGGCCTGGTGCTGGATGTCGTAGGCGGCCTGCTTCACGGCCTTGCCGGCGTGGGTCACCGGGTCGGCGAGGCTGGTCAAGGCGCTCTCCACCCCGCG
>FSUP01000341.1_pt1 | contig 12812 bp, 13 predicted proteins | sample 1637431 | NCBI WGS metagenome assembly FSUP01 (sample SAMEA3914816, study PRJEB12502) | metagenome | biome: forest; material: soil | place: USA | collected 2011-09-16 | depth 0.3 m | reverse complement strand
GTGGTGCGGTTGGTCGTGTCGGTCCCAACGGTGGGGGCGATGATGTCGCCGGACGCCAGCCCGGGGCCGTCATGCACGGTGACCACGCCGATCTGGTCGTCGGCGTCCTTGATCACCACCGGCTCGAAGCCGCCGCGCGCCTCGATGACTTCCGCCATCTGGTCGAGCAGGGCCGAGTCGGCGACGTCCAGGCGCAGGGCGAAGGTCTGGTCCTTGGTCACCACCACGAACTGCGCCAGGTTGATGGCGTAGGAGCCCTCGCGCAGGATCTTGCGCTGCGGGCCCTTCTGGCCGCCGGCTTCGAGGAACCGGCGGGTGTCCTGGAAGTCGGTGTCGTTGGGGTTGCCGGCCAGGGTCTGGTCGGCGCTGAGCGGGGCGCCGCCGCGGCCGAAGACATAGCCGATCCGCCCCTGGGGAATGGTCACCAGGGAATGGACGTGCAGGCGGAACTGGAACGGGAAGAAGAAGTGCAGGCCGCCGCGCAGGACGTCGGGCTGGAAACCGGCCTCCCCGCGCAGGGCGATGATGCCGGACTGGATCGAGCCGGCCGGGCTCCACAGCTTCTCGACCACGGCCACCCGGCTGTTGCCGATATAGCGGACCATGCCGGAGCTAGCGAAGAGCGCCAGGGCGATGAGGACAAGCACAAGCGCGCCCAACCAGGGCGCGACACCTAAGAGATCGGGCATTGTAGCCTCCCGGCGCGCCGGAGACCGCACCCGCGGTCCCGCAATCAAGCGCAACCATGGATATATGTAAGCTTGACCGTGGCGCGGGGGTAGATCGCGCAAGCCGTGCGTGGGGATTATTTGGACATGGGGGGCCGGGGAACCGCTCGAACGGGGTTCCCCTATTTCCCGCGTGCTGGGGGCGGGGGAGCGGTTAATTCGGTTCGGCGGGCTCGTACATCGGGGCCAGCGACCCAATTCCGGCGCGCCGTCGTCGTCGTCCTCGATCGGAGGCGGCACGCGGGTGCGGCCGCGGAAGGCGTAGCCGTCGGATTCGAGGAGCGATCAAGAGGGCTAATCTCCGAGGCCTGAACCGCTCCGCTAAAAGAACCCGTCGAGGAACGCCGCCGCTGTGTCGGAGAGGCCGACGATCTTGTTGGTGGCCTGGCGGTAGAATTTGAAGTTGAGCTCGGTCCCGGGTTGGCCGTCGTTCCATTCTGTGAGGCGGCGAAGTTCCGCGCGCCCCAGCGGCCGCGTCGCCAGCGCGGTGCGCCGGATGGCGACGCTGACGCGCGGGGTCTGGCGGTCGACGCCGGGCTGCCGGGGGGTGGGTTCGGCGGCGGTGACGAGGCCGCGGGCGATCAGGCCCTGGCCGCCGTCGTTCTCGCTGGCGAAGATGAAGACCGTATCGCCCGCGGCGATGAGCTTGCCGCCATACATCGTCTTCTGCGCGGTGAACGCGAACGTATCGGCTCCTGGATCGCCGACCTGCGCCTTGATCGCGAACGCCATGCCTTTCCTCCCCGCCGCGGGTGAGCGCCCCTAGCCATATGAAGAAGGAACAGATTGTCGAGAAGCAGACCAGTCTGGCGGACGATCAGCCCGGCCGACTCGCCTGGCTCAAGGTGTGCACCGTCTCCAGGCTGATCGGCCCCCAATGGGCGTCGGCGGCATTCGACGCCAGTTCCGACAGGCGGAGCACCTCGAACAGCAGGGCGATCCGCTCGCGGTCGAGTTGGCGATCCGTGAGGGTCTCGTAGCGGTCGATGATCCGGGCGGTCAGGTCCGGGGAGATCATGTTGGAATAGATGAACTCCTGCTGCAGCTGGCCAAAGCCGGAGTCGCCGAAGTCGTAGACGCCGTTCAGGCGGCCCGCCGCGGGGTCGAAGGCCATGTTCCAGCCGTGGCCGTCGAAGAAGCCGTAGGTGGCGCCGTGCGGGTCGGGCGGCAGGGCGCGCCAGGCGGCGATGGTGCGTTCCGCGTAGGCGCGCAGCGGCTCGGTGAGCACCGGCCAGGCGCGTTCGAGGATCTCGTCGGGGGCCAGCCACGGCTTGATCGGTTCGGCGCCGGCCGCCTCGAGCGCGGCGACGGGCAGGGCGTGGAGCTGGGCGTAGAATTGCGCCAGGTCCTGCGCCAGGCGATCGCGCGCCGATTCGGCCAGATCGGCGTAGAGGGCCGGCTCGAGGTAGCCGCCGCGCAGCTTTTCGTGACGCGAGAACAGGGGCGGCCCGTCCCGGGACCCCTGGTGGAGGGTCATGTTGGGCGTCGGCAGGGTCACCGCCGGGTGGATGATCGCCAGCAGGGCCGCCTCACGCGCCAGCCCGGCGCGGCCGGCCTCATGGCGGGGGAACTTGAACATCAGCCGGTCGTCCACGTCGATCGCGACGCTGTCCCAGCCGCGCGTCTGGGGGGTGAACGCGGCGCCGGCGAGGTCGGGGAAGACCTCGACGATCACGGAGCGCAGGGTTTCGGGATCCAGCGGTGAAGCCAATCGTGGGTCTCTCTCGATGATGTGGGTCGCCGAGCCGACTGCCTAGGCGACGGCGCCAGGCTGTAGGCGCAAACGGCGGGGGGCGTCGAGCCTGCGGCGCGGGCGGTGAACCAACGCCGCGCCCGGACGGCCGCCTCAGTTGATCGAGTAGCCTCCGTCCACCGGCAGGGTGACGCCGGTGATGAAGTCGGCGGCGGGGCTGGCCAGGAAGACGGCGGCGCCGGCGGTCTCGTCGGCCTCGCCCCAGCGCGCGGCCGGGGTGCGCGCGAGGATCGCGGCGTTGAAGGACGCCCAGGCCGGGTCGTCGCGGGCCATCGCTGTCATCTCGGTGGCGATCCAGCCGGGGGCGATGGCGTTGACCTGGATGTTGTGGGGCGCGAACTCGATGGCCATCGACTTGGTCAGCTGAACGATGGCGCCCTTCGAGGCGCTGTAGGACGGCAGGGCGGCCGAGCCGAAGTAGGAATACATGCTGGCGAGGTTGATGATCTTGCCCCGCCTGCGCGTGAGCATGGATTTGGCGGCCAGCTTCGACAGCAGGAAGGTGGCGTTCAGGTGCGTCTCGATGGTGTTGTCCCAGACCGCCTCGGTCTCGTTGAGGACACCGCCGCTGACGTTGGCGACCCCGGCGTTGTTGACCAGGATGTCGAGCCCGCCGAGCGTGTCTTCGACCTGCGCCATGGCGTCGGCGAGGGTCGGGCGCTGGGTGACGTCGAGCGGCAGGGCCAGGGCCGGAACGCCGAGCGCCTTCAACTCGGCCAGGACCAGGTCGTTCTTCTCGGCATTACGCGCCAGCACCGCCACCGCCGCCCCGGCCCGCGCTAGGCCGAGCGCAATGGACCGGCCGATGCCGCGATTGCCGCCGGTGACGACGGCGATGCGTCCGCTGAGGTCGAACGCCGAGGTGGGAGGGGGCATGGCGATGGCTCCGGGGAACGGACCTGCCATGTCGCGATGGGCGCTGGCCGGGGCCGTACTGCCTGTAGGAGCAGGGGTAGCTGGTATTGGGCGGGGAGTCGACGGAGGGGCGGGCGGCGCGCTTTGCTCGCTGCCGCTCGCTCGCGCACGCCACTCCCCTCGCTCCGCGAACGAGTGATCAATCAATAGCCCCTCACGCCACCGGGCGGGGCCGGCCGGGCTGGCCTTCTTCGCACTCCAGGGCGGCGCGGTCCCAGTGGGCTAGGTCGGCGGCGGCGGCGTAGGTGGTGCGGAGGAAGCTGAGGAGGGCCGCGTCGGGATCGGGGGTGGTTCGGACGGCGTCGTAGGGGAGCAGGAACTCGCCCAGCTTGGGGTCGAAGCGGGCGGCGGCCGGGGAGACCGGGGCGGCGGCGAAGCCCTCCGGGGTTGGGTAGGCGTAGGAATAGAAGCAGGGCTCGTCCACGCCGCCGCCGCCCGGCCAGAAACCGGCGCTGGAGACCTCGTGGGAGTAGGCCTCGCGGGTGACGGCGTCGGGCAGGTGCGGCACGCCGCCGGGATGCAGGGGCGCCCTGCGTCCCGAGAACCGGGTCACAGCCAGGTCGAAGGCGCCCCAGAACAGGTGCACGGGGCTGGCCTTGCCCAGGAAGCCGGTGCGGAAGCGCTTGAAGACCCGGTCGATCTGCACGAGGGCGCGCCAGAGATCGTGGGCGATGGCGGGGTCGTAGGCGCGGGGGGCGGTGTCTTGCGGGAAGGGGATGGGATCGGGAAGTTCGTTGGGTACGGGGATGATCTCGACCGGCGTTCCCAGCCCGGCCAGGGCCTCCAGCACCTGGGAATAGAAGTTCGCGACGCTGGTCTCCCCCAGGGCGATGCGGCGTTCGGCGCCGTCGGTGAGGCGGATGATCAACTGGTGGGCGAAGAAGTCGAACTCCATCTCGAAGGCGGCCGCGCCGTGCGGGATCAGGGTCGTGGTCAGGCCGCGGGCCGAGACATAGAGCGCGGTGTGCCAGGAGTGATTGAGCCAGGGAGTCTGGGCCAGCCGCACCTTGCCCACCACCTGGGTGAAGAGCTGCAGGGTCTGGGCGGTGGCGCCAAGCGCCGGCGACGACAGGTCCGGCCACGCCGCGGACTGGCTGGAACCCTGGGCGGAAGGGGTCTGGGCGTCCATCCTGCGATCTCCCGATCCTCAGCCCTTGAAGCCGTCCTTAGCCGCCCGCACGGCCCCGAAGGCCTCGTAGTCGGGAGCTCCGGCCTTGCCGACGCGGCCGGCCAGGGCGGGGGCGCGGAGGAAGGGGTTGGTGGCTTTTTCCAGGGCGATGGTGGTGGGGACGGTGGGCTCGCCGCGCTGGCGCGCCGCGAAGACGGCGTCGGCGCGGGACTTCAGCGCCGGGCTGTCGTCCACCGACAGGGCGAAGCGGGCGTTGGAGGCGGTGTATTCGTGGGCGCAATAGACGCGGGTGTCGTCCGGCAGGGCGGCGAGCTTCTGCAGGCTGGTCCACATCTGCTGCGCCGTGCCTTCGAACAGGCGGCCGCAGCCCAGCGCGAACAGGGTGTCGCCGACGAAGGCGACGTGGTCGGCGGCGTCGAAGTAGGAGATGTGGCCCAGCGTGTGGCCGCCGGTCTCCAGCACGGCGAAGCGGGTTTCGCCGAGGTCGACGGTGTCGCCGTCCGTCACCTGGCGATCCAGGGGGGCGATGCGGGTGACCTCGCCCGGGCCGACGATGGCGCAACCGGTGGCGGCCTTGATCGCCGCGTTGCCGCCGGCGTGGTCGGGGTGCCAGTGGGTGTTCATGATCAGGTCGAGCTTCCAGCCCAGCGTCTCAAGCTCGGCCAGGATCGCCGCGGCGTCCGGGGTGTCGATGGTCGCGGTCTTGCCGCTGGCCTCGTCGCGGATCAGGAAGCCGTAGTTGTCGGACAGGACGGGGAATTGGTGGACGGTCAGGGCCATGGGATGTCTCGGATCGGAAGCCAAGCGGAACGGGCGGACGCGACAGGACGCGGCGGCGACCTTACATTGAAGGCGAATCGATGTGGGAGCGCCAATGCGCCAAGGCGTGCTCCAGTTGCGCGAATTCTACGCCTCTCCGCTCGGCGCCGCCGCGCGGACGATGGTGGCGCGCAAGGTGAACGAGGCCTGGGAGAGCGCCAGCGGCCTCGATGTCCTGGCGCTGGGCTACGCCACCCCCTTCCTGGACAGCGTCAGCCGTGGGGCGCGGCGGGCGGTGGCGGCGATGCCGGCGGCGCAGGGGGTTGAGGCCTGGCCTCTGGGCGACCGCAACCTGGCCTGCCTGGCCGAGGAGACCCTGCTGCCGTTCCAGGCGTCGCTGTTCGACCGGGTGCTGGCGGTGCACGCCCTGGAGGAGGCCGACAATCCCCTGGCCCTGATGCGGGAGATCTTCCGCGTGCTGGCGCCGTCGGGGCGGGCGATCCTTGTGGTCACCGCGCGCCACGGGCTGTGGGCCGACGCCGAGGCCACGCCCTTCGGCCAGGGCCGCCCCTACAGCCGCCGCCAGCTCGAAGCGCTGGTGCGCGAGGCGGACCTGGAGCCGGTGGGCTGGACCCGCGCCCTTTACGCCCCGCCGTTCGGCTGGGCGGCGCGCTGGGCGGAGGGGTTCGAGCAGGCCGGCGCGTTGCTGTGGCCGCCGTTCGCGGGGCTGATCCTGCTGGAGGCGGTGAAGCAGACCTTCGCCATGCGGCCCAGGGGCGTGAAGGTGCGGGCCCGCGCGCCGGCGCCGGGCGCCCTGCAGCCGGCCACCCGCGGCGCCGCGTCTTCGGGCGCCGGAAGGTCCGCAGCGCGGCTTGACCTTGGAGCGACGTCGGTTTTGGTCCACCCTGAAGTGCGCCGGGCTTAAGTAGATACCACCCGAAGGAACGCCCCATGAAGATGATCACCGCCGTTATCAAGCCAAGCCGCCTCGACGCCGTGCTGGAAGCCGTCACGGAAGCCGGCGCGTCGGGCCTGACGGTCACGGAGGTGCGCGGCTACGGCCGCCAGAAGGGCAAGACCGAGGTCTATCGGGGGGCGGAATACGAGGTGAAGCTGCTGCCCAAGGTGAAGCTGGAGATCGCCGCGCCGGACGACATCGTCACCGCGGTGATCGAGGCCATCACTGCGGCGGCGAACACGGGCAAGATCGGCGACGGGAAGATCTTCGTGGTGGATCTGGAGAACGCGATCCGGATCCGGACGGGGGAGCTGGACGCGGCGGCGATCTCGGGGTGAGGGGCTAAGGTGAGTGCGGCGGCCCTGCGCCCCCTCCGTCACGCGCTGCTACGCATCGCGCGCCACCTCCCCCGTTTCGCTGCGCTTCACGGGTGAGGAGAAGAGGTCGGCATATCCCCTCCTCCCATGCGAGCCCGAAGGGCGATGCGGGGGAGGTGGCGCGGCTCGCCTAGCGAGACGTGACGGAGGGGGCGCAAAGCCACCGCTCCGCCGCGTCTATCCGAACAAATCGGCCTTCGCGACGGCCGGCGCCCTCACCGCGCCATCCCGCCGGCTGAGCAGGAACAGCCCCGCTTCCGCCCGCCAGTTCTCGATCGCCCGCGAGGGGTCGATGGGGCGGGCGGGGCGGCCTTCGGAGAGGCGGGCGGCGGCGTCGATGCGCAGGCCGAGGTCGTCGCAGAGGGCGGTGAAGTCGCGCAGGGTGCAGAGGTGGATGTTGGGGGTCGACCACCAGGGCTGCGGCAGGGCGCCGGTCATCGGCATGCGACCGTGCGCCAGCAGGTCCAGCCGGACGCGCCAGTGGCCGAAGTTGGGCAGGGAGACGATGGCCTGTTCGCCGATCCGCATCAGCTCGCCCAGGACATGGCGGGGGTTGAGCACCGCCTGCAGGGTCTGGGACAGGATCACATAGTCGAAGGCCTGGGCGGGGAAGGAATCGAGGTCGCGGTCGGCGTCGCCCTGGACCACCGCCAGGCCGCGGGCGAGGCAGGCCGACACGCCCTCGGGGCTGATCTCCAGGCCGCGGCCGTCGATCCCCTTCTCCCGCGCCAGCAGCTCCAGCAGGGCGCCGTCCTCGCAGCCGACGTCGAGCACGCGGGCGCCGGGGCGGACCAGGCGCAGGATCTCCCGGAAGTCCTCGCGCACGGGGGCCACGGTCAAGAGACGCCTCTGGCCTGGGCGGCGGAGTCCAGGAAGCCGCGCAGGGCCTCGCGCAGGACCGGCTCGTCCAGGAAGAAGGCGTCGTGGCCCTTGTCGGTGGCGATCTCCACGAAGCTGGTGCGGGCGCCGGCGGCGTTCAGGGCGCGGACGATCGCGCGGCTCTCGTCGGTGGGATAGAGCCAGTCGGAGGTGAAGGAGAAGACGCAGAAGCGCACGTCGCGGGCGCGCCGGAACGCCTGGGCCAGCACCCCGCCATGAGCCGCGGCCAGGTCGAAGTAGTCCAGGGCGCGGGTGATGTAGAGGTAGGAGTTGGCGTCGAAGCGGTCGACGAAGCTGGTCCCCTGGTGGCGCAAATAGCTCTCCACCTGGAAGTCGGCGTCGAAGCCCCAGCTGAGGCCGTCGCGCTGCAGCTCGCGGCCGAACTTGCGCTGCAGGGCCGGCTCCGACAGGTAGGTGATGTGGGCGGCCATGCGCGCCACGGCCAGGCCCTTTTCCGGGCGCACGCCCAGGCTGGCGTAGTCGCCGCCGCGCCAGTCGGGATCGGCCATGATCGCCTGGCGGCCGACCTCGTGGAAGGCGATGTTCTGGGCCGAGTGGCGGGGCGCGGCGGCGATGCAGACCGCCGCGAACAGGCGCTCGGGATAGTCGGCCGCCCACTGCAGGACCTGCATGCCGCCCATGGAGCCGCCGACCACGGCGAATAGGCGCTCGACGCCCAGGGCCTCGACCAGCATGGCCTGGGCGCGGACCATGTCGGCGATGGTGATCATCGGAAAGGCCAGGCCGTAGGGCGCGCCGGTGGCCGGGTTGGTCGAGGCCGGGCCGGTGGTGCCCATGCAGCCGCCGACGACATTGGTGCAGATGATGAAGTGGCGGGCCGGATCCAGCGGCAGGCCGGGGCCGACCATCTTGTCCCACCAGCCGGGCTTGCCGGTGACCGGGTGGACCGAGGCCACGTGCTGGTCGCCGGTGAGGGCGTGGCAGACGAGGACGGCGTTGGAGCGGTCGGCGTTGAGGGCGCCGTAGGTCTTGTAGCCGACCTCGAGGCCCTCGATGCGAGCGCCGGAATCCAGGCGCAGGACGGCGCCGGCCGGGAACGTCATGGTTCCGCCACCTGCCTCGACTGTCTTTTGGGCGATATCTCCGTCGCTCATGGCCGCCTTGGACCGTCAAAGCTTCCCCGCTGTCAACTGTCGCGACCGGTTTGAGCCTCGCCGGGGACCGGTTATGACGAAGCCGGGGAGAGCTTCGTCCATGCGTCGTCTGATTCTGTTTCGCCATGCCAAGGCCGAGCCCAGGGCCGCCGGCCAGGATGATGCCGACCGGCCCCTGGCCCGGCGCGGGCGGGAGGATGCGGCCGTGATGGCCAAGGTGCTGAAGCGGGAAAAGCTGGTCCCCGACCTGGCGCTGGTCTCCAGCTCCAGGCGGACGATGCAGACCTGGTCCGCCCTGGGCGACGCCTTTCCCAAGGCGCGGCTGGAGGCGCTGGACGAGCTCTACAACGCCACCGCCGAGGAGATCCTGGCGCAGGCGGAGGCCTGGGCCGACGAGGCGGACACCATCATGGTGATCGGCCACAATCCGGGCCTGCACGAGCTGGCGGTGAACCTGCTGGCGGACGGCGGGGCGCCGGCCTGGCAGGTGGACAAGATGGACCAGCGCTTTCCCACCTCGACGGTGGCCGCCTTCCTGATCGACGCGGAGGGCCGCGCCACCTTCGACGGCCTGTTCCTGGCGTCGGAACACGGCGGCGAAGGCGAGTAGGGCATGACCCGCATCTACAAGATCCTGGCCCGCCGCGAGTGGGAGGCCGCGCTGGAGGTCGGCCGGTTCGAGGGCTCGGCCGTCGACCTGGCGGACGGCTTCATCCACTTCTCGGGCGCCGACCAGGCGGTGGAGACGGCGCGGCGGTATTTCACCGGCCAGGCGGATCTGTTGGTGCTGGCGGTGGAGGCGGAGTCCTTGGGCGAGGGCTTGAAGTGGGAACCCTCGCGCGGCGGGGCGCTGTTCCCGCACCTCTATGGCCCCCTGCACTGCGAACTTGTGATCGCGGCGCGGCCGGCGCCGCTGAAGCCGGACGGCGAGCCGGACCTGGGTGAGTTGGTTTGATGCGGGACGGAGCCTCAACCGTTCTCTTCCCCCGCTGCGCACTAGGGGATGCACACTTCTTAGAGGGAGCCGCTGAACGCATCCTTCTCCCCTTGCGGGAGAAGGTGTCGGCGCAGCCGACGGATGAGGGGTCGCGGTGGAGATTGCGGAGTAGCGGGGGCAGCTTAACCCGAGAGGGCCATCGACCCCTCATCCGACCTGCTTCGCAGGCCACCTTCTCCCGCAAGGGGAGAAGGGCGTGTTGGGCCAAGATCGAAAGCGCCCCCGCCTCATGAAGGACCTGCACGGCCTGGCGACCCGCGCCCTGCGTCTGGCGGATCCGGAAGACGCGCATGGCCTGGCGATTGCGGGGCTGAAGGCAGGGTTGGGGCCGCGGATGGGGGCCGCCGATCCGGTGCTGGCGACCACGCTCGCCGGCCTGACGCTGCCCAACGCCGTGGGCCTGGCGCCGGGGTTCGACAAGAACGCGCAGGTGGCGGACGCCATGCTGGCGGCGGGCTTCGGCTTCGTGGAGTGCGGCACCGTCACCCCCCTGCCCCAGGCCGGCAACCCCAGGCCCAGGCTCTTCCGCCTGAGCGAGGATCGGGCGGTGATCAACCGCATGGGGTTCAACAACCAGGGCCTGGAAGCCTTCGCCCGTCGGCTGTCGGCGCGCCGCCGGGCCCGGGGGGTGGTGGGCGCCAACATCGGGGCCAACAAGGACGCCGTCGATCGCATCGCCGACTATGTCACCGGCCTCGAGCGGCTGTGGGGGCTGTGCGACTACTTCACCCTGAACGTCTCCTCGCCGAACACGCCGGGCCTGCGCGCGCTGCAGACGCGGGCCGCCCTGGACGAGCTGCTGGGCCGGGTGGGCGAGGCGCGGCGGGTGCTGGCGAGGAGCGGCGAGACGCCGGTGTTCCTGAAGGTCGCGCCCGACCTGGAGGACGGCGAGGTCGAGGCGATCACCGAGGCGGCGGTGGCCCACCGCCTGGAGGGGATCATCGTCTCCAACACCACCCTGGCCCGGCCCGCCACCCTGCGCAGCGCTGATCGCGGCGAGGCGGGCGGGCTTTCCGGCGCCCCGCTGATGTCGCCCTCGACCCGGGTTCTGGCGACCTTCCATGCCGCCGCCGCCGGCCGCATCGCCCTGATCGGCGTGGGTGGGATCGCCAGCGGCGCCGACGCCTACGCCAAGATCCGCGCCGGCGCGGCGGCGGTGCAGCTCTATTCGGCCCTGGTGTTCGAAGGGCCCGGCCTCGTACGGAGCATCCGCCGCGATCTGGCCGCGCGGCTGGCGGCCGATGGCTTTGCGACGGTGGCCGAGGCGGTGGGCGCGCGATGACTTTGGGCCCGAAGACTCTGGGCGGGGCGATCCGCCGCTATGGCCTCATCGCCCTGGTGCTGGGCCTGCTGGTGGCGGCCGTCGCATCGGGCGCCTGGCGGCATCTGACCCTCGGCGAGCTGGCCTCGCACCGCGTGGCCCTGACCCACTATGTGGCCGCTCATCCGGTGCTGAGCGTGGTGATCTATGTCGCCGTGTACACGGCGGTCGTGGTCGCCTGCATCCCGGGGCCCGGCGCCATGACCACGGCGGGGGGGTTCCTGTTCGGGACGGTGGTGGGCGGGCTGGCGGCGCTGACCGCCTGCACCCTGGGCTCGGCCATCGTCTTCCTGGCCTGCCGCACCGCCTTCGGCGACTGGGCGATGCAGAGAGCCGGCCCGGGGCTGAAGCGGATCGAGGCGGGGTTCGCCAAGGACGCCTTTTCCTATCTGCTGACCCTGCGGCTGATCCCCATGGTGCCGTTCTTCGCCACCAATGTGGCGGCGGGGCTGGCGCGGGTACGGCTGTCGACCCTGGTCGGCGCGACCCTGCTGGGCACCTCGCCGGTCTGCTTCGTGTTCGCTGGCCTGGGCGCGGGCCTGGGCGGAGTGTTCGACAGCGGCGCCAGGCTGGACATGTCGCTGCTGGAGCAGCCCCGGATCATCCTGCCGCTGGTCGGGCTGGCGCTGCTGGCCAGTGGGCCGATCGCCTGGCGGCTTTGGCGGAGGCGACGGCGCTGATGCGTTTCCCCAGGACGGTGCGTTTCATTGCTACGGCGCGGCTTGTGAAGTAACGGGAATCCATGGCGGACGCCGCGCCCCTGCCCGAGCCCCGAACGCCAGGCGAGCGCCGGTTCCTTAGACTCGGCGGCCTGTCGGCGCGCTTGCTGCTGCTTACCGTGCTGATCGTGGTGGTGGCCAACGTCCTGATCCTGCCGCCGAACCTGGCCGCGTTCCAGGAACAGTGGCTGCTGGACCGGCTGCGGGCGGCGGAACTGGCCTCGCGCGTGGCCGACGCCGCGCCCAACGGCGTGGTCACCGAACACCTGTCGGCGCAGCTTCTGGAACAGGCCGAGGTGGTCTCGGTGGCCATCCAGGTCGACGGCAACCGGCACCTGATCCTGCGGGCGCCGCGGCTGACGCGCACGCCCTACCTGATCGACTTGAGGGAAAACAACCCGCTAACCTCCCTGGCCGGCCCGGTCCAGACCCTGCTCAGCGGCGGTCAGCGGATGGTGCGGGTGATCGCCAGGCCGCGTTATGTGACCGGCGACTTCGTCGAGATCGTCGCCTCCGACGCGCCGCTGCGCAAGGAACTGCTGGCGCAGCTGAGCCGACTGCTGGGCATCGCCGCCTTCACCTCCCTGATGGCCGGGGCGGTGGTGTTCTTTTCCCTGAACTTCCTGCTGGTGGCGCCCATGCAGCGGATCACGCGCGCCATGCAGCGGTTCCGCGCCAACCCCGCCGATCCGGAGGCGCACATCAAGCTGTCCGGCCGCCGCGACGAGATCGGGGTGGCGGAGGCGGAACTGGACCGGATGCAGGCCGACCTGCGCGCCGCCCTGGCCTCGCGCGCCCGGCTGGCGGCGCTGGGCGAGGCGGTGGCCAAGATCAACCACGACCTGCGCAACATGCTGACCAGCGCCCAGATCGCCTCCGAACGGCTGGCCCAGTCGGGGGACCCCAAGGTCGCCCAGGCGCTGCCTCGGCTGGAGCGGGCCCTGGACCGGGCCATCCTGCTGGCCTCTAACGTGCTGACCTTCGGCAAGAGCAGCGAGCCGGCGCCCGACAAGCACCCGATCTCTCTGCGCGCGGCGCTGGAGGCGGCGTCGGAGGACGCGCGGCTGTCGCGCCGGGGCGTACGGCTGGTCATCGAGACGCCCCCTGGCGCGCGGGTGGACGCCGACCCGGAGCAGCTGCACCGCATCCTGGTGAACCTGTT
>FSUP01000225.1_pt1 | contig 12834 bp, 13 predicted proteins | sample 1637431 | NCBI WGS metagenome assembly FSUP01 (sample SAMEA3914816, study PRJEB12502) | metagenome | biome: forest; material: soil | place: USA | collected 2011-09-16 | depth 0.3 m | reverse complement strand
TCGATGGTGGCGCGGCAGACGTTGTAGGAGCCGCGCAGGTGCACGTCGATGACGCGGTCCCAGTCTTCCTCGCTCATCTTGTGGAACATGGTGTCGCGCAGGATGCCGGCCGGATTGATCACCGCATGCAGGCCGCCGAAGGTGTCCCTGGCCTGCTCGACCATGCCCTGCACGGCTTTGAGGCTGGTGACGCTCTCGGAGTTGGAGGCCGCTTCGCCGCCGGCGGCGCGGATTTCCTGGGCCACGGTCTCGGCCGGGCCGGTGGAGCCTTCGTCGCCGCCCGAGAGGCCGCCGCCCAGGTCGTTGACCAGGACCTTGGCGCCGTTGGCCGCCGCGATCAGGGCGCAGTCGCGGCCGATGCCGTTGCCGCCTCCGGTAATCAGAACTGTCTTGCCTGAAAGAATGCCCATCGTCCTATCTCCCTGAAAATGTTCCAAAATGCACTTTGCGCCAGGCTCCGAGCCTAATCTGGCCAGAGGCGCGAAATGATCGGCGCGGATTCATACCCGCGCTCGGCAGCGCCACAAGGGGCAAAATCTTGCCGTCACGGACGGTGGCGACCGCCTATTCGAGACGATCCGCCTTGCGCAGGGCCGGGAACCAGGTCGCCCACAGCCCGGTGACGATCAGGGCGCCGACGCCGCCGAAGATGGCCGCGCCCACCGGCCCCAGGAACCGGGCCACCACGCCGCTCTCGAACTCGCCAAGCTCGTTGGACGCCGAGATGAACAGGGTGGAGACCGCGCCGACGCGGCCGCGCATGTGGTCGGGGGTGACCAGCTGGACCAGGGTCTGGCGCACGAAGACGCTGAGCATGTCCGCCCCGCCCAGCACCGCCAGGGCGCCGACCGAGAGCCACAGCCATTTGGAGACGCCGAAGACGATGGTGGCCACGGCGTAGATCGCCACGCCCGCCAGCATCTTGATCCCAGCCTGGGTCCGGATCGGCCGGGAGGCCAGCGTCAGGGCCACCAGGGTCGCGCCGACGGCTGGGCCGGCGCGCAGGAGCCCGAAACCCAGCGGCCCGACCTTCAGGACGTCCTGGGCGAAGGCTGGGAGCAGGGCGGTGGCGCCGCCCAGGATCACCGCCGCCAGATCCAGGGAGATGGCGCCGAAGACGATCTTGTTGGTCCAGACGTAGGCCAGGCCTTCCTTGACCAGCTCCAGGCGCGAGCCGGTCTGCACCACCGGCCGGGTGTTCTGGCGGATGAGCATGATCACCACCGCGGCGGCGACGTAGAGCGCCAGGGTGGTTTCGAAGGCGACCTGGGGCGACAGCGCGATCAGCAGGCCGGCGGCCGCGGGGCCGGCGATGGAGGCGGTCTGCCAGGCCAGGGAGTTCCAGGCGATGGCGCGGGGCAGCAGCGCCCTGGGCACCAGCATGGGGCCAAGCGCCGTGGTGGCCGGGGAGAAGAACGATCTGGACGCGCCGAACAACACGGCCACGACCAGGAACAGGTTCACCGTCGCGGCGCCCAACACCGTGGCCGCCACCAGGATCGAAACCGCCACGATCTCGCCGATGTAGCAGACCACCAGCACGCGGCGGCGGTCGTAGCGGTCGGCGGTCTCGCCGGCGGGCAGGGCCAGCAGGAACAGGGGCAGGAAGGTGATCAGGCCGATCAGGCTGACGTTGAACACCGAGCGGCCGATGGAGAGGCCTTCGTCGCGGGACAGGTGATAGACCATCCAGCCCATGGAAACGCTCTGGATCTGAGAGCCGAAGCTGCCCATCCACCGCGATGCCCAGAACAGCAGGTAGTCCGTTTCCTTGAGCAGGAGGCGGGCGGACGGCGGCGCTGTGTCGGGCATGTTCGGGCCATACCGTGGGCCGGACAAGCGGCGCAATGACCGATTGGCCCGGGGCTGTGGCGCCACGGACATTGACCGCCGCGCTCCGGCGATCCTATTTGCGCCGCCCCGATGACGATCTCCGACACCCTCACCCTGCCGCCGCTGGCCCCCGAGCGGCCCGCCGATGCGGCGGCTGTGGACGCGCTGATCGCGCGCGCCTTCGGGCCGGGCCGCTACGCCAAGGCGGCCGAGCGGCTGCGTGAGGGCAACCGGCCGATTCCCGACCTGTCGTTCGTTGCCAAGGTGGGGGGCGAGGTGGTGGGCTGTGTGCGCCAATGGCCGGTGAAGATCGGCGACATTCCGGCGGTGTTCCTGGGCCCGATCGCGGTGGACGAGTTCTGGCGGCATCACGGCCTGGGCGCGGCCCTGGTCAAGCGCGCCGGCGACGCGGCGAGGGCCGCGGGCCATGACCTGATCCTGCTGGTGGGCGACACGCCGCTGTTCCGCCGCATGGGCTTTGACGCGGAGCCGGCCCGGCATGTCGTGATGCCCGGCCCTGTGGACCAGAGACGGGTGCAGGTGAAGGCGCTGAGGCCCGGTGCGGACGACAACCTCGCCGGCCTCGTCGTCGTCGCCCGGTGATTGCTCGCTTAACGCTGAGTGGTCGCTTGAGGCGCCGCCCCGCCGCGCCTACCTTGGCCGACATGAACGCAATCGGTGAAGCGAGCGGGCCATCCGGGCTCGAAGGGGTGGTCGCGGCGATCAAGACCCAGGCGCCGGGGCGGGGACTGCCCCCGGTCCACCTGTGGAACCCGGCCCACTGCGGCGAAATCGACATCGTCATCAAGGCGAACGGCCAGTGGTTCCACGAGGGCGCGCCCATCGGCCGCGAGGCCCTGGTGCGCCTGTTCTCCACGATCCTGCGCAAGGATCCCGACGGCTTCCATCTGGTCACGCCGGTGGAGAAGATGAGGATTACCGTCGAGGACGCGCCCTTCATCGCCGTCCGCGTCGACCGGGAGGGGGAGGCGCTGAAGTTCCTCACCAATGTCGGCGACGAGATCGAGGCCGGTCCCGACAACGCCATCCGCGTGGAGATGGACGCCAAGACTGGCGAGCCGCGTCCCTACCTGCATGTGCGGCGCGGGCTGGAGGCCCTGATCAGCCGGCCGGTGTTCTATGAACTGGTGGAGATGGCGCAGGAGCGCGAGACGCCGGAGGGACCAACCCTGGGGGTCGCCTCCAACGGGGCCTGGTTCCCGGTAGGCCCGGCCAGGGCCCACCGCCTGTGAGCCCGCATTGCTCGCCCGCGGAGTTGCGGGAGTGGATCGCAAGTCATCTGGACCCGCTGGAGGCCCATCCGGCGCCCGAGCGGCTGATCCATTCCGACTTCGATCTCAACCCCGCCCATGCGCCGGCCCAGCCGGTGACCCTGACCCCCGCCGCGGTGCTGGTGGGGTTGGTGGAGCGGCCGACGGGGCTCTCGGTCATTCTGACCCGCCGCGCCGACACCCTGCGCAGCCACACCGGCCAGGTGGCCTTTCCCGGCGGCCGGGCCGACCCCGGCGAACTGCCCTGGGAGACCGCTCTACGCGAGGCGGAGGAGGAGATCGGCCTGGATCCCACCCTGGTCTCGGTGGCTGGGCTGTCGACGCCCTACCAGACCGGCACGGGGTTCCTGGTTACGCCGGTGGTGGGGTTCGTGGAGCCGACCCTGGTCCTGAGCCCGAACCCGGACGAGGTGGCGGTGATCTTCGAGACGCCGTTCGGCTTCCTGATGAATCCGACCAACTACGAGGAGCGGGAGGGCAGGACCCCGGCCGGGGACAGCCGGCGGTTCTACGCCATGACCTGGGAAGACCAGTACATCTGGGGCGCGACGGCGGGTATGTTGCGCGCTCTGTACGATCGGCTCTACGGAGCGGCGGTCGCCTAGAACGGAGTTACGCTTGACGGAGACATCGACGCAGCGGACTTGCGCCCCCTCCGTCAGCCTGCTTCGCAGGCTGCCACCTCCCCCGCTTCGGCCTGAAGGCCTCGCATGGGAGGAGAAAGGTCGGTGCGCTCCTCTCCTCACCCGTGAAGCGCAGCGAAACGGGGGAGGTGGCGCGGCTCGCGCAGCGAGACGTGACGCAGGGGGCGCAAGGCCGTCGCACCGATCCAAGCCGACTCTTCGCCATCAAATTCGAAAGCGCCAGCACGGTTCATGACAGAGACCCTTAGTCCCCAGCCCTGGATGAAGCATCCGGCCAGCGTCGCGGTGATGGCCGCCCTGGAGGCCGCCGGCGGGGCCGGCTGTGCGCGCTTCGTCGGCGGCTGCGTGCGCAACGCCCTGCTGCGCAAGCCTGTGGACGACATCGATATCGCCACCACCCTGACGCCCGACCAGGTCATCGCAGCGCTCCGCAAGGCGGGGCTGAAGGCCGTGCCCACCGGCGTGGACCATGGCACGGTCACCGCCGTCGCCGAGGGGCGGCCCTATGAGGTCACCACCTTGCGCCGGGACGTGGAGACCGACGGCCGCCGCGCCGTCGTCGCCTTCACCACCGACTGGGCGGAGGACGCCCAGCGCCGGGACTTCCGCCTCAACGCGCTCTATTGCGACGCCGAGGGCCAGCTGTTCGATCCCACGGGCGGCGGCCTGGACGATGTCCGCGCCGGCAGGATCGTCTTCGTGGGCGACGCGGAGACGCGCATCCGCGAGGACGCGCTGCGCATCCTGCGCTTCTTCCGCTTCCTGGCCTGGTTCGGACGCGGCGAGCCGGACGCCGCGGCGCTGGCGGCCTGCCAGAAGCTGCGCGACCTGGCCGCCAATCTTTCGGCCGAGCGGGTGTCGAAGGAGTTGCTGAAGCTCCTGGCCGCGGAGGATCCGCGCCCGGCTGTCGGTCTGATGGCCAAGACCGGGGTGTTGTCCGTCGTGCTGCCCGAAGCGCAGGGCCTGGCGCGGTTCGAGCGGCTGGTGGCGATCGAGAACGACATGCTGTTCACCGAGGACGCCGAACTGCGGCTGGCCAGCCTGCTGCCGGACGATCCGGCGGTGGGCGCGGCGACGGCGGCCCGGCTGCGCCTCTCCAACGCCCAGCGGGACCGGCTGGTGGCGGCGCTGGGAACCGAGCCGAAGCTGGTGTCCTGGATGAGCCCCAGGCAGGCGCGCCAGATCATCTATCGCATCGGCCTGCAGCCCTTCCTCGACCGCGTGACTCTGGCCTGGGCCGGGTCGGAACGGCGGGCCGCCACGACGCAGTGGCGCGCGCTGCTGCCGCTGGGGCAGAGCTGGCCGATCCCGACCTTCCCCTTGACCGGCGACGAGGTCGCCGCCGCCGGCGTGCCGCGCGGCCCGATCATGGGCGAGGTGATGCGGGAGGTGGAAGCCTGGTGGGTGGAGAACGACTTCATCGACGACAAGCTCTCCATCGTCGAGCGCCTCAAGGCGGTCGTGCAGGGCATGGTTTATTGAGGGGAGGGGCGGCTTGAAACTGGGCGTCCTCGCCGCCGGCGCGCCGCCCACGGCGCTGCAACCGGCCTTCGGCGACTATCCGGCGATGTTCCGCGCCCTGCTGGCGGACGGCGGCCACGACTGGCGGACCTACGACGTGCGTCGGGGCGAGTATCCCGGCCAGCCCGAGGACTGCGAGGCCTATATCGTCACCGGCTCGGCGTGCGGCGTCTATGATCCCGACCCCTGGATCCCCGAGCTGATGGCCTTCCTGGCGCAGGCCAGGGGCCGTGCCGCCCTGGTGGGGATATGCTTTGGCCACCAGATCATGGCGCAGGCCTTCGGCGGCAAGGTGATCAATTCGCCCAAGGGCTGGGGCATCGGCCTGCACACCCACGCCGTTCGCGAGGAGCGGTCCTGGATGGACGATGGGCCGGCCTTCGCCCTGCCTTCCTTCGCTCTTCCGGCGTCGCATCAGGACCAGGTGGTGGAGGTCCCGCCGGGCGCCGCGGTGCTGGGCGGCAGCGACTTCTGTCCCAACGGCCTGATCGCCTACGGCCCCAGGGCGATGTCGATGCAGCTGCATCCGGAATTCGATCCGGCTTACGCCGAGGCCCTGATCGTCGGGCGGCGGGGCGTGCGCTTCGACGAGGCGCAGGCGGACCAGGCGATCGCCAGTTTGCAGGCGCCCAACGATCATCGCCGCGTCGCCGCCTGGATCGAGGCCTTCCTGGTGAGCACGGACTAACCATGTTCAGCAAAGGCTGAGTAGTTCTACGGATTTACCGTGACCGGGGCTCAGTCTTAGCTCACTCTTGTGGGGCGGGCATGGCTTCGGGGAGGGGCCGCGCGTCGCCACTGTGCGCGTGAGTCAGTGAGCAACCTCCTAAAATGACCTATCCCGTGAACCGTCTGGTCCTGGCCCAAAGCCATATCGAGGAAGGCGGTCGCCACTTTGAGGCCCGGCGGCTCGATCAGGCGCGGCTGTGCTTCGAGACGGCGGCGGCGCTCTGCCCGGACATGGTCGAGGCCTACTATCAGCTCGCCCGGACCCAGGTCCTGCGCAAGGACTACGCCGCCGGCGAGAACGCCTGCAACGCCGGACTTGAGTTGGACCCCCGACATGCGGGCTGCGCCCATGTGCTGGGCCTGATCATGTCCGAGGGCGACCGCCTGGAGGAGGGGCTGGTCTGGCTGCGCGTGGCCGCCGAGGGCGCGCCGGCCCATCCCCAGGTGCAGCGCGACCTGGGCGTCGTCGAGCTGTTCCTCGGGGAAATCGACGCCGCCCGCAGGCATCTGATGGCGGCCATCAAGCTGGACGTCCACGCTCACGAGGTGCTTTTCAACCTGGTCCGCATCACGGACATGTCGGCCGACACGGACGACGTGAAGGTGCTGATGGACGGCATGGGCCGCCTGGCCGCCGCGCCCGACGGTGTCGCGCCGCAGCTGGCCATCCAGGTCTACTACGCCCTTTCAAAAGCCCATGAGGATCGGGGCGACGCGGCCGCCGCGTTCGACTGGCTGCAGCGGGGATCGGCCGCGCAACGGGCCACCCTGACCTATTCCAGCGAAGGCCACATTGCGCGCCTGCGCCGCAGCGCCGAGGTGTTCAACGCCGATCTGATGGCGCGCCTGGCCGGGCACGGCGCGGGAACCGACCGGCCGATCTTCATCGTCGGCATGCCCCGGTCGGGCACCACCCTGGTCGAGCAGGTGATCAGCGCCCACCCCCAGGTCCACGGCGCGGGCGAGACACCGGCGTTGATGAACCTGCTGGTCAATTCCACCGGCGTGGACGGATCCCACTTTCCGGAGTGGGGGACGGAAATGCTCCCGGCGGACTGCAGGGTCATCGGCCAGGCCTACCTCGACGCCCTGCCGCCCCTGGCGGAGGGTCAGACGCGGACCACCGACAAGCGTCTCGAGAATTTCGAGTTCCTGGGCCTGATCCATCTTCTGCTGCCCAGGGCGCCGATCATCCATGTGCGCCGCGATCCGCGGGACGTGGCCTTCTCCTGCTATGCGCTGCTGTTCAGCGAGGGCCAGGAGTGGAGCTACGACATGGCTGAGCTTGCCGCGTTCTGGATCGCCCAAGAGCGGCTGATGGAGCATTGGAAGACGATCCTGCCGCCAGGCCGAATCCTGGAGGTGTCGTACGAGGACCTCGTCGCCGACTTCGAGCCGCAGGCCCGGCGCATCATCGCCCATTGCGGGCTTGCCTGGGACGACGCCTGCCTGAACTTCCATCAGTCCCGCCGCCCCGTGCGCTCCGCCAGCGCCGCCCAGGTGCGCCAGCCGATTTATGACCGGTCGGTCGGCCGCTGGAAGGCGTTCGAGAGCCATCTGGAGCCGCTGTACGAGGCCATGGGGCTGACGCGCATGGGGAGTGGGCGCCCCTAGTCATCGGCGAGGCGAAGGGACATGCGGACGAGGTCCGACAGGGTCCGCGCGTCCATCTTTTCCATCACCTTGGCCCTGTGGTTCTCCACGGTGCGGATGCTGATCCGTAGGGCGGCGGCGGTCTCGGCGTTGGAACAGCCCTGGACCACCAGACCCATCACCTGGGCCTCGCGTTCCGTGAGGGCGCCGTGGTGGGCGCGGAGGGCGGCAAGATCGCGGTGCGAGGCGCTGGCGGCCGCGCGCCGCTCCAGCGCCGCGTCCAACGCATCCAGGAAGGCGTCGCTGTCGAAGGGCTTTTCGATGAAGTCCGCCGCGCCGGCCTTGAGCGCTCCCACGGCCATGGCCACGTCGGCGTGGCCGGTGATCAGGACCACGGGGACTTCGGCGGCGCGCGAGCGGAGCAGCCGCAGCAACTCCAGACCGCTCAGGCCCGGCATGCGGATGTCGCTGACGACGCAGCCGACACTCTCCCGATCGAAGCCGCGCAGGAAGACTTCGGCGCTGGCGTGGGCGCGGACGACATGCCCCGCCGCCTCGGCCAGCATGGTCAGGGAGCGCCGGATGGCGTGGTCATCGTCGATGATGTGGACCACGGTCACGCCGCCGTCTCCGCCGCCAGGGGCAGGGTGAAGCGGAATACGCATCGCCCGGGCCGGCTCTCGGCCAGCCAAAGCCGGCCGCCGTGCGCCTCGACAATTCCCCGGCTGATCGCCAGTCCCAGGCCCATGCCGTCACGCTTGCCGCTGGCCAGGGGCTCGAACAGGCTGCCGGCCAGGCGGGGATCCACGCCCGGACCGGAGTCGCGCGCCTCCACCTCCAGCCACTCGCGCGACCGCCGGGCCACCAGCTTTACGATCGGCGCCCTGCCGCTCGTGTCGGCCGCCATGGATTCGAGGGCGTTCTGGATCAGATTGATCAACACCTGCTGGATCTGCATCCCATCGACCATGACCGGCGGCAGGTTCCTGTCTACCAACCGCAGGATGCGGGCGCCGGGACGCTGCCGGTGGGGCTCGATCAGGTCGATGGCCTGCCGCGCCAGGGTGTCGAAGTCGTGGGTTTGCCGGGCGCTCCTGGCCCGGCCGATGAAGCGCCGCAGGCTGCGCACGATGTCTCCGGCCCGCTCGGACTGGCGAACGGCGCCGTCCAGGGCTTCGCTGATGCGCGGATCGCCGTCGGCGACGGCCAGCTTCTGGGCGGTGCGGGCGTAGGCGATGGCTGCCAGCAGCGGCTGGTTCAGTTCGTGCGCCAGGGTCGCCGCCATTTCACCGGCCAGGGACAGCCGAGATACGCGCGCCAGGGCCTCCTGGCGTTCTCGAAGTGTGGCAGCGATCGTGCGCCGCTCGGCGACAGCGACGGCCAGGAACAGGCTCGACACGGCCAAGGCCAGCAACCGGACCTGGTAGTTGAAACTCAGGGCGGCCGCGTCCGGGCGATTGAGCAGGAAGATCATCAGGGCGATCTGGACCACCAGATTGCCGATCGCCGCGGCGGCGATCCCGCCTCGAGTTGCGATCCAGATCTGGGGCAGGAACAGAAGGTAGAAGTAGCGGAAGGTGTCGGCCTGGTCCGGCGGCATGGCCAGCGCACAGACGCCGGCCAGCACGGCGAACTGGGCGATGGTCTCCAGCCCCTCCCGCACGTCCACGTGGCGGCTTACCGGCCGCAGGCTCATGCACAGGGGCGCGACCATGGCGACGCCGGCCAGGCAGGCCATGAATCGCTCGCCCAGCCCTCGCGTCAGAGGCTCCGCCGATTCGCCCGTGGCCAGGAACGCCATGGCCATGTCCGCGCCGCTGCGGACGGCGGCGGCGCCGATCGCCGCCAGGACGAGGGCAGACAAGTCGCGCTGGCGCGTCAATCCCACGGCGTCGCGCCGGCGCAGGATCCAGGCGGCGGCGCCATAGGTCAGGGCGAGGACAACGGCGCTGCCCATGTCGGCGGCCAGCGGCGCATGCACGCCCGGCGAAAGACGGTTGGAGCTGAACTCCGCCAGGCCCGCCAGCGGCGCCAGCCATGGCCCCTCCAACAACAGGAAGGCGAAGGCCAGCCCGCCGGAGAGGTCCCACGCCGCCGGCTGCATCGGACCGGCGGCGAGCCCGGCGTCGGCGCGGTCCAGGATCCAGTACAGGGCCAGGAAGGCGGTCCATGTGGCCGCCTTGCGAAGGCTGAGTCTCGAAGCGAACGATCCGGCCCTTGAGGTCTTCGGCGCGCCGTCGGTGGCGGCCATCACCGGGGCGACGGCGTCAACTCGCCGCCGGCCGGCGCCCATCGGGTCGGTGCTACGTCTTCCAGTCGCAAAGCCTGGCGGATCAGATCCGCGAGAGTCGTGGCGTTCATCTTTTGCATCACCCGCGCCCGATGGTTTTCCACCGTCCGCACGCTGATGCCAAGCCTGCTGGCGGCTTCCTGGTTCGAGGCGCCGGCGGTGATCAGGCGCATGACGTCCCGCTCACGCTCCGAAAGACGATCGGCGCGGCGTTGCGCCAAGGCGACGGCCTGGCGCTGTTCGGCCAGCCGGCGTCGGCGGGCCAGGGCGTCGGCCAGGCACCGGGTGAAGGCCGCCCGGTCCACCGGCTTTTGCAGGAAGTCCACGGCGCCGGCCTTCAGGGCGGCCACAGCCGGCGCCACGCGGCCTTCGCCGCTGATAACGATCACCGGCAAGTCCGTGTCGCACCGCCCGATCCGCTCCAGCAGCCCCAGGCCGTCCAGGCCGGGCAGGTTGACATCGGCGACGACGCATCCGGCGTCATTCAGAGCCGCCTTCGCCAGGAACGCCTCGGCGGTCGCGTGGGCGCACACCAGGAAGCCGGCGTGCTCCGCCATGGCCGCCAAGGCGTCGCGCACCTGGCCGTCGTCGTCGACGATATGGACCGTGGCCCCCGTCACACCCACCCCTCCAAACGCGGCGAGCCCTGAACGCCGCATGGGTCATACGCGCCAGATCCGTGGCTCCGGCGCGGCCCGTGCCGGATTATGCAGAATCCGAGCCGACTCCGCCCTAAGGCCAGGTCACCGACGGCGGCATTGAAGACAGGATCGTCTCGATGTTGCCGCCCATCTTCAGGCCGAACATGGTGCCGCGGTCGTAGAGCAGGTTGAATTCGACGTAGCGGCCGCGCCGCCAGAGTTGCTCCGCCCGTTCGGCTTGCGTCCAGGGCTCGGCCATCCGGCGCCGGGCGATCCTGGCGTAGACGTCCAGGAAGGCCTCGCCGACGTCGCGGGTGAAGGCGAAGTCCCGCTCGAAATCGCCGCTGTCGTGACGGTCGTAGAAGATGCCGCCGATCCCCCGGTGCTCATTGCGGTGCGGCAGGAAGAAATATTCGTCGCACCAAGCCTTGTACCGGGCGTGCCACTCCGGGTCGTGGGCGTCGCAGGCGGCCTTCATGGCGGCGTGGAACTCCACGGCGTCCGGCGCGTCCTGGCGGCGCTGCTCGCCCAGCACCGGCGTCAGGTCCGCCCCGCCGCCGAACCAGCCCTGCCGGGTCGACAGGAAGCGGGTGTTCATGTGCACCGCGGGCACGCGCGGCGAGACCGGATGGACGATCAGGCTGATGCTGGCCGAGACGTAGTTCGGATCCTGGTCGGCGCCGGGCATGGTCTTGGCCATCTCCGGGGTGAAGCGGCCATCGGCGGCGGAGGTGTGGACGCCGGCCTTCTCGAACACCCGGCCGTGCAGGAAGCCGCCCACGCCGCCGCCAACGCCGGTTTCCCGCGCCCAGGGCTTCTTCTCGAATCGGCCGGCGGGGCCGGGATAGAGATCGGTGGGCGCCTCGTCCTCGATTCGCTCCAGCTCGGCGCAGATCCGGTCGCGCAGGGATTCGAACCATTGCTGGGTGCGGCCGCGGCGGGTCTGGGCCAGGGCCGTGAGTTCGTTTGCGCTCGTCTCGCTCATACCGCCCGATAGCGCGTTCAGGCGTTGGGGGGGAAGACTCCAGTGGGGTCCGGAAAACCCGCCGTCTGCCGCAGGGCCTCGCCCAGGGCCACGGCGGCGGCCGTCACGACATTGATCGAGCGCGCGCCCGCCATCATGGGAATGAACAGGCGGGCCTGGGCCCGCGCGTGCACCTCCTCGGTCACCCCGGCGCTCTCGCGGCCGAAGATCAGGGTGTCGCCGGCCTGGAACTCGAAATCGAGGTAGGGCCGCGCGCCCTTGGTCGTGAACAGCACCAGTCGGCCGTCGCCGCGTGCCTCGTGCGCTTCGAAGGCGCGCCAGCCGTCGTGCCGGGCAATGTCGGCCAGCGGCCGGTAGTCAAGCGCCGCCCGCCGCAACGTCCGGTCGTCAATCGCGAAGGCGCAGGGTTCGATGACGTCCAGCGGCACGCCCAAACAGGCGCAGAGTCGGATCGCCGCCCCCAAGTTTTGCGGAATGTCCGGTTGAAAAAGCGCGAGGCGCATTCTAAGCGAACCCCCACAAGAGCCTGCTGGGGCGGGATGACTCGACCGGGTCCGTTTTTGCGGCGATGCGCCGCAGGGCCCCCGGCGACGCTCGCCTCAGCTAGTTGTTGCGTATGGCCCGTATCCCAAGCACTGGAGCGGGTCGAGATACCGGGCGCCGTTGGGCGCAAGTCGAGCTCCGCCAATCGTTGGGCGGGGCGCATCGAGGGTGAGCTGAAGGTGGCTGAAAGCCTAGCGGACTCTGCTTCCGATCCGAGCCATGGCGGGGATGATCCCAGCCGGCGCGATTTCATTTACATCGTCACGGCGGCGGCCGCGGTGGGCGGGGCGGCGGCTGTCGCCTGGCCGCTGATCGACCAGATGAACCCGGCGGCCGACACCTTGGCCCTGGCGTCGGTCGAGTTCGACCTGTCCAAGGTCGAGCTTGGCCAGGAGGTGACGATCGCCTGGCGCAAACAGCCGCTGTTCATCCGCCATAGGACGCCGGCGGAAATCGCCAAGGCGGTGGCGGACGACCACGCCAGCCTGAAAGACCCGCAGACCGACGCCGAGCGGGTCAAGCCCGGCTACGCCCAGTGGCTGATCCTGCTTGGCAGCTGCACGCACCTGGGCTGCGTGCCCCTGTTCGGCCAGGGCGAGTACGGCGGCTGGTTCTGCCCTTGCCACGGCTCAGTCTACGACACCTCCGGGCGCATCCGCAAAGGCCCCGCGCCGCTGAACCTGGTGGTGCCGGACTACAGCTTCCTCAACGATAAGACCGTGAAGATCGGGTAGGGGCCATGACCGCGCACACGACCTATGAG
>FSUP01000297.1_pt1 | contig 12892 bp, 10 predicted proteins | sample 1637431 | NCBI WGS metagenome assembly FSUP01 (sample SAMEA3914816, study PRJEB12502) | metagenome | biome: forest; material: soil | place: USA | collected 2011-09-16 | depth 0.3 m | reverse complement strand
GGACTTGGGCTCCAGCACCAGCCGGATGTCCTCGGCGCTCTCGTCGCGCACGTCGCCCAGCAGGGCGGCCTTCTTGCTGTCGATCAGGTCGGCCAGCTGTTCGACCAGATCGGACTTCTTCACCTGGTACGGAATCTCGGTGACGATGATCTGGTAGGTCCCGCGACCGGTGTCTTCCTTCTCCCACCGGGCGCGGGTGCGGATGCCGCCGCGACCGGTCTCGTAGGTTTCCAGCAGGCTCTCGCGGCCTTCGACGATCACGCCGCCGGTGGGGAAGTCGGGACCCGGCACGCGTTCCAGGATCTCGGCGGTGGTCGCCTCGGGCTTGCTCAGCAACAGCAGGCAGGCGTCGATCAGCTCCGCCGGATTGTGCGGCGGGATCGAGGTGGCCATGCCCACCGCGATGCCCGACGAGCCGTTGGCCAGCAGGTTGGGGAAGCCCGATGGCAGGACCACCGGCTCCTCGTCCTGACCGTCGTAGGACGGCTTGAAGTCGACCGCGTCCTCGTCGATGCCGTCCAGCAGCAGCATGGCCGCGGCGGTCATCTTGCACTCGGTGTAGCGCATGGCCGCGGCGCTATCGCCGTCGATATTGCCGAAGTTGCCCTGGCCATCGACCAGCGGCACGCGCTGCGAGAACTCCTGGGCCAGGCGCACCAGGGCGTCATAGATCGACTGGTCACCATGCGGGTGGAAGTTACCCATCACCTCGCCGACGACCTTGGCGCACTTGCGCGCGCCGCCCTCGGGGTTGAGGCGCATGTTGTTCATGGCGTGCAGCACGCGGCGGTGCACGGGCTTGAGGCCATCGCGCACGTCGGGCAGGGCCCGCGAGCCGATCGTCGACAGCGCATAGGCCAGGTAGCGCTTGGAAAGCGCTTCGCTCAGCGGTTCGTCGAGAATGCGATCGCCGTCGCCGGGGCCGCCAGGGGGGAGGACTGGTTTGTTCATCTGGGAGATTCGTTACGCGTGAAAGGCACAGTAGCAGAAGTGCGGGAGGCAAATCCTCCCCCACGGGGAGAGGAGTTCATAACCGCCCCGCCTCCCCCAACCGGTCCAGCAACCACACCCTCGCAGGCGGTAGGGGTTTGTTCAGCGGGTGGAACACGAACTGCTCAAGGAAGTGGCCGGTGATATCCAGCCCCGCCTTGACGTCGCCCTCGACCAGCCCGCCCTGGGCCGACAGCATGAACGGCGGCAGGGGCAGCAGCTTGTCGTGATAGGGCTGGCCCGCCGCGCGGCTGACCGCCCGGCCGGTGCGCGGGCTGACATAGACCAGGTCGTCCAGCGAACCGGTGGAGGCGCATCGCGACAGGTCCAGGCCAAAGCCCAGGTCCTGCAGCAACCCCGCCTCGAACCGCACATAGACCGCCGGCCAGATGGACGGGATGGCCAGGGCGGCGATCAGGGCCTCCAGGGCGTGGAAGGCGCCGGGATGGGCCTCGCGTTCGGGCAAGGCGCCGGCGGTGACCGAGGCGGCGGCCGACAGACCGGCCAGGGCCAGGGGCTCGTCGAACAGCGAGGACGGCCCCTCGCCCATCGGCTCCAGGGTGGCGGCGCCCAGTTGGTCGCCCGTCCGGGCGCGATAGCGGGCGATCACCTTGGCCCCGGCCTGCAGGAACGGCTTCATCCGCCGCGAGGCCGCGCCCGCGACGTGGGCGGCGAATTTGCCCCGGTCCTGGGTCAGCAGTTCGACGATCGCCCCGGTCTCGCCATGAACCCGCGCCGACAGCACGAAGGCCTCGTCTTCCCATTCCATCTAGCTGGGGGTCCCCCAGCCGACGATCTTCTCCAGCACCGGCCGCCACTCCGCCTCGACGGGCAGGCCGATCACGTCGCGCAGGACCGCTTCCAGTTCATCCACCGACAGGTCGCGCTGCTCGACCAGAGCGCCGGTGGCGTCGCGGTGGGTCAGGCGGTTGTTCTTCATCGCGTAGCGGGCGGTGGTCGTGGTGCGGCCGGCCGTCAGGCTCCAGGTGAAGTGCGAGCTGGGATGGGTGTAGGTGTAGAAATTGGCCTGCTCATAGTCCTGGTCGGCCCAGGCGCCGAGCGCCACCTGATAGGTCCCCGCCCACTTGCCCGAAAGGTTGGCTTGCACCTGCCGCTCGCCGCCCAGTTCCGCGATCGGCAGGATGCGGAAGTCGCCGTTCGGCGTGGCCTGGACCTCGTCGGAGAACAGGCGCAGCGGCGCGGTCAGCACGCAGCCGCCAAAGCCCACATCCGCCAGCCAGACCGTGTCGTCGCCGGGAACACGCACGCCCAGCACCATGTGCGAGCGCGGCCGCGGCGAGGCGTCGGCCGGGACCATCCACAGCACCCGCGCCATCAGGCCGGTCACCTCGAAGCCCAGCGCCGTCAAAACCCGCTTGAGCAGGCCATTCTGCTCGTAGCAATAGCCGCCCCGTCCGGCATCGATCAGCTTGGCGTCGATGTCGGCCGGCTCCAGGCTGATCGGCTTGCCCAGCAGCACGTCGATGTTCTCGAAGGCAATCGCGTCGGGATGCTTCCGGTGGATCGCGCGCAGCACGTCGAACGTCGCCTCGCGCGGGCCGTCATAGCCGATGCGGGCGAAATAGGCGTCCAGGTCCACACTGGCCGAGCCGGGCGCGAAGGCGGTTTCGATCTTGCTCACAGGCGACGATATTCCCGGTCTGTTCACGGTCCAAAGGCAGGGTGTCACCCGCGAAGTCAAGCCCGTCGCGGCGTTCCAATGATGATGCTACTTGAGATTGTGCGACGCGCGCGACACTGCTAGCTAAACCCTCGGGGAAGCGGCGCCATGCGCCAGGGGGAACGATGACCGATACGCTGTCCACGCAAGCGCCACGCGCCGAAGCGCCGCGCGCCAAGCCGCCCGCGCCGACCACCTGGCCAGCCTTCGTCGCGGCGATCGTGGTCGCGGTCGCGCTGGCCGCCAAGTACGCCCTGCGCGCCCCGCCCCTGCCCTTCGAGGTCGACTTGGGTCCGACCCTGTGGGGTATCTTCAACCACAGCCTGGTTGCGACCGTGGTCATCGCGCTGGTGGTCTGGTGCGTGCTCTATTTCGGCTTCGTGCGCTGGAAGAACGGCGAGCGCGGCCCGCTGCATTTCAACACCTTGCTGGGCGTGGTGTTCGCCACCCTGATCCTCGCGCCCTTCGCCCGCCAGCAGGTCGACCTGTTCAAGGCCGGCGACGTCAAGGGCCTGCAGGCCGACACGCTGAAGGCCGACGCCGCCCAGAAGACCGCCGACACCCAGGCCAAGGCCGCGCTTGACGCCGCCATGGCCGCCGCCGACGGCGACCTGGAACTGAACGCCAGCGTCCTGGCCTCGGCCGGCGCGCGCAAGCAGGCCAAGGCGCGGGTCGCCGCGGCCCGCCAGGCGTCCAAGGACTATCAGATCGACTTCGCGGACCGGGCGGCCGCGAGCCGGGCCGCCTATCTGCGATTGGTCGCCGGCCACAAGATCTCGGCCGAGGTCTCCACGGCCAGCATGGCCGTCTACGACCGCAAGGCCGGGGTCCGCGACCTGCGCGCCACCCACGATTTCGACACCCAGCAGACCCTGTTCGACGAGGTCGAGAGCGCCATCGCCGCGCTGGACCGCGGGCTTGGTCAAGGTCGACGGCTATGACCTGTGGTTCACCAACCAGGGCGACGCCATGGCCTTCAATGACCACCGTCGAAAGGCCTCGATCTATCGCAACCGCCTGGCGCACATGGTGGGGGCGAGCGATCTCGAGGTCGTGGGACGCTGATCCCTATCCGCTCATCCCGACGCAAGTCGGGATGAGCGGATAGGGAAGGCGCGCTAGACGTCGAAATCCAGGCCCATGTCGTTGAACAGGCCCCGTTCCTCGGCCCAGTTCTCCTTGACCTTCACGTGCAGGAACAGGTGGATCTTGCGGTCGAGGATGTCTTCCAGCTCTTCGCGGGACGACTTGCCGATCCACTTGATCACCTCGCCGCCCTTGCCCAGCACGATGGCGCGCTGGCCGTCGCGTTCGACATAGATGGTCTGCTCGATGCGCGCCGAACCGTCCGGACGCTCTTCGAACGCCGTGGTCTCGACGGAAGCCGCGTAGGGCAGTTCCTCGTGAACGCGCAGGTAGATCTTCTCGCGGGTGATCTCGGCGGCCAGCAGGCGAGCCGGCAGGTCGGCGGTCTGGTCTTCCGGATAGAGCCACGGACCTTCCGGCATCAGCGAGGCCAGCTTGGCCATCAGATCGTCGACGCCCGCGCCGGTGCCGGCGCTGATCATGAAGACTTCCGAATAAACGCCGGTCTCGAACAGGTCATGGGCGACGGCCAGCAGAGTGTCGCGCTTGACGCCGTCGATCTTGTTGAGCGCCAGGATCACCTGGCGATTGGCGGCCTTCAGGCCTTCGACGATGGTCTGCACGTCCTGCACCGAGCGGTGCTCGCCGGGGGTGGCGCGACGTTCGCGCGAGGCCAGCTCGGCCTGCACATCGACCAGGTGCACAACGACTTCGCTGTCCTCGGCCCCGCTCCAGGCGGAGCGGACCATGGCGCGGTCCAGGCGGCGGCGCGGGGTGAAGATGCCGGGGGTGTCGACCAGGATGATCTGGGTCTGGCCGGTCATGGCCACGCCGCGCACGGGGAAGCGCGTCGTCTGGACCTTCTGGGTGACGATCGAGACCTTGGCGCCGACCATGCGGTTGACCAGGGTGGACTTGCCGGCGTTCGGGGCGCCGATGATGGCGGCGAACCCGGCGCGGGTGTTTTGGGGAGTGTTTTCAGTCATTGCGCGTGCGTGTAGCACCGATGATGGATTGGAGCGATCCTTTGAGCGAAAGACCCCCTCAGTCGCTCCGCGACAGCTCCCCCAGAGGGGGAGCATCTGCACGAGGTAGATCCTCCCCCACTGGGGGAGGTGGCCCGGAGGGCCGGAGGGGGCTTCACGCCCCCGACGCCCCTTCGCGCTCCAGCAGCGCCTTGGCGGCGGCCTTCTCGGCCTCCTGACGCGAACGCCCCTCGGCATATACCGGGTCCAGCCCCACCACCATCACCTGCACCGTGAACACTGGCGCATGATCAGGCCCCTTGCGGTCCTTGACGGCGTAGGTCGGAAGCGGCTTGCCCTGGGCCTGGGCCCATTCCTGAAGGGCGGTCTTGGGATCGCGGGGCTTGCCCTGGTTGGCGAGATCGAACTCGCCCGACCACAGGTCAAGAAACACCCGACGCGCCGTTTCCAGGCCGCCGTCGCGATAGAGCGCGGCCATCAGGGCCTCGGCGGCGCCGGCCAGGATGGAGTCGGTCTCGCGGCCGCCGATCTTGCTGGATGAGGCCGACAGGCGCAGCGCAGGCCCCATCTCCGCGCCGCGCGCCACGCGGGCGCAGGTCTCGCGGCTGACCAGGGCGTTCAGGCGCGGAGCCAGTTCGCCTTCCTTGGCCTGGGGAAAGCGCTCGGCCAGGGCCTCGGCGGCCAGCAGGCCCAGCACACGGTCACCGATGAACTCCAGCACCTCGTTGTCGCCGGCCTTCTTGGCCCCGTCCCCGACGCTGGCGTGCGTCAGGGCCAATTCCAGCAGCTTGCGATCCTGGAACGTATGACCGATCCGGCGCTCCAGGTCGCCGACGGCGACGGCGCGCCGATCTGTCATTTGAGGACGTGGAAGAAGCGGCTGGGACGGGCTTGCGTGAACCAGGTCCAGGGCTTGAACAGGTGGGCGTCGGCGTTCCACGACAGCAGGATCAGCTGGGCGCGACCCACCAGGTTCTCGGCCGGCACGAAGCCGACACCTTCCTGCATGCCGACATATTGGTCATTGCCCGGGTCCCAGGCGCAGACGCCCGAACCGGTCTTGAACGGCGAGACCTGCGGGTCGAAGCGGCTGTCCAGGCTGTTGTCGCGGTTGTCGCCCATGAAGAAGTAACAGCCCTTGGGCACCACATAGACGCCGGTGTTGTCGGCGTCGCTGTCGGGGCCGTAGTCCTGGGTGGCGTACTTGCGGCCTTCGGGGTTGGTTTCCTCGAAGCGGTCGGCGCGGATGGTGCCGTAGCCGGTATTGACCATGGCCGGGGCCAGGGCCTTGCGCTCCAGCGCCTTGCCATTGATGTAGACCACGCCGCCGCGCACCTGGACCTGGTCGCCGGGCAGGCCGATCAGGCGCTTGATGTAGTCGATCTTCGGATCGCGCGGCAGCTTGAAGACCACGATGTCGCCGCGGTTGGGCGCGCGGCCCATGATGCGGCCGTCGAACAGCCCCGGGCTGAACGGGATCGAGTGCTTGGACCAGCCGTAGCTGAACTTCGAAACGATGATGTAGTCGCCCTGGTAGAGATTGGGCTCCATCGACGCCGACGGGATCGTGAACGGCTGGAACAGCAGCACCCGCAACACCAGGGCGATGCCCAGGGCGTAGGCCACCGTCTTGATGATCTCGATGAACTCGTTGACCGCCCCGCCCTTGTCGTCGGGGGTCTCGGTGTCGACAGTGTCGGTCATGCGCGGCGGAGCTCTCGGGCGGAATGGACTTCGGGCGAACCCGACGAGCCTAGCTAGACGGGGTTTACGACAGGAGCAAGCAGGACGCGCCCGATCGGGCTTCAAGCTTGACCGTCTGATCCGGGCCTAAATTGTGGCGAAGGTCGCCAGGAGGACCGCGGCGAATACGCCCCAGCCGATCAGCAGCCAGAGAAAGGGACGCTTCTGCCAAGGCATGGACACCGGCCGTTGGGCCTTGCGCGCGATCGCGCCGGCCGCGGCGCGTGTCTCGCCAACATCCCTCGTTTCGGCCGCCACCAAGATCGACATGCCCGTAGTCCCCGTCCCACAACGGCGCCGCTTGCGGCGCGTTGATGCGAAGGGTGCAAGGCCTGGGCCGGGGCGCCGGGTTCGCACGCGGGCTCTGGCCACGCCGGCGCGGAGTCGCTAGGCATGACAACAGTCAAGGTTGAGTACTGCCTGGGGGCGAGATTGAAATTCGCGAGTGTGGCGAGCCTGCTGATCGCGCTCGGGGTCGCCGTGGCCGCGACGCCGGTCATGGCGCAAGCCGCCCAAGCGCAGCCAGGGCCGGCGAAAACACCTGTCGTGGAGAAGATCGATCATGCCGCCATCCCGGTCGATCCGACCGTGCGGCGCGGCGTCCTGCCCAACGGCCTACGCTATCTGATCCTGCGCAACGCTACCCCCAAGGGCGCGGTGTCGCTGCGCTTCGCGGTGGACGTCGGCAGCTACGAGGAGGCCGATTCCGAGCGCGGCCTGGCGCATTTCGTCGAGCACATGGCCTTCCGCTCGACGCGCAAGTTCGGCGACAGCTCGCCGGAGAAGACCTTCGCGCCCTGGGGCGTGGCGTTCGGCCGCGATCAGAACGCCGTCACCACCCAGTTCTCCACGACCTACCAGCTGGACATTCCCAAGCCGGACACCGCCCAGTTGACCACCGCGTTCGGCTGGCTGCGCGACGTCGCCGACGGCATCGTGTTCACCGACGAGACCGTGGCCCGCGAACGCGGCGTCGTGCTGGCCGAGATGGAGGCGCGCAGCAGTCCGCAACTGGCCACCCAGGAGGCCATCGGCCAGTTTCAGGCCGGCGGCCAGCGCTCGATCCAACGCTCCCCGATCGGCACGAAGGCCAGCCTGGACGCCGCCACCGCCGCCGGGCTCCAGCGCTTCCACGACCGCTGGTACCGGCCCGAACACGCCGTGATGGCCGTCGTCGGCGACCTGTCGGTCGACGACATGGAGGCGATGGTCAAACAGACCTTCTCGTCCTGGGCGGGCCAAGGCCCCAAGCCGACTCGCGCGCCCATCGTCCAGGTCGAGACCGGCCGGGGCGTGGACGCCTTCACGATCGCCGGTCCGACACTGCCCACCGGGCTCAGCGCCTGTCGGCTCAAGCCGGCCGAGGCGGTCGACGCCGCCGACACGGTCGAGCGCCTGCGCCGCACGGCGCGCACCCAGCTCTGGCAATCGGTCCTCAACCAGCGCCTGGCCCAGCGCGTCTCGGCCGGAGACGCCCATCTGCTGGGCGCGGCGGCGTTCTCCAGCGATGCGCGCGACGTGGCCTTCACCTGCCTGATCGTCATGCCCACGGGCGAGGCCTGGGAGCCGGCCCTGCGCAACGCCCAGGCCGAGATGAACCGCTTCGCCAAGGAAGGTCCGACCGAGATCGAGACCGAAAACGCCACCGAACAGCTGCGCTCGCTCCTGCGCGGCGCTCTGCTGAACGCGGGCTCGCGCAGCTCGACGAACCTCGCTGACGGCCTGATCGGCGCGGCGCTGAGCAAGAAGGTCGTCACCGATCCGGCGGGCCAGCTCTACGCCTATGACCTGGCGGTCGAGGACCTGACACCGGCCGACCTCAAGGCCGCCTTCGCCGCCGACTGGTCCGGCTCGGGGCCGCTATTGGCCATGACCGCGCCCAAGCCGGCCTCGCGCGAAGCCCTACTCGCCGCCTGGACTCAGGGCGCGGGCGAGTCGGTCCAGGGCGCCTATGCCGACCGCGTCGCCATGACCTGGGGCTATCCCGATTTCGGCAAGCCCGGAAAGGTGATCCAGCGAGACGTCGTCGCCAATCCCGGCTTCACGCGCCTACGGTTCGCCAATGGTCTGATCCTGAACTTCAAGCAGACCGACCTGGAGCCCAACAAGGTCGAAGTGCGCCTGAACTTCGGCGCCGGGCGTGGAGAGATTGACGACCGAGACTACTTCACCGCCGAGATGGGCAGCTCGATGCTGGTCGCCGGCGGAGTGGGCAAGCACCGCTTCGAGGACATCCAGGCGATCTTCGCCTCGAAGGCCACCTGGGCCTTCAATCTGGGCATAGGCCCGGACGGGTTCGGACTGCGCAACACCACCTTCGCCGACAGTCTGCGCGTTCAGCTCGGCGTCCTGGCCGCCTACATGACCGATCCGGGCTTCAACCGCGCGCTGGACGAGCGTCTACCGACGGTCTTTGACGTCCTCTACCGCACCTATGCCACCCAGCCGGCCGCCGCGCTCGAGATCGCGATGGCCGAATCTCTGGCGCCCGGCGCGCCCGGAAACCTGCCCCCGCGCGAAGTCCTGGGGCGTATCCGATCGGCCGATTTCGAGCGCGTGCTGAAGCCCATCCTGACCACCGCCCCGCTGGAACTGACGATCGTCGGCGATCTGGACGAGGCCAAGGCGATCCAGGCGGCGGCGGCGACGTTCGGCGCCCTTCCCGCGCGGCCCATCGGTCCGCGCGAACGTGGGCAGCCCCGCTTCATGCGCTATCCCGACGAGCCCGTCGCGCCCCTCCGCGTCGCGCACGACGGACCGGCCAACAAGGCGGCGGCGACGCTGATCTGGCCGCTCTATGTCTCCACGCCGGACCGTCGGCGCGAAGAATATACGTTGAAGCTGCTGGCGGCGGTGTTCGACACCGCTCTGCGTCAACGGGTGCGCGAGGATCTGGGCAAGACCTACGCGCCCGACGTCTCGACCACCGGTCCCGATCACGGTGACCAGGGCATCCTGCGCGTCTCGATCGACGCCGAGCCCCAGGACATCGAGGCCCTGGTCGCGGAGGCGCGCGCCGTCGCCGAGCGCCTGAGGGCCGGCGGGATCACCGAGGCGATGCTCGACAGCGCCCGGCAGCCCATTCTAGCCTCCGCCCGGGCTCGACGCGAGACCGACAACTGGTGGGCCGGCGCCATGGGCGGCTCGGCGAAGGACCCCGCCGTCTTGGAAGAGGCGCTGCTCTACGAGCCGCTGATGTCGTCCGTGACACTGCAGGATGTCCGCGCAGCGGCCGCGACCTGGCTCAAGCGTGATCCGATCGTAGGCTTGGCCGTTCCGCGAACCGCGTCTTCGGCCAAGGGAGACGCCCAATGACCCGCTCCTTCGCGGTACGGATCGGGCTGGCCCTTCTGCTGACCTCGACCGCCGCCTCCGCCCTCGCCGCCAATCCGCCCGCCGCCGATCCCCTGGCGGCATGCCTGTCCAGCGACTCCTATGCCGGCTTGGCCGACCGCGCCCAGATCATCGCCGACTGCGGCCAGGCGCTGGACAATGGGCTGGCCGATCCGCGCCAGCGGGCCCGCGTCCTGGTGATCCGCGGCTTCGCCCATGTCCGCCTCGACCAGGACGCCGAAGCCGAAGCCGACGCCGAGGCCGCCTTGAAGCTGGTTCCCGGCGACCTCGACGCCCTGCTGGCTCGCGGCGCCGCGCGGATGGACGACGACAAGCGCGTTGACCTGGCGCTGGCCGACTTCGAGGCCGTCCTGAAGGTCGATCCGCGCAATACGATCGCCCTGCTCTATCGCGGGCGGGTCAAGCAGTGGAGCAAGAACGACCCAGCCGGCGCCAAGGCCGACTATGACGCCGCGTTGGCCATCGATCCCAAGTTCGTCCGCGGCCTTTCCCAACGGGCGAGCCTGCTGAGCGACAGCGATCCAGCCGGCGCCGAACGCGACCTGAAGACCGCCGCCGCGCTGGATCCCGACTATCGTATCCGGCTGGCGCTGGGCATGCTATATGAGCAGCGGAACCGCTCCAAGGACGCCCTGGCCGTCTATGACGAGGCGCTGCGCGGCGGTCCCGCCAACACCTATCTCCTGGCCTACCGGTCCCGGGTGAAGCGAGCGCTGGGCGACGCCAAGGGCGCGCTGCGCGACGCGGACCTGGCCATCCAGACCGATCCCGAGGCCTCGGACGGCTATTTCGCGCGCGGCAAGGCGCTCGAGGCGCTCGACAGGGCCGGCGAGGCTCTCCCCGCCTATCAGGAAGCGACCAAGCGTGCGCCCAGCGACGTGGACACCCTGCTCGCTCTCGCCCTGCTGGCCAACCGCGCCGATCGCCTGGACGAGGGCCTGGCCGCGGCCGAGGCCGCCTACAAGCTGGAGCCGAAGAACGAAGAGGTGGTGTTCACCCGCGCCATGCTCCTGGCATCCAAGAACGAATCCGCGCGCGCCATCCAGGCGTACGGCGCGGCCATCGCACTGAAACCCACCGCGGCGGCGCACTACAACCGCGCCCTGCTGCTGGCGGCGGACGACAAGCACGAAGAGGCCCTGGCCGACTACCGCAAAGCCGCCGAGCTTGACCCCAAGGACATGGAGGCGCGCAACGGCGTCGGCATTCAGCTGGGTGAACTGGGACGCGGCGCCGAGGAGCTGAAGGCCTATGAGGAGGTGCTGCGGCTGGAGCCCGGCAACGGGCCCGCCAAGGTCAACCGCGCCATCGCCTATGCCGAACAGGGCGAGTTGGCCCTTTCGGCCGAGGCCTATCGCGTGGCGCTCAAGGAACAGCCCAAGCGGGCGGACCTGCAAGCCTCGCTGGGAGAAGTCCTGGTCGAGCTGGACCAGAACGACGACGCCCGGCGCGCCTACGACCAGGCGCTCAGGCTGGATCCCAAGCTGGTTCGCGCCTGGACGGGGCGCGCCATGCTCAATCGCACGACCGGGCGCTACAAGGATTCGATCGCCGACTACGGCCACGCCCTGGCCTTGACGCCCGACGACAGCGACATCCTGGTCAAGCGCGCGTGGGTGTTGCGGCTGAACGACCAATACGACGCGGCCATGGTCGATCTCGACAAGGCGGTGAAGGTCGATCCCAAGTCGGCCAACGCGTTCAACAACCGCGGCCTGGCCCACGCCGCCGCCGAACGCTACGACGCGGCGCTGGCGGACTATGGCCAGGCGATCGCCTTGGACCCCGATTCCGATTTCGTCTTCTACAACCGCGCCTTGGTGTTCATCGAACAGGATCGCTACGACCGCGCGATCCGCGACCTCAACGCCTCGCTGCGCCTGGCCCCGGGCGACGCCATGAGCCTGGCCCAGAAGGGCTACATCTACACTCTGCTGAAGGATTATCCGCGCGCGCTGGAGGAGCTGAACGCCGCCATCGCTTCCGATCCGACCTTGGCCGACGCCTGGCGTTGGCGGGCCGGCGCGAAAACCAGCCTGGGCGACAAGACGGGCGCGACGGCCGATCAGAAGGAAGCCGATCGGCTGTCGGCGAACTAGGCCGGCAACGCCTCGATGATCACGAAGGCCTGGGCGTAGGGGTGGTCGTCGGTCAGGGACAGGTGGATCACCGCTGTCATGCCCTCGGGCGTCATCGAGGCCAGGCGCTCGGCCGCGCCGCCGGTCAGGGCCATGGTCGGCTTACCGGACGGCAGGTTGACGACCCCCATGCCGGAAAGATGCACCCCGCCCTTCAAGCCCGTGCCGAGCGCCTTGGAGCAGGCCTCCTTGGCGGCGAAGCGCTTGGCGTAGCTGCTGGCGCGGTCAGGCTTGCGCTCCGACCGGTTACGCTCAATCTCGGTAAAGCTCTTGTGGGTGAAGCGGTCGCCGAACCGTTCGAGGGTCTTCTCGATCCGGCGGATGTCGCACAGGTCCGAGCCAATCCCGATGATCATGCGACCGTCTCCAGACGGGCGGCGTCCATCAGGGCCCGCATCCGCGCCATCGCCTGGGGCAGGCCCACGAAGATCGCCTCGCCAATGAGAAAGTGGCCAATATTGAGCTCGGCGATCCGCGGGATGGCGGCGATCGGCTTGACCGTGGCGTAGTCGATACCGTGGCCGGCATGAACCTCCAGGCCCAGGCTCGAGGCGAACTCGGCGCCGGCCTTCAGGCGTTCGAGAATGGCGGCGGCGCGGTCGACGTGACCCTCGCGGGCGGCGTCGCAATAGGCGCCGGTGTGCAGTTCGACCACCTGGGCGCCGGCGTCGGCCGAGGCCTGAATCTGGGCCGGGTCGGCCTCGATGAACAGCGAGACCCGCGCGCCCACCGTGCGCAGGCGCGCCGTGGCCTCGGTGATCCGGTTGGCGCCGCGCACCACGTCCAGGCCGCCCTCGGTGGTGACCTCTTCGCGACGCTCGGGCACCAGGCAGGCGGCGTGCGGCCGGGCCTGCAGGGCGATGCCGACCATCTCGTCGGTGACCGCCATCTCGAAGTTCAGCGGCTTGCCGCGC
>FSUP01000143.1_pt1 | contig 12933 bp, 10 predicted proteins | sample 1637431 | NCBI WGS metagenome assembly FSUP01 (sample SAMEA3914816, study PRJEB12502) | metagenome | biome: forest; material: soil | place: USA | collected 2011-09-16 | depth 0.3 m | reverse complement strand
CCCCTAAGGGTCATCGCCAGGACGCCGCCGCCTGCGTTTCTCTTTCCAAATCAACGATGTCAAAGACCCGACCGGCTTGCCGGCCCCACCGTTTAGCGCCCGGCGGCGGCGAGGAGCGGCGTATCTAGTCGCCCCACTTTTCCGTGTCAACCGCCTTGCGAACCTTTTTGAGAGAACCTCAAATCAGAGCGCACGGAACAGTTCGAGGCCGCCGGGGCGGACCCCAAAAAGTTCGAACCGAGTCGATTGAAGGAGCGGAACCTAGTTGAAGCAGTCCGGAATTGCAAGGGCCAATCGGCCTTCCTTCCGGGCGCTTCAGGACACCGTCCTTAGCATTACCATTCTCGAAGTCGTTTTGAAAGTCAGGGCCGGTTGGCCAGATTTTCTGTTACCTCAGAACATCGTCCGGTACAAGTACCGTTCTTGAGGCAATTTCGAAAGCTTCTGCCAGTTGGCTTTATTTCCGAACACTTCAAGGACACTGTCCTTAGCAAGTAACGGCGCTGATGCAATCTCAAAATTTGCGGCCGGTTGGCCTTGGTTTCGAGTGCTTCAGGGCGCCGCCCCAAGCGAGGCGCGGTATCTATCGATGGGTTCGGAGGCGCGCAACCCCGGCTCTGACGATTTGTGTGGGTTTTTGGACAACCGGCGTTCGCTCGCCGTCGGCAGCTTCCTCTCCGCGCCTTGCGCCGCCCCGGATACGGTCGATAGTGGGGCATGACCGAGATGGAGGAGCCGCTGTTCGGCGGCCTGGTGAACGGACGTGTGTTTCGCGTTGGGGACACCGTACGCCGCCCCGCCGGCGACTGGACCCCGACGATTCACGCCCTCTTGTCGCATCTTCAAGGCAAGGGATTCCCTTCGCCGCACCCCCTGGGGCTGGACGAAGCGGGGCGGGAGAGTCTCAGCTTTCTGCCCGGTCGGGTTTCCCTGTGGCCCTGGCCCCCTGCCCTGCTGGCCGAGTCGGGCCCGCGCCAGGTGGGCGCGCTGCTCAAGGCGTATCATGCAGCCGTGGCGGGCTTTCGCCCGCCAGTCCCCGCGATCTGGCGGCATGGCGCCGAGGATCTCGGGCCGGGGCAGGTCGTCCTTCACGGCGATCTTGGCCCCTACAATCTGGTCTGGACCAGCGATTCTGCCGACGCGACCCTTAGCGGCGTCATCGATTTCGAGCTGGCCCGTCCCGGCGCTCCTCTCGAGGACGCGGCGTTCGCCGTCATCCGCGTGGCCCACCTTCGACCTGACGCGGGGGCGTTCAGGGCCGGCTTCACCGAAGTTCCCGACCGGGCCGCGCGCCTGGCCGCCTTCGCGGAAGGCTACGGCTGCGCCCCCGGCGCCCTGTTGTCGCAGGTCCTCGAAACCCAGAAGGACGAGCTTCGACGGATCACGGCATGGGGCGGCGAAGGTCGAGAACCCTGGGCCACGTTCCTGCGCAAGGGTCTGGCTGACGAGGTGAGGACCGAGCTCGCCTGGATGTCCGACAATCTGGGCGGCCTGGGCGCGCCCTGACCGCAGCGCTTGCGCCCCACCGCACACGGTCGATAAAGAGCCCCAGGGAGAGTGCTTACAGATGTTGTCCAGCAAGGCGCGCTATGCCTTGCGCGCCCTGGTGGAGTTGGCGCGCGAGCCGGAGGGGCAGATTACCGCCGGCGAACTGGCCCTGCGCGCCGATGCGCCGCGCAAGTTCCTGGAGGCGATCCTGCTGGAGCTGGCCAGGCGGCGAATCGTGGTGAGCCGGCGCGGCAAGTTCGGCGGCTACACCCTGGCGCGCGGCGCCGAGAGCATCAGCTTCGCCGAGGTGATCCGGGTGATCGACGGGCCTCTGGCCCTCGCGCCCTGCGTCTCGCGCCTGTCATTTCGCAAGTGCGACGATTGCCCGGACCTCGCCACCTGCTCGATCCGCGAGGCGCTGCTGCGCGCCCGCGACGCCACGGCCGATGTGCTCGAAGGCTATAGCCTCAAGGAAGCGGCCAGCGGCCGAGGGGCCGAACTCTTCCACGTCAGCCAGTCGGAATAGGCTGTCGTCCGGAATAGGCCAGCGCTCTAGCCGGCGGCGATGTAGGCTTTCAGGCCGTCGGCTTCGGCTACCGCCTCGGCGATCTTGGTCTTCACCAGGTCACCGATCGAGACGATGCCCATCAGCCGTCCATTCTTGCACACCGGCAGGTGGCGTATCCGACGGTCGGTCATCCGTCCCATCAGGGAATCCACCGTCTCCGTGGGTTCGGCGAACACCACGTCGCGGCTCATGCAGATGGAGACCGGCTGTTCCAGGCCGCCGGCGCCCTGTTCGGCCACGATGCGCACGATGTCGCGCTCCGAGACGATACCCACGACGCTGTGGTCGGGATCCACCACCACCATGGCGCCCACGCGGCGACTGTGCAGCAGGGCGGCGACGGCGGATACGGACTCGCCGGGCGAGGCGGTGAACACCAGGTCGCCCTTTTCCTTCAAGATCTGGGACACAAGCATGGCTTTGTCCTCCGTTACTCCCGTCCGATGAGGTTCCGCCGAAAGTCCCCCTAGATCAAGCGGCTAATGCGTGATCACCCTGTGAGGCCCGGCCAGCCGCGCGAACGGCCCTATGAGAAGAAGCCCAGCCAGGAACCCGACGATGTGCGCCTGCCATGCGACCGGCATGCCCGCGGCCCCGGGAGTCAGGCCAGATATCCCGAACACTATGTTGACGATGGCCCAGCCCATGGTCATGCCCAGCACCGTCCTGCCGAACAGCGATCCGACCCGCCCCCGTCCCTCGATGATGCGCGCCGCCGCGCCCATCAGGCCCGAGGCGGCGCCGGAACACCCCACCAGGGCCCAGTCGGCGCTGCCGGCTAACGGCGCGTAGCCCAACGCCGCCACGACGCCGCAGACCAGGAAGAACAGCAGGAAGACCCCCGCCCCGCGGGCGCCCTGCCCCATCAGTCGAGCCACCGGGGCCCCGAAGGCTAGGGTCACCGCGGCATTGGTCAGGACGTGCAACCAGTTGGCGTGGGTAAACTGATAGGTGATCAGGCCGGCCCAGCGATGCGCCGCCAGATCCTGCGCCGTGAAGGCGAAGGGATCGGCCGGAACGCCCAGGATCACACGCGCACTGTGCAGACCGATCAATACGACGACCAGGGCCAGCACCGGCCAGGGCGCATTGAAGGCCGGTTCGTGGGCCTGCGCCCCTGCGCCCCTCATAGGTTGATCGCCGTTCGCCCCCCGACCCCCGGCGTCACGGCCAAACCAGCCGCCCTTAACCAATTCAAGAGACCTTTGACGATAAATCGGCGGGAAATCCTGTTCTGACGCGGCCGTTGCTTGCCTTCGCCGCGACATGTCAGCCGTGCGGGGCCTGGGGCGAAGTATGCTTAGCATTTTGAAGGCGGCGACCTCTCGTCTGTTGTTCGGCGTCATTGGCGCCGCCGTGCTCGCCGGCGTGGCGCACGCCCAGGACATGAACACAAACTCGGCCAGCTTCAATGCCGGTTATGGCCGCGTCGCCGGCCAGGAGAACCACGCTGTCACGGTAGGCATGCGCGACGCCAACGGAAATCTGGTGATCGTTGATGGCCTGATCCTGCACGGCGAGGACCAGTCGACCTTCGGCGCGGCGGGCGCGGCCACCGGCGCGGTCGACACCTTCGCCGGCGTCGGCGCCTCGGGCTCGTCCACCGCCATCGGCAACAACCTGCAGGTCATCACGCAGGGCAACTACAACACCGTCATCGTCAATTCGGTCCAAACCAACAACGGCAACGTCAGCGCGGCGACGCACTGAACGGAGACCCAGAGATGTTCTTGAACTCCTTCCTGGCCAGCCGGCCGACGCGCATCGTCGCCATGGCGTCGGCCGCCGCGTCCCTGCTGAGCGCCTGCGCCAGCCCGGTGGCCGGACCCAGCGGTCTGTACGCCCAGCCGACCGGCAACGCCCCGGTCACGGCCAACCCGACGCCTTATTCAGCGGCGCTGGTTTGCCTGGCGGAATACGCCCGCAAGAACAACGTCAATGCGCCCCGCATCGCGGTCGGCCGCATCGCCGACTACACCGGCAAGGAAGAGTCCGACGGCTCGGGCCGCAAGATCACCCAGGGCGCCTCCCTGATGGCGATGAGCGCCCTGGCCAAGGCCGGCGTGCCGCTGGTGGAGCGCTTCGACACCTCGGTCTCCGAACTGGAGCTGAAGTACGCCAACAACAAGCTGATCTCGGACAACCCCTCGGCCCAGGCGGACATGCCGGCGGAATACCGCCGCATCCTGGCAGGCCAGGTGCCCGGTTCCGACTTCTATGTGGCCGGCGGCATCACCGAACTGAACTTCAACATCCGCTCCTCCGGCCTCGACGCTGGCGCCGGCGGCTTGGGGACCAAGGACCTCAAGGGGGGCCTCAGCGGCCGGGTGTTCATCATGAACGTCGGCCTCGACCTGCGGCTGGTGAACACGCGGACCCTCGAGGTGGTCGACGTCATCTCCTACCAGAAGCAGATTGTGGCCCACGAGGTCAGCGCCAATTTCTTCAAGATCACGGGGAACACCGCCTTCGACCTGTCGGCCGGCGACGGGGCCCTCGAGCCCCTGCAACTGGGCGTCCGCTCGGTGATCGAACGGGCGACGGTGGAGATGGTCTCCAACCTGTACGGCATGCCCGGACCGCAATCTTGCATGCAGGACGACTTCCTGGGCCGCGCCGTGACCACCGGCACGACCGGCGCCTTCGTGCCCGCTTACAACAACCTGGAAACGAACAATGCAGCGACCCGCCAAGACCCTGCGCGCTGGCATGATGGCCGCGATCCCGATGTCTCTGCTCCTCGCCGGGACCGCTACTAGCCAGAGCACGGTCGACAACACCCAGGTCCAGCTTGGGGACGTCTTCGCGACCGGGACCCTGAACGTTGTCACCAACACGGGCGACACGACGGCGGTCACCACGGCCACGGGCAACGGCCTGACCGGGTCGGTGATCACCGGCGGCGTCAACATCCAGTCGACGCAATCGTCAGCCGCGGCCGTCGCCGCCCAGAGCACGATCAACGTCGCCAATGACGCCGGCCCTTCGCTGACATCGACCACGGCGGCCACCGGCAACACCGGCGATGCGGGCATCAGCGGCGGCGGGACCCTCAGCGGCTCGTTCATCCAGACGACCAGCGGCGGTCCGATCACCGGTGAGGACCAGATCAACGGGGCCGACGCCCAGACGGTGGAGGCCGCCCAGGCGGTCCAGGCCATCGGCAACAGCCAGGGCTTCGGGGCCACCGGCTCGACGGTGAACGCCACCGTCAGCCAGACCAATGGCGCCGACACCACCGCCAACGGCGGCACGGTGTACGGCTATGTCGCCGACCAGGGCAGCTTTTCGGCCGCGGCGGTGGGCAACAATGTGACCTCGGTCGGCGTGGCCAATTCCGTACAGACTCTCGGTATCACTCAGCGCAACACCGGCGCCCTCGTCCAGGGCGCCCAGTTCACCAACCTGGGCAACAGCCAGGACACCAACACCAGCGCCACGGCGACCGCCAACAACTTCAACGCCACGAACGAGCAAGGCGCCTTCGTCGTTGGCGTCGACCAGGGCAACGACGCCTTCGTGCACGCCCAGAGCGTAGAGACCTCTTTCGAATTCGGCGGGGCGACCGTATCGGCCTACGGCGTGGGCAACTCCACGTTCGCCGGCAACGCCGGGACCAGCATCAACCTGACCAACACCCAGGTGAACGGTGCGGGCGGGGTGGAATCGACGGCCAGCTTCACCGGCGACAACGGCTTCGACGCCTTCACCTCGGCCACGGCCATGGGCAACGCCGCCACCGGCTTCGCCTGCTCCACCTGCGGCGGCGTGATGAGCGTCCACAACAGCCAGACCAACAACGGCGATGCGGCCGCCACCGCGACGACGTCGATCACCACCAGCGCCCGCTCGGTGCGCGGCACGGCCACGGCGGTGGGCAACAACGCCAGCTTCTACGTCACCCAGCCCGGCAACTAACCCAGCCTGGACACACGCAAACTTCGGCCCGCCACCGCAACCTGGGGGCGGTACGAGTGCGACAAACCGTGCGTGTTTCAGCCTTGAAGAGGCCGCAAGCGAAGATCATGGTCCGCCACCATCCGGGGCGAAACTCCTAGGACAGAGATAGATACATATGGCTCGACTTTCCCGCGCGGCGGCTGCCTGCATCGTCGCCCTAGGGATCACCGGCGTCGGCCTGTCCGGCGCGAACGCTCTTGGCCTTCCGAAGTTCGGCAAGCCCGCCCCGGCGGCGGCGCAGGCCACCCAGCCGGCGCCCCGGCAGAAGCCCGGCGAGTGGCCGCAAGCCCATTCCGACCTTCCGCCCGACCCCGCCATCCGCTTCGGCGCCCTGCCCAACGGCATGCGCTATGCGATCATGAGGAACGCCACCCCGCCCGGCCAGGCGTCCCTACGCCTGCGCATCGACGCCGGCTCGCTGATGGAGGCCGACAATCAGCAGGGCCTGGCCCACTTCCTCGAGCATATGGCCTTTCGCGGATCCAAGAACGTCCCCGACGGGGAGATGATCAAGATCCTGGAGCGGCACGGCTTGGCCTTCGGCGCTGACACCAACGCCCAGACCGAGTTCGACGACACCGTCTATAAGCTGGACCTGCCCAAGACTGACCAGGACACCGTCGACACCTCCCTGATGCTGCTGCGCGAAGTGGCCGGCAACCTGACCATCAGCCAGGACGCCATCAATCAGGAACGCGGCGTCATCCTGTCCGAGGAGCGGCTGCGCGACACCCCCTATTATCGCATCTTCAAGGACCGGCTGGGCTTCTTCCTGACCGGCCAGCGGCCCCCCGAGCGCCTGCCCATCGGCAAGGTCGAGATCATCCAGAACGCCCAGCGCGCGCAGATCGCCGACTTCTACGCCAGGTACTACCGGCCCGAGCGCGCCACCCTGATCGCCGTGGGCGACTTCGACGTCGACGCCATGGAAGCCCTGATCAAGGCCAAGTTCTCCGACTGGCAGGGCATAGGCCCGGCCGGCGCGGATCCGGACCTGGGCGTCGTCGCCAAGCGCGCGCTGCAGACCCGTCTGACCGTCGAGGCCGGCGCGCCGACGACCATCCAGCTAGCCTGGATGACGCCCCCAGACCTCGGCCCGGATAACACCGCCCAGCGCAAGCGCGATCTCATCGAACGCCTGGGCTTCGCGGTGCTGAACCGCCGCCTGGGCAGCCTGGCGCGCGCGGACAACCCGCCCTTCATCAGCGCCGTGGGCTTCCGCGCCGACCAGTTCCGCGCCGCCCGGATCGCCGTGCTGTCCGTTACGGCCGAAGGCGCCGGCTGGCAGAGCGCGCTGGCCACCGTCGACCAGGAACAACGCCGCGCCGTCCGCTTCGGCGTGCGGCCCGACGAGTTGGCCCGTGAGATCTCGGAATACGAGGCCGCCCTGAAACAGGCCGCCGCCCAGACGTCCACGCGCGTGACCCCGCGCCTGGCCGACGAGATCGACTCGACCACCGGCCAGCGCGACGTCGAGACCAGCCCCGCCGAGGATCTGGCCTTCTTCGACGCCACCGTGAAGGGCCTGACCGCCGAGCAGGTGTCCGCCGCCCTCAAGCAGGCCTTCGAGGGCTCCGGGCCCCTGATCGCGGTGTCCTCGCCCACGGCGCTGGATGGCGGCCCTGGCGCGATCCAGACCGCCTACGAGACCGCCCACGCCAAGGACGTGACCGCCCCCGTGGCCCTTGCGGCCCTGACCTGGCCCTACGCCGACTTTGGAACGCCCGGCAAGGTCGCCGAGCAGCGCGACGTCGCCGACCTCGACACCGTCTTCGTGCGCTTCGAAAACGGCGTCCGTCTGACGATCAAGCCGACCAAGTTCCGCGACGACCAGGTGCTGGTGAAGGTGCGTGTGGGCTCGGGCCTGCGGGGCCTGCCCCCCCGCCGCCAGAGCCTGAACTGGGCCGGCTACGCCTTCATCGAGGGCGGCCTGAAGAAGATCAGCGCCAACGACGCCGAGCGCGTCCTGGCCTCCAGCGTCTATGGCGCCGACTACCGCATCGAGGACGACGCCAACGTGCTGTCCGGCGCCACCCGCCGCGATGACCTGGACACCCAGATGCAGGTCCTGGCCGCCTATGCCTCTGAGCCCGGCTGGCGGCCGGAGGCGCTGCAGCGGATGAAGACCTATACCGCCACGCTGCTGGACCAGTACGGCGCCACCGACTCGGGAGTGTTGGGCCGCGACCTGCCGGGCCTGATGCACGCCGGCGACCGGCGCTGGACCTTCCCCACCCGCGATGAGATCACGGCCGCCGACCTGGAGGCCCTCAAGGCCCAGATGGCTTCGGTCACGACCGGTCCGATCGAGGTCGTCGTCGTGGGCGATATCACCGTCGACAAGGCCATCGCCGCGGTGGCGTCGACCTTCGGCGCCCTGCCGCCTCGGGCCGCCGCCGGCGCGCCTGATCCGGTCACAACGGTCAGCTTCCCGGCGCCCAACACCCAGCCCCTGGTGCTGACCCACCACGGCCGGGCGGACCAGGCCGTGGGCTACACCGCCTGGCGCACCACCGACTTCTTCGCCGACCCTCAGGGCGCGCGGAACGTTTCCATCCTGGGCGAGGTGATGCAACTTCGGCTGCTCGACACCTTCCGCAAGGAACAGTCCGTCACCTATTCGCCCCAGGTTGGATACAGTTCGAGCATGACCTGGAAGGGCTGGGGGTATCTCAGCGCCAGCGTCGAGGTGCCGCCGGCCAAGCTGCCGTCCTTCTTTACCGACGTGAACAGGATCGCCGCCGACCTGCGGGACCACCCGGTCACCCCCGACGAGCTGGAAAGGGCCAAGAAGCCACGCATCGAAGAGGCCGAAAAGTCCCGCGAGACCAACGGCTACTGGCTCAACGCCCTGTCCGGATCCCAGCTGGACCCCCGCCGGCTGGACGCCATCCGGTCCGAACTGCCCAGCATGGAGAAGATCACCGCCGCCGACGTCCAGAAGGCCGCCCAGCAATACCTGCGCGACGACGCCCAGTGGAAACTGGAGGTCACGCCCGCTTCCTAAAGGACGGTCTCCCGCCCGGGCATTCCGGGGCGCGCCTGACCGCGCGCCCATTGCCCGCAACCCTCAATTGGGGTTTGCTCCAGTGGCGGCATAGGTCCCTGGCGTCGATGAACTTGTTCCTCCTTACCCTCGTCGCCGGCGCCATCGGCGCGGGACAGCACAACCTCGAAGCCGCGCGCACCGCCGAACAGCAGGGCCAGTATGAAGCGGCCCTGCCGCTGATCGCCTCCGCCCTCGCCTCCCCCGACCTCACCGCGGCTCAGCGCGCCGACGCCCTGACCCTGCGGGCCCAGGCCGAGAAGGCGCTGGGCCGGTCCGACGACGCCCTGGCCGACTACGCGCGCGCCATCGCCACTGATCCCAAGTCGCCCGACGCCCTGATCGCGCGGGGCGTTTTCTATGACGAGACCGGAAAATTTGACTTGGCGCTGGCCGATCTGGAAAGCGCCATCGCCGTCGCGCCCCAGAACGAGTTCGCGCACTTCGACCGCGCGGTGGCCCTCAGCCACAAGACCCGCTTCGCCGAGGCCGTCGCCGAGTTCGGCAAGGCCATCGCCATCAACCCGGACGACGCCGACGCGCACCTGCAACGCGGCATCGCCCTGGTCCTGGGTGGACAGCTGGACAATGCGATCGCCGACTTCACTACGGCAATAACGCTCGCGCCGACGACGCCGGAAGCCTGGCACCAGCGCGCCTACGCCCATCGGCTAAAGGGCGAATTCGCCCAGGCGGTGGCCGACGAGGACCGGGCCATCGCCCTCAAGCCCGACTACGGCGACGCCCTGCTGGAGCGCGGCATCGCAAAGCTGCGGCTCGGCCGCTACGACGACGCCCTGCCCGACTACGATGCGGCGGTGCGCCTGGCCCCCCGGGACGCCGACGCCTATGCCGAACGCGGACTGCTGTACGCCGCCAAGGGCGACGCGGCGGGGGCCATCGCCAACTATGACGCCGCCTTGGGCATCAAGCCGGACGACGCCAGCGCCCTTCAGCTTCGCGGCCGCGCCCATGCGCAGGTCAAGGACTACGCCGCCGCCCTGGCGGACTTCGAGGCCGCCGCGCGGGCCGACCCCACCGACGCCTACACGCCGCTCTACCGGGGCGAGGCGCTGGCGGCCAAGGGCGACCCGGCCGCCGCCGTCGCGGCCTTCGATGCGGCGCTGAAGCTCAACCCCAGCTTCCACGACGCCCTGGTGGACCGGGCCCAGGCCCTCGCCGACCAGGGCCGCTATGACGAGGCGCTCGCCGATTTCGCCGCGGCCATCAAGCTGGATCCGACCGACGACACCACCTTCGTCGACCGCGGCCTGGTCAACGACGCCAAGGGGGACCACGCCGCCGCGGTGGCGGACTATGGCGCCGCGATCAAGCTCAACCCGGCCGGCGCCGTCGCCTGGCTGAACCGCGGCGTCGCCAACGCCAGCCTCGGCAAGCTGGACAAGGCCCTGGCCGACTACGATCAGGCCATCAAGCTGACCCCCGACGACAGTCTGGCTCACCGCGACCGCGCCCTCGCCCGCGCCGCGCGGACCGACCGGAACGGCGCCATGGCGGACCTGGCCGAAGCCATCCGCCTGAGCCCGGACACCCCCGTCAGCTACGTCAACCGCGGCGGCCTGCGGCTTGAGGCCGGCGACTTCGACGGCGCGATCACGGACTTCTCCGCCGCCATCAAGCTGGCCCCGGAGGACGCCGACGTCTGGGTCGACCGAGGCATCGCCCGCCAGCGCAAGGGCGACTGGACCGCTTCCATCGACGATTTCAGCGAGGCCATCCACCGGCGCAGCCAGTTCGCCGCCGCCCACCTGCGCCGCGCCTGGTCCAAGCGCGAGATGCGCCAACCCGCCGACGCCATCGTCGACTATGACGCCGCCCTGCGCATCGATCCCAGGCTTGGCGAAGCGCTGAACGGACGGGGCGAGGCGCGGCTGGAGACCAGCGACATCGCCGGCGCCGTCGCCGACTTCGAGGCCGCCATCCGGCTCAATCCCAAGGACGCCCAGGCCTATGTCGACCGGGGACAGGCTTACGCGCGCCTGGATCAGTCCGACAAGGCGCTGGAGGACCTGTCCGCCGCCCTGGCCCTTTCGCCGGACTACGCCTTTGGATTCGCCATGCGCGGGGCGATCTACCGTGAGCGGGGCGACTATCCGCACGCCGTGGCCGACTACGACCGGGCCATCAAGCTCAAGCCGAAGGAGGCGAACTACCGCGTCTGGCGCGGCCTGGCGCTGTCCTACAAGGGCGACCAGTCGGCGGCCCTGGCCGACTTCAACGCCGCCATCAAGCTCAAGGACGACAACGCCGAGGCGTTCGCCGACCGCGCCTCCGTCAAGCTCGGCCAGGGCGCGTTCGAGGCGGCCCTGGCCGACTACGCCTCCGCCCTGAAGCTCAATCCCAGCGACGCTGCCAGCTACTTCGGCCGCGGCGCGACCTACTTCGTCATGGGCGACTACGACAAGGCGGGCCGCGATCTCGACCGCGCCCTGGAGCTCGATCCGACCCAGTCCTACGCGGTGCTCTGGCGACGCCTGGCCAGCCAGCGCGGCGGCCCCACCGACCCCCGGGCCCTGGCCCACCAGCTGGGCGCCGTGGACCTGGCCGCCTGGCCGGGGCCGATGATCAGCTACTACCTGGGCAAGATCCCCGAGACCGAGGCCGTGGGCGCCGCCGCCCAGGCCCAGGCCAGGGACGCCCGCAGCGAATCCTGCGAGGCGAGCTTCTATCTGGGCGAGGACCGGATCACCAAGGGTCAGAGCGACCAGGCCCGGCCCCTGCTGCAGGCCGCCGTGAAATCCTGCCCCAGCGCCTTCTTCGAAGCCGCCGCCGCGCGGGCCGAACTCAAGCGCATGGCCAAGTAGGGGAAGAGAGAGTTCCGCCCCGGAATCAAGGAAGGGGCGCTCCCCCCGGAGGCGCCCCTTCCTCAGCGATCAGCCCGAAGGCGTTCGCTGTACCTAAATCAAACGTCAGTAAGCGACGCCGCCGACGCCCCCGTCAAGGCTCATTCCCATAGCCGCCGACGAGGAGGTGCTCTCTTCGCGGTAGGCCGTGTAGCGCTCAGTATACATGATGGTGAGGACCTTCACCCCCGCGCCGAAGCGACGCAGCAGCGAGCGCTCGTTGCAGTCGCGGGCCGGCTTCTGCGGACGGCACTGCAGGCTGGCGCCCGCGCCGCGTCCGCCGGCCGCCGAAGCGCCGCCGCCGGCCAGGCCGGGCACGTGGTACAGAGCCTCGCCCTTTTGGCAGCTGATAGTCTGGCCGCCTTCGAAGGAGATGCGCTCCTTCCATTCGGCGACGGTGATCTGCATGTGCGCGCCGGCGATGCAGCGGTAGAGCTCGCCGTCGTAGGCGTCGTCGATATCGCGGTCGGGCGTCACCTGGGAGGCCGGGTGCGGCACTTCCTTGTCGTCGAAGCAGAAAGCCTGGATGACCACCTTCTTGTACATCGACCGCGTGGCCTCATAGGCCGTGCGGCGCATGCCCTCGACGTTGAGGCCCTGGATCACGCCGGTGGCCGCCGGCGCGCCGTAGTAACCGCCGCCCCCGCCGCCGCTGTAGAAGACGGTGGACCCGGCCGACGCCGCCGCGGACGCGCGGGCCTGGGCGTTGACGTTCACCTGCACCGAGGGGGCCACGAAGACGTTGACCCCCGGAATGTTGATGTTGTGCCCCGGCGTGCAGCACGGCGGGCTCGAGGGCGGCGGCGCGGGTGGCGAACAGCAGGGCGGCGGCGAGCAGTTGCAAGGCGGCGGCGGCGAGGGCGGCGCGCAGCACTGCGCGAAGGCCGTCGATGGCGCGGCCGCGGCCAGCAGCCACATGGCGGCGCCCGCGATGATCGCCAACAGGGTCGTCTTGCCGGACATGAACGGCTCCCTCGTAGTCACCAAAGCCAGTCGCGCGGCGTTTT
>FSUP01000318.1_pt1 | contig 13044 bp, 16 predicted proteins | sample 1637431 | NCBI WGS metagenome assembly FSUP01 (sample SAMEA3914816, study PRJEB12502) | metagenome | biome: forest; material: soil | place: USA | collected 2011-09-16 | depth 0.3 m | reverse complement strand
GGCTCCGGCGACTTCGGGGGTGTCGGCGGCGTCGGTGGTGTCGGACATGGGGAATTCACTCTTGAAGATGGACTCCGGGCCTTGAGGGACCGGGCGTTCTGATGGGCCTCGCGGGTCACCGGCAGCGGCGGGCGGGGCATTTGGATTTCGGGTTCGGATCGTGCTCTGCACCAGCGCGGGCGGCTCGATCCTAAGGAAAGGCGGGGAAGCCGCGAGGGCTTGCACCCGCAACTCGCGATCAGCGGAACCACGAAACAGGGGGCTTCGTCAAGGAAGCCTTTGAAGGGCCGCGCGTCGCAGAGAATATGGGCATGGGTGGAATAGAAGGGAAGGGCGGGCCGACTGCGCCCTTGATCCTCCCCTCACGCAGGTGAGGGGAGGTGCGGCGCGCGAGCCCGCGGAGCAGGCGATGCGCCGCGGAGGGGAGACACCCACCGGCGGTTCGTGGCTTGAGGTCAGCGCTGACCTTGGGGTTTGCCTGCCACGTCTCCCCCTCGGCGGGTCTCGGTCGCCTTCGCTCCCTTACCCTCGCCATTCCCCCTCATTCCATGAGGGGGAGATCACACTGTCACGATCCGAACTTCGTCGTGATCGCCAGGACCATGATGATGAGCACGATGAATGGGATCTCATTGCTCATGCGCCAGAAGCGTTCGGACCGGTCGCGGCGACCGGCGGCGAGGGCCTTGCGGGAGGCGGCGAGGAAGCCGTGCCAGGCCGTCATGAACACGATGCCGGCCAGCTTGGTAAGCATCCAGGGTGTGGCCAGGAAGCTCCAGCCCAGGCGGTGCTTGCCGTCGTACCAGATCAGGGAGAGGCCGAAAATCCAGGCGGCGACCATGGCCGGGTTCATGATGATCCGCAGCAGCTTGGCCTCCATGGTCTTGAAGGTCTCGTCCATCTCCGAGCCGACCGCCGCCTTGGTATGATAGACGAAGAGCCTCGGCAGATAGAGCTGGCCGGCCATCCAGGCCATCACCGCAATGATGTGCAGACCCCGAAGCAGGTCATAGGGGTCCTTGATCATGCAGGGCGTCCACGGTTCGCCAGCAAGGTTCTCTGGCCGCATTGGGAGAAGGCGCCGGGGCAGCGGGGGCCGTCGGCGGTGACCTGTAGCCCGCCCAGCGCCTTGAGCGTCGCGGCGGCCAGCCCGTCAATGAAGGTGGGGTCCACCCCGACCGCCGGGGCGCGCAAATAGGTCTGCATGCCCAGCTCGGCGGCCAGGTGGGCGTATTCGATGTCGAGCTCCACCAGGGTCTCCACGTGTTCGGAGACGAAGGCGATGGGATCGATGAGGACGCCCAGGCCTTCCTCGGCCGCGGCGTTGATGGCCTCGATGGTGGAGGGGGCCAGCCACTTCATCGGGCCGACGCGGCTCTGGTAGCAGAGGGTCCAGTCCCAGCCCTCGCCCAGCCGCGCGGCCACGGCGGCGCAGGTCGCCTCGACCTGCCACTGATAGGGATCGCCCTTGTCGATGACGGACTGGGGCACGCCGTGGGCCGAGAACAGCAGCCGCACCGCCGGCCTGCCCGCGGCCTCCCAGGTGCTCAGGATAACCTGGGCGTGGGCCTCGACGAGGCCTTCGTTCACATACCAGCAGCACAGGGTGCGGGCGGCGCCGGGTCCGTTGTAGGCCTCCCGCCAGGCCTTCAGGGACGACGCCGTGGTGGTGGTCGAATACTGCGGATAGAGCGGAACCAGCACCACCTCATGGGGGGCAAAAGCCGCCACGGCGCGGGCGGCCTGGGCGGTGGTGGGCGACCAGTAGCGCATGGCGATGAAGGCCTTGATCTCGTCGGCCGGACGCTGCCTAGCCAAGGCGGCTCCCAGCGCATCGGCCTGGGCCTGCGTTTCCTTCAGCAGGGGCGAGCCGCCGCCCATATGGGCGTAGTTGGCCTGGGCCAGGGTCTCGCGGCGCTTGGCGATCAACCAGGCGAGGGGCCGGCGGATGACAGCCGGCAAGCCGATGATGGCAGGATCGGAGAACAGGTTCTGCAGGAACGGCCGCACGTCGGCCTGGCCGTCGGGGCCGCCGAGATTGAAGAGCACCACGGCGATGCGCCGCCCCGCACCTTCCGCACCCTGACTGTTGCGACCCTGGACGTCCGGCGGACTCATCCTCAGACGCCGGTGACGCGGCGGACAACGGCGCCGATGTGATCGACCGGCGTGTCGGGCAGGACGCCATGGCCGAGGTTGAAGATGTAGGGCCCGTCGCTCCACTGCTCCAACAGCTGGTCCACCCGCCGGTCCAGCGCCTCGCCGCCGGCGCGCAGGAGCAGGGGATCCAGGGCGCCCTGGATAGTGACCGTCTTCTGCAGCCGCTTGCCCAGCGCCGCGGTGGCCTGGACATCGAGGCCCACCCCTTGGACGCCGGCGCCCGCCGCATAATCTTCCAACAGCGCCCCCGCCCCGCGGGGGAAACCGATGATCGGGACGTCGATACCCTGCTCCCTCAGTCCACGGACAATGGCGGCGTGGGGCCGGGTGACGATGCGTTCGAAGACGTCCTCGGGCAAAAGCTCGGCCCAGCTTTCGAAGAGCTGCAGCGCCTGGGCGCCGGCGTTCACCTGCATGGCCAGATAGCGGACGGTGGCGTCGACCAGGACGGCGATCAGGGCGTCGAGCTTTTCCGGCTCGGCGAAGGCCATGGTCCTGGCGCGGGCGCGGTCGGAGCCACGGCCCTCGATCATGTAGGTGGCCACGGTCCACGGGGCGCCGGCGAAACCGATCAGGGCGCGTTCCGGCTCCAGGGCGGCGCGCACCCGGCTCAGGGTCTCACCGATGGCAGCCAGCTTGGCCGTGGAGCCTTCCACCTGGTCGGCCATGCTCTCGATGGACGGCAGTTCGCCCAGCCGCGGTCCTTCGCCCGTCTCGAACCAGACCCGCTGGCCAAGGGCGCCGGGGATCAGCAGGATGTCGGCGAAGACGATGGCCGCGTCGAACGGGAAGCGGCGCATGGGCTGCAACGTCGCCTCGGCCGCCATCTCCGGATCGTGGCAGAACGAAATGAAGTCCTGCGCCCGGGTGCGCAGCTCGCGGTACTCCGGCAGGGACCGGCCGGCCTGGCGCATGAACCAGATCGGCGGACGCTCCAGCGTTTCGTGAGCCAGGGCGCGCAGGAACCGCGGTTGCTGGGGGATCGTCTGGCCGGAGGGGCCTTGATGGGGTTCGGGGAGATCGGAAAGCGCCATGCGTCCTTAAACCGCCAAGCCCTCCTCGTCTCAAGCCCCGCTGTGGGCCGCCGAACCATCTTCAATACTTAAGAAAAGGTTAAGGAGGTCGGAAGAGGTAGTAGGGCTGTGGGTTATGGGGACGAAAGCGGTTGTACCCCGCGGCATGCCCGGGCCTTCCACAGCCCTGTCCCCAGGGTGGAGACGGCGTTCGCGGCCTGTGGATCCTGTGGAGCGTTTTCAAACGCCTGAAACCAGGGCGAAAATCAGTCAGCTTGGCGCACAGGCTCGTCGCGCCCCCGTGGAGACCGTCACACGATGGGGATCGCCGTGGCGGGTCGGCGGCAGGGGCTGGATCGGGGGACGGCTTTGGGTCAAAAACGTCATCTGTCCCCTGACGGCCGGGGCGGGGTCAAAGGCGGCCGATTCCGTGCACCGCCGGGGGCTGCCGGCGCCCCATTGGTTAAGCAGAGGTTAACGATGCATCCACAGGAATCCCCCAGCCGGCCGCCCGCCCCAACGGCCCCCAGATGACGCCGTCGCCGCGCCTCGCGACCTACTTCCACGTCCACCTGGTCTCGGACTCCACCGGAGAAACCCTGAACGCCATGGCCCGGGCGGTGTGCGCGCGGTTCACCAATGTCCTGCCCATCGAGCACATCTACGCCCTGGTGCGCTCGCAGCGGCAGTTGGAGCGGGCGCTGGAGGAGATCGCCAACGCGCCGGGCGTGGTGCTGCACACCATCGTCGATGCGGGCCTCCGCTCGGCCCTGGAAGCCGGGTGCCAGCGCCTGGACATGCCCTGCATCGCCGCCCTGGATCCACTCACCTCTTCGCTGTCGCGGTATCTGGGGGCGCCGCTGTCGACCCGGGTCGGGGCGCACCTGAAGCTGGACACCGACTACTTCAATCGCATGGACGCGCTCTCCTATGCGCTTGGCCACGACGACGGGCAGGGCGGCCAGGACCTAGAGCGGGCGGATGTGGTGCTGGTGGGGGTGTCGCGGACGTCCAAGACGCCGACCTCGATCTACCTGGCCCACCGGGGGGTGCGGGCGGCCAATGTGCCGCTGGTGCCGGGCGCGCGGCTGCCGGCGGCGCTGATGAACTCGACGGTGCCGGTGGTGGGCCTGATCGTCTCGCCCGACCGCCTGGTGCAGATCCGGCGCAACCGCCTCAAGACCCTGCGCGAGGAGCGGGACAGTTCGTACGTCGACACCGATTCCGTGCGCCAGGAGATCATGGACGCGCGGCGGCTGTTCGAGCGCCAGGGCTGGCCGGTGATCGATGTCACCCGCCGCTCGGTGGAGGAGACGGCCGCGGCGGTGATCAATTTCCTGTCTGGCGGGCGCGGGCAGGTGGAGCTGCTGGGTTGAAGGTCACCCTGGCCTCGCAAAGCGCCCCCCGGGCGGCGATCCTGGCGGGGGCGGGGGTGGCGTTCGAAACCGTCTCGCCAGGGGTGGACGAGGCGGCGGTGAAGGCCGGCCTGATGGCCGAGGGGGCCACGCCCCGTGATGTGGCCGACGCCCTGGCGGAGCTGAAGGCGGTGAAGGTGTCGCGCTCCCGGGGCGGCCTGGTGATCGGCGCCGACCAGACCCTGGACCTGGACGGGACCCTTTACGACAAGGCGGCGAGCCTGGATGAGGCGCGGGGACGGCTGATGACCCTGCGCGGCCGGCGGCACAGGCTGCACGCGGCCGTGGTGGTGGCGCTGGACGGGGCGCCGATCTGGCGGACCCTGGAGAGCCCGAGCCTGACCATGCGACCCTTTTCCGACGCCTTCCTGGACGGTTATCTGGCGCGCAACACCGCGGCGGCGCTTTCCAGCGTCGGGTGCTACTGGCTGGAAGGCGAGGGGGCGCAACTGTTCGAGCGGATCGATGGCGACTATTTCGCCATCCTGGGCCTGCCGTTGCTGGGCCTGCTGGATCTGTTCCGGCGGCATGGAGTGCTTGGCGTATGAGGGCGATCGGCGCAGCGACGGTGGTGGCCGGGGTGGCTGGCGCGCCGGTGCGCCATTCCCTGAGCCCCCTGCTGCACAACGCCTGGCTGGAGGCGGCGGGGATCGACGGAGTCTACGTGGCCTTCGCCCCGCCGGCGGACGGCTTCCCGGCCTTCGCGCGCGGCCTGCGCGGCGGGGCGATCGCGGGGCTGAACGTCACCGTACCGTTCAAGGAACAGGCTCTGGCTCTGGCCAACCAGGTCAGCGACCGCGCCGCATCGGCCGGGGCGGCGAACCTGCTGCTGTTCCGGTCCGACGGAACGATCGAGGCGGACAACACCGACGGCCTGGGCCTGCTGGCGGCCTTCGCGGCCCAGGCGCCGGGGTTCGACCCGGCCGCCGGTCCGGCGGTGATCTTCGGCGCCGGCGGCGCGGCGCGGGGCGCGGCGGCGGCGTTCCTGGCGGCGGGAGCGAGCGAAGTGCGGATCGTCAACCGCACCGCCGAGCGGGCGCAGGCGGTGGCGCGGGCCCTGGGCGCCAGGGCGCGGGTGTTCGCGGAGGCGGACGAAGCGCTGGCCGGGGCCAATGCCGTGATCAACGGCACCACCCTGGGCCTCGGCGGCGGGGACGGACCGGCGGCAGACTTCACCGCGGCGCTGGACGACTGCGTGGTCATGGACATGGTCTACAAGCCGCTGCTGACCGAGTTCCTCGCGCGGGCGGCGGCGCGGGGGCTTCGCACCGTCGACGGCCTGGAGATGCTGATCGGCCAGGCGCGGCCCAGCTTCGAGGCCTTCTTCGGCGCCCAGCCGCCGGAGATCGACGTACGCGACCTGGCGCTGAAATCCCTGGAGGCAAGATGATCGTCGTCGGCCTTACCGGCTCCATCGGCATGGGCAAGTCGACTACGGTGGCCATGTTCGCCGACGAGGGCGTGCCGGTTTACGACGCCGACGCCGAGGTGCACCGCATCTATGCCGCGGGCGGGCCGGCGGCCGCGCCGCTGGAGACGGAGTTTCCGGGCGTCACCCGCCCGGACGGCTCGGTGGACCGCGCGGCGCTCAGTGCGCGGGTGGTGGGCAACGACGAAGCGATGAACCGGCTGAACCGGATCGTGCATCCCCTGCTGGGCGCCGGACGAACGGCCTTCTTCGACAAGGCGCGGGCCGAGCAGGCGCCGATCGTGGTGCTGGATATCCCGCTGTTGTTCGAGACCGGCGGGGAGAAGAACGTCGATGCGGTGGTCGTGGTCTCCGCGCCGGGGGACCTGCAGCGGCGCCGGGTGCTGGCGCGCGAAGGGATGGACGAGGCCAAGCTGGACGGCATCCTGGCGCGGCAGATGGCTGACGTGGAAAAGCGCGCCCGCGCCCATTTCGTCATCGACACCGGCCGGGGGCTGGAGGCGGCGAGGGCCCAGGTCCGCGACGTCCTGGCCGCCTTGCGCGCCCGCGCCGAAACGGGTCATGGATAGGCGATGCGCCGCGAAATTGTTCTCGATACCGAAACCACGGGCCTCAGCCCCAAGGACGGCCACCGCATCATCGAAATCGCCTGCGTCGAGGTGGAGGAGGACATGCCCACCGGGCGCCACTTCCACGTCTACATCGATCCCGAGCGGGCCATCGATGCGGACGCCGAACGGGTGCACGGCATCTCCAACGCCTTCCTGACCGGCAAGCCCAAGTTCGCGGACGTCGAGATCGTCGACGGCTTCCTGGACTTCGTGGGCGAGGCCACCCTGGTGGCGCACAACGCCGGCTTCGACCGGGGCTTCATCAACGCCGAGCTCGAGCGCTGCGGGCGCCCGCTCCTGCATGAGAAGCGCTGGGTGGACACGCTCGGCCTGGCGCAGAAGAAATTTCCGGGGATGTACAACTCCCTGGACGCGCTCTGTAAGCGCTTCAAGATCTCCCTGGCCGAGCGGGACAAGCACGGGGCGCTGATCGACGCCAAGCTGCTGGCCGGCGTCTATCTGGAGCTTCAGGGCGGACGCGAACGCTCGCTGGACCTGGCGCAGACCTCGGCGCGTGGCGCGGCCCAGGCGGTGATGCGGGCGGACTACGGCTTGCGGCCAAGACCCCTGGCGGACCGGGTCACCCCGGCCGAACGGGAGGCCCATCTGGCCTTCCTCAGCGCCGAGCTGAAGGACAAGGCTGTGTGGCTGAAGTTCGAGGCGGTGATGGCGTTGCAGGACTGAGGGGTCGGGCCCCTCCGCGAAGCCTTAGGCGTTGCCCACCATCGCGCCGTCGCCTTGCGCCTTGCGCTGGGCGTAGATGCCGGCGAAGTCCAGGGGCTCGAGCATGAAGGGCGGGAAGCCACCTTCCGCCGTCAGGTCGGAGATGATCCGGCGGGCGAAGGGGAAGAGGTAGCGCGGGCATTCCACCATCAGCACCGGCTCCAGATCCGTGTCCGAGACGCCGACGATCTGGAACAGGCCGGCATAGACCAGCTCGACATGGAAGACGGTGTCCGGCTCGCGCAGGGCGCGGGCGGTGAGCTTGAGTTCGACCTCGAAGAAGCCGTCGTCCCGGCCCCGGGCGTTGAGTTCCACGCCCAAATCGATCTGCGGCTGCGGGCCACCGGCGCGCAGGGACTCCGGCGCGTGCGGACTCTCGAACGACAGGTCGCGGATGTACTGGGCGAGAATCCGGATACCGGGCTGGCCGCTGTCATCCAGGGCGGGGGGGCCGATGTCGGTCATTCAGGGAGCAATCCGTCGTATCGAGGCGAATGTCTGGGCATCCGGGGAAGGCGGCTCGCTATCACGCGCCCGGCGCCCACGCAACGCCATGGCCCCTCGGCGCGTTTCCTCATCGGAACGGCAAATGGCCGTTCACGCTGACGTCAGGTCGTATAAGCCCTATATTGATATCTTCATCTTCCTGGAGGACGGTCACGTCCGTGAACGCCTTGGAACTCATCATCCTGGCCGCCCTCGCCGGCGTCGTGCTTTTCCAGCTCTATGCGGTGCTGGGACGGCGTGTCGGCCGTGGGCCCGACGACCTGCCGCAGGCCCAGCCCGTGGGCGGCGCGGTCGACCTGACCAAGTCACTGGCGCCGCCGGTGGAAGAGACCGGACCCCTGGCGGGGCTGGCCGCGCTGAAGGCGCGTGATCCGGGCTTCGACATCGGCCAGTTCCTGAACGGCGCGCGTTCGGCCTATCAGATGATCGTCAAGGCCTTCGCCGCCGGCGACCGCGACGCGCTCAAGCCGCTGCTGTCGACCGCCGTCATGGGTCCCTTCGAGGCGGCCATCGCCGAGCGGGAGGCCGAGGGGCGCAGCGAGAGCGTCGACTTCCTGGCCCCGCCCCGCGCCGACTTCGAGGGCGTGGACGTGGTGGGCGACGTGGCCAAGGCCGCCGTCCGCTTCCTGGCCGAGTACCGCAAGCGCTCCAAGGGTCCCGAGGGCGAGGCGGTGGACGATCTGCGCACCGCCGAGATCTGGACCTTCGAACGCAATCTTAAGAGCCGCGACCCTAACTGGACGCTGATCCACGTCGACGCCGCGGAGGCGTAATGCGCTTTCAGTTCCTGGCGGGTTGTCCGGCAGGTCTTGTCGCGGTCCTTTCCGCCCTGACCCTGGCCGCGTGCGCCACGAGGGCTCCGACCGCAACGACTCCGACCGCAACGACTCCGACAATGACGGGGCCGGCGCCTTCGACCGGTCACCACGCTTCGGTTGCGCCCTTGCATCCCTCGTCGCCGGCGCATCTCGCGCCCGACTCTCCCGTCCGCGCGGCCGCCTTCGACGACCTGCCCGGCTGGGCGGAAGACGACCACGTCGCGGCGCTGGCGGCGTTCCAGAGCACCTGCCGCGCGGCCCAGGACCCCGACCTGCGCGGCGTCTGCGAGCGCGCCATCGACCTTGGCCGCACGGACGAGCGTCAGGCCCGCCGCTTCCTGGAAACCAATTTCCGCCCCGAGGCGGTCCCCGAAGAGGGCCTGCTGACGGCCTATTTCTCGCCGGTCTATGAGGCGCGGAACATGCCGGAGGGCGACTTCACCTCCCCGGTCCGGCCGCGTCCGGCCGACTTGCCCGCCGCCGACTGGACCGCCGGCGCCGGTGCGCCCTACGCCGACCGGAGCGAGATCGAGGCGCGCCCGGCGCCCGACGCCCTGGCGTGGATGCGGCCGGAGGACCTGTTCTTCCTGCAGATCCAGGGCTCCGGCGTGCTGGTCTATCCGGGCGGGACGCGGGTCAAGGCGATCTTCGACGGGACCAACGGCGCGCGGTTCCGGGGCATCGCCACGCCCATGCGCGAACAGGGCCTGCTGGCCGACGACAACACCTCCGGCGAGGCGATCCGCGCCTGGCTCTCGCAACACCAAGGGCCGCGGGCTACGGCGGTGATGCAGATCAACCCGCGCTATGTGTTCTTCAGGCTGGGGCCGGACGACGGCCGCGATCCGGCGGGGGCCGCCGGCGCGCCGCTGATCCCCGGACGGACGGTGGCGGTGGACACCAGCCGACATTCCCTGGGCGAGCTCTTCTGGATCGACGCCTCCGCGCCGGTCCTGGCCGGGGCGTTCCCAACCTATCGGCGCCTGACGGTGGCGCTGGACGCCGGCGGGGCGATCAAGGGCGATGCGCGCGCCGACCTCTATCTTGGCCGCGGACCCGAGGCGGGGCTTGCGGCGGGCCGGGTTCGCCATACCCTGCGGCTCTACCGACTCGCTCCCATCAACGCGCCCCGATCCTAGGCACCATGAAGAAGCCCGGCCCGCATGAGGACCTGCGCCTCTGGGCTGTGGTCGCCGCCACCGTCCGGCCGTTGCCTGGGCGAACGCACCCGAAGAAGCCCGCGGGACCAGCGCCCCGCGCCCGCGCGCCCGCGCCGCCGCCACAGGCTCCGTCTCCGGCCACGGTCCAGCCGCCCGTTCCGATCCCGCACCGCACCGTCCGCCGTCCAGCGGACAACCCGCCGGAACTCATCGAACCAGGTCGCCGCCGCCGCCTGATCCGCGAGCGTGATCCCATCGCGGCGGTGATCGATCTTCACAACATGACCCAGGACGTCGCGCGGTCGGTCCTGACCGCCTTCATCCTGCGCGCCCAGGCCCAGGGCGAACGGGCCGTGCTGGTGATCACCGGCAAGGGCGCGCTGGGCGACGGCGTGTTGCGCCGCCGCGTTCCCGACTGGCTGGCCGACCCGCCGTTGCGCGCCGCCGTCGCCGGAGTCTCCGAAGCCCACCGACGCCATGGCGGCGAAGGGGCGCTGTACGTGGCGCTGAGGCGGTAGACGCTGGCTACTGTTTCCGCGACGCCTTCTCGGTGATCCCCGACACCCCGTCGCGTTCGTCCAGCTTGGCCGCCACGTCGTCCAGGGCGACGCCGGCGGCGGCGAGGACCACGAGCCAGTGGTAGATGAGGTCGGCGCTTTCGGCGATGAGGGCGGCCTTGTCGTCCTGGACGGAGGCGAGGGCGGCTTCGAGGGCCTCCTCGGCCAGCTTCTTGGCGGCCAGGGGGCGGTCGGCCAGGAGCTTGGCGGACCAGGAGGTCTGGGGGTCGGCGCCGCGGCGGGACTCGATGGTGGCCGTCAGGCGCGCCAGGGTGTCGGAAAAGCGGCTCATGCGGAGACCTTTCCGGTGGCGGCGTCTTCGTAGGCCGGGCGCATGGGGATGCCGGCGGCGGCCATGGCGCGCTTGGCCTCGGCGATGGTGATCTCGCCGAAGTGGAAGATGGAGGCGGCCAGGACCGCATCGGCGCCGCCTTGCTGGACCGCGTCGACCATGTGCTGGGCGTTTCCGGCTCCGCCGCTGGCGATCACCGGCACGCCGACCGCCGCGGTGACCGCCGCAAGGAGTTCGACGTCGTAGCCGGTCTTGGCGCCGTCCCGGTCCATGGAGGTAAGCAGGATCTCGCCGGCGCCCCGGGCCACGGCGTCGCGGGCGTAGTCCACTACGTCGAGCTCCACGTCCCGGCGGCCACCATAGGTGAACACCCCCCAGCGGTCGGCCTTGCGCTTGGCGTCGATGGCCACCACCACGGCCTGGGACCCGAAGGCGTCGGCGCAGGCGCTGATCAGGGCGCGGTTCTCCACCGCGGCGGTGTTGATGGAGACCTTGTCTGCGCCGGCCAGCAGGAGTCGGCGCGCGTCCTCCACGGCGCGGATGCCGCCGCCGACGCCCACGGGCATGAAACAGACGTCGGCGGTGCGGGCGACCACGTCCAGGATGGCGCCGCGGCCCTCATGGCTGGCGGTGATGTCCAGGAACATCAGCTCGTCCGCGCCGGCGGCGTCATAGGCGCGAGCCTGCTCCACCGGATCGCCGGCGTCGCGCAGGGCCACGAACTGGACGCCCTTGACCACGCGGCCATCCTTGACGTCCAGGCAGGGGATGACGCGGGCTTTCAACATGTCAGGCCGCCGCCTCCAGCGCCTCGTCGGGGTGGATCGTGCCGGCGTAGAGGGCGCGGCCGAGGACGGCGCCGGCGATGCGGGCGCCCTTGCGTTCGCGCAGGCGGTGGATGTCGTCGACGCTGGCCAGGCCCCCGGCGGCGATGACCGGAATGTGCACGGCGTCGGCGATGGCGCCGAAGGTCTCGACGTTGAAGCCCATCAGGGCGCCGTCGCGGTCGATGTCGGTGATGATCAGGGCCGAAACGCCGGCGTCCTCGAACCGCCGCGCGACAGTCAGGGCGTCGAGGTCGGTGTCCTCCAGCCAGCCCTGGACGGCGACCTTGCCCTTGCGCACGTCGACGCTGACGGCGATCTGCTCGGGCCATTGGCGGGCCGCGGCCCTTACCAACCCGGGGGCGCGCACGGCGGCGGTGCCCAGGATCACGCGGCTGACGCCGGCCTCGATCCAGGTCTCGACGTTGGCCAGGCTGCGGATGCCGCCGCCCAGCTGAACGGGAATGGACACCGCCTCGAGGATCGCCCTGACCGCCTGGTCGTTGATGGCGCGGCCTTCCACCGAGCCGTTCAGGTCCACCACGTGCACCCACTCGAAGCCGGCCCTGGCCCAGGCGCCGGCCTGGTTGGCGGGGTCCTTGTTGAACACCGTGGCGGTGGCGAAGTCGCCATGCACCACGCGCACGCATTCGCCATCCTTCAGGTCGATGGCCGGGTAGAGGATCATGGCCGCCACTCCAGAAAGTTGGCGAGAAGGCGCTGGCCGGCGGCCTGCGACTTCTCCGGGTGGAACTGAACCCCCGCCACATTGCCCCTGGCGACAGCGGCCGTGAAGCGCCCGCCATGGTCGGTCCAGGCGGCGGTGTCGGCCTCGTCCTCAGGGAAGAAGGCGAAGGAATGGGTGAAGTACATATGCACGTCCGCGGGCAGGCCGGCGAAGAGGGGACCGGAGAGGTCGCCGTCCAGCCCGTTCCAGCCCATGTGGGGGATCTTGAAGTGGGGCTGGGAGACGGTCAGGCGGCGCACCTCGCCGCCGATCCAGCCCAGGCCGGGGGTCTGGCCGAATTCCAGGCCATGGTGGGCCAGCAACTGCATCCCCACGCAAATGCCCAGGAAGGGGGCGCCCTTGGTCCGGACCGCCTCGGTGACGGCCTCGACCAGGCCGGGCCTGGCCTCGAGCGCGGTCATGCAGGCGGCGAAGGCGCCGACGCCGGGCAGCACGACGCGGTCCGCCCTGGCCACGGTCTCTGGATCGCTGGTGGTGATGACCGTCATGCCGGCCACGTGGTCCGCGGCGGCCTTCTGCAAGGCTTTTTCGGCCGAGCGGAGATTGCCCGACCCGTAGTCGATCAGGGCGACGCTCTGCATGGGAGGGGATTCCTTTAGAGCACGCCCTTGGTGGAGGGGGCGTGGCCGTGGGTCTTGGGGTCCACTTCGACGGCGGTGCGCAGGGCGCGGGCGAGGGCCTTGAAGCCGCTCTCGGCGATGTGGTGGCTGTTTTCGCCGTAGAGGGTTTCCAGATGCACGCAGGCGCCGGCGTTCATGGCGAAGGCGTGGTGGAATTCCTTGAACAG
>FSUP01000547.1_pt1 | contig 13151 bp, 11 predicted proteins | sample 1637431 | NCBI WGS metagenome assembly FSUP01 (sample SAMEA3914816, study PRJEB12502) | metagenome | biome: forest; material: soil | place: USA | collected 2011-09-16 | depth 0.3 m | reverse complement strand
CCGATCAGGGTGATGGCGGTCTGGCGCTCGGCCTTGCCGGACTTCATGGCGCCGAGGCCCCGGCCGTCGCGGCGGGCGTCGGTGAGCGCGGCAAACAGGCCGCCGCCGTTCTTGGGCAGGCGGCGCGCCGATCCGACGGTGTCACGCCAGGCGCCGTTGGCCGCCACGATCAGGCCGTCGGAGACACAGACCGCGGCTGGTTCGTCCAGCGCCTGGACCAGGTCGGTGAGCTCCGCCTCGCCCGCGGCCGGCGCTTCGCGGGCGGCGTTGCGGAAGGCGATCAGGCCGACGAAGGCCACGGCCGCGAGCCCCGCCAGCAGGAGCATGCCGGCCAGATTCGCCGCGCCGGCCTTGAACGCCGGCACGGAGGCCAGGCCGATAGCCATGAGGAAGAACGCCGCCGCCGCGACGATCAGCGGGTCCAACCGGCGCTTGCGGCCTTCTTCGCGGGACTCGGCCATGGAGAAGCCGCGCTCCAATCCAGGGACTTGAGGATCAACACTCACCGAATCACCCTCGAACTATAGCGCTTACAGTTGCCGCGCGCGCTTTGGCGACTTTGCGGCCGAAAGGATGAAGCCGATGATCTTGGCGACGGCTTCATAGTGCTTCTCCGGGATGATCTCATCCACCTCGACGGCGGCGTAGAGGGCGCGGGCCAGCGGGGGGTCTTCGATCACCGGCACGCCGGCCGCTTCGGCGACCTCGCGAATTTTCAGCGCCAGGGAGTCGACACCCTTGGCCACGCATTCGGGCGCCGGCGTCTCGCCCGCGGCATAGCGCAGGGCGACGGCGTAGTGGGTCGGGTTCATGACCACGACGGTGGCGTTGGGCACCGCCTGCATCATCCGCCGGCGCGAGCGCTCGTTGCGGATCTGGCGCTGGCGCGCCTTGACGTGGGGATCGCCCTCGGTCTGCTTGTAGTCTTCCTTCACCTCCTCCTTGGTCATGCGCATCTTCTGGGCGAAGCGGATGCGCTGCCAGATGTAGTCCAGGCCGGCGATGGCGGCGGTGAACAGCATGACCGACAGGAAAAGCGACTTGGCCATGTCGACGGCGTAGGGAAGGATCGCCATGGGATCGAGGGTGGCCAGCAGGCCGAACTCCTTGGCGTGGGGCCAGAGCACCATGCCGGCGATGGCGCCGGTGACGATCACCTTGGCCGCCGCCCGCACGAACTGGACCATGCCGTCGATGCCGAACATCCGCTGCAGGCCCTTGAGCAGGCTCAGGCGCGACAGGTCCGGCGCCAGCTTCGAGGGGGTGAACAGCAGGCCCGTCTGCAGGACGTTGCCGGCGATGCCTGACAGCAGGGCCGCGCCCATCACCGCGCCGATGGCCGGCAGGGCCGCCATGATGGCGTAGCGCGCCACGCCGACGCCGCCCTGGCCGTCCAGGGCGATGGTGTCGGGATGGGCGAAGAAGGGAACCAGCTTGCCGGCCAGGTCCTGGGCCAGCCAGCCGCCCAGGGTGACCAGGACGCCGAACGCGCCCAGCAGGCCGGCGACCTGGGCCAGTTCCGGCGACTTGGCGACGTCACCCTGCTTGCGGGCGTCCTCAAGGCGCCGGCTGGTGGCCTCTTCTGTCTTTGAGTCGTTTTCGGTGTCTTCGGCCACGGCGCCCTCAGGTGAAGGTCGACAGGAGCTCGCGGTAGCGCGAGGTCCACACCATGCCGATGACGCCCAGGCTCAGGGCGAAGATCGACAGCCCCAGGAGCACCTGGAGGGGCGTGGCGGCGAAGAAGATCTGGAACTGCGGCATCGCCCGGCCCACCAGGCCGGTGGCGACGTTGAACACCAGGGAGAAGGCCATGATCGGCGCCGCGAGCTGGACGGCCAGGGCGAAGCTGCCCGAGAAGGTCTTGATGGCCAGGTTCGCGGCGTCCTGCACCGGCAGCGGCTTTTCCACCGGGAACAGGGTGTAGGAGTGGGCGATGGCGGCGATGAACAGGTGATGCAGGTCGGTGGTCATCACCAGCACCACCCCCAGCAGCGACAGGAACGCGCCCAGGGTGGAGCCGTTGGCGCCCTGGGAAGGGTCGACGGTCTGGGCGAAGGACAGGCTGGTCTGGATGGATATGATCTCGCCGGCCGCCGCCATCGAGGCCAGGAACATGCGCAGGATCGCCCCGATCATCAGGCCGATCAGCACCTCCTTGACGATTGCCCCGCCCACGCCGCCGACGGTGTCGGGCAAGGCGCCCAGGTGCGGCGCGGCGATGGGCGCGATGACCAGGGCCAGGAGCAAGGCGAAGGCCAGGCGCGTCTGGGCTGGCGCGGGCTGGTCGCCGAGGCCCGGGATGGTCATGACCATGGCTCCGACCCTGGCGAACACCAGGGCGGCCACGAAGACCTGCTGGGCGGTGGCGTAGTGCTCCACCGGGCGGGTCTCTTTAAAGGCCCGCGATACGGGCGGCGATGTGCCGCATGAAACCGCTCATCAAGGCGCCCATGAACGGCAGGAAGATCAGCAGGGAAATGAAGATGGCCACGATCTTCGGGGCGTAGATCAGGGTGGCTTCCTGGATCTGGGTCAGGGCCTGGAAGAGGCCGATGGCCACGCCCACAACCAGGCCCACGATCAGGATCGGGGCGCAAAGCTGCAGGGTAAGCCAGATCGCGTCACGGCCGATGTCCAGCACCTCGGCGCCGTTCATGTGCGACTCCAAAAGTCGGGGAAATCCGAGCCCTTACACTCGTCCGCGCGTGGTTAATGAAGCCTTAATGTGCGCCCAGTCCGACCTTGCGCTCAAGAGCCTTGGCGGCCTGGGCGGGGGTGGCTTTGTCCTGGTCGCGGTCGACGCTGTAGTTGGCCTCGCGCATGGCTTCCACCGGGATGCGGCCGATCAGCGGCGCCAGGGCCGCGCGCAGCCGTTCATCCCCTGCCCGCCTGGGCGAGATCAGGATCACGGCGTCGTAGGGCGGGATGGCGCCCTTGGGGTCGGACAGCACCACCAGGTGATTGGCGGCGATACGGCCGTCGCTGGAGAAGGCGGAGATCACGTCCGCCTCTCCGTCCGTGAGGGCCCGGTACATGAAGGTCGGCTGGTAGGTGGTCTGGCGCTTGAACTTCAGGCCGTAGGCGTCGCGCAGAGCGGCCCATTCGGGCCGGGACAGGAACTCCAGGTCGGCGCCGAAGGTGAGGCCCGGCGCCTTCGTTGCGAGCCCGACGATGTCGGTCACGCCCAGGGCCTTGGCGCGGTCGGCGCGCATGGCCAGGGCGTAGGCGTTCTCGAAACCCAGGGAGCCCAGCACCACGACGCCGTCGCGCTTCTTCAGCTCGGCGGTGAGCTGGCGGAGCACCGCCTGGCGGCCAGGATTATCCTTGCGCTTCAGGACGTTGGTCCAAAGTGTTCCAGTGTAGTCGACGTAGGCGTCAATCTCGCCGGCGGCCAGGGCGTGGTAGGCGGTGGCCGAGCCCAGGTCCTCCTTGCGCGAGACGGTGGCGCCCTTGGCCTGGAGCTGGTCGGCCATCATCTCGGCCAGGGTGTACTGCTCGGAGAAGTTCTTGGCGCCGACGACGTAGGCGGACTTGGCCTCCCCGGCGATCAGCGGCGAGAGGCCGGCGGCGACGCCGACGACCAGTCCGATGGCGCCGGCCCAGATCCGCCAGGGGCTGCGGCGGGCAAGGCCGGACTCCACCAGGCCCAACAGCTGGTCGGCGGCCAGGGCCAGGCCGGCGGAGGCGGCGCAGCCGAACAGCACGAAGACCCAGTTCTCGGTCTGAAGCCCTGAGAAGATGTAGTTGCCCAGCGAGGTCTGGCCGACCGGGGTGGCCAGGGTGGCGGCGCCGATGGTCCAGACCGCGGCGGTCCGCACGCCGGCCATGATCACCGGCGCGGCGAGCGGAAGTTCCACGGATACAAGGCGCTGGCGGTCGGTCATGCCCATGCCGCGGGCCGCTTCGACCGCCGCGGGGTCGACCCCCAGGATGCCGGTGACGCCGTTCCGCAGGATCGGCAGCATGGCGTAGAGGGTGAGCGCCAGCAGGGCCGGCTTGAAGCCGAGCGCGGTGAAGCCGACCCCGAACCAGGCCTGGCTCAGCGATGAGAGGGCCAGCAACAGGGGGTAGAACAGGGCCAGCAGGGCGAGGCCCGGAATGGTCTGGATCAGGCTGGCGAACAGCAGCACCGGCCAGCGGATCGTGGCGTTGCGGCTGGCGGCGACCGCCAGCGGCAGGGAAATGACGAAGCTCAGCAGCAGCGCGCAGACCGAGAGCAGGACGTGGGCGGAAAAGTAGTTCGGAAAGCGGGACCAGGCGTCGACCAGGCGCTCATCCATGCGCATGTTCCGCCAGTTTCGCGACGCGTTCGGCCTGGCGGCGCGGCGTGTCCATTAGCGCCTTGACGGCGCCCTCCTGACGCTCGGAGAGCAGCTGGGCGGGCGTGCCGTCGGCGACGATCCTGCCGGACTCCAGCACCACGATCCGGTCGGCCAGGATCAGGGCTTCCATGACGTCGTGGGTGACCATGACGGTGGTCAGGCCCAGGCGGTCGTGGACGGCGCGATACTCGCGGCCGAGGTCGTCGCGGGTGACCGGGTCGAGGGCGCCGAAGGGCTCGTCCATCAGCATGATCGCCGGCTGGGCGGCCAGCGCCCTGGCCACCCCCACCCTCTGGCGCTGCCCCCCGGACAGGGCGGCCGGCAGGCGCGGCAGGATCTCGCGCCACAGGCTGACGACTTCCAGCAGCTCCTCGATGCGGGCGGCGATGCGGGCCTTGTCCCAGCCGGCCAGGCGCGGGCCGACGGCGATGTTCTCGGCCACCGTCATGTGCGGGAAGAGGCCAATCTCCTGGAACACGTAGCCGATGCGCCGGCGCAACTGCCATGGCGGCTCGGCGGAGATGGGGCGGCCTTCGACCAGGACCTCGCCGCTGGTGGCGGGCGAGAGGCCGTTGATCATCTTCAGGGTGGTGGTCTTGCCCGAGCCCGACCCGCCCAGCAGGGCGACGAACTCGCCCTTGGCGACGCTCAAGTTCAGCGGGCCGACGGCGCTCTGGGCCCCGTAGGCCTTGGTGACGGACTTGAGTTCGATCATCCGTCACATCGCTAACACCCCCTCGCCGCTCGGGCGAGGGGGCATTGGCAGGAGTAGACTACCAGCGGCGGTCGCCGTCGTGGCGCTGGGCGCGGACCTCGTAGCTGAGGCGGTCCAGGCGAACGTTCAGGTCGGAGCGTTCCCAGCCGTTCAGGCCGTCACGGCCGTAGCGGTATCCGAGCCGCTGGATGTCATCCAGCCGGGTGCGCAGGCCGCGGGCCTCCCGCCAGTCCAACGAGCCGTCGCGGACGCCACGGTCGATCCGGAAGCTGATCTCGCGGGTGCGCTGGCCGATCTCCCGGCCGCCGCCGTAGCCATGGTCGCCGCGGTCCCGATAGTCCCTGTAGCCGCCATGATCGTAGCCGCCACGATCATAGGGGTCCGCCATGGCGGGAAGGGCCGCAGCCAGCGTACCGACGGCCGCGATCGCGAGCAGAAGCTTTTTCATGATGTTTCTCCAGGCTCTCACGCCGTCACCGCGACGACGTTGACCTGGAGTAGAGCGTCCCGCGCCTGAAGCTGCGCTGATCGCGGCGTTGTCTTCCATTCAGGAACGGACGGCGCACAAACAGTTCGGCCGGCCCATCGCTGGGCCGGCCGGCTGTCAGTCCAATCCGTGGCTTGAGGTCAGACTACCACTGGTAGCGGACGCCCAGGCTGACGGAGGTGTCCTGGTAGCGGGTCTTCCACTTGATCCCTGTGTCGACGAAGGCGGAGAGCTTGTTGCCGACGGCGAACAGGTTCGCCTCGCCCTTCACTTCGCCGTAGACGCCGCTGATGTCGTTGGCGTTCAGGAACGGCGCGCCGCCGTTGGTCAGGACCGTGCTGGTCTTGCCGTCGAACTCGTCCCACACGCGGGCTTCGAGGGCCAGCTTGACCTTGTAGTTCTGGAACGCCGCGGTGGTCGCCACACGGCCGCCGAGGCTGCCGCGCAGGGTGTCGCTGTCGCCGAAGGCCTGGCTGTCGCCGAGCGCCAGGCCCAGGTGGCCCGTGGAGGTCCGGCCATAGGCGATCGAACCCAGGGGCTCGACGCTGGAGCTGGCCCCGATCGGGAAGGCGTAGCCGACCTCCAATTGCCCGCCCCAGGTGTTGACGTGGCTGGAGGCGGTCCACGGCGCGGCGCCGACGCCCAGGCTGGGCAGGTTCCAATCGCCGGTCAGGATGTCGCCGTTGACGATGCCGTCCACGAACAGGCCGCCCTTCAGGTAGCTGGCGTAGATGCCGACCACGCCGCCGGTGAGGTTCAGGCGGGTAGAGGAGTTGCGGAAGCGCTGGTTGGCGTCGACGTAGCCGCCCTGGACCCCCACGACCCAGGCCGTATCCTTGCCGGCGCCGTGCAGGAGATCCACGCCGGCGATGACGGCGGTGGTGTCGCCGCGGTAGCTGGTGTCGTAGCCGTAGGTCTTGCCGGCGATCACCAGGCTTTCAGCGGAATCCCGCCGGCTCCAGTCGCCGACGATCTTCATCCACACCGCGGGCGAAGAGCCCTCGCCGCGGCCGTCCAGCGTGTCGCGCAGGTCGGCCTGGCGCTCGAACCACGACTGGGTGGTGGTGTACCAGGTGTCGCCCGCGATCGCCCCGATCTGGGCGAACTGGAAGGCGGCGACCTTGGGCGCCGAGATCAGGACGATCTTGTTCCCGTTGGCGGCCAGGTCATAGAAGAACATCCCCGGCGCGGAGATGGCGTTGGTCGCCCCCGAGGGAAGGCCAGGACCGTTGGCCCCGGTCGACAGCGGGCTGAGCTGGAAGTTGTTCAGCGACGTGGCGCCGGTCACTAGCACGATGCCGTTGGTCGGATCGGGGATGTAGGACCCGACGCCGCCCAGGTTGGTGTTGTTGACCCGGATGCTGGTCAGGCCCGACGAGCCGCCAATGGTCACCGCGCTGGCCGTCGACCCCGGAGCGCCCAGGAAGGCGTCGTCGTACAGCGTGCCCGCGCCCGTGCCGTTCAGCTTGGCCGCGGTGGTGAAGCTGCGGTTGCCGGCGCCGTCATGCACGTCGATCACGCCGGAGTTGCTGATCACCGGAACATTGGCGATGGTCAGGGACGCCGCCGCCTTGGCCGCGCCCGCCCCGCCCACGACGATCGTGCCGGAGTTGGTGAAAGTGTTGGTCCCGGCGCCGAGATCGAAGGTGGTGGCCCCGGCGGTGTTGATCGTGCCGGAGTTGTTGATCGTGTCGTTGCCCGCGGTAAGCGTCTCGACGCCCGCTACGTTCCAGGTCCCGGCGTTGTTGACTGTCACGAAGGCCGTGCCCGTACCGACCGTGGTCAGTTGCGAGACATCGATCTTGCCGTTGATCGTCCCGCCGGCGTTGTTGGCGACGACGAGGCTGCCGCCCACGCCCTGGATGGCGTAGCCGCCGGCCTGAAGCAGGGTCGTGGCGCTGTTCGAGGCGATCAGGCCTTTGTTGGTGACGGTGGTGAGGCTGGCTGTGCCTGTTCCGGTGAGCACGGTCAGCACGGCGTCATCGGCCGTGTCGCCCTTGCCGCGGAGCGAACCGGCCGCGCCGATGGTGACGGCGCCGGTGGTTCCACTGGAGACGAGGGCGGCTTGGCCGCCGCTGGTCACCGCACCGTTGATGTTGACGACCGCCGAGCCGGAGCCGCTGAAGGCCCCGACGCCGATGCTGTTCGTGCCAAGGATGTTGATGGCGCCGCTGGTGGTGACCGAGACCGTCCCGGATCCGAACGCCGCGGCAAAGACGCCGGCCGCAGCGTTGTTGGTCGGAGCGTTGTTGCCGACGGTGATGTTGGCGGCGGTCGTCACGTCGACGTTGCCGGCGCCCTGGGTGAGCGCGCCGATACCGAAGCTGAAGGGGAAGTTGTTGGCCGTGTCGGTCGCCGCGGTTCCGCCGGTCACGGTGATCGATCCCGTCCCGGTGTGGACCGTGACGTTGCCCTCGCCCGAACCGCCGCCGAACACGGTGGAGGCGCCGATGCCGCCGGCGTTGTTGCCGGTGACATTGATGCTGACGCCATTGTCGATGTTCACGAAGACGCCGCCGTTTCCGGAGCCGGTGTTGATCGCCGCGATGCCCAGGCCACCGTCGGCCTGGCCGTCGCCGCTGTCCTTGACGACGATGCTGGTCCCGCGCTGGACGACCACCTGCGTGGAAATCCGGCCGCCAGAAGCGTCGCTGTTGGCCGTGCTTTCGGCATAGATTCCATAGTTCTTGTCGTCATTGCCGGCGATGACGTTGTCGTCGACCGTGATGGAGTCGTTCTGGCCGACAAACACCAGGGCAGCGCCGCCGGCGACATCGTAGATGCCGTAGTTGTCGGGATCGATGACCACATGGTCGCCGACGACGATGTTGCCGTCGCCGATGGCCTCGACGTGGATGCCGTCGGTGGCCGCCTTGATGGTGCTCGTCGCGGTGGCGCCGAACGAGCCGAACGAGACCTGGACGTGATTGCCGCCCGTATTGTCGATGGCGCTGATGCCGGCGCCCGTCGACGAGGTGATGTTCACGGCGCCGCCCAGTTGTCCGACGTCCACGACGACGGAGCCCGAGCCGGTGCTGTCGGCCTCGATCCCGTTGTCCACGGCGGTGATGGAGCCATCAACGACGACGTGTACGCCGCCGGCCGCGCCTGTGCTCGCCAGGATGCCCTGGGCGCCGGCGGTGATGGCGCCAGAGGAGGTCACCAGCACGACCCCGCCGTTGCTCTCGGCGTCGATGCCGACCCCCGTGCCGCCATGGATGGTGTCGCTGCTGGTGACGCTGACGGCGCTGCTGGCAACCGCCAGGACGCCGCCCGCCCCGCCGGTGATCGCCCCGCCGCCAGCGTTGACCATCACGCCGCCGTCGGCAGCCATGGCGAGGACGCCGAGCCCGCTCACGCCCGTGACATTGCCGCCGACGAAGACGTTCACGTCGGAGTCGGCCGTGGCGACGACGCCGTTAGTAGCGCCCGTGATCGCGCCGCCATAGGCCGCGCCGGACTGGCCGACGTTGATCGTGCCGCCGTTGCTGGCGTTGCTGGCTTCGATGCCATTGCCCACCGTGCCGGCGACGGCGCCGCTGCCCAGCACCGTGACGTTGGCGCCGCCGGCCAGCGAACTGGAGTCAGCGTGGATACCGACGTCGCCACTGACGGCGGCTGAGTTGGTCGCCAAGACATCGCCCCCGCCCGTTGCGAAGACGCCGTAGGCGCCCTGGCTGATCGCGCCGCTGTTGGAGACGCTGACCGTCCCGGTCCCGGCGTTCTCCGCGTCGATACCGGCGTTGGCGGCGACCGCCAGCAGGATGGCGCCGGAGTTGGTCACCGAGACACCGGCAGTGTTGCTGCCCGTAGACTTGGCGACGATGCCCGCGTTCTGAACGCCGACCCAGGTGGCGACGGCGCCGGTGTTGTTGATCGTGATCGCGCCGGTGGTCGTGATGGCGGAAATGCCAACCGTGGCCGTGGTCCTAGTGCCGAGCAGGCTCATTGAGCCGGTGTTGGTGATCTGAACGGCGCCGTCGCCGCCGTTCGCCTGAATGCCGCCGCTCGCGAACTCGCCGAGGTCGCTGCTGTTGGTGATGGTGATCACGCCGGTGGTGTTGGCGACTATGCCGAACCCGCCGACGGACTCAAGCGTCGCGCCCGTCTGGGTGATGGTGACCGCCCCTGAGCCGCTGGCCGCCTCGATGGCGTTCACACCGCCGCGCACGGTGTTGGCGTTGGTGATGGTGATCGCGTTGTCGTTGGTGGTCGTCGCCTTGATGCCGCCCAGGAAGGTGTGCGTGGTGTTCCCCGGCAGGGCGTCAATGGTGATCGCCCCGCCCGCGCCCGTGCTTTGGGCCAGGATAGCGTAGCCTGAACCCGCCGGCGCGCCGCTGAAGGCGCCGCCGTAGACGTCGCCGTTGGTGTAGATGTTCTGGGCGCCTGTGCTGGCGATGTTGATCCCATTGAGGCCCGCGGCGACCGTCCCGATAATTCGAGCGCCGGCTGTGCCGACATTCACCGTCCCCGAACCGCCGACAACATGGACGCCATCGCCCTGGAAGGCGACGATGTTGCCGCCGGCGTCGGCGATATTGACCGTTCCGACTCCGGAAGTCTGAGCGTTGATGCCCCCGCCCCGGCCGTCGACATAGTAGGTTCCATTCGCCGTCCCGACCGAGACACTGACCGAGCCGCCGGCGCTGATCACGTGGATCGCGTCCTGGGTCGCCTGATTGGTGGAGTTGATGAAGCCGCTGGTGGTGGCCGGATCGACCTGAACGCTCAAGTTCTGCGCGCCGGTCGAGGTCAGCAGGACGCCGCCGTTGTTGACCTGGAGGCCGTCCTGCAGATTGAGAGTCGTCGCGGTTGTGTCTGAGGTGAAGCCGAGACTGTCGACCGTGCCGGATCCGCAGGTGATGGTCCCACCGGGCGACGCGGCGGGGCTCGTGTAGCTGCCTTCGACCGGGGCGCAGACCCCCGCCGCGAGGGCCGCCGACGGCGTCATGACGGCCAGCGCCCCGGCGCCGGAGACCATCATACTGGCGATGAAGGAAGAGGACGTGAGCAACGAAACACGGCGGCTGAAGCCGCCCTTGCTGATACGCGACATAATGTACTGCACCCCTGCACAACTCTACGCAGCGCAACGCGCCGCTCGGCGGTCCAACTCGAACAGCCCTCAACTGTAGCACGAGTGGCACGCCGCAGAATCCTCCGCCAGGGGGAAACTACCTAGTCCGTGCGAGCCAGGATCGGGGTGTGGGAAATGGGCAACGACGCTCGAACAGGGCGGAGTCGCGCGGCCGGGGGGCGAGTCCCCGGGGCCGGGACGCCGCCGTCAGATCGGCATGCGCATGATTTCCTGGTAGGCGCTGATCACCTGGTCCCGAACGGCCATCACGGTCTCGAGGCTGGCCTCGGCCGAGGAGAGGGCGGTGGCCACGTCCACCAGTTGCGCCTTGCCCTGGACCTGGGCGGCCATCTGGGTTTCGGCGGTGCGCGAGGTCTGGACCGCGTCGTGCATGGCCGAGGACAGGAACTTGCCGAAGTCCGGTCCCTGGGCGGCGGCCGAACCGCCCAGGCCGCCTAGAGCGGAGCCCTGGGTGGCGGCGTAGGCCTTGGCGGCGATCAGCGGCGTGACCATGGCTTAGCCCCTATTTCTTCAACAGATCGAGGGTGCGCGTGTCCATGGACCGGGCCGCCTCGATGACATTCAGGTTCGCCTCGTAGGCGCGCTGGGCGGCGCGCATGTCCATCGCCTCGACCAGGGGGTCGACGTTGGGCAGTTTCACATAACCCTGGGCGTCGGCGCCGGGATGGCCGGGGGCGTATTCAGTGCGGAAAGCGGTCTGGTCGGGCATGACCTTGGTCATCTTCACCCCCTGCCCGCCGCCGGTGAGGACCGGCTCGAACACCGGCACCTGGCGACGGTAGGGATCGCCGCCGGCGGTGCGGGAGGTCGAATCGGCGTTGGCCAGGTTCTCGGCGATGACCCGCATGCGCGCCTGCTGGGCGCGCAGCGCCGAGGCGGCGATGGTCATCGATGATTCGGTGGCGGAATTGACCTCGGCCATGGCGGCTTTAGATCCTCAATGCGGACAGGGGCGCGCCGGTCGTCATGAGCCGGGCTTCTTGGTGGCCAGGCGGATCAGGCCCAGGGACTTCTGGTAGAAGCTGATGGCCGCGTCGTAGTCCATCCGCGTCTGGTTCATCTTGATCATCTCGTCCTCGAGCACCACCGAGTTGCCGTCCAGGGTGGTCTCCGAATCGGCGGTCTTGCGCGGCTTGTAGGGGCCGGCCGCGCCCTTGGTCGGCGTGGCGGACAGGTGCATGGACGAGGTCATGGTCACCGCCACCGCCTGAAGCTGGGGCTGAGCGGTTTGGCCGCCCAAGCCTCCGAGCGTGAAGGGCTTCAGGTCGCTGGGCGCGTAGCCGGGCGTGTCGGCGTTGGCGATGTTCTGGGCAAGCACCTGCTGGCGCTCGGACAGGTAGCCGAGGCGGCCGCGCAGCATCGCGAAGAGGGGGATGTCGTCCAGTCCCATGGCCCGGGAAAGGTGAACGAACAGGGTTAATCGCTCCTTAAGAGAGTCCGGCGCATCGCTAGGGCGTCTTAACGCAGCCCCTCGGACACTCTTCACGCATGGACCTCGCCGAATTCGCCCGCGCCATCTTCGCGCTCGCGGTGACGCTGGGCCTTGTGGGCCTGGCGGCGGTCGCGCTGCGCAAGTTCGGTCCCGAGTGGATGGGCCGCCTGCAGACCGGAACCCGGGCCAGGCGCCGCCTGGCGGTGGTCGAGACCCTGGTGCTGGACCCCCACCGCCGGCTGGTCCTGGTGCGCTGCGACGACCAGGAGCGCCTGATTCTGCTGGGCGAAGGCCGCGTGTTGCTGTCGCCCTCCCCGCCCCTGCCCGATTCCCCCGAACCTGCTCCCTCTGAGTCTGCGCCCATGGAGACCGCCGCTTGATCGCCCTGTTGCGCCTGTGCCTGAAGCGCCCCGCCGCCGAGGACCTGCGCCGCGCGGCGCTGATGGCCCTTCTGGTCACTGTGGTCAGCCTGATCGTGCCCGCCACCGCCCTGGCGCAGCAGGTCAACATCAACCTGGGCACCGGCGCGGGCCTGACCGACCGGGTGATTCAGCTGGTGGGCCTGCTGACGGTGCTGTCGCTGGCCCCCTCGATCGTGATCATGACCACCTCGTTCGTGCGAATCGTGGTGGTGCTGTCGCTGTTGCGCCAGGCCATGGGCCTGCAGCAGAGCCCGCCCAACGCGGTGATCATCAGCCTGTCGCTGTTCCTGACCGCCATCGTCATGGGTCCGACCATCCAGTCCTCCTACGACCAGGGGGTCAAGCCGCTGCTGGACCACAAGATGGAGCTGCCCGCGGCGTTCACGGCGGCCAGCAACCCGGTGAAGACCTTCATGCTGTCGCAGGTGGGCCGCGACGACCTGGGCCTGTTCATCAAGCTCTCCAAGATCCCCGTCCCGGCCAAGGCGATGGACACGCCGATCCGGATCGTCACCCCGGCCTTCATGATCTCGGAGCTGAAGCGCGCCTTCCAGATCGGCTTCCTGCTGTTCGTGCCATTCCTGGTCATCGACCTGGTGGTGGCCAGCGTGCTGATGAGCATGGGCATGATGATGCTGCCCCCCGTAGTGGTGAGCCTGCCCTTCAAGCTGATCT
>FSUP01000324.1_pt1 | contig 13450 bp, 10 predicted proteins | sample 1637431 | NCBI WGS metagenome assembly FSUP01 (sample SAMEA3914816, study PRJEB12502) | metagenome | biome: forest; material: soil | place: USA | collected 2011-09-16 | depth 0.3 m | reverse complement strand
TTCCAGGAGTCCAACTGGGCCTCGATCTTCGTCGGGCACGGCCTGATACCGCGGGACTACGATCCGCTGGTGGACATGCTCTCCTCCGAAGAACAGATCCAGCAGTTGCAGAACATGCTGCGGTTCATCGCCGCCGAGGTGACCGAGATGCCGACCCTGCGCTCGCACCTGGCCGGCGCCGGACCAGGGGCTTTCCCTTGACCGTCGCAGCGCCCGGCAGACTCCGCGACATCGTCATCGTTGGCGGCGGCACGGCCGGCTGGATGGCCGCCGCGGCCCTCTCCAAGGTCATCGGAACCCAGGCCCATACGATCACCCTGATCGAGTCGGACCTGATCGGGACCGTGGGCGTGGGCGAGGCCACGATCCCCCCGATCACCCTCTTCAACAAGCTCCTGGGCCTGGACGAGGACGAGTTCGTCCGGGAGACCAACGCCACCTTCAAGCTCGGCATCGAGTTCATCGATTGGGCCGCGCCGGGCCACCGTTACATGCACCCCTTCGGGCCGTTCGGGGTCGACGCGGGCGGCATCGCCTTTTCCCACTACTGGCTGCGCTGGCTGAAGGCCGGAGGCGACCCGGACAATCTGAGGTTCATCGCCGAGGCGGAGGCGGCGCGGCAGGGCAAGTTCATGCGCACGCCCGACGAGCGTCCCGCGCGCCTGCCGAAGATCAACTACGCCTACCATTTCGACGCCAGCCTCTACGCCGCCTATCTGCGCCGCTACGCCGAGGGCCGGGGCGTCCGGCGCCTCGAAGGCCAGGTCGTCGAGGTCCGTCAGAACGGCGAAACCGGCTTCATCGAGACGGTAGGCTTGAAGGACGGCCGCAAGGTCCGGGGCGACCTCTTCCTCGACTGCTCCGGATTCCGGGGCCTGCTGATCGAGGAGGCGCTGCACGCCGGCTATGAGGACTGGAGCCGCTGGCTGCCGGTCAACCGGGCGGCGGCGATGCCCTGCGCCCGCGTCGAGGACCCCGTGCCCCTCACCCGCTCAACCGCGCGCGAGGCCGGCTGGCAGTGGCGGATTCCACTGCAGAACCGCACCGGCAACGGCTATGTGTTCTGCGATGGCTTCATCACCGAGGACAAGGCGGCGGAGGCGCTGGCGGGCCGGCTGGACGGCGCGGCCCTGGCCGACCCCCGCATCCTGCGGTTCGTCACCGGCCGGCGCAAAGCCAGCTGGGTCAAGAACTGCCTGGCGCTTGGCCTGTCCAGCGGATTCCTCGAACCCCTGGAATCCACCAGCATCCACCTGATCCAGATCGCCATCGCCAAGCTCCTGGCGATGTTCCCGGACTCCGGCTTCGACCCGCGCCTGATCGCGCGGTTCAACGAGGAAATGGAGCGGGACTACACGCACATCCGCGATTTCATCATCGCCCACTACAAACTCACCCAGCGTGAGGACACGCCCTTCTGGCGCTACTGCAAAGCCATGGTCGTGCCCGACAGCCTGGAGGCCAAGCTCGAATGGTTCCGCGCCCGCGGCGAGGTGTTCGCCAGGCCGCAGGAGCTGTTCCAGGACATGAACTGGTTCGCCGTGCTCTACGGCCAGGGCCTGACACCTCTGGGCTACCACCCCGTCGCCGACGTCATGCCGGAGGACGAGCTCAAGGTGCTGCTGGCCAATGTCCGGGGCGGGATCCAGGAGCGGGTCTCCGCCATGCCGACCCACCAGGCCTACATCGAGGCCAACTGCGCGGCGCGGGCGCCGGAAGTCGCGGCCTGACGGGGCGCCGGCCTCAGTGGCCGGGACAGGACGAGGTCTCCCAGCCCTGGTTGGCCTCCATACGGATGACCTCGAAACCCGAGCCGCAATCATAGACGCCGCTCACGCCAAGGCCCCGCGCCTCGACCCGCCGGAATGTCGCGCCGCCGCCCGATTGGATCTGCACGGCGTACGTGCCCGCGCCGTTGATCCGCACATCGCTGAAGGCCACGCCGCTGATGGGTTGGCCCTTGAACTCGATGGCCTCGTAGGTGCTGTCGATCAGGTCAGTTTTCTCGATGCGGATGTCCGCGCCGGCGATCGGCTGGTCGAGCGCGTAGAGCCACAGCGCCCCCACCCCGCTGCGCCAGTTGGCGTCCCACACTCCCCCGCGTACGACGAGGTTGTCGGAAAGCAGGATCACGCCTGCAAACGGCGTCGCCTTGAAGCGAGCGCCCAGGTGAAGCCCCCCACCCTCCGTGACCGTATCGGCGATCAGGTTCCCAGTGATGGTGATGTCCCGGCCGCCGTAGGCGGCGATGCCGTTGGCCAGGATCGGCGCGATGATCGTGTTGCGCCGAAAGGTGATGCGCGCGTTGCCGGTTCCCTGGGACCAAACCGCCAGGCCATCGTCGCCGGAGTTCCGTACGAAGCTGTCCTCCACCACCGCATCGGTGACGTCGCGATGGAAGTTCAGGCCGTCCGCGGTCTGATCGAGGATCCGCAGCCGGCTGATCCTGATCCCCGACATCGGGCCGACGAACCACAGTCCGCCCTTGGTGTGCTGGATCCAGAGGTTCGAGATCGCCGATTGGCTCATCGCGCCTCCGACACCGGACAAGCTGGCCTTGTCGATCCGCTCGTCCACTTCCCCCAGGATCGCGAAGTCCCGCAGCACGACATCCCGGCTGCCCTTCGGCGCCGCCTTGCCGAACACGCCGACCCCGCGGCCCGTCAGGACCGAGTGCCAGGGTCCCGCTCCGACCAGGGTCACGTGATCCACCAGGATGTGGCCGTCTACCCTGTACACACCTGGATCGATCCAGACCGGGCGACCGGAGCGTTGGCCGGCGGCGATGGCGGCGGCGATCGGGCCGGCGGAGTCCCTGGCGCCGGTCGGATCCGCGCCGAAGCTTTGGATCGAGATCGCCCCCGCCGGCGGCCGCCCCGGCGGTCCGACCAGCTCGAAGTCGGCGAGATCAAGCACCCGCCAGGCCGCCGCGTCCGCCGTCTCGACGACGAACCGCACCCGGGTCCCGGCGGGCAGGACGCGGCCGAGCAGCAGCCGGCTCTCGTCGTAGAAGTGGTGGGGCCGCCCGTCCCCCGGATCGTTGGTGAACGGATAGCGACCGTAGAACCATCCGTAGCGCGAGGTGAGAGGCAACGCGCCCAGACGTTCGCCGTCGGCGTAGAGCGCGATCCGGCCGTCGAGGCCGCGCCCTTCCGGCGAGTCCGGCAGGGCGTAGCGCAGGGTGACGGCGTCGGCCGGGCGGGCCAGGACGAACTCGACGTAGCCGCCAACCCCCGTCAGGCGAACGGCGCGCCGGCCCGAAGCCTCGGCGGCCAGGCTTCCGAAGGCCCGGTCAGGGCCGATGATCTCGCCGTTGGTGCGGCCGTTTTCCGCCTCGTACTCGACGAAGGGCGCAGTCGCGCCACGGCCCCGGACCGCTTCCGGCGGCAGGGCGGCCACCGTGGCCGGGCTCGGCGAGAGCGGGGGCGCCGCTGCCGCGGGTCCGCAAACAACCGAGGCAATCAACCCCAGAAGCAGGATCGACGCCCTCGCGCACGCGCCCGGCGCGCGCCGCCGGTCAGTCGTTCCAGGGAGGCCACTTCGGCCGCTCCCCACGGAATTCGCAGCTGTAGTTCGCGGCGTCGTTGCTGCTGTTGGCGCCGGGGATCGCACGGAGCATTCCTCCCCGATCGCGGCAGGTCTGGGACAGCTGCTCATAGCCGTTCAGACGCGGCGCCCGGGCCGCCGGCGAGGCGCATCCGGCCAGGACGGCCAGGCTGGTCAAGACGATGAACATGCGCATGGCTGTTCGACCTTGCTGCCTGCGGCGGCGCCGGATATCGCCCTGCGCCGTCCGACAAGACTTCCCGCAGGGCCACGCCGAAGTCGAGGCCAAAAGTGCGGTCGGTGCGGGCGCCGTCGTCCAATGTCCGTCCGCCCCCAGTCGTACGGCAAGATCATGATCAGCCGTGACAACGCTGTCAACGCAGGCGCGGCGTCAACGATGGGCGAGCCGCCGATCCGCCCTATCGCCCGCTCGGGGGTGGACCGGAGGACTCCCGCAGCACCAGCCTGAAGTCGAGCAGATGGCCCCGCGGCTCGCGGTCAGCCGCCGTGCGCCCGATCAGCAGCTCGGCCGCCACCGCCGCCATTTCGGCCGCCGGCTGGCAGACCGTGGTGAGCTGCGGCCAGACAACCCGCGCGCTAGGAGAGTCGTCGAAGCCCACAAGGGTCAGGTCAGCCGGGATTTCGATATGCAGCCGGTTGGCCACCGCCATGACGCCCAGCGCCATGTCGTCGTTGCCGGCGAAGATCGCCGTCGGCCGGACGGGCGAGGCGAGCAGGCGCTCCCCCGCCTCCGAGCCGGACCGGAAGGAGAATTCGCCCGGCTGAACCCACTCCGGACGAACCGGCAGGTTGGCGCTGGCCATGGCGTCCAGAAACCCCTCGCAGCGCCGAGCCGCCGCGAAGTGGTCCGGCGGCCCCTGGATGAAGGCGATGTCCGTGTGGCCGAGTTCCTGCAGATAGACGGTCATCTCCAGCGCCGCCTTCCGGTCATCGATATAGACATAGGGACTGCGCTCGAGATCTCGCGAGGGCGCGATGCGGACGTAGTTGGCCTTGGCGGCGTCCAACGCGTCGAGAACCTCCGGCAGGTCGCAGAGCGGCGGGGTCAGGATCACGCCTTCGGGGCGGACCCGGCCATGGAAGGCCATGATCCGATCCCTCAGCGAGACGCCATTCTCCTGCGCTTCCTCGACGATCAGGTGGTAGCCCGCCCGCCTGCAGGCCGACATGGAGCCCTGCTCCACCTGGCCGACGTACCCGGGACTTGGATTGTCGTAGTAGAGCGCGATCAGATACGAGCGTGCGCCGGCGAGCGCGCGCGCTGAGACGTTCGGCGTGTAGTCCAGTTGCTTCGCCGCCGCCAGGACGCGCTCGCGCGTCGCCTCGCGCACGTGCGGCTCCTGGTTCAGCACGCGCGAGACGGTCTTGATCGACACGCCCGCCAGTTCCGCAACATCGTCGATGGTGACCGACAGCAAGGCGCCTATCCCCTAGGAGAGGCCCTCCATATCTGGTGCGCCACACGCCCTGCAAGCGGCCGTTAATACAGCCGCCTCATCGAGGGTCAGGGTTCAGGCCGTCAGCGCCTCAATCATCTCGGGGCTGCACCCGCACTCTTCGAGGATCGCCAATGTATGCTGACCGATTTCCGGCGCCATGCGAGGCGATTGCTTGGCCTCGCCGTCGAGGCGGAACGGACTGTCGACGGTTCGCAGCCCAAAGCCGTCGGTGAATTCGGGCAGCAGATTGTTGGCGCCGATCTGCGGATCCTCGGCGTGGTCGGATATCCGCCCCACGATCCCGAACGTGATCCCCGCCTCCGTCAGCCGCTCGCGCCAGTAGTCCCAGGGCTTCTGGCCGAAGGCTTCTTCCAGGAAGGCGACCAGGATCGCGGCGTTCTCGAAACGGGCGGCGGGCGATGAGAATAGTGGATCGTCCAGCCACTCCGGCCGTTCCACGACCTGGGCCAGCAACGGCCACTCGCGCGCCGGATTGGCGATCGCCAGCACGAAAGACCGCCCATCCAGGGTGTCATAGGTCTCGGTCAGAGCGCTACGTTCGCCGCGCTGGCCGCGCCCGACCAGTTCGTATCCGCAGAGCGCCGCCTGGACCTGGCAGGAATTCGACCACAGGCCGTTGGCCAGCAGCGACGTGCTCACCACGCCGCCCTCGCCGGTGGCCTGGCGACGATAGAGCGCCGTGACGATCGCCGCATACATCGCCGTCGCCGTCGGGTGGTCGCCCATCCCGGGCATCGACAGGGCCGTTTCGGTCTCACCCGTTGCGCGGACCATGTCCATGAGGCCCGAGCGCGCCCACCAGGCGGTGGTGTCATAGGCGGTGCGGTCCCGCTCGGGGCCGGCCTCGCCGTAGGGCGTGAGCGAGGCGTAGATCAGCCGGTTGTTGAGCGGCATCACGTCCTCGGCGCGCAGGCCCAGCCGTTCGCGGATCGGGAACGGGAAGTTGGTGATGAAGACGTCCGCCTTGCGGATCAGCGCCTCGAGCACGGCGCGGGCCTCCGGCCGCTTCAGATCGATCGCCAGGCTCTCCTTGTTGCGCGAATCCAGCGCCCAGAAGTAGTCGATCGCGTCCGGCGACGCCCCGCGCATCCGAAACAGGTTGCGGTAGGAGTCACCCAGACCCGGCGGCTCGATCTTGATCACGCGGGCGCCGAAGTCCGACAGGATGGTGCCGGCGGCCGGCCCCGCGATGAAGCTCGCGCAATCGATCACCAGAAGGTCGCTGAAAAGACCTGACTGCATGTTTCCATCTCCGGCGCTTGTCGCGGCTCTGCGGCGCATCCCTCGCCCAACTCCTAGCGAGGCGCGATGGCGGCCAGCAAGCGAAAGCTGCCGAAGCTGTCGCGCCGGACCATGGCGAAGGCGCGACGATGTCCGCTATGCTCAAGTCAAAAGCGCCGGAGGAATGCCACGTGCCGTCGAGACACCTCGTCGATCCCCAGATCATGCCCCTGATCGAGCAGTTTCCCGGGTTCCAGTTCGATCCCGCGACCCTGCCCGCCACCCGCGCCATGATGCTGGCCATGGGAGAGGCCAACCGCCCGGCGCCGCCGCCTGAGGTTGAGGTCACCGAGCGGCGCATTCCCGGACCGCCGGGGGCGCCGGAAGTCCGGGTCCTGGTCTCATCGCCCAAGGCGGCTGGGCCCAAGGCGGCCGGGCCCAGGGCGGCCGGCGCGAACAGGCCCGCGATCCTGCATATCCACGGCGGCGGCTATGTCATGGGCGCGCCGGAGATGAGCCAGGCCACGGACGCGGCCTATGTCACCGCCTTTGGCGCGGTCGTGGTGTCCGTCGCCTACCGTTTGGCCCCGGAGACGCCTTATCCCGGACCGGTCGAGGACTGCTACGCCGCCCTGGCGTGGCTGCATGCCCAGGCCGACGCGCTGAACGTGGATCGCAAGCGGATCGCCATCAGCGGCGAAAGCGCCGGCGGGGGCCTGGCCGCCGCATTGGCGCTGCTGGCCCGCGACCGCAAGGAGATCCCGGTCGCCTTCCAGCACCTGATCTTCCCGATGCTGGACGACCGCACGACCGTGGCGGCCGATCCTTCGCCCTACCACGGAGAGTTCGTCTGGACGCCCGAGTCGAACCTGTTCGGCTGGACCTCCCTGCTGGGCGCGGCGCCGGGCGGCCCGGACGTTTCGCCCTATGCGGCGCCCGCCCGCGCGACGGACCTGTCGGGCCTGCCGCCCACCTACATGATCTGCGGCTCGCTGGATCTCTTCCTGGAAGAGGACATGGAGTACGCCCGCCGGCTGATCCGTGCGGGCGTGCCAACCGAGCTGCACATCTATCCCGGCGCCCCCCACGGCTTCATGATGGTGGAGAGCGCCGAGGTGACCAAGACCTTCGCGCGGGATTCCATGGCCGCCCTGCAGCGCGCCCTCGGCGACAGCTAGCGGCCGGGCCTCCCGGCGCGCCGGACTACCGCCCGGTGAACTGCGCCGGGCGCTTGGCCAGGAAGGCGCCGACGCCCTCGACGAAGTCCTCGGTCTTGCCGGCCGTGCGCTGCGCCATGCGTTCGCGGTGCAGTTGGGCCGCCCAGTCGGAGTCCATGGAAGCCCACAGGATCTGACGGCTGAGGCCGAGGGAGGCCGGACCCGTGGCCAGGGCCTGCGCCAGAGCCATGGCGCTGGACATCAGCTCGGCGTCGGGCACGACGCGGTTGACCAGGCCCCACTCCAGCGCCTGCGCCGCCGGGATCCGGTCGCCCAGCAGCGCCATTTCCATAGCCCGCGCCTTGCCGATCATGCGCGGCAGCAGGTAGGTCGATCCGCCGTCCGGCACCAGGCCGATACGCCGGAACGCCTGCAGGAAATAGGCGCTCTCCGCCGCAACGATCAGGTCGCCAAGCAGGGCGAGCGAACAGCCGACCCCGGCCGCGGCCCCGTTCACCGCCGTGACCAGCGGAACCGCCATCTCCCGCATGTAGGTCACCAACGGATTGTAGACCGTCTCCAGCGCCGCCCCGGCGTCAGGCTTGCCGTCGGCGTCCATATTGCCCCCTCCCGGACTGTTCGACAGGTTTGCGCCGGAGCAAAATCCGCGGCCCTCGCCGGTCAGCAGGATCGCGCGCGCCGGGTCCTTGCCGGCCACCGCGTCCTTGAAGGCGTGCAGCAACTCCGCCGCGGTGTCGGTCCCCGCCGCGTTCATCGTCGCCGGATCGGCCAGGGTTATGATGGCGACCGCGCCGTCCCGGGCGGCCTTGATCTTCTGATAGCTCATTGTCCCTACCGTTCCTTCGCCGACCACGTTGCATCATCGACGAAAGGACGCCTGACCCAACGGCGGTCAAGGGGCTGGGTCAGCACAGCACCTTCATCCGTCATCGATCAGCCGACATCCGCAAATGTGTCTCAACCCTGAAACGGCCCCGGTCCCTCCTGCACAGCCAGGGCAACGTTGAAGAGGGCCGTTCGGGGCCATGCCGCGTGACAGCGCGGCCGATTTGCGTCGATATAAGCGCGGGCGTGCAGGTCGAAACAACAATGGTCCGGTCCTCGGCGATCGGCGGGGCGTTCCGTGGGTTTCAAGCGCGTACTTTCGATATCGCTGTTCCTGGCGACCCTCCTGGCCGGTCTTGTCGGCTTCTTCGTCTACAACCATTCCGCTTCTCTTTCCGAAGCCCGGAGGATGGTGAACCACACCCACCAGGTGATCGAAAAGAACCAGCACCTCTTCCGGCTCATCGAAGACGCCGAAACCGGCGAGCGCGGCTATCTGCTCACCGAAGAGCCCCCCTATCTCGAACCCTACGTGAAGGCTGCGGACGAACTGGCCGACGCGGAGGCGAGCCTGAAGGCGTTCGTCTCCGACGATCCAGGCCAGACGGAACACGTCGCGGCGCTCGTCAAGGCCATCGACGAGCGCATGGCGTTCATCCACGCCCGGGTCACGCAAGGCCGCGGGGGGGACGTGGAAGGCGCCCGCGCCGAGATTCGCGACGGTGTTGGCCCGATCGCCATGGGCCGCATTCGAGAGCTCAGCAACATCATCACCGCCTCGGAGAACCGGTTGCTGGCGCAGCGCACCGACATGGCCACCCGCGCCGAACGCCTGAGCCTCACGCTCGGCCTCGCCGTCGCGGCGCTCGCCCTGATCGGGCTGGTGGGCGCGGTCTATGTCATGGGGCGCAATTCCCGCCGCCTGTCACAAGCGCTCGAGGTGGCTCAGTCCGCCCAAAGGGCGCTGGACGCCAGCGACGCCCTGGTCCGCGCCGTCTTCGCCAACACCCCGGACTATCTGCTGGTGCTGGAGATCCAGGGCGACGACCGGTTCGTGATCGCCGACGTCAACCCGGCCCTCGAGCGCGCCCTGCGCATCCGGGGCGACCAGGTCCGCGGACGGGCGATTACGGATCTGCTGCCAGCGGCCGTGGCCAACACCATGGTCGCCCACTACCGCCGCGTCCGCGCCTCCGACCGGCCCGTCCTTACGCGCAATGTGATGCAGAACCTGCCGGACGGGCCCCGCACCTGGGAGTCGATCCTGGCCCCCGTGCGCAACAGCGACGGAGAGACCGACCGCATCATCGGCTCGATCCGAGACATCACCGATCGGGTCCAGGCCGAGGAGCGCCTGCGTGGGGCCCAGCGGATGGAGGCCGTGGGCCAGCTCACCGGCGGCGTGGCGCACGACTTCAACAACCTGCTGCAGGTGATCCGCGGGAACCTGGAGCTCCTGGAGCCCGCTGTGGCCGGCCAGGAGGTCGCAGCGCGGAGGCTGCGCAACGCCCTTCATGGCGCCGACCGCGCCGCCCAGCTCACCCGCCAGCTCCTGGCGTTCGCCCGCCGCCAACCCCTGGAGCCCCAGGTCATCAACCTCTCACGCCTGTTCGGCGACATGTCGGACCTGCTGCGCCGAACCCTGGGCGAGGGCATCGAAATCGAGACGATCATCGCCGGCGGCCTGTGGAACACGGTGGCCGACCCGGCCCAGGTGGAAAGCGCGGTGCTGAACCTGGCGATCAACGCCCGCGACGCCATGCCGGATGGAGGGCGGCTGACCATCGAGATCACCAACGCCAACCTGGACGAGGCCTACACCCGCAACATCGACGAGCTTTCGGCCGGTCAATATGTGCTGATCGCCGTCTCCGACACCGGCGAGGGCATGCCGTCCGATATCCGTGACAAGGCGTTCGAGCCGTTCTTCACCACCAAGACCGAGGGCAAGGGAACGGGCCTGGGGCTGTCGATGGTTTATGGCTTCGTGCGCCAGTCCAACGGCCATGTGCAGATCTATTCCGAGCCCGGCCAGGGCACGACGGTGAAGATCTACCTGCCGCGCTCGCACCAGGTGGAGACCACGATCAGCACGGCCGCGCGGACCCTGGGCGTCGGCGAGGGGCAGGTGATCCTGGTGGTCGAGGACGACGAAAACGTCCGCGCCGCGGCGACGGCCGCGCTCGAGGACATGGGCTATCGTTGCCGTGAGGCGGCTGACGCGGCCCAGGCGCTGGCCAGTCTGCAACAGGACCCGGAGATAGACCTGATCTTCTCCGACGTCGTCATGCCCGGTCCGCTGAAGACACGGGATTTCGTCGCCAAGGTCGAGACCACGAAGCCCGGCCTGCCCATACTCTTCACCTCCGGCTACACCGACAACGCCATAGTCCACCACGGCCGCCTCGACCCCGGCGTCGCCCTGATCTCCAAGCCCTACACGCGCGAGGACCTGGCCCGGAAAGTGGCCCAGATGCTGTCGCGCAAACCGGCGCGGGCCTGAGGGGGCGCCCCGCGCCATTACCCCCCGCTCAGGTCGAGCCCAGGCGCGCTGGGCGCCGCGTCCGATCCCTCGTTCAGCGCCCTCTGCATCCAGACGATGTCCACCCACCGCCCGTGCTTGTAGCCGAGCGCCTTGCCCACGCCCGCCTGTTCGAACCCCAGCGACCGGTGCAGGCCGATGGAGCCGGCGTTGCCGCTGTCGCCGATCACCGCCACCATCTGGCGAAGACCGAGGTCCTCGCAGACCCGGATCACCTCGGCCACCAGCGCCTTGCCCACGCCTTTGCCGATCGCGTCCGGGGCGATGTAGACGCTGTCCTCGACGGTATAGCGGTACGCCGCCCGCGGCCGGAACGGCGCCGCATAGGCGAAGCCGATCACCGCGCCCGCTTCCTCGGCCACCAGGTAGGGCAGGCCCCGGCCCACCACCGCGGCGATGCGCCCGGCGATCTCCACCGCCCCGGGGGGAACCTCCTCGAAGGTGCCGAAACCGTGCAGTACATGGTGGCCATAGATGGCGGCCACCCCCGCCGCGTCGGACTCAGTCGCTGGCCGAACCCGCATCGGCGCCCCCTCCCTCGATGGCCCAGATGGCGAAGGCGTAGTCGAGCGCGATCTCCTTGAGGAACTCGAACCGCCCGGACGCCCCGCCGTGCCCGGCCTCCATGTTGATCTTCAAGAGGATCGGCCGATCGCCGGTGGTCAGCTCCCGCAGGCGCGCGGTCCACTTCTGCGGCTCCCACCAGGTGACGCGCGGATCCGACAGGCCGCCGGTGGCCAGGATGGCCGGATAGGCCTTGGCCTCGACGTTCTCATAGGGGCTGTAGCTGGCGATGTAATCGTAGGCCGCCGCGTCCTCCAGCGGATTGCCCCACTCCGGCCATTCCGGCGGCGTCAGCGGCAGGCTGGTGTCGCTCATGGTGTTGAGCACGTCCACGAACGGCACCGCGGCGATGATCGCGCCCCAGAGGTCCGGCCGCATGTTGGTCACCGCCCCCACCAGCATCCCGCCGGCCGAGCCGCCATAGGCCGCGATCCGGCCCGCAGTCCCATAGCCCTTCTCCACCAGATGCTCGGCGCAAGCGATGAAGTCGGTGAAGGTGTTCTTCTTGGCGAACTTGCGCCCGTCCAAAAACCAGCCCCAGCCCTTGTCCGACCCACCGCGCACATGGGCGTTGGCCCAGATCCAGCCCCGGTTCACCAGGCTGAGCGCCCGGATCGAGAAGCTCGGCTCCTGCGGGAAGCCATAGGCGCCGTAGCCGTAGAGCAGCAGCGGCGCCGACCCGTCCAGCTTGGCGCCCTTGAGCATCAGCACCGTGATCGGAACCTGCTGGCCATCCGGCGCAGTCGCATACAGCCGGCGGGTCTCATACAGGGCCGGATCGTGCCCTGAGGGGATCTCCTGGGTCTTGCGCAGGGCCCGCTCGCGTGTCGCCAGGTCATAGTCGAACCACTGCCGCGGCGTGGTCGGGGACTGATAGACGAAGCGCGTCTGGGCGGTGTCGAACTCATAGCCGTCGTCCAGCGCCAGGGCGTAGGCCTCTTCGTCGAAGTCGATCACGTGCTCGCCGCCGGCCTTGTCCATCACCACCAGGCGGTCCGACGCGTTCTCCCGCTCCAGCCGCACCAGGTGATTGGCGTAGAGCGAGAACCCGGCCACCAGGCGCCCGGCCTTGTGCTCCACCAGCGGCGTCCAGGTGGACCTGGCCGGCAGCCGCGCGTCCGAGGCCATCAGCTTGAAGTCCACCGCATCGCCGTCGTTGGTGCGGATCACCCAGCGGTCGCCCCAGTGGTCGATGCTGTAGCGGCGGTTCTCGTGACGCGGTTCGACCACCGTCGGCGAGGCGGTGATGTCGTCCGAGGCGATAGCCAGAGCCTCGCTGATCTCGCGGTTCTCGGCGGTGATCAGCAGGAATTTGCGGTCCGAGGTCAGGCCCACGCCCAGGAACATGCCCTCGTCTTTTTCCTCATGGACCAGCACGTCCTCCCCGCCCCGGGCCGGCCGGCGGAAGACCTTGGCCGGGCGGGCGTTCTCGTCGCGCCAGATCCAGAACAGCCACTGGCTGTCGGCCGAATAGGCGAAGGCCCCATAGGCGCTCTCGATCGGCTCGCCCACCAGCTCGCCGGTGACCAGGTCGCGGGTCAGGATCTGGTAGTATTCCGAGCCCTGCGCATCGACGGCCCAGGCGTAGAGGGCGTGGTCGGGGCTGTGGGACGCCGCGCCGACCTCATAGTAGGCGCGGCCCTGGGACTCCGCCTCCTCGTCCAGCAGCACGGCCTCTTCCCCGCCCCCCCGCGGGCGGCGCACGTGCTTGGGGTGCTGGGCGCCGAGTTCGAAGCGGCTGTAATAGTCCCAGGCGCCGTCGGGCGTGGGGATCGAGGAATCGTCCTCCTTGATCCGGCCCTTCATCTCCTCGAACAGCGTCGCCTGCAGCCCTTCGGTGCCGGCCAGCATGGCCTTCAGGTAGTCGTTCTCCGCCACCAGGTGCTCGCGGATATCGGCCCTCACCGCCGCCGGATCGCGCAGCACGGCCTGCCAGTTGTCGTCCTTCATCCAGGCGTAGTCGTCGATGCGGACACGCCCCAGCTGAAGGGTTTGCTTGGGGTCCTTGCGGGCGACGGGGGGAACGGGTCTGGCCATGGCGGCTACATGCGGCCTTGGCCCCCTTCGCGCAATATCAGGCTGGCGGGATCAGG
>FSUP01000148.1_pt1 | contig 13486 bp, 7 predicted proteins | sample 1637431 | NCBI WGS metagenome assembly FSUP01 (sample SAMEA3914816, study PRJEB12502) | metagenome | biome: forest; material: soil | place: USA | collected 2011-09-16 | depth 0.3 m | reverse complement strand
GATCAGGGTGGGGAACCCTGACAGTGGCAATCCGCCCGATCCCACACCGTGGGCGTCAAAGTCATTCCCCACCCCCGACCTGCGGTCGGACCCTCCCCGTAAAGGGGAGGGAGGGGTCGAGCCCGACGGCTAAGGGTCTGTGGACATTCACGCCACCCCTGGCGGCGAAGCCTGTTGGCGCGCCCTAACTCGGCGTCGGCATCATCGCAGCAGCCGCGAGGGGAGGGGTCATTTCATCGCCCTACGCCGCCAGGGCGGTGACTTCCTCGACCTCGGCCGGGGTCAGTTTCCAGGCTGCGGCGGCGGCGTTGGCCTTCACCTGTTCGGGGCGGGTGGCGCCGGCGATGACCGAAGAGACGACGCCATGGCCCAGGAGCCAGGCGAAGGCCAGTTCCAGCAGGCTGTGGCCGTGGTCCTCGGCGTAGCTCGACAGTTTCTCCAGCTTGTCGAAGGTCTTGTCGCTCAGGGCCGCCGCGCCGCGCGGTCCCCAGGCGGCCAGGCGGGTGCCTTCCGGCGGCGCCTCGCCGCGGTGGTACTTGCCGGTCAGCAGGCCCGACGCCAGGGGGAAGAACGGCAGCATGCCCAGGCCGAAGCGCTCGCAGGCCGGGATGACCTCGAACTCAACCTTGCGTTCCAGCAGGCTGTAGTTGTTCTGGGCCGAGACGAACCGGTTCCTGTTCTCGTCGCGGGCGATCCAGTCGGCGTCCGCCACCTGCCAGCCGCTGAAGTTGGAGTTGCCGACATAGCGGACCTTGCCCTGGGTCACCAGGTCGTCCAGGGCGCCCAGGGTCTCCTCGATCGGCGTGTCGGGATCGGGCCGGTGCATCTGGTAGAGGTCGATATGGTCGGTTTGCAGCCGCTTCAGGCTCGCTTCGACGGCGCTCATCACATAGCGGCGCGAGCCGCCGCGCTGGTCGGGGCCGGGACCCATCGGGCTGGCGAACTTGGTGGCCAGGACGACGTCGTTGCGCCGGCCTTTCAGCGCTTCGCCCAGCATCGTCTCCGACTTGGAGGCGCCGTAGACGTCGGCGGTGTCGAAGAAATTGATCCCGGCGTCCAGGCAGGCGTCCACCACCGCGGTGGTCCCCTCCTGGTCCAGGCGCATGCCGAAATTGTTGCAGCCCAGGCCAACCTCGCTGACCTTCAGGCCGCTCGTCCCAAGTCGACGAAATTCCATGTGAAATCGCTCCCGTTCAATGCCGTTCGAATGTTGATGTGGTTACGGGCGCTCGCGTCCCGCTTGCAATGCCAGGGTGATCGTAGGCCCATAGCAGCAACGGAACAACGACATCCACCGGAGGACGGTCCCGCCCGCCGCGCCGCAACCGCCGGTGAACTGGCGGTAGGCTGGGGAGCCCGCCCTCAGACCTTGACCATCCGCTTGCCCACGTTCTCGCCCGCCAGCAGGCCGATGAGGGCGGCGGGCAGGTGTTCGAGGCCGTCGATGATGTCCTCGGCCACCTTGATCTTGCCGGACTCGACCCAGGATTTCAGCTCGGCCAGGGCCGCGTCGCGCTCGGCGTCGAAGTCCATGACCACGAAGCCCTGCAAGGTCAGGCGGCGGGTGACGATCAGGCCGGGCACGCCGCGCGGGCCGTGCGCCGGCGCCGCCCCGTCGTACTGCGAGACCGCCCCGCAGCAGGCGATGCGGCCGTGGTTGGCCATGTTGAACAGCGCCGCTTCGAAAACATCGCCGCCGACATTGTCGAAATAGACATCGATGCCGCTCGGACAGGCGGCGCGCAGGGCGCGGCGCACCTCGCCGGCCTTGTAGTCGACCACCTCGTCGAAGCCGTACTCCTTGACTAGCAGGGCGCCCTTGGCCGCGCCGCCGGCGACGCCCACCACGCGGCAACCCTTGATCTTGGCGATCTGGCCGACCAGGGAGCCCACCGATCCGGCGGCGGCGGACACCACCACAGTCTCTCCCGCCTTCGGCCGGCCGCACTTCAAGAGGCCGAAATAGGCGGTGAGGCCGGCGATGCCATAGACGCTGAGCAGGTGCGTCGCCGGCTCCATGCGGGGCAGGGCGGCCAGGTGCTTGGCGCTCAGCACCGCATAGTCCTGCCAGCCGGTGTCGGCGAAGACCATGTCCCCGGGCTTCAGGTGCGCCGCCTTGGATTCCACCACTTCCGCCAGGGCGCCGCCCGCCATCACCTGGCCGGCGTTGAGCGCCGCGCGGTAGGTGGCGCCCTGCATCCAGGCGCGGTTGGCCGCGTCCAGCGAGATATAGCGCGTGCGCAGCAGCACCTCGCCATCGCCCGGCGCGGCAAGCGGCCCCTCCGCCAGACGGAAGTGGGTGGGTTCGAGCTTGCCCTGGGGCAGCTGGTCCAGGACGATCTGCCGGTTCACCTCAGCCATGACTTCCTCCCATCGGGCCTTGAAGGCCGCTTGGAGGGATGATGATCACGGCCGGGCGGCGGGCGCGACTCTTTCGAGCGAGGAGCGTCCGCTAGGGATTCTGCGGCTCGTCCTTCTTCTTGTCCTTGTGCTCCTGGTCGTCGCCCTTGGCCTTGGGCGGCGGGCCCTGCGGCTTGGGGGGAGCAGCGGCTTGAGGCGCCGCCGCCGAATGCGCAGCTTCCGCGCGGGCGGCCTGGGCCACGCGCTGCTGTTGCTGCGCCTGGGCGGCCTGGGCCTGGATCTGCGCCTTGCGCGAGGCGTCGGCCTGGAGCCGGGTCTGGACGGCGGCCTGCCGCGCCGCCGCAGCCTGCTCCTGGGCCTGCTGCATCTGCGCCTGTTGCGCGGCCTGGGCCTGCTGCTGGGCGCGCGCCTGCGACTGCGCCTCGGCCTGGGCCCGGCGTCCGGCTTCCACCTGAAGCTGGGCTTGACGCGCGGCGTCGGCCTGGGCGTGGGCGCGAAGTTCGGCCTGCCTGGCGCCCTCGGCCTGTTGCCGGGCCTGAGCCTGAGCCTGAAGCTGGGCCTGGGCTCTCGCCTGGGCTTGCGCCTGCCCCTGAGCTTGCAGAGCCTGGTTGCGGCGTGCGGCCTGCGCCTGTTGTTCCGCCTGGACCTGGGCCTGATGCGCAGCGTCGGCCTGGGCGTGGGCGCGAAGTTCGGCCTGCCTGGCGCCCTCGGCTTGTTGCCGGGCCTGGGCCTGAAGCTGGGCCTGGGCCCTCGCCTGGGCTTGCGCTTGCGCCTGCCCCTGAGCTTGCAGAGCCTGGTTGCGGCGCGCGGCCTGCGCCTGTTGTTCCGCCTGGACCTGGGCCTGATGCGCGGCGTCGGCCTGGGCATGGGCGCGAAGTTCGGCCTGTTGCCGAGCCTGAGCCTGAGCCTGAGCCTGAGCCTGTGCAGCTTGGTTGCGGCGCGCGGCCTGGGCCTGCTGATCGGCCTGGAGTTGCGCCTGGTGCGCGGCGGTCGCCTGGTCGCGGGCGCGAAGCTCGGCCTGTTTGGCCGCCTCGACCTGGGCGTTGCGGGCGGCCAGGGCCTGTTGGGCTTGCTGCTGCGCTTGCACGGCCTGGGCGCGGTGGGCGGCGTCGGCCTGCGACCGGGCCTGTTCCGCCTGTTGGGCGGCCAGCCTGGCGTTGTTCGCTTGGGCCTGCTGGACGCGAAGCTGCGCCTCGGATTGCGCCAGGGCCTGAGCCTGCGCCTGGGCGCGGGCCGCGGCTTGCTGTTGGGCCAGCACAGCCTGGTCCGCCGCGGACCGATTCATGGCGCGGTCGCGTTCCGCCGCCTGCTGGGCGGCCAGTTGCTGGGCGGCCAGTTGCTGCGCGGCCTGCTGCTGGGCCGCCCCCTGGGCCGCTTGGGCGGCCTGCTGCGCGGGGGACGGTCCGGTCGGCGGGCCGAAGCCAAAGCCGGGCTGCCCCTGGCGCTCGCGACGATTGTCGCCGGCGCCCTGGCTCCACGCTGGAGGCGGAGGCGCGCCCTCAAAGCGGCTCTGGCGCCAGGTGTCGAAGCGGGCCGCGGAGTCCTGCCGCTGGGCGCGCTCCTGGCGCCAATAGGCGTCCTCCTGCGCCTGGTGCTCGTCGTGGTAGGCGCGCCATTCGGACTCGCGGGCCTGCTGGGCGGCCCAATTGGCGCGCTGAGCGTCGATCTGGGAGCGCCGGGCGGCCCAGTTGGCGGCCTCGACGGAGCGTCTCTGGCTGCCCAGCGAGGCCTCGTACAGCGAGCGGGCGCGGGCCAGGTAGCGGCCGCCGTAGTCGGAACGCCGGTTGACTTCCTCCGGCGGCAGCACCCGCCCGTCCCGGTCATAGACCACCGCCAGCTGGTCGCCGTCATAGGCGTAGGCGTACTGGGGATCCTGCACCAGGTAGGGGTTATCCGCCCCCGGCCGGTAGTAATAGTAGCGGTAGCCGTCCTGCACCGGCTCGGCCACCCGGTAGGACCGGTCGGCGCCGCGCCAGACCCAGGGTCGGACGCCGCCGTAGTCGAAGCCGTAGTCCGGCGGGGCGTCGGCCAGGGCGTCGCTCATGTAGTAGGCCTGGTCGAGGTAGGCGTAGGATTGGCGGGGGTCGGCCAGCCGCGTGACGCGCGCCCGCGGCGCCGGCGGCAGGGCGCTGGCGGGCGGCGCGGCGACAACCGGGGTTTCGACACCGGCGGTCAGCGGCAGCGCCGGGGGCGCGGCGGCGGCGCCGGCGGAGGCGCCGGGCGTGTTTGCCCCCTTGTTGCATCCCGCCAGGGGCAGGGCGACCAGCATCAAGCCGGCCAGAACCAGGGCGGAGGCCCCGGCGTGCGCGGAGATTTTGATCGATTGGGTCATGGGTTTCCTCCTTGCGTTCCAATCCCTGGAGGAGGGGACGCGTTCCATCGGCGAGAGGTTGGGCCTTCCAGGCTGAACCTCGCCCAACCGTGCCGTTCATCGTTGTTCCAGCAAGGCGTCAGGATACGCCTCGCGCCTCGCGGGCGATACGGCGGCGGGTCATCCAGATCACGGTGGCCCCCAGCCCGGCGAGGGCCGCCACCCACCAGAGCCAGAGCCGCCACAGGCCGGGCGTCCGAACCTCCAGACCGCAGGCCGGGAAGAGGGCCTCGCGGCCGCCCGGACCCTGGCATCGCAGCTGCAGCGCCAGGCGATCGCGGGGGCCCTGGAAGTACTGCGCCTCGAGGGTGTGCGTCCCGGCGCCGAGGATCGCCTCGCCCGAGCGCGTGACGACGCCGTGGACGCCGTCATTGTCCACCACGGTCTTGCCGTCGATGATCAGGCGGGAGCCGTCGTCGCTGACGAGGCTGAACCGATAAGGGCCTGGCGTCCTGGCCACGAACACGCCCTTGTAGTCGATGGCGAACCATTCGGCGCGGCCGGTCACGCCCGGAAAGCCGGCGCGCCAGTCCTGCTCGGGCACGTCCAGAACCTGCACATAGATCACGCCCGCCGGCCTGAGGCCGCTGAAACTCGGCAGGCGATCCGCGCCGTGCGGCAGGATGTAGATTTCCCCGCGCAGGGCGTGGTTCATGCGCCCGACGCTGCCAAATCCCCGGTAGGCGGCGGTGTCGACGCCGCGGCCGCAGCCCGCGAACAGGCCGGCCGCGATGCACAGCAGAACCAGAGCCAGGACGGGCCAAGGCCGCATCCGCCGCACCCCACGGGTTTCCGCCGATCAAGGCCAGATATTGAGGCTAGCAAGGCCCCGGTCGTCCGTCGAGCCGGGCCAGCATGGCGAGGCGATGATTGACCGGAGAATGAAGGCGCTGCGTGCGCGACCAAGGCCCGCATTGCGAGCGGCGGCCGCGAGCCATAGTCTGGGGCCTCCGCCTTGCCCGGTATCAGGATTAGGCTTCACCCCGGATCCTGGATGCCCAAGACCCCTGACGCCGCCGTCCCCACAGCAGACCCGGCTTCCAGAGCGGCCCGCTTCGGCCAGCGGGACGGGCCGCCCCGTGGATCGACCAAGGGGCCGCCCGCGGGACCGCCTCCCGGAGGCAAGGGGAGCCGGCGGCCGCCCCGCCGCTCCGCACTCGGCCGCTGGCTCGCCGCGCTGGCGGTGATCGTTCTGGTGCTGGCGGGGGTCGGCGGCCTGGCCTTCGCCTGGTTCGAGCAGGCCTGCCTGTCGGATATGCCGCAGATTCCGTCGCGCGAGGCGCTGTGGGCGATCCGGCGATCTCCCGGCATGACGTTCCTGGACCACAACGGTGGCGTGATCGCCACGCGGGGCGCCAAGTACGGCCAGCGCGTCACCCTGGCTGATCTGCCGCCCTACGCGCCCAAGGCCTTTCTGGCCGCGGAGGACCGCCGATTCTACCAGCACGGCGCCGTCGACATCTACGCCATCGCCCGGGCGGCCCAGCGCGACCTCAAGGAGCATCGCGCCGCCGAGGGCGCCTCCACCCTGACCCAGCAGCTCGCCCGCACCCTGTTCCTGAAGCCCGAACACACCCTCAAGCGGAAGGTGCAGGAGGCGGTGCTCGCCGGGGATCTGGAGACGATGCTCGGCAAGGATCAGGTGCTGGAGCTGTACCTGAACCGCACCTTCTTCGGCGCCGGCGCCTATGGCCTGGACGCTGCGTCCCAGACCTACTTCGGCCATCCGGCGCGCCAGCTGTCCCTGACCGAGGCGGCGCTGCTGGCCGCCGTGCCCAACGCGCCCTCGCGCCTGGCCCTGACCAACGACATGGCCGGCGCCATGGCCCGCGCCCGCAAGATCCTGGGGGTCATGCGGGATGAGGGCTGGATTACGCCGACCCAGTACGCCGACGCGCTTGCGACGCCCCCGGCGCTGGCGCCCCCCCGGGCGGGCGAGGGGGACTACAGCTACATCCTCGACCAGGCGGCCGCCGAGGCCAGCGCCATGTCGGGCGGGTCGGCGCCGGACCTGGTGGTGCGCCTGACCATCGATCCAAAGCTTCAGGCCGCGGGGCTGGAGGCGGTGCGCTATGGAGTGGAGACCCTCGGCAAGGGGCGGCGGGTCTCGCAGGGCGCCTTGGTGGCCCTGGCGTCCGACGGGGCGATCCGCGCCATGGTCGGGGGACTGGATCACGACAAGAGCGCCTTCAACCGCGTCACCCAGGCCCATCGCCAGCCGGGATCCTCGTTCAAGGCCTTCGTCTATGGCGCCGCCGTCGAGCATGGCGTGGGTCCCAACGACGTGCGCCAGGACGCGCCGATCGCGGTAAGGGGCTGGACGCCGGAGAACTATGGCGGCCACTTCGCCGGCGCCGTCAGTGTCCGCGAGGCCCTGGCCCGGTCGATCAACACCGTCTCCGTGCGCCTGACGCAAGAAGTCGGTCCGGAGGTGGTGGGCGAACTGGCCCGGCGCTTCGGCGTCACCGACATCCCCCCTCATCCGGGGCTCTCCATCGCGCTCGGCGCCTATGAAGTGACGTTGTTGGAGATGGCTGGCGGCTATCAGGTCTTCCAGACCGGCGGCGGACGCACCACGCCCTACCTGATCGAAGACCTGCGGACCACGCGCGGCGACATCATCTTCTCTAAGGCCCCGTCAGCGCCTACGCCGGTCTACGACACCCTGTTCGCTACGCGCATGGTGGGCATGATGAAGGGGGTGATCACGTCCGGCACCGGCACGGGCGCGAACCTGGGCCGGCCCGAGGCGGGCAAGACCGGCACCAGCCAGAACTGGCGCGACGCCTGGTTCATCGGCTTCACGCCGGGCATGCTGGCAGGGGTGTGGGTGGGCAACGACGACAACCGGCCCATGGCCAAGGTGACCGGCGGCGAAATCCCCGCCGCCATCTGGAAGCGCTTCATGACCGTCGCGCTCAAGGACACGCCGCCGACCGACTTCCCATGGCTCGCCGCCGAGCCGGAACCTCCGCCGCAGGAGACGCCGCCCAGCGAGGCTGGCGGCGGACCCTATCTGGACGAACCGGCGGGCGGCGACGCCGGCACGGTGGCGATGGACGAGCCGCCTGGCCACGACCACACCGCGCCGGCCGCCGAGACGGAGGCCCCGGCCGTGGACGACCGGGAGCGCGATCCGCTCCCGCCGGCGGCGGAGAGCGGCCGGCGGCGCGGCGGAACCTACTATGACGCGGGCCCGCGCTACCGAGCGCCCCAGGACACAGATCCAAGGGACGCCGCTCCCCGCGACGGCTGGGCCGATCCTGGCGCGCGGGATTCGCGCCAGCGACCGCCGCCCTATCCCCAGCAGGGCGACCCGCCGCCGGACGATCCGCCGCCGCGCTATCGCTATTGACCGGATGTTCCCCGGCGCCGGCTGGCGCTAGACTGTGCGGAATTGATGGCAGGGGCGCTCGATGGCTTCAGAGTGGACGAACAACGGACCGGTCTCCCTGCCGCCGCAGCCGGTGGCCTATGCGGCGGGCCTGATCCTGGCCGTACTGGCCCTGGGCGCGTTGGGCTTTGGCCTGAAAGCCGGTTTTCGCGACGGCGCTCCGGAGTCCGCCGGCGCCAGCGCCCGCGTCGCCGCCGACGGCACGACGGAAGAGGCCCGGCCCATCGTGGTCCTGCCGCCCCCCGTGGCTGCGCCGGTCGCCGCCACGGCGGCGCCGGTGAAAGACGAGATGACCGACGAGGAAAGGGCCAAGGAGGCCGCCGCCCAGGCCGCCGCGGCCCAGCAGGTCCAGGCCAAGGCCAACAAGCAGGGTCAGGACATCGACGACATCCTCACCTCATCCAGCGAGAAGCCGCCAACGCCGGTGAAACCGTCCACCGACGAGGCCCCGCCGGCCCGATCGGACGTGCCCTACTGACCTTAAGGAATAATCCCGCAGGACATCCGCGGGCCGCCGCCGCCCAGCGGAGCCGGCTGGTCGGCGTAGTTGTCGCCGCCGACGTGCAGCATCAACGAATGGCCATGCAGATCCTTCACCGCCCCGATGTGCGGCGCGGTCAGGTCGGCCTTGGCGGAGCCGTCCGCGCTCACGGTCACGAAGGGCAGGTCGCCCAGGTGCCCCGAGCCCATCGGTCCCATGTGCATGCCGGTCTTGGCGGGGTCCAGGTGACCGCCCGCGCCGCCGGCGGGCGTCACCTTGCCGTCAGCGCCCGTGGCGGGTGCGCAGGACGGATTCTGGTGGACGTGAAAGCCGTGCTGGCCGGGCGGCAGGCCATGCACGTCAACGTGAAAGACCGCGCCGGAGGGGTTGTCCTGGATGGTCACCGTCCCGTTCGAGGCGCCCGGGCCGGTTGGTGTCACCGCGGCCATCGGCACTGTCACACTCTCGGCGCGCGCGATCCCGACTCCGGAAGCCAGACCCAGGATCATCGCGGCCGACGCCATCAGATTGCGCATGAGGCTCGTCCTTTTTTCAGGTGCGGTGCAAAGTGCGCCCTGCCCGCGGGCAACTCAAGCCGGCGACCACCAGCGCCTTGTGAAATCAATAATTGCGATCTTTACGCGAAAAGCTTTGGGCAATTTCGGCGGACGTGGTTACGCTAAAGCTTAGGTGAATCCGTCCGGAGGGGGCGGGGTTTCCTAAGTCCCCGGGGGGTGGGGTCAATGGTCGCGTATCAGGCCCGGCGTTCGTCCGCGTTGCGTTTCAGTAAGTGGCTGTTTTTCGTGGCGATCTTCTTCGCCACGCCCAGCGTCGCGCTTGCTGACGCCGTTTGCACCATCTCTGGCGCCATTGTTGTCTGCCAGGGCGACACAAGCGTCGGCTTCAGTGTCGATGGCAGCGGCCCCGGCGGCAGCAACGGCACCCAGACGGCAGGCATCGAGGATAGCTCGGCCGGCGGCGGCACGGCCGGCAAGAACGTCACCCTCGACACGTTCAACACGCCCTTCATCGCCGTCTTCAACCACAACGGCCTGGCCGCGATCAGCAACGGCGGCAACGGCGGCAATGGTGCGACGGGCCTTTCCGGGTCGGGCGCCGGCGGCGGCGACGGCGCCAATGGCGGCGCCGTCACCCTGGGCACGGCCCTGGGCGGCGCCGGCGGCGACGGCACAATTTTCGTCAGCGGCTCGGGCATCGGCATCTTCGCCTCCAGCCAGGGCGGCCGGGGCGGCAATGGCTCCAACGCCGGCGCAGGCGGCAGCGGCGGCAACGGCGGTCTGGGCGGCTCGTCCGGCACGGTGCTGGTGAACGGCCACTGGGACGTCACGACCTTCAGCAACAGCTCGGCCGGCATCGTGGCCCAGAGCGTTGGCGGCGGCGGCGGCAGCGCCGGCGACGGCGGCTTCTTCGGCGGCAGCGGCGGCGGCGGCGGCGGAACCGGCAACGCCGGCACGGCCACCATCTCGCTCACGGGCGGCTCGGTCATCACCTACGGCTCCAACGCCTATGGCGTCTTCGCTCAGAGCGTCGGCGGTTTCGCCGGCGGCGGCGGCGGCGGCACGGGCCTGTTCTATGAAGCGGGCGGCAACGGCGGCAACGCGGGCAACGGCAACACCGTCACCATCGCCAACTGCGCCAACATCTCACTTTCCTGCACTGGCGCCGGCGCCAGTGTGACGACACTCGGCAGCGACTCCACCGCCATCCTGGCCCAGAGCGTAGGCGGCGGCGGCGGCAGCGCGGGCAGCGTCGGCGCCCTGGTGGGCATCGGCGGGTCGGGCAGCTCCGGCGGCTCCGGCGGCACGGTCAACCTCTATAATGTCGCCACCATCTATACCCAGGGTGTCCGCGCCCAGGGCCTGGAGGCCCAGAGCATCGGCGGCGGCGGTGGCGACGGCAGCAACTCCGGCGGCGCGGTCTCCATTGGCGGTTCCGGCAGCGTCGGCGGCGGCGCCGGATCGGTGACCCTGACATCGAGCGGGTCGATCACCACCATCAGCGCCGGCTCGAACGGCATCCTGGCGCAGAGCATCGGCGGCGGCGGCGGCAATGGCGGCTCGTCCGGCGGCATCGGCTCGGTGGGCGGCTCCGGCGATGGCGGCGGCTCAGGCGGTTCGGTGTTCGTCAGCACCCAGAACCAGACGATCAGCACCGGCGGCGCAGACTCCATCGGCTTGCTGGCGCAGAGCATCGGCGGCGGGGGCGGCAACGGCGCCAGCTCCGGCGGCGGCTTCTCCGTCGGCGGCAGCGGCAGCGTCGGCTCCAGCGGCAGCGCCGTCACCGTCGAGATGACCGGGGGTTCGGTCTCGACCACCGGCGCCGATTCCATCGGCGTGCTGGCGCAGAGCATCGGCGGCGGCGGCGGCAACGGCGGCGGCTCCGGCGGCCTGGGCTCGATCGGCGGCGGCGGCTCGGGCGGCGGCGCGGCGTCGCAGGCCTATGTCAGCTTGAACGGCACGAACGTCTCCACCCAGGGCGACCACGCCATCGGTATCCTGGCGCAGAGCGTCGGCGGCGGCGGCGGCAACGGCGCCGGCTCGGGCGGCCTGTTCTCGGTGGGCGGCAGCGGCAGCACCGCCAGCAACGGCGCGGCGGTGTATGTCTATGACAGCGGCTCGGTAAGCACGGCGGGCCAGTTCGCCCAGGGCATCCTGGCCCAGAGCATCGGCGGCGGCGGCGGCAACGGCGGCGCCTCGGGCGGTGTTCTGGAATCCGTCGGCGGTTCGGGCCAGGGCGGCGGCGACGGCGGCGCGGTGACCGTCGGCGACTTCGGCGGCGTGGACGGCGCCATCGTCACGGTGGGCGACTTCTCGCAAGGCATCCTGGCGCAAAGCATCGGCGGCGGCGGCGGCAACGGCGGCGGCTCGGGCTCACTCGGCTTCGCCATCGGCGGCAGCGGGACGGGCGGCGGCGCGGGCGCCGACGTCAGCGTCACCCGCAACGGATCGGTCACCACCTGGGGCGACTTCTCGGTGGCCATCGAGGCGCAGAGCATCGGCGGCGGCGGCGGCAACGGCGGCTCGTCCGGAGGCCTGGTGGGGATCGGTGGCGCGGCGACCGGCGGCGGCGGCGACGGCCACATGGTGACCGTGGTCAGCGGCGGCTCGCTTCAGACGGCCGGCGCCTATTCGGCCGGCATCCTGGCGCAGAGCATCGGCGGCGGGGGCGGCAACGGCGGCGGCTCGGGCGGCCTGCTTGGCATCGGCGGCCACGGCGGCGTGGCCAGCGACGGCGGCATGGTCTCGGTCACGAACAACGGCTCGATCGTCACGGGGGTCCAGAACCCCAACAACGGCGGCGGCGACTCGACGTCCGGCTACAATTCCAGCGCCATCGTCGCCCAGAGCATCGGCGGCGGCGGCGGCAACGGCGGCATGAGCGCCGGGATCTTCTCCATCGGCGGCGACGGCGCGGGCGGCGGCACGGGTACTAGTGTGTCGGTCAGCAACTCCGGCGCCCTGACGACCTTCGGCGACTATTCCCTTGGCATCCTGGCGCAGAGCATCGGCGGCGGCGGCGGCAACGGCGGCGGCGCGGTTTCCGGCGGCCTAGTGGGCAGCCTTGCGGTCGGCGGCGGCGGGGCGGCCGGCGGCGACGCCGGCAGTGTCACCGTGCAGAGCCAGACCGGCGCCATCAACACCTATGGCAATGAATCGCGCGGCATCGAGGCGCAGAGCATCGGCGGCGGCGGCGGCAACGGCGGCTTCGCGGTCAGCGTCGCCATCTCGCCCCTGCCGGCGCTTCCCTCCTTCGGCGCTTCCGTCGGCGGCAACGCGGCCGATGGCGGCGACTCGAGCACGGTCACCGTCAACAACTGCGTCCTGGTCGGCGGCGTCTGCGCCGCGGGTACGGGCGGCAGCAGCGTCACCACCCACGGCGACGACTCCCAGGGCATCTTCGCCCAGAGCATCGGCGGCGGCGGGGGCGCGGGGGGCTTCGCACTGTCCCTAAGCGGCGGCGCTGGGCCGGCCCTTGCCTTCGGCCTCGGCGGAACCGGCGGCGGCGGCGGCGATGGCCACATGGTCACCGTCAACAGCCACGGCGCCGACATCACTACCTACGGCGATAATTCCGGCGGCATCCTGGCCCAGAGCGTGGGCGGCGGCGGCGGCAACGGCGGCTTCGCGATCACCGCGGCCGCCAGCCTAGCCAGCCCGACCATGGCGCTGAGCATCGGAGGAATCGGGGGGTCCGGCGGCAGCGGCGATATGGTCACCCTGACCAACTACGGCGACGTCACCACCTGGGGCGACAACTCCGCGGGCGCCACCGCCCAGAGCATCGGCGGCGGCGGCGGCTCAGGGGGCTTTGCGATTTCGGCCTCGGCCAGCCTCACCGGCACGTTGAACGCCGGGCTCGGCGGCCTGGGCGGCGCGGGCAACTCCGCCGGCGCGGTCAGCCTGACCAGCGGCGCTCTCGGGTCGGCGGTGGATATCTCCACCCACGGCTTCCACGCCGATGGCATCCTGGCGCAGAGCATCGGCGGCGGCGGCGGCTCGGGCGGCTTCGCCATCTCCGCGGCGGTCAGCGAAGGGCCGGCGGCCACCTTCGGCCTGGGCGGCGGCGCGGGCGCGGGCAGCAACGCCGGCGGCGTGGGCGTCACCAGCTATTCCAACATCACCACCATCGGCGACGACTCCAACGCCCTGGTGGCGCAGAGCATCGGCGGCGGCGGCGGCGACGGCGGCTTCGCGGTCACCGCGGGCATCAGCGCCAGCACAGGCACGCTGGGCGCGGCCATCGGCGGCAGCGGCGGCGGATCGGGCGCGGCTTCGGACGTCACCGTGATCAGTGGCGGTAGCCAGGGCGGCGTCACCACGGCGGTTTCCCTGAGCACCACCGGCGACGACTCCAACGG
>FSUP01000271.1_pt1 | contig 13499 bp, 10 predicted proteins | sample 1637431 | NCBI WGS metagenome assembly FSUP01 (sample SAMEA3914816, study PRJEB12502) | metagenome | biome: forest; material: soil | place: USA | collected 2011-09-16 | depth 0.3 m | reverse complement strand
CCCTGGCTCAGCATCTGGTTGGAGGTGTGGAGGGTCAGCTGGTCGCCCTGCCAGCTGGCGAGGGTCGCGTGTGGCTCCATCATCGCGTGGCTTTGAGTGGGGGTGGTGTAGATCTCGTCCAGCTTCACGGGCGCGGCTGCGAAGGCGGCGTCGAAGTCGCCGACGGCGCTGTCCGGCGGCGAGCCCGAGGCCGTGGGCGTCTGCGCCTGGTCGAGGTTGGCGCGAAGGACGTATTTCCCCGGGACGCGATCGTAGGTGACGCGCACCAGGTAGGCGGCGGCGCGGGCCTGTTCGAAGGTCTCGGCGACAACGAAGGCGACGGGCTGGCCGTGGTGGTCGACCTGCGGCCCGGTGAGGACCGGATGGGCCACGTGGTGGTCGCCTTGTCCCTGGGGCGGCGCGTTGAGGTGGGTCAGGACCAGGACGACGCCCGGCGAGCGCTCGGCCGGGCCGGTGTCGATGGCGGTGATCCGGCCCTTGGCGATCGACGCCTCGACCACGAAGCCGTAGGTCGTGGCCGGACCCTGCGCGACCTCGAAGGCGTATTTGGCGCCGCCGGTGACCTTCAGCCGACCGTCGACCCGGTCCATCGGCTTTCCGACCAGGCCTGGATTGTCGAGGGGCGTGGGCCCGATCGGGGTGTCCATCTTCATGCGCGGGCTCCCTCGGTCGCCTGGGTGAGCACGGCGTGCAGGGTGCGCCGGGCCAGGGGGATCTTGAAGTCGTTCTGGCCGTAGCCTCGGGCGTCCCGGAGCACCGCCGACGCGGCGGCGGCGTAGCTGGCGGAGCCGGCCGGAGCGCCCGCGAGGGCCTCTTCGGCGCGCGCGACCCGCCAGGGCTTTGGCGCGAGGCCGCCGAAGGCCAGCCTGGCGCCGCGGATCCGGCCGCCGTCGCTGTCCACGACCGCCGCCACCGACACCAGGGCGAAGGCGTAGGAGGCCCGGTCGCGGACCTTGCGGTAGATCTGCACGCCGGGCGGCGGGGCCGGCAGGGTGACCGCGGTGATCATCTCGCCCGGCCGCAACACCGTCTCGATCTTGGGTGTGCGCCCCGGCAGGCGGTGGAAGTCGGCGATGGGGATGGCGCGGGCGGCGCCTTGGGCGTCGACGGTCTCGACCGTGGCGTCCAGCGCGCGCATGGCCACCGCCATGTCGGAGGGGTGGGTGGCGATGCACTGCTCGCTGCCGCCCAGCACCGCGTGGATGCGGTTGAAGCCGGCCAGCGCCGCGCAGCCGGAACCTGGGCTGCGTTTGTTGCAGGGCTTGGTGAGGTCGTAGAAATAGTAGCAGCGGGTGCGCTGCAGCAGGTTGCCGCCGGTGGTGGCCTTGTTGCGCAGCTGGGCGCTGGCGCCCGACAGCAAGGCGCGGCTCAAGACGCCATAGCGGCGGCGCACGCGCGGGTCGTGGGCCAGATCGCTGTTGCGCACGGTGGCGCCGATCCGCAGACCGCCGGCGGGGGTGTCCTCGATCCGGTCCAGGGCCAGGCGGTTGATGTCGATCAGGCGCTCGGGCGTCTCGACCTGCAGCTTCATCAGGTCGAGCAGGTTGGTCCCGCCGGCGATGATCCTGGCGCGGGGCGCGGCGGACAGGGCCGCGGCCCGTTGCAGGGTGTCGGCCCGTTCGTAGATGAAGGCTCTCATGCCGCGCGTTCCGCTGCCTGCCGGATCGCGGCGACGATGTTGGGGTAGCCGGCGCAACGGCAGATGTTGCCGCTCATCCGTTCGCGGATCTCGGCGTCGGTGAGGTCCGGATGGTCCTGCGCCAGGTCGGCGGTGACGTAGCTCGGCATGCCGCCCCGGCTTTCGCGCAGCATGCCGACGGCCGAGCAGATCTGGCCGGAGGTGCAGTAGCCGCACTGGAAGCCGTCGTGCTCGATGAAGGCGGCCTGCATCGGGTGCAGGGCCTCGCCGTCGGCCAGGCCCTCGATGGTGGTGACCGCCTGGCCGTCATGCATCACCGCCAGGGTGAGGCAGGAATTGATCCGTCGCCCGTCGATCAGCACCGTGCAGGCGCCGCACTGGCCGTGGTCGCAGCCCTTTTTCGTTCCCGTCAGCGCCAGGTGTTCGCGCAAGGCGTCCAGCAAGGTCGTCCGGGGATCGAGATGGAGGTCGCGGCGGCGTCCGTTGACGGTTAGCTCGACCGGGACCGGAACGATCGGCGGCTGGGCCGCGTCTGGCTCGGCGGCCTGGGCCATCGGCGGCACGCCGGTCATGACCAGCGCGGCGGCGGCCGCGCTGGTCTCCAGGGCATCGCGCCGGGTCACGGGAGGGGAGGGGAAGTGGTCCATTCGCACATCATTGCGTATTGGCCGCCCCGCGGGCTTGTATCTGGCGCCGGCCCAACGATTATCGGTCCGAACGGTTCGCAACCGCGCGAGGCGGAGCGCCTTCGGCCTGACCGGTCGGGAGGCGCGGCCGCGACGGCCCCGATCCAGCGCCGCGCCGCTCGATGACCGACCCGATCAATTCTAGGTCAGCGGCGGTCAGGGTGAGAGTGGCGGCGCCGAGCCAGCCGTCCACCTGGCGGGGATTGCGCGCGCCGACGATGGCGGCGGTGACGCCCGGCCAGGCCAGGGTCCAGGCGACGGCGACGTCGGCCACGGTGACGTCGTGGCGCCGGGCGACCTGCCGCATCGCCTCGGCGACGGCGAGGTTGCGGCGCAGGGCGTCGCCGCGGAATTCGGCGTTGCGGGAGCGCCAGTCGTTGGCGGGCAGCGACTCGACCCGTTCAGGGCTGAACGATCCGCTGAGCAGGCCGGCCTGCATGGGGCTGTAGACGATGACACCGGTGTCGTGGGCCTCGCACCAGGGCAGCTCGGCGGCGGCGACCTGGCGCTTGATAGCCGAGAACGGCGGCTGCAGCGTGTCCACGTGACCGAGGGCCTCGGCGGCCGCGAGCTGGGCGGCGTCGTGGTTGGAGAGCCCGACGGCGCCGACCTTGCCCTCCTGCTTCAGGTCCAGCAGGGTTTGCCAATAGGCTTCGAGCGGCGTGCCGTCCTCGGCCGGCCAGTGCATCTGGTAGAGGTCGATGCGCTCGACGCCCAGGCGGCGCAGGGAGGCTTCGACCTCGGCGCGGATGCTGGCCGCGGCGCCGACCTGGAGGGGGTTGGCGGTTGGATCGGCGCTGGGGATCAGGCCGCACTTGGTGAAGACGTAGGGGCGTTCGTTCTTGGGGATCTGCGACAGCGCCGCGGCGACCACCTCCTCGGAGTGCCCAAGCCCGTAGATGGCGGCCGTGTCGATCCAGTTCACGCCCCGCGCCACGGCGTGGCGGATGGCGGCGATGGAGTCGTTGTCGTCCTGGTCGCCCCAGCCGACAGCCCAGTCACCGCCTACGGCCCAGGATCCGAAACCGACCCGGGTTATGTGCATGTCGGTCCGGCCGAGCCGACGAACGGGAAGGGATTGGTGGTTCGACATCGTGCATCTCCTTGCGCTTCGCCCGAAAATGGAGCCGGGCCGCGCGAGCCGTGCGGGCCTTGGTTCAGGGCTGAAGGGCTTAGGTGTGGGCGCGGCGCCGGGCTCGCCAATGCAGGTTGTGCATCACCGGATGCGGGCTCGGAATGACGGCGACTTCCGTGAGGGCTTCGCCACTATCGTGTTCTCGGGCCCGGATGTATGGCCCAATATCGACGAATTGAGCCAGGACGATAGGATCTGTACCGGAGAGCCTTCGACATGGACCTGAAGCCCGGATCGCGCTGGAAGAGCGCCGTTTGCGCCACCGAGGTGGTGGGGGTGCGTCCACCGAGTGCGTTCGCGGATATTACGCGGCCCGCGCAGGCTGGCCGCCACGGGCGGCGGCCAATTCGTCCCTGAGAACGGCCACGAGGTCCGCGGCCGGCATCCCGCGGGCCAAGGGCGCGCCCTGGCCGGCCCACTGGGCCCCGAAACCGCCTTCGCCCTTGGCCCTGGCGGCCGTCGCCAAGGCTTTGCCGGCGTCGTAGGCGATCGGGTAGTCGGGGATGGAAAGGCCGCTGAGCTCGGCGTCCTTCAGGGCGGTGAACCGGTTGGGCAGGCAGCGCGCCCGCCGGCCGGAGATCAGGGCGGTCATCTCGGTCTTCGCGGCGCCCGGCCCGAACAGGGCGTCGCGATAGTGCGCATCGGCGCTGGATTCGGGACAGGCGATGAAGGCTGTGCCGAGTTGGGCGGCCTCAGCGCCCAGGTCGAGGGCCGCGGCGATGCCGGCGCCGTCCATGATGCCGCCGGCGGCGATCACGGGCAGGGCGATCTTGCTGGCCAGGAGCCGGGTAAGGGGCAAGACCCCCAACCGGTGGTCCGGAGCGTCAGGGTCGAATACGCCCCGGTGGCCGCCGGCCTCGTAGCCTTGGGCGACGATGGCGTCGACGCCGGCCCCCGCCGCCTGTTCGGCCTCATCCAGGTTGGTCGCCGAGGACAGCAGCACGATGCCCGCCGCCTTCAGCCTGGCGATGGTCGCGGCGGGGGGCAGGCCGAAATGGAAGCTGACCACCGCGGGCTGGGTCTCGAGGAACAGGTCCAGCATCGGCTGGTCGACGACGAAGCTGGTGTAGATTTCCTTGATGGCCGTCGGCGGCGGCGCGCCGTAGCGCTCGAAGAGCGGCCTCAGGCCCGCCAGCCAGTCACGCTCGCGTTCGGCGCGCGCCACGGCGGGCCGGTGGCAGAAGACGTTGACGTTGAACGGTCCCGATGTCCGGGCCTTCAGCGCCTCGATCATGCTACGCGCGCCGCCGGCGTTGACGGCGCCGACGCCGATGGAGCCCAGCGCCCCGGCGTTCGTCACGGCCGCCGCCATGGCCGGGGTCGAGGTTCCCGCCATCGGGGCCTGGATGATCGGCAGTTCGATCCCGATCCGCTTCAGCAAGGTCGACATGGAGCCTCTTCCTGATCTTGACACGCCGACGAAGGGTCGTGGACCCGTTGCCAGCCCTGACGCTCATTTTACCGACGAAAACTCGGCCGGCTCCAGCAACTGACTGCTGGCGTTCAGCGCAAGGCGCTCGTCAGAAGATTCCCAGGGTCAGGCCGGCGGCCAGGGCCGCGCCCATTTCCTCGCAGCGCAGCAGGTCGTCCGGAGGGATCGTCTTTGGCGCGGCTATGGTTTCGGGAGTTTGGGCGTGGGTGCAGACGATGATCGGCTCCGCGACGGATCTCAGACGCCAGCCGGTGGCGATGCGGTCGATCTGGCGCAGGGCGTTCTGGCCGTCGCTGCCGGCGCACACCAGGACGGCGTAGGGGCGGCCCTGGATGCGGTCCAGCGCGGGGTAGTAGGTGCGATCGAAGAAGTATTTCATTCGGCCAGGCAGGGCGGCCAGCATTTCAGGCGTCACGAACAGATAGCCGTCCGCGGCCAGCACGTCGTTCGGCCCCGCCTCCTCCGCATGCAGCAGCCGCCGCTCCACCCCCGGCTCCGCCGCGGCCCCAAGCGCGGCGGCTTCCGCCATCTGGCGCGCCCCGCCCGTGACGGAATCGAACACGATGAGCAGGGTCTTCATGCTGCTTCATATCATGCGGAGCGACCGGCGCAGGCAGGGTGAGCGGGCGGTTGGCGTCGCCTCACACGACCTGCTGCGGGGCGCTTGGCGTCCCGGGCGCTTCCCCCTCGCGATGGCGGCCGCGCGTGCGAACGCGGTCGAGATAGATGTAGATGACCGGGGTCGTGAACAGGGTCAGGACCTGGGAGACCAGCAGGCCTCCAACGATGGCCCAGCCGAGGGGCTGGCGGAACTCGGACCCCGTGCCATGGCCCAGGATCATGGGAACACCGCCCAGCATGGCGCAGGCCGTGGTCATCAGGATGGGCCGCAGGCGCTGGTGAGCGGCCTGCCTGACAGCCTCCTCGGGGCTGAGATCGCCCTCCCGCTCGAGCCGCAGGGCGACATCGATGATCATGATGCCGTTCTTCTTGACGATGCCGATCAGCAGGATGATCGCGATGATGCCGATCACGTTCAGGTCCTGGCCAACCGCCAGGAGCGCCAGCAGCGCGCCAAGGCCGGCTGAGGGCAGGGTGGACAGGATGGTCAGGGGGTGGATGTAGCTCTCGTAGAGCATGCCCAGGATGATGTAGACGGCAAGCAGCGCCGCGAGGATCAGGATCGGTTCGCTGGACAGGGATTGCTGGAAGGCCTGGGCGGTCCCCTGGAACGAGCCCGACAGCGTGCTTGGCGCTCCAAGCTTCGCGCGGGCGGCCTGGATGGCGACCGTCGCCTGGCCCAGGGCGACGCCCGGCGACAGATTGAAGGACAGGGTGGCGGCCGGAAACAGGCCCTGGTGGCTGATCGTCAGGCTGCTGGTCGCGGTGGGGTCCACCTTGACGAAGAGCGACAGAGGCACCGCCTTGCCGGTCAGAGGGGAGAGTAGACGGACGTCATTGAACAGGTCCGGCGTCACCTGCAGGGTCGGGGGCGCCTCGATGATGACATGGTAGCTGTTCTGCTGGGTGAAGTACTGGGTCACCTGGTGCTGGCCGATGAGGTCGTAGATCGCCGCATCGATGTCGGCCGGAAGAATGCCGAAGCGGGCCGCCGCCTCGCGATCGATCGCGAGGTTCACGGCCGCCGCCTGTGACTGTTGATCGGAGCTGACGTCTTTCAGCTGTGGCAGTGTCCTGAGTTCCGCAAGCAGGCGAGGAGCCCAGGCATTGAGCTCGACCAGATCGGCGTCGGCCAGGGTGTACTGGTACTGGGCCCGCCCCACGCGGCCCCCGACGTTGATGTCCTGGGACGCTTGAAGGAAGGCCTGGACGCCGATCAGGCTGGCGAGCTTTGGCCGCAAGCGGTTGATGATCTGATCAGCCGTGGCCTTCCGGCCGCTGTCCTTGGACGACAGGCTTATGTTCACGTTCGCCTGGTTCGTGCTCGCGGATCCGATGAAGACTCCCACCGCGGCCACGCCCGGATCCTGGCGCAGGACGTCGGCCACCTCCGCGGCCTTTTGGCTGGTCTTGTTGAACGAAGCGTCCTGCGAGGTCACGATGACGCCGCTGATGAAGCCGGTGTCCTGCTGGGGAAAGAACCCAGTGGGCGTGATGACGTAGAGCACGCCCGCCGCGGCCACGGTCGCCAGGAAGCTCGCCAGCGTCAGCAGTTTGTGTCGCAGGACGACGTCCAAGGCGCGGGCGTAGCCGGCCTCCAACCGATGGAAGCTTTGCTCGATCCAGCGCGCGAGGGCGCTTGACGGTGGTTTGGGCGCCTTGAGGAACCTGGCGCAGAGCATCGGTGTCAGGGTAAGCGAGAGCACGATCGAGATGACGACGGCCGCGCTGAGGGTGAAGGCGAACTCCTGCATGAGGCGTCCAACCACGCCGCCCATGAACATCAACGGCGTGAAGACGGCGATCAGGGAGATGGAGATCGCCAGGATGGTGAAACCGACCTCGCCGGAGCCTGCGATAGCTGCGGCAAGAGGCGATTCGCCGGCTTCGATCCGACGCCAGATCACCTCGAGCATCACGATGGCGTCGTCCACGACGAAGCCGACGGCGATCGTCATCGCCATCAAGGAGAGATTGTCGAGGCTGAATCCCAGGGCCAGCATCACCGCCGCGGAGCCCAGCAACGAGAGTGGGATGACGATGCTCGGGATCAGGGTCGCCCGCAGATCTAGAAGGAAGAGGAAGATCACCGCAACCACGAGGCCGATTGTGATCAGCAAGGTGACCTCGACGTCCAGGACCGAGGCGCGGATGGTCTGCGTGCGGTCCGCCAGGACGTGAACGGCGATCGCCGGCGGAATGTCGGCCTGCAGGCCCGGCAGCGCCGCCTTGATGCGGTCCACCGTCTTGATGACGTTGGCGCCGGGCTGCTTGAAGATGACCAGAAGGATGGACTGGCTCGCGGCCAGAGTCTTGTCCCGGTTAGCCTTGCCTGGAAAAATCCAGGCGCCCATCTGGTTGTTCTCAACGTCCTGGACGGCGGCGCCAAGGTCCTGGACACGGATGGCGGCGCCGTTGTGGTAGCCGACAACCATTCGTTCCCATTCGGGAGCGGCGAGGATCTGGTCGTTCGCATAGACGGTCTGGCTCGTTTGGCCGCCATTGAGCGAGCCCTTGGGGGCGTTGACCGTGTTGCTCATGATCTGGGTGCGGATGGCGTCCATCTGCAGGTTCAGCGCGGCGGCCTTGCGCGGATCGATCCTGATGCGCACCGCCGGCTTCTGCTGGCCGCCGATGGTGACCAGGCCCACCCCGGAAATGCGCGAGATCTGCTCGGTCAGGATGTTGTCGGCGAAGTCGCTCACCGTGTTGACCGGCAGGGTGTCCGAGGTGAGCGAGAGGATCATGATCGGCGCGTCGGCCGGATTGACCTTTCGAAAGCTTGGCGTACTGGGCAGGTTGGTCGGGAGCTGCGCGCTGGCGGCGTTGATCGCCGACTGAACGTCCTGACCCGCCGCGTCGATGTTGCGCGACAGGTCGAACTGCAGGGTGATGGTGGTCGCGCCGTTGGAACTGGCGGAGGTCATCTGGGTGACCCCGGCGATGAGCGAGAACTGACGCTCCAGGGGCGTGGCTACGTTGGACGCCATGGTTTCCGGACTGGCGCCGGGCAGGGAGGCGCTGACCTGAATGGTCGGGAAGTCCACCTGAGGCAGGGCCGCAACGGGCAAATTGAAATAGGCCACGACGCCCGCCAGCAGGAGCGCCGCGGCGATCAGTGACGTCGCCACCGGGCGCTGGATGAAGGGCGCGGAGAGATTCGCCTTCACCGGCCAACCTGCCGGATGGGTTGCGGGGTGCGTACAGACACGGCGGCGCCCGGCCGAAGGGACATCTGCCCGTCGATCACCACCGACTGGCCGGGGTGCAGGCCCGACTTGATCACGGCGGTCGTATCCTGTGTCATCAGGACGGTGATGGGCTGGACGGTCACCTTGTTGTCGGTGCCGACCACATAGGCGAACAGGCCCTTGGGGCCGCGATTGACCGCCGCGGCCGGAATGGTCGCCACGTGCGGCAGGGTCTGCAGGGTCAGTCGGACATTGACGAACTGGCCCGGCCACAGGCGCTTGGAATCATTTGGAAACCGCGCCTTCATTGCGACCGTGCCGGTCGCCGGGTCGACGTGATTGTCGGCGATCGACAGTTCGCCCGACCCGAGCACGGCGCCCGTCTGCTGGCTCAGCGCCTCGGTGGCCATGGGCCGTGTGAAGGCCCCGGAGGCGTCGGAGAGCCGCTGGAAGTCGCCCTGCGGAACGCTGAACGTCACCGCGATCGGCGTGATCTGATTGAGCATGACGATCCCTGTCGTATTGCCCGCCGTCACGATGTTGCCCGGATCGGTCAGCCGAACCCCTAGCCGGCCCGCCACCGGTGAGGTGATGCGGCAGTAGTTCACGTTCACCTGGGCTGCGGCGACGGCGCCTTGGTCGGTGCGGACCGTGCCCTGGTCCTGTTTGACAAGGGCCGCCTGATCGTCGCGAACCTGCTTGGCGATCGAGTCCTGGGCGGCGAGGGTGTCGAAGCGGGTCAGGTCGGTGGTGGCTTCGAGCAGCAAAGCCTGGTCGCGGGCGAGCGTCCCCTGAGCCTGCGCCAGGACGGCTCGGAACGGTCTGCAATCGATCTCGGCCAATAACGCGCCCTTCGGCACGTCCGTCCCTTCGGATAGCGGGACGCGGCTCAGCAGGCCGGTTATCTGGGTGTTGATGAGCACGCTTTGCCAGGCTTGCGCGGCGCCCAGCGCGGTAACGGCAAGGGGGACGTCCCGCACGTCGACCTTCGCCACGGCCACAGGGATCGCCTGAACTGTCGCCGCCTTGACCGGCTTACGGCTGAGAATCAGCCAAGCCGCGGCGACAATGAGGATGAGGCCCAAGAGGGCCAAGGTCAGTCGGAACCGTCGCGGCGGCGTCATGAAAAGTGCCTTTCGTCCCGCGATCTGGTTCCCTAGGCCAGCTCCCGGCGCCCGCCATCACGCATCGCGGAGGTATCGCGAAGATATCGCCGAGGTGTCTTGGAGATTTCGGTCCCGGCATCCGCCGGCGGGGGCCCAAGGATGCAAATGGTCCGTCACGCCATGAGCGGCGCCCGTCGACCGAGACCACCTCGGCCGACGGAACGCTGATTGGTGCGCCGACGGTCGAGGTTCAGCGCCCGTGACCGCCGCCGCCATGACCTCCGCCGCCGCCGCCGCCGCCGAAGTGGCCGCCGCCGCCACCGCCGCCGAAGTGGCCGGCACCTCCGACGTGGCCGCCACTGGCGAAGTGGCCGCCGCCGCCGCCGCCGCCAAAGTGGCCGCCACCTCCGACGTGGCCGCCACTGGCGAAGTGGCCGCCGCCCATATGGTCGCCGCCATGGAAACCAGCGGCTCCGCCATGGAACTGGCCGTTGTGGCCAACGCCATGGCCGCCGCCATCCGGCCTTCCGCCGGCCCAGTGATGCCAGCCGTAGGGTCCGCCCCAACCCAGGCCATAGCGCGCGCCATAGCCGCACCAGTACCAGCCGGGACCACGCCAGCCGGCGCCGTACCAGCAATAGTTCCGGCCGCCGAACAAGTAGGACGGGAAGGCCGCAAGGGTGAGCTCGCCGTTCCGGGGCGCCATCGGCGCGGCCCGGGCGCTGCCCTGGGCCAGGAAGCTTCCGGCCGCCAGGGCGACGGCCAGCGCAGCCCCCAATGAAGTTCTGTTCATGGTCTGCTCCTGTTGAGTTTCGCCATTCGGGGAGCATCGGCCGGAGCCCGGCAGAAGTCCTTGGCCGGGCGCCAAGTTTTCGTGAGAAGATCTGAGGAGACGGCGATGGCGCCGTCGACCCTGGACGGTCAGCTGCCGATAGATGTCTGAAGACGCCCGCGCTGCTCAGGTAATCTCAGTTTGGCTCAACTCTTGACCTGGGACTTTTCGCCCTGCCGCCCCTAGCTGACGGAGGCCCGCGACCGCCTTTACCTCGGCCGCGGCAGGACCGAGGTGGAACGTGGTGAAGTTGTCTCGGCCGGAGGCGCGCTGATGGTCGCGTCCTCGAACCGCTCCGGCGAAGTGCGCCCCAAGCGACACTTCCTCGATCCGCGGCGTTGGCACGCGGAGGAAGGTGATGCAGGCCTGATCATCATTCTCATCCTGCAGGCGACCGTGATGTTCATTGTCGCGCCGCTTGCGGAGGCGTCGCCGTTCCGCACCGATATGCTCGAACTGTCTCGCTTCGGGGTGGCGGCCACCGCGATCCTGATCGTCAATCCCAGCCGAATCGTCGCCGTATCGGTCGGAGTGACGTTCGTCGCGTCGCTGCTTTGTACGGCCTTGCTGAGGACGGGGCAGGCGACTCAGGCCGCTCACCTCGTCAACATCTGCGGCTCCATCGCCTTCGAGCTGACCGTGTGCTGGACCGTCGCCCGGGCCGCCTTCGACCCTGGCCGCATCAACCTCCACCGCATCATGGGCGCGGTGATCCTCTACCTCTATGTCGGGCTGATTTTCGCCAGTCTCTATCATCTGGCGGAGGAGGTCTGGCCGCCGGCGTTCTCGGGTCTGTCGAAGGCGCGTTCCGACGCCCCGAGCGACCTGCTCTACTACAGTCTTGGGACGCTCACCTCGGCGGGCTGTGGCGACATCCTGCCGGTGCACCCTTTCGTTCGCGCGATGTCCAATCTGGAGGCCGTCATCGGCCAGCTTTACCCGGCCACCTTTCTGGCCCGCCTGGTGACGCTGGAAGGCGCCGTCACCGAACGTCGAGGCCGGAGACGCAAGGAGGAGGAGTAGGGCGCGCGCGGAGACGCACGGCTTAGCATAACATGCCAAATCGCCATGAATTCATGGTGTTATTCGCAATGTTGAAGCGGCGAAGCCTTCCATCTAATGCACACCGGCGAAGGCATCCGCTCTGTGATCGGAGCCGCGGAGGTATTGATGACCGAGCCGTTTGAAACCCTCTCCACCAACCGCAGTCATGGCGGAATCCAGGGGGTCTATCGGCACGCCTCCGAGGCGACGGGCACACCCATGACATTCTCGGTCTTCACCCCGCCGGGGGCGGCGCCCGGCGCCCACAGACCGGTCGTCTACTATCTCTCCGGCCTCACCTGCACCCACGCCAACGTCACGGAGAAGGGCGAGTTTCGCCGCGCCTGCGCCGACCTGGGCCTGATCTTCGTCGCCCCGGACACCAGCCCCCGAGGCGATGGGACGCCGGACGATCCCGAGGGCGCCTATGACTTCGGCCTGGGCGCGGGGTTCTACGTCGATGCGACCCAGGCTCCATTTTCGGCTCACTACCGGATGTGGACCTACGTGACCGAGGAACTTCCGGGGCTGATCGCGTCGCACTTCCCCGTTGATCCGCAGCGGCAGGGGATCATGGGCCACTCCATGGGCGGGCACGGCGCGCTCACCGTCGCACTCAGCTTTCCTGACCGGTACAAGGCGGTCTCCGCCTTTGCGCCGATCTGCTCGCCGTCCCAAAGCCCCTGGGGGCGCAAGGCGCTGGGCGGCTATCTCGGTGCCGAGGGTCCGGCCTGGCGTCGCCACGACGCCGTCGGATTGATCGAGGACGGGGCCCGCCTGCCGGCCCTGCTGGTGGACCAGGGCGAAGACGATCCCTTCCTGGCCGAGCAGCTCAAACCAGACCTCCTGGTCGAAGCCTGCGCCCGGGCGCAAATCCCGCTGACGCTTCGCCGCCAACCTGGCTACGACCACAGCTACTACTTCATTTCCACCTTCATGAGCGATCATCTGCGCTGGCACGCCGAGCGGCTGGTGTGAGCCTGGGTCTCATGTTGCGCGGGCCAGACGATCTCGTTTGAAATCAACGAGATGGAATGGTGGGTGCGGTAGGGCTCGAACCAGCGACCCGCTGACTAAGCGACGTAAATCGCGTGTATCCACAGGCGCGATATCTTGCGACGAATTGCGACAAGCGCTCTATCCGCAGGCGACCTCGGTCCGCCCGTTCACGGGTCTGGCGCAACAATCAGCTGCACGCCCGCCGCTGCGATGTAGCGCGCGCAATCGTCGGGCAGGCCCGCGTCCGTGACGATGGTGGATATCTCATTCAGTGCGCACAGCACCTGGCCGGCCGGATCCTCGAATTTGCTGCTGTCCACCAGCAGGATGATCTGCTCGGCGCGGCCGAGCAGCCGCCGCTCGGCCTGGATCAGCAGGGTGTCGGTCTGCATCACGCCGTGCCGGCCCACCGCCGCCGCCCCGAGGAACATCTTGGAGGCGCGGAAGCGGCTGGCGCCATCCTCTTCGAAGGGGCTGAGCACGATATTCTGCTCACGGAACACCTCCCCGCCCGGGATGGAGATGCGCGTGCCTGGCTGGGGTAGCAGGGCGCTGACGATGTGCAGTGAAGTGGTCAGCACCTGAAGACCGAGGTCCTCCAGGTAGGGGCACATGCGCAAGGTCGTCGAGCCGCCGTCGATGATCACCGACTCGCCCGGCCCGCAGAGCGCCGCGGCGGCGCGGCCGATGGCTTCCTTCTGCCGTGCGTGTTTGCCGATGTTCTCATGGAAGGGCACGCCGGTGAGGTGCTGTCCGTCGGCCCGGGCCGCGGTCAGCCGGGCGCCGCCCCGCACCCGTACGATGCGGCCGCTGT
>FSUP01000100.1_pt1 | contig 13614 bp, 12 predicted proteins | sample 1637431 | NCBI WGS metagenome assembly FSUP01 (sample SAMEA3914816, study PRJEB12502) | metagenome | biome: forest; material: soil | place: USA | collected 2011-09-16 | depth 0.3 m | reverse complement strand
GCTCTCCGCTGGAGCCCCCTTCGTCTCGCGCTGCTAGCGCGATCCACTTCCCCCACCGCTTCGCTCGGGGGAAGAGAACGGAAAGTCGGCCGTCCGGCGTCAACCTAGGACGAAACGGCCATCACCCCGGCGAGATCATCTTCTCCGGCCGCACAAATTCGTCGAACTCGGCGTCGGTGACGTAGCCGCCGCCCACGGCCTCTTCCCGCAGCGTCGTGCCGTTCTTGTGGGCGGTCTTGGCGATCTTGGCGGCGGCGTCGTAGCCGATCTTGGGGGCCAGGGCCGTCACCAGCATCAGAGACCGCTCCAGCGAGGCCTTGATGTTGTCCTCGCGCGCCTCGATCCCGGCCACGCAGTGGTCGGTGAAGCTGATGGCGGCGTCGGACATCAGGCGGCAGGACTGCAGGAAGTTGTAGGCCATCACCGGGTTGAAGACGTTCAGCTCGAAATGGCCAGAGGCGCCGGCGAAGCCGATGGCGGCGTTGTTGCCCATCACGTGGACGCAGACCATGGTCAGGGCCTCGCACTGGGTCGGATTAACCTTGCCGGGCATGATCGATGAACCCGGCTCGTTCTCGGGCAGGCTCAGTTCGCCAAGGCCGGAGCGGGGGCCGCTCCCTAAGAACCGGATGTCGTTGGCGATCTTGAACAGGGCCGCGGCGGCTGTGTTGATCGCGCCGTGGCTGAACACCATGGAGTCGTGGGCGGCCAGGGCCTCGAACTTGTTGGGTGCGGTGATGAAGGGCAGGTGAGTGATGGCGGCGATCCGCTCGGCCACCTTTTCCGCGAAGCCGATGGGGGCGTTCAGGCCGGTGCCGACGGCCGTGCCGCCCTGGGCCAGCTCGTAGAGGCCGTAGAGGGTTTCCTTGATGCGGCGCACGCAGGAGGCCACCTGGGCCGAATAGCCGCCGAACTCCTGGCCCAGCGTCAGCGGTGTGGCGTCCTGGGTGTGGGTGCGGCCGATCTTGATGATGTGGGCGAAGGCCAGGGTCTTTATCTTCAGCGCCGCGTGCAGGTGCTCCAACGCCGGCATCAGGCTGCGCGCCACCTCGTCGGCGCAGGCGATGTGCATGGCCGTCGGATAGGTGTCGTTGGACGACTGGCTCATGTTGACGTGGTCATTCGGGTGCACCGGGCTCTTGGAGCCCATCACCCCGCCCAGCATCTCGATGGCGCGATTTGAGATCACCTCGTTGGCGTTCATGTTCGACTGGGTGCCGGAGCCGGTCTGCCAGACCACCAGGGGGAAATGGTCGTCCAGCTTGCCGTCGATGACTTCCTGCGCCGCCGCCACGACGGCCTCGCCGATCACCGGGTCCAGCTTGCCCAGCGCCATGTTGGCCTCGGCGGCCGCGCGCTTGACCACGCCCAAGGCCTTGACGATCGGCCGCGGCTGCTTCTCCCAGCCGATCTTGAAGTTCTGCAACGAGCGCTGGGTCTGCGCGCCCCAATAGCGGCCGGCGGGAACCTCGATGGGGCCGAAGGTGTCTGTCTCGGTGCGCGTGGCGGTCATCGGCTCTCCCCATGGCGTGGCGTTGGGGGCGGTTTAGCCGGATCGCCCGCCGTGGCAAGGGTTCAGACGTCGAATCCCTGGCTGGCGAAGGGCAGGGTGCGCACACGCTTGCCGGTCGCATCGAAGACGGCGTTGGCCAGCGCCGGGGCGATGCCTGGCACGCCCGGCTCGCCGGCGCCGCCTACGGGCGCGTCCGGACTGTCGAACAGAATCACGTCGATATGGGGGACCTGGCGCATGCGGATCAGCGGATAGGCGTCGAAGTTGACCTGGTCGGCCTTGCCTTCGGTGAAGGTCACCGCCTCGCCCAGGGCGGCGGACAGGCCCATTGTCGCCCCGCCTTCGAACTGGGCGCGCACCTGCTGGGGGTTGACCGCCGTGCCCAGGTCGCCGGCGACGACCACCTTGCGCACGCTCAACGCCTTGCCCTTGACCTCAACCTCGACGCCCGTGGCGATCAGGGAGCCGAACGCCTCCACCAAGGCGAGTCCCCGGCCTACCCCCTTGGCCTTGGGCCGGCTCCAGCCGACCCCGTCCGCCGCCGCATCGAGCAGCCGCTGGATGCGCGGGTTGTCTCCGACCAGCCGATGTCGGTAGGCCAATGGATCCATCCGCGCGGCATGGGCGCATTCGTCGATGAAGCTCTCGCGGCCGAAGGCGGACAGGCCTTCGTCCACCGAGCGCCACGGCCCCTGGGGAATGCCGGTGGGCACGTTCGAGTGGGTCGAGGCGAAGCGCTTGATGGCGTAGGGCTTGGGATCGGCGCCATTGGTGCGCGCGTCGGTCGAGGCGCCCACAACCTCGTAGCCGTCGATCATTCCGTCGGCGCCGGACGCGGCGCGATAGCGGCTGCGCACCGCCTTGCGGAAGAAGTCGTGGGCGACGTCCTCCTCGCGGGTCCAGACCAGCTGCACCGGCGCGCCGCCGGCTTCGCGGGCGATCAGGGCGGCCTGAACGGCGTAGTCCACCTGCAGCCGCCGGCCAAAGCCGCCGCCCAGCAGGGTGTTGTGCAGCACCACCTGGTCCGCCGGCCGGCCAAGGGCGTCGGCCACCGCCTTGCGCGCGCGGGTGGGAACCTGGGTGGGCGACCAGATCTCGACCTTGCCGTCGGTGACCTGGGCGGTGGTGTTCATCGGCTCCAGCGCCGCGTGCGCCAGGTAGGCGGTCTGGTAGGTCGCCTCGATCTTCCCCGTGGCCTTGTCGTAGTCGGCGCGCAGGGCCGAGCGCATCTGGCCGTCCGGCGGGCTGACCTGCGCGTCGGGCGCGTCCAAGGCCGCCTGCAGGCGGGCCTCGATATCGCCTGAACGGGACCGCATCGCGGGCGTCGTCCACTGCGGCGCCAGCGCCCGCACGCCCTTGAAGGCGCTCCACGTGTCAACAGCGATCACGGCCACGGCGGCGTCCAGCCTGACCACCTTGCGCACGCCGTCGATCGCCAACGCCGGCGCTTCATCCACCGACGCCAGCTTGCCGCCATAGGCGGGGCACTGGCGGATCGAAGCGCGGAGCATGCCGGGCAGGCGCACGTCTATCCCGAATGCCGCCTCGCCGCGGGTCTTGGAGACGTTCTCCAGCGTCGACAGAGGCTTGCCTATGTAGCGCCGCGCGGCCGGCGGCTTCAGCGGCGGATCGGCCGGCGCCGCGCAGGTGGCGGCCTCGCTGGCCAGTTCGGCATAGGTCAGGCGGGCGACGCCGCCTTTGCGGGTGACCGCGCCAAGGGCGGTCTCGCACTCGCTCTCGGCGCAGCTCCAGCGCTTGGCCGCCGCCGTGGTCAGCTGCGCCCGGGCCGTGGCCGCCGCCTTGCGAAGCTGGCTCCAGTGGGCCCGGATCGACGAGCTGCCGCCGGTGCCGACGCCAAAGCCCGCGTTGAACGGCGCCACGTCGGGAACCTGCTCGACGACGATCTGGTCCCAGGCGACATCCAGCTCGTCGGCCAGGATCTGGGCCTGGCCGGTCCTGGCGCCCTGACCCATCTCGCTGGCCGTCGTGTAGAGCGTGACCTTGCCGTCCGGCGCGATCTCGATCCACGGCGACAGCTGCGCCGCATCCACCGCCGAGGCGCCCTCTGGCCGGAACGCCAGGGCGAAGGCGCCGGCCGCCGACCAGGTGATGAAACTCCGACGATCAAGCGCCACGATCGCCTCCCTTACTGCGCGCGATTTGCTGCGGGCAGCCTATCGTGTTCGCCGTCCACACGCCTATAGGTCACTGATGAGCGACGGCGGCGAAGAGGCGGAAGCGGCGGGCGCCTGGATGGGGCGCGGCAAGGTGCGGGCGCGCGAGTCCGGCGGCGTGCTCACCGTCATGGTCGACGGCCTGACCACCCAGGCGAAGTACTACAAGCCGCTGATCTATGAGTTCTTCCGCAAGGAGTGGCGGGGCTCGCGGCCGGTCTGGGGCGAGTTCGCGGTGGAGATCCAGATGGAATACACCGGCGATCCGCCGTGGCTGGATCTCGACAACCTGGCCAAGGCCCTGCTGGACGCCATCAAGGGCTATGCTTTCCACGACGACGCCCAGGTGCGCCGGTTGCTGGTCGAGCGCCACGCCGGCGAACGCGAACGCATCACCATCCACGTCAGCAAACAAGCTTAGGCGCTCCAAGGCTCCAGCGCGCCCCAGAACCCCAGCAGCACGGCGTAGCTGAAGAACACCAGGGCGGTGGCGGTGAAGCGCGCCTTGCGGCCGACGCTCCAGCTGTCCAGGCGCCGACCGCCACGCCAGACGAACGGCACGAGGGGCAGGCTTGCAAGGGACATCAGGGCGGCGACCAGGGCGCAGGCCGAGGCCAGCAACAGGTTCCAGCCCGGCCAATCGTAGACCACCTGCGCAAGATCGCCGGTGCTCGTGGACCAGCCGGCGAACAGGATGGCGGCGACGATCCAAAGCACGGCCTGGCTGCTCTGCAGCAGGCTGGCGCGCTGCTGGCTGGAGGTCTCTCGAAAATCGCGGCGCAGGCGCATGGCGATCCCGCCCAGGGTAGTCAGGGAGATGAAGATCACCAGGATGGTGGCCGCGATCAGGGCCTGCGCCTGACCCAGGAAGCCGACCCGTTCGAAGGTGAGCGCGCCCGAGGGTGAAAAGAAGCGCTTCGAGGGATGGGATCTCATGTCGAACACCAGGCGCTGCGGCCCGTCATCGCTCAGGAACTGGCCGCGTTGCACCGCGCCGTCGGCCGACCAGACGCCGGCGGCGTCGGCTCCGGCGACGAGCAGTTTGCCATCGGCGCTGACCCTCACCGTCTCGGCCCCGATCAGCCGGTACACGAACCCTTCGAGGCCGTGATAGGGCCGCCGATCTGTCAGGTAGACGCCCTCGAACGCATGGCGATCCTCGATCAGTGCCGCCGATCCCGGCGCCGGCGACCGCGGCGGCCCGGCGTAGAATCGCTGAACGATGCGCTCGGGAAGCGCCGTCGCCAGGGCGTCGCCGGTGTCGGTGTTGGTGGAGACGAAGACCCCCAGGCCGAGCTCAGGCACGAGGACCATGTTGGAGTGGAAGGACAGCGTCGCGCCCGCATGGCCCACGCCCGTGAACCCGCCCGGCAGGGGCGCCTCGACCAGCCCGTGGCGCCAGGCCGGAACCCCCGGCGCCGGTGGCGGCTGGCGCGTGGACAGGGCCAGGGCCGTCGCGGGACCATAGATGGTGACCCCGTCGAGACTGCCGTTGCCCATCAGCGCCAGCATGTAGCGCGACATGTCGCCGGCCGTGGAAGAAGCGGCGCCGGCCGGCGCGATCTGCTCGACATATTCGAACGGCCGCCGCCGATAGCCGTCCGGCGTCCACCGGAAGGCCTGGGAAATATCGCCGGCCAGCGCCGCCGGCATGGGAGCGGGCCACCCCGCCGCTGCGGGGTGCGGCTCGCGGAAGGTGGTGTGGGCCAGGCCCAGCGGGCCGATGATGTCCGACTCCGCCAGGGTCTCGAAGGGCTTGCCTGTAACCTCGGCCAGCGCTGCTCCGGCCAGGCCCGCGCCGTAGTTGGAATAGCTGACGGCGACGCCCGGCTCGCGCACGCGGCGCGGCCGCTCCTGGCGCAGATAGGTCTGCAGCGGCCGGACGCGGCCATAGTCCCGCTCGAAGAGCTGGCCCAGCGTTCGGTCCTCGAAGCCGGATTGATGGTCCATCAGGTCCCGCACCAGGATCGGGCGGCTGAAGCCCTGGTCGTGGATGCGCAGGGCGTCCGGCAGGTACAGGTTGATGGGGGCGTCCAGGCGCATATGCCCCGTCTCCACCTGTTTCAGGACCATGATCCAGGTGAAGGTCTTGGAGATCGAGCCAATGCGGAACAGCGTCCGGTCAGGATCGACTGGCCGGTACGGCGCCATGCTGGCCGCGCCGTAGCCCTTCTTCAGCATCAGCTGGCCGCGCTGCACCACCGACACCGTCACGCCGGCGATGTGGTCGCGCGCCATCGACTGGCGAACGACGCCGTCGACGAACGCCTCCAGCTCCGCCGGGGCAACGGTCTCGCCAGGCGCCAGCCGTGCGCCGGGGCGCGGCGGCGCCGTCGGCGCCTGGAGAGCGGGCGGGATGCGGCTGGGAGCGGCGACGGAGCGGTTGACGGGGGCGGCCGGCTTGGCCGGCGACGCGGCGGCGGACTTGGAAGCCGCCGGCTTGCTCACGGCGACGGCGGGCGCCGGCTGGGCGCACAACTCGGGTGCGGCCAACAGCACGGCCGCGGCCAGAACAACGCCAAAAAACCCTGCGCGCCTACAGACGGCGGCGCGCAACTCGTTCGTCATGGACGCAGCCCCCGTCGTCGCGAACGCCTTTGTTTAGAGTGCTCTTCAAGCGGCCGCTAGCCGCTAGGGAAGGCGAACAGCGGCAAAACCGGCCGCAGGGCGCCTCCCACCGAAAATTGCGGCTCCGAGGCCGGCTTCATGCCGGTTTCCCGCTCGCGTTGCGCCACGCAGGCCTGCACGGCGGGGCCCAGGGCGGCGAAGTCGTGCACGGTGGGGAGCACCTTGAGGAAGCAGGTGTCGAAGTAGGGATACTTGTCGCTCTCGCTGCAGCCGAACGAGGACCGGTCGGGCCGCGCGGCGGTCAGGATCATCCGGTTCGTATCGGCCAGCACCGGCACGAAGACCCCCGAGAAACAGGCCGAGATGATCACCACCGTCGGGCGTCGGCCGCAGGTCTGGGTGATGAGTTCATCCATGATCCCGGGCGGAACCAGGTTGTCGCCCAGCACCACGCCCTCCGGAGCCCCGTGCGAGGTGAAGTAGATCAGGCATCCGCCCGTGGCGTGGGCGGTAAGGTCGCGCAGGGTCTCGTAGATCGGCTGCAGGTCCGACTTGAGCGGCTTGGTGTCGGGGTAGCGGTCCGGGCGGACCGAGAACTCGCGCAGGTTCGACGGCGTGAACCCGACCTTTTCCAGGGCGGAGGAAACGTCGCGCCGGGCGTTGTCGAAGGCTTCGGTCTGGACGCCGCTGTGGGCGGCGTGAAAGTCGCCCGCCACCACGATGGCGGCCCAGTTGGCGAAGGGATTGTTCGGCGTCTCGGCGGCGTGCGCCGGCAAGGTGGCCAGGCCCAGGAGGGTTGTGGCCAGGAGGGTTGTGGCCAGGGCGACGAAGAGGGCCCAGGGCTTCAAGGCGTCCTACTTGTAGTTCTTGAACGGGGTTGGAACGGCGGTTCCCGTGGCCTTGGCCACCAGCCGTCCTTCGGAATCGTAGAGCTCGCCCTCGGTGAAGGCGATGGTCTTGCCCCATCGCGCCACCCGTCCGATCCCCTTCAGAGGGCCGAACCCGGCGGGGCGGAAGAAGCTGGTCTTCATCTCCACGGTGGGCGCCACGGCGGTCATCTTGGACGCCACCATGCAGGCCACCGACATGCACTCGTCCAGCATGGCGCACAGATAGCCGCCCTGGACCTGTTTCATGGGATTGGCGAGAAGGGCGGGGTCGGCGTCGAAGGCGACTTCGACCTGCATCTTCTCCTGGCTGACGCTGACCATCCGGAAGCCAAGGGTCTGCGAGCCGGTCGGCTGGTTCTTGGTCCTCAGGAAGCGCTGCAGGATGGCGTCGTCGGAGAGCGGCTCGGGGGTAAGGGTCTCGGGCGCTTCCGAGGCAACGTCTGTCACGGCAATCACTTCTTTCGAAATTGATCCAGGGAAACGACCTTGGGCTCTTCAGGTGAGCCCTCCGGCGCCGGGGCCGGCGCCTTGGACGGCGCGCGGTCGGCCTTTGGCGTCAGGACCACGGCCGGCGCCGCCTGGGGCTGAGGCGCGGTCTCGGCCTCCTCCGTCGGCGTGAACTGCAGCAGATATTGGACGCTGGGGTCATAAAACCGCGTCACGGCGGCGTATGGGATGGCCAGGCTCTTGGGCTGGCCGCCGAACTTCAGCGTCACGGAAAAGAAGGTCTCGCCGGGCGCCAGATCCCAGAACTGGTTCTGCAGGACGATGGTCATCTCGTCCGTGTACTTGGCCAGGAGCTCCTTGGGGCCGGACACGCCCGGAGCGTCCGTCCGGAAGCTGATGTAGAAGTGATGGTCGCTCGGAAGACCTTCGGGCGAGGCTGCCCGCTTGAGCGCCGCCTTGACGACGCCCCGCAGCGCATCCTGCTGCAGCGCCTCATAGCGCATCAGGTCCCTGGGCTTCTCATCCTTGGCCATGCCCAAGCGTAGCGCCCACGCGATTCCAAGCAAGAGCACGCCGTCAAAATTGATGGCGAAACGGAGGAATTCAGACGCACGAAGAGAGAGAAGGTGGGAGGCTTCTGTTGACAGGCGCCTCCCGAGCCCCGCCTAGCGCTGCTAAGACACTAGGGCTTTAGGTCGAATTCGACCGCACCGCATTACGCGGCGAGGGCGTATTCTTCAGCGAAGTTATCGTTCGCAGTTAGTTTAAGACCCGAAACGGTGGGTCAGGCCGAGAGAAAGCAACGTCTTTAGACGTCTGTCGATGCTGATCGGCCCCAAGCGATCCGCCGATAACGCGGAAGGAAATTGGTGGAGCCGCCGGGAATCGCACCCGGGTCCAGTCCGCTTATTGCACGCGCGTTTATCTCCATAGTCCGGACGAGTCCGAACCCGCTTGATATAGTCCCTTTGGGTTTCCGATAGAAGAACCGGCGTGAAAGTCGTCCGCGAAGCGTGAATGGGGGGCCGATTTCGCGAACGGACACACTGGCTTCGTGGGCGGATTGTGAGGCCCACGGGGCTCCGGCCTAGGGTTCCCCGGCCCGTGTGAAGGAGGGGCCGGTCCATGAAGAATCTCGCCTACGCCATTCGTCCGCTGCTGCTGGACATGCTCTCGACGCTGGCCTTCGCCGGCCTGTTCGCCTTGACTCACAACATCTATCTGTCGGCCGGCGCCGGCATCGCCATCGGGGTCGGACAGGTGGCCATCCTTAAAGCCCGCAAGCTTCCGATCGCCAGGATGCAGTGGGCGAGCATGGGGCTGGTGGTCGTCTTTGGCGCCGCGACGATCCTCACCCACGACGCCCGCTTCATCATGGTCAAGCCGACCATCGGCTACACGGCCATCGGCCTGGTCATGCTCCAGCGGGGTTGGATGGAGCGCTACATGCCGCCGGCGACGAAGATGTTCCTGCCCTACAGCCTGATCGTCGGGATGGGGTATGTCTGGTCGGGGCTGATGTTCGTGACCGCCGTCGCCAACCTGGTCATCGCCCTCACTCTCGGAACCAAGGTCTGGACCGAGTTCCTGGCGGTCTTCCCCCTGGTCTCGAAGCTGGGCCTGTTCGCCGTCCATTACGCGAGCTTCCGCTGGATCGCCCTTCGCAACCACAAGGCTGGCCGCACCTTCGACCACCCGGCTCAGGAACCAGCCCGCGACGCGCAGGCCGTTGCGGCGCCCGCCTGACGCCTACCGCGCCGGCCCTGAAGTCTTCGGCGGCGCTGGCGCGGGGTCGGGATTGCCGATGTCGATCAGGCCTTTCCACTCGCCCTTGGCGTCCTTGCGCCAGACGGTGACATAGCGCCCGGTGATCGCCGGGCGCGAGCCGTCCAGGGCGCTGGCCTTCCAGGTTCCGGTGGTCACGCCCAGGTCCCCGCTGGCCGCGCCCCAGGCCGCCACCGGGCTCCACTCCAGCCTGGACTTCTGCGGTTTGTCCCCGCCCATGGCGGCGTAGATGGCCGCCGAGCCGCGGGCCGGCTCGCCGCCCCCGAACTGCAGCCCGTCCTTCTCGTCCATGTACTCGCGGAACGCCTGCGCCGTGGGCACGACCTGGGCGCGGGCGGCGAAGGCGGCGTCGGCGTCACGCACGGCGTCGGCGGTGGCCTCGGCCGGCTTCTTGGCGAAGGCCTGGGGCGCGGCCAAGGCGATGGCGGCGGCGGCCAGCAACAGTCTCATGAGGAACGTCCTCCCGGTTTTGATGGCCGAGCTTGCGGCCGCACACCCGCGCCTAGCAACCCCGAAGGGCCGGGGTTAGGTGTAGAATAGGCCGACGCCACGATCGGCCGGATCGAAGGAGGACCCGCCATGGACGGCAACGCGCAGATCGGCCGCAATCTTCCCCCCGGCTTCGACGCGGCCGGCCATATCGAGCGCCTGCACCGCGACGGCTACACCATCGTCGAAGACTTCCTGGACGCCGACCGCCTCGCCGCCTTCCGCGCCGGCGTCGCGCCGTTCCTGGGCCGCTACCGGGGCCGCAACCCCTTCGAGGGCCTGAAGACCGAGCGGGTCTACACCCTGGTGGCGCGGGGCAAGGTGTTCGAGGACATCACCGACGATCCACGCCTGCTGGCCCTGCTCGACGCCTTCCTGAAGCCCGGCTACCTGCTCTCCGCCAGCCACGCCATCTGCATCCATCCCGGCGAAGCGGCCCAGGCGCTGCATTTCGACGACAGCTTCTACCCGTTTGCGCGACCGCGGCCGGCCATCAGCATGAGCGTCATCGGCGCCATCGACGCCTTCACCCCGGAAAACGGCGGCACGGTCATGCTGGCGGGCAGCCACCGCTGGGGCCAGGAAGGGATCGCGGTGCGCGACGCCATCCAGCAGGGCCGCCACATCCCGCTCATGGACCGAATGTTCAAGCTGGCCATGCCGGCCGGCGCCATCGCCGTCTTCCAGGGAACTCTGATCCATGGCGCCGGCGCCAACACCAGCGACGCCCCGCGCCTGGCCTTCACCAACCAGTACTGCGAGCCCTGGGTCCGAACGCAGGAAAACTTCTACCTCTCGGTCCCCAAGGCGCGCGTCCGCGGCATGTCGCCGGAGCTGAAGACCCTGCTGGGCTACGGCATCATGCCGCCGTTCATGGGCCAGGTGACGGCCTCGCATCCGCTCAAGAGCCTGGAGGCGGACTGGACGGCGCCGGTGACGCGGGGCGTGGCGGCGGAGGACTGAACGGTCCAGGCCCCGCTTCGACAAAGAAAAAGGGCCGCATCAGTGATGCGGCCCAGTGGTGTTCGGGAGGAACGCCCCCAGAAGGGACTGTATGCTTTCTACCGTCCTGCGTTGTTTTGGCTTACCCACTTTTTGAATTTCCGGGCTTAGGTTTTCTATCGTCCTGGACTTCGGTCAGAACGGCCGGTCGCCGCGGATGGTCACCCGCTCCATCACCCGCTCCAGCGGCCAGTAGTCCAGGATCGGATAGTGCTGGGTGCAGCGATTGTCCCAGAACACCACGGCGTTGGGCGTCCATCTCAGGCGAAGCTGGTACTCCGGCGCCTTCACCCGGTCGGTGAGGAAGGCCAGCAGCTCCGCGCTTTCCGCCGGCTCGATCCCCAGGATGCGGGTCGTGAACTCGTGATTGACGAACAGCGACTTGGCCCCGGTCTCCGGATGGGTGCGCACCACCGGATGCGCCTGCGGTGGAAAGCGGCGGCGCAGCTCCGCGGCCCGCGTCTCGCTGACCCGGTGGCCGTAGGTGCGCAGGATGTCGTGCTCGGCCTTCAGGTGCGACAGCTGGACCCGCAACTCCTTGGGCAGGTCGGCCAGCACCGCCCCGGTATCGGCGAACAGGGTGTCGCCGCCCTGGGCTGGCAGGCGACGGGCGCGCAGGACGCCGCCCATGGACGGCTGCTCGCGAAAGGTGACGTCCGCATGCCACTTGTTCTCGGCCCGTCGCGCCGGCAGCGTCTGCAGCGTGACCGGCTCGGTGTCGCCAGGCTCGATGTGCAGGATTTCCGGATGGCCCGGCACATGGGCCATGACCGGATGGCTCTCCAGCTCCCCGAAATGCCGGCCAAAGGCGACGTGTTGTTCGTGGTCGATGTCCTGGCCCCGGAACACCAGCACCTTGTGCGTCAACAGCGCGGCATGGATGGCGGCGACCACCTCGCCGTCCAGCGGCTCGCGCAGGTCCACGCCGGAGACTTCGGCCCCCAGAACCGGCCCCAGCGGCTCGATGCCCAGGCCGGCGAAGTCGTACTCCCCCAGGGCGGGCGACCTGGCGATGGCGTTCATGGCGGCGATCTCCGAGCGGCTAGTGCGCTTTAGATAGCCTACAGTTTCGGTAGGAATTAAATCCAGGATTTCTAAACGCGCGGGAAGAATTCGCCGGACTGGCCGTCAGAGCGTCGCCACGCCCCGGTCGATGGAGAGCACGCCGGTGCGGGACACTTCCACCAGGCCCAGAGGCCGCATCAGGTCGACGAACTTGTCCACTTTCGACGGCGCGCCGGTGAGTTCGAAGATGAAGCTCTCGATGGTGGTGTCGATCACCTTGGCGCGGAAGATGTCGGCGATGCGCAGGGCCTCGACGCGGTCGCCGCCCACGCCGCGCACCTTGATCAGCGCCAGCTCGCGCTCGACGCCGTTGGGGTCCTTGGTGATGTTCTGGACGTGCCGGGTCGAGACCATCTTCTGAAGCTGGGCTTCGATCTGGGCCAGGACGTGCGGCGTGCCGCGGGTGACGATGGTGATGCGGCTGGTGTGGGCGCGCCCGTCGGTCTCAGCGACGGTCAGGCTTTCGATGTTGTAGCCGCGCGCCGCGAACAGGCCGACCACGCGGTGCAGCACGCCCGGCTCGTTGTCCACCAGCACGGCGAACGTGGCCAGGGCCTCGGCCTCGACGGCATGGCCCATGTCGTAGGCCGAAGCCGGGGGTTCAACGGTCATGCGGGCTCCCGGTCAGAATCGAAACGCCGTCCTATACCAGCTTGCGCCCGGCTTCATCGATGACGCCGCCGATATCCTCGGCGTCCTCGCCCAGGATCATCTCGTTGTGGGCCTTGCCGGACGGGATCATCGGGAAGCAGTTCTCGGCCCGCTCGACACGGCAGTCGAACAGCACCGGGCGCGGTGTCTCGATCATCTCGATGATCTTGGCGTCCAGTTCGTCCGGGTGTTCGGCGCGCAGGCCCACGGCGCCGAAGGCTTCGGCCAGCTTCACGAAGTCGGGCAGGCTCGAGGAATAGGAGTGGCTGTAGCGTTCGCCGTGCAGCAACTGCTGCCATTGGCGGACCATGCCCATCCATTCGTTGTTCAGGATGAAGATCTTGATCGGCAGGTCGTACTGAATGGCCGTCGACATCTCCTGCATGGTCATCTGCACGCTGGCGTCGCCGCCGATGTCGATGACCAGGCTGGTCGGATGCGCCATCTGCACGCCCACGGCCGCCGGCAGGCCATAACCCATGGTGCCCAGCCCCCCGGAGGTCATCCAGCGGTTCGGCTCCTGGAACTTGAAGAACTGGGCCGCCCACATCTGGTGCTGGCCGACCTCGGTGGTGATGTAGACGTCCTTGTCGCGGGTCAGCTCGTACAGCCGCTGGATGGCGTGCTGGGGCTTGATGATGCTGGACGAGGGCCGGTAGGCGAAGCCGTTGCGGGCGCGCCAGCGGTCGATCTGGTCCCACCAGGGCTTCAGGCGCGCGGGCTCGGGCGCCTTCCTCTGGCGTTTCCACGCCCCGATCAGCTGCTCCAGCACCTGGCCGGCGTCGCCCAGGATGCCGATGTCCACCCGCACCACCTTGCCGATGGACGAGGGGTCGATGTCGATGTGGATCTTCTTGCTGCCCGGCGAGAAGGCGTCCAGCCGCCCGGTGACCCGGTCGTCGAACCGCGAGCCGATGGCCACCATCACATCGCAGTCGTGCATGGCGTGGTTGGCCTCGAACGCCCCGTGCATCCCCACCATGCCCAGCCACGCCGGATCGTCGGCGGGGAAGGCGCCCAGGCCCATCAG
>FSUP01000654.1_pt1 | contig 13658 bp, 12 predicted proteins | sample 1637431 | NCBI WGS metagenome assembly FSUP01 (sample SAMEA3914816, study PRJEB12502) | metagenome | biome: forest; material: soil | place: USA | collected 2011-09-16 | depth 0.3 m | reverse complement strand
CCGAACAGCTGCTCGCCCGGCGCCGCCTGGGCGAACAGGGTCATCGAGGAGCGGAACTTCAGGTCGTCGGGCGGGCCAAAAACCTCTTTGGCCGAGCGTTGAGGAACGGCCACCGCAAGGGCTGTGAATTCGCGCAGGCGGGGTCCCAGAAGAGGGTGGTCCAGGTAGGCGCGGGCCTCCGGCAATCCGGTGACGCCATAGGCCTGGGCCATGATGCTGTTCCCCAGGCCAAGCAACTGGGGGAAGACGAACCACATCCAGTGGCTGGTCTTGCGACCGGCGGCCAGTTCGGCGCGCACCTGGTCGACCATGGGCTCCTGCGCTTCGACGAACCGCTCCAGGTCGTAGGCATCGCTTGCTTCGGCCATTGGGGGATCGGCGTCTCAGGTCAGGCACGCAACGCTGTAACCCGTGGAAGTGGCGCTGGCTATCGCGGCGGGTTGAGGGACCCAATGCGGGTAACGGTGTTATCTATTATGCCTCAAATAACAATGTTCGTTAACCTTGCGCCGGCAGGCTGGGGTCGTTCCATGTAAGACCATGGGACAACTCCCCAAGGACGGGCGGTGGCAACTGTGCTGCCGCCCGAACCTGGGGCCCTCCCGAATCTGGGCTCCCCCCGAACCCGCGTCTTCGAGGCCACCGTGAACTTCGCCAGGCGAGACCGTTTCCAGGTGCGTGACGATGCGCGGGGATACACCGTCTTCGACATCTGGACCGGCGCCGCGGTGGTGATCGACGGAGTTCCACAGACAGGGCGCGACATCGAGGACGCGGGGAGCCTTGCCGCCTTGCTGAGCCAATGGGCCCGGCAGGGGGCGTTGAAGGTGTTCGTTTAGCGGCCCCAACAGCCTATGCGCCCGAGCCCTGCATGCCGTTCGCGAGGTGGGTGCCGATCAGGGCGCTGCGGTGGGCCGGCGCCACGGAGGCGACGAAGGCGGGAATGAAGGTTTCCACCGTGGCCAGACCCGCGGAGGTGTCCGAGGCGAGGATCGAGAACCGGGCGAGGACGCCGTCGGCGATGTAGCCGGAGAAGGCGGTGCGAAGGCGGTCGACGCGCTGTTCGTCGTTGTCGATCGGCAGGAATTCACCCAGGCGCGACCAATAGACGATGCACTCGCGGCGGCCGGGCGCATCGGCCACCAGCCGCCGGGCCGGCAAGCCAACACCGCCGGCCAGGGGCAGGCGGGCGGGCTTGTTGGCGGAAAGTTGGAAGCCGAAGGCCGGGTAGCAGGTCTCGGGACGGTGCAGCTGGAGGTCGTTGGTTTCGCTGTCGCCATAGGCCAGCAGCATCATGATCTCGGCGCCGGTCTGGGCGTGCTGATAGACCCGCTCGACGACCTCGCCATAGAGCTGGGCCATCAGGCTGCCCTCTTGGCGCGGCGCGACCAGGTCGCTGACGTCGCGGGAGTTCCAGGCGCCGACCTGGACAGGCACGATGTCGGCCACCTTTGCCGACCCCAGCAGGGAGACATGCCGCCGCGGCTTGAGCTGATAGGCCGCGCCGGCCGCGCCCAGGCAGGCCGCGGCGATGATGAGGTCGCGCCGGCCGATCATCGGGCCCTCCTGATGGCCGGCCAGGCCAGCGCCAAGCCTCGGTCGAGGGCGAAGACCAGCATCAGGGCCGTGGCGAACAGCACGATGCCGGCGGTGAAGTGCAGGAACCCCTGAGCCACGGCGTCACCGCCGTAATAGGTCAGCAGGATGAGGATCACGATGCGCACGATATTCGCGGCCACCGCTATGGGGATCACGAACGCCGTCAGCACCAGCGAATAGACCAGCGACGAGCCGCGGGTGAGGTAGATGTAGAGCAGGCTGATCGCCGTCAGGCCGATCAGGGAGTTCATCCCCGAGCAGGCGTCCTCCACCAAGAGTTGGTACTGGGCCACGAAGATGGTGACGCCCTGGCGCGCGACGGGAAGGCCGATGGCCGCGAGGCCGCCGGCCGAGACGAAGGAGACGAACTCCTTCAGCGGGGCGGTGAGGCTGTCGATGATCCAATGCGGCGGGGGGATCGCGAAGCCAAGGAAGACGAACGGGAACCAGGCCTTGAGCATGACTCGCACGCCAAGGCGGGTGTGGAGCATGGCCAGGCCGACGCCGTAGAGGCCGGCGGCTTCGAGGGTCAGGAAGTCGTAGGCCCGGCCGAACACATAGAGCAGCAGCGAGGGGATCAGCACGGCGAAGGTAAGCGCCGGATGGCCTGGCGCGGCTTGCTTGGCGAACTCGGGACGCTGGCGCCACAGCAGCCAGCCCCCCGCGGCCAGGATGATCGGGCCGTGGGCGCCGGCGTCCTGCGACCACTGCTGCTTCATCAGGGTGAACGCCGTCGGGACCGCCAGGACGGCGAAGGCGACCACGAGCGGGATGACGCCAAGGGGCTGGACCGCGGAGGAAGCGCGCTGGGCCGCGGTGGTCATGCGGTCAGGCTTCGTTCAGCACCGTGCCAACAACGCGGGCATGGTCTCCCTGAAGCTGGGCGATCAAGGTTTTGACGTCATTGACGTAGGTCTTGTTCCGGCGCGTCACGATCAGGCTGTAGCCGACCACGGTGCTGATCCGGCGCGCGTCGGCGCAGGTGTTGGCCGGGGGCGTGTCGACGATGGTGGCTTCGAAGTCGCGCAGGCAGAAATCCATCAGGGCCCGGAACCGATCGCCGGCCAGAAGTTCCTGTGGATTGGAAACCGAGCCGCCGGAGTACATCACCGACAGCGACGGCAGGATCTCCGGCTCGATGAAGTCGGCGAATCCCGCTTCAGGCGTGGCCAGGCATTGGGCCAGACCGTCCCGCGCCCGGTGCGGACGGACGATGAGGTCGACGCCGGGACGGCGAAGGTCGGCGTCGATCAGCAAGGTCTTCACGCCGATCTGCGACAGGGCGACCGCGAGGTTGGCGGCGACGAAGGTGCAGCCGGTCCCGAGGTTGGTGGCGCAGACCGCCAGCGCCCGTCGGCCCTCATGGACGTGCTGGGCCATGATGTGGGTGCGCAGGGTGCGGATCGACTCGGCCGCCCGGCTGACGGGGCTGGACACCATTACCAGCGACGGCGAGGCGTCGCGTGGGGGCTCCATCGTCACCGGGGCGAGGCTGATGGCCGGAACGTTACTGGTCTGGGTTTGAGTCATGGAACCTTAAGCCTGCGCCATCTTGGGCCGCGCCGTCAGGCGCTTGTCGCGCGGCGCCTTCGCGCCTGCGGACTTTTCATGCGTCTTGCGGGGCGCCGGGATGGCGGCCAGGAAGGGCGCGCCGGCCAGGTGCTCCAGGTCTTCGTAGCCCCGCACGCGGCGGGCGAAGAGTTCGATCAGCAAGCCGAGGAGGCCGCCGCCGCCCAGGCCCAGGCCGATCGATCCGAAGATGATCAGCGGCATGTTCGGGAAGGCGGGCTGCTGCGGTGTCGCGGCGACGCCCAGCACGGTGAGCCCGGCTTCCGACGCCATCGCCTGCTGGTGCAGGTCGGCGGCGCGTGCGGCGGTCTTGTTGAACTGCTCGCGCCGCAGGTCGACTTCCGCCTGGAGCTGCCGCAGGTGCTCAAGCTTGTCGCTCTGCTGGATGACGCGGGATTTCTGAGCGGCGACGGCCCGGTCGAGCGCTCCCACGCCGGCGCCGGCGGCGCTGGCGGTGGCGCCGGCCGAGGCCCTGGCGATAGCCCGCTCCTGGCCGATCTGGGCCTGGATTGCCGCGCGCCGGGACTTCATGGCCTGCAGTTCGGGGTGGTTGGGTCCGAGGCTCTGGGACGCCTGGGCGATGGCCGCATCGATCTGGGCCAGTTCGGCGGTGCTGGACGCCGAGGCGGCGACCGGGGGGCCGACCATGGGCATGGCGGCGGACGCCTGGGCGGAGAGGGCGCGCAGGCGGGCGCTGTCGACGTCGATCTTGTCGTCCTGCAGGACGATGCCGTTCTCGCGCTGATAGGCGTTCACGGCCGCCACGGCGGTGTCCAGGGAGGCCTTGGCCTTGTCGGCCTGGGCGTCGAACCAGGTTGCGCTACGGCTGGCTTCCTCGCGCCGGAACGCCAGGCTGGAGTCGATGTAGGCCTTCATCAGGGCGTCGGCCACGCCCTTGGCGGTACTCGGCGTCGAGGCGGTGTAGGTGATTTCCAGGATGTTGCTGCCCTCGACCAACTCGGCCTTGGTGCGGTCGATGACGATCTGGGCCAGCCAGCGGCGGTAATCGCGGGTGTCGTTGCTGGGGCGCTGTTCGTACTTCTGGATCAGGGCCGGATCCGACAGCCAGCCTAGCTGGTCGGCGACCTGTCCGGCGACGCGGTAGTCCTTGATCAGCTCGATCTGGGTGGCGGCATAGGCGCGCGAGTTGTTGCTGGCGATGACCTGGCCGGTGACCGGATCAGGCTTGATCAGCTCGAGCACGACCCGCGAATGGGCCTGCCACCGTGGCGGCAAGATCAGCACCACGATCATGGCGCCGACCAGGCAGCTCACCGTCGCGCCGACGATGATCAGGCGGCGGGCCCAGAGGATTCTCAGAAATTGAAGGATACCCATCTCAACTCTCCGGTCGCGGGCGCGCTAGAACAGTCGTTCGCCGATGACGATGACATCGCCGGGCGCGATCTTACCGTCGAGGTCGAGCTTTTCGACGTTGCCGTCCTTGTGGGTGACCTTGACGCCTCGGTCGGAACCGATGTCGGTAAGGCCGCCGCCCTTGGCGATGGCCATGCGCAGCGTCATGCCGGCCAGCACGGGATAGGAGCCCGGCGTCTTGACCTGGCCGGAGACGTAGAACACCTCGGCCATGGGGCTGAAGATCTTGTCGCCGGGGGTGACGACCGGGTCCTGGGACGCGTCGCCGGTCGCCAGGGAGGTGATGGAAAGGCGCCGCTCGGGCCCGCTCTCGGGACGCAGCACCACATAGTCCGCGCCTTCCGGCCGGATGCCGCCGACGCGGGCGATGATCTCCGAGAGGCGATAGGGGCGGTCGACCGGCACCAGGCCCGGCGTACCCACCGAGCCCAGCACGATCACGTAGCGGCTGGCGTAGGAGACGACTTCGACATTGACGATGGGGTGGGCGAAGTAGCCGCCGGCCTCAAGGGCGCGGGACACGTCGAGGCTGAGCTGGCCGACGGTCTTGTTGGCGGCCGGGATGCTGTCGATGAAGGGCAGCTTGATCGCGCCGTCCTGGCCGATCTTGGTGCGAACCTTGAAGTCGGCGCGGCCCAGTACGTCGACCTCGATGATGTCGTCCGGGCCGAGCACATAGAATTGCGCGGAAGTGGGCAGGGGCGCGCCGCCGGCGGACTGGCCGGCCGGGGCCGGCGGGGCGACCTGGGCGTAGGCGCCGACGACGGCCATCAGCACCAGGCCGATCCCCAGAATCAGGGCGGCGATCACCGTACGCATGGTTATCGCCCCTCCCTGGGCGGCGAAACTAGAAGGCTGCGCTAACGGATAGGCCGACACGGGTGTCCCCATAGTTATAGCTCACAATATTGGCGTTCCTCACCTCCCGACGTGCGTCGAGGGTGAAGAACAGCCGGCGTCCCATTTGAAGACGGACCGAACCATAGACCGCTCTGATCCGCTCATCTGCAAGATCAAGACCGCTGATCAGGGCCGAGCCGCGCAGGTGGCTGGTGTCTTGGGAACCGCCGAGGGTGAACTGCAGGCGCTGGCTGGCAGAATAGAGCCCTTCGAGGGAGTAGATCTGATCAAGGGAATAGGTCGTGTCGGGACGGTCCGACGGATTGACGCTGCGGTCGAATTTGAACGTGCCCTTGAGCCGGCTGCTGGGGCGCACCGAAATGTCCGCGCCGTAGGTCGCGCCGTTGAAGCCGATCAACCCGGCGACGTTGGGCTTCAGCGACGTATAGCCAAGGTGGCCGGCCAGCTCGATCTTGGCCCCAAGCTTGCGCTCGTAGCGCGCCCCGCCGGAGTAGGTCTTGAAGCCGTCCTCCACCAGGCCCGGGACCGTCAGCAGGTTGCGGTGGGGATAGGTGGTGTCGTTGTACCGGACGTAGGCGGACAGTTCGCCGAAGGAGGGACGGCGATAGGCCATGCCGACGGTGGCCGTCAGGGCGCGGAAGCTGGAGGTGGCCAACACCGGGGCGCTCTCGTCCGACCAGACCTGGGACACCGAGAAGGTCGGCGCCAGGCCGATGCGGCGACCGCAATCGCCGTCCAGGGTGACCGACTTGACCTCCTCGACGTTCTTCGTGGTGGCCAGGGTCAGGTACTGCAGATCGCTCTGGTGCCGTGCGTAGCCCGCCGTGAACGTGCCCTTGCAACGGGACAACTGGCCGTTGACGCCGCCGTGCAGGTCCAGGCGCGCGTTGTTGAGCACGTGGTTCTTGTCGTAAAAGTCGTAGCCGACGAGGCCGTTCAGGAAGACGGACTCGCGGCTGACCGGCTCGAGGATGTCGAGCTGAATCGTCGGCGTGAAGATAACGTCGCTGGGCTTGATGCCGCGTAACGCCGCCAGGGTCGAATCGGACCTGGCGACGTTCGAGTCGTAAGTAACTTCACCATTGAGCTGCAATTTAAAGCGCCCATCGGCCGCGGCCGACGCGCTCGCACCCCATGCACATCCAGCAAGCGCAGCCAGCAGCGCCACCCCTGTATAGCTCTTGTTCACCGATCTTCTAGCCCCCGCCAAAATATCCGACCCGACGCCTGTGTTTGTATCGGCAGTTCAGTCTGTCCAATACGATAACAAATGCCCAGCTGTGAATACATCACCCATTCTAGCGTCGGCCGAGCACAATTCGGCGAATGGAGCCGAGGAAATTCCTGAGTGTGTCGGTGACGCTCGCGGTCCTGGCGGCTTCCTCCACCTGGGTTCCCTGCATCTGGGGGCTGGGCTGGAGGGTCACGGCGAGGGCGGCGACGCGGGCGCGGATCAGCCGCTTGCGAAACACCTGGGAGGGTTGCATGCGCTCGATCTCCGCGACGTCCAGGGGGCTGACCTCGACGGCGCCCGCGGTGATCGCGGCGTCCAGCAGTTGGTCGCCGGCGGGGGTGCGCGCGATGATCAGGCTGCGCCCGTCGCGTTCATCGAAGGACGGATAGCCCCGCGCATCGCCGTACCAGGCGTCGGCGCAGGCGATGTCGGCCACGCCGCCGACGGCGTCGGGGCAGATCTTGCAGCGGAACTGGATGTCCCGCGAGAGGTGCCGGCCCCAGCTTTCCTCATAGCCCATGGAGACGGCGCGGCCGTCCTTAAGGGTCGCCACCGCCGAACCCGGCCAGCCATCGCCGCGATAGCGGAACGCGGCCAACGCTTCGCGCTCGACCCCCATCCCCGAAAGGATCTCGTCGACGCCCAGCCGGCCGGGGATTCCGGCGCAGAAGAACGACAGCATGAGGCGCGCGTGCCGGTCGACGCGCGGATCGATCAGCGCCAGGCGGCGCAAGGCGGAGATGTCACAGGGCTTGCCGACGATGGCGAAGGCGCCGCCATCGTCCAGCGCCTGGTCGATCGCGGCCAGGGGCGAGGAGGCCGTGTAGCGCGAGCCGGCGCCTTGCCAGACCTCGGCTTCGGTGGTGGAGCAGGTGGCGATCGCGCCGGTGGGGCTGGCCGGGTCCGCGGCGATGTGGATCGCCCGGTCGACGAGGCCGCAGCGGAGGGCGTGGATCACCAGGGCCGACAGCGCCCCGCCGGAGGAGGCGTGATGGCGAAGGCTGGAGTCGGCGGCGTGCCCCGTCATCACCCGGCTCCAGGGTCCCCACAGGGGGTCGGCGTTCGGCGCCTGGGGCCACGCGGCGACGACGGCGCCGGGGCAGGTCGCCGCGATGGCATCCTCGGTCTGCTGGTCGAGGGGCTGGTTCTGCGAGGGCCGGTTGTAGCCGCGTTGGTTGACGACCATGGTCACGGCGCCCTGGGACAGCGAGGCGCAAAGCCCACACCCCGAGCACAGGTGGCCCCGAACCACGCGGGCCAGGGTGGGCGAGAGCGGCCCGCTCATCTCCGTTTCGCCGCGGCGGAGAAGACCCGGCGCAGTTCGTCGCGGTAGGCGTCCAGGTAGCGGTCCACGCCGCGCATGCCGCAACGGATGTTCTCGACAAGCTCCGCGCGGCGATCGAGGCAGGCGTTGAGATAGGCCAGGGCCTCGGAGGTGTCGCGGCCGGTCTCCGGCACGATCCAGGGATAGTCCAGCACGCCGAACAGGCCGCTGAACTTGCGGCTGTAAGCGGTCGGCACGACCGGCGTCCCGGCGGAGAAGGCGGCGATGCAGGCGTGCATCCGCCCCGACACGAGGAAGTCGAGGCCTGAAATGTAGGACTTCGCGGCCGTGGGCGAGCCGAAGTTGGGCACGCGGATCGCGCCGGGGAACTCCGACGCCAGCAGGTCGGCCACCGGGCTGTCGTCGTCCCAGGATGGTACGGAGGCTGTCACGTGGGTCAGCAGATGCACCTCGACATCCGGCCTGGCAACGAGGCCGGCGATGAACTGGCGCATGAGCAGGGCGTAGTCGACGCTGAGGCCATAACGGTTGCGGCCGTTGGTCGCCTCATTGAATAGCATGCCCGAGACGTTGACGCCGACCCGGATCGTCTCGCCGCCGCGAAGGGCGCTGTGATCCTCGTAGTCCAGGGCGAAGGCGACATCGACGGACAGGACGCCCCGGGTGGAAGGTGCGAGCTGGCCAAGGGCCTCCAGAGACGGGCGATCGCGGGTCACCACCACATCCGCGCCCGCCAGGGCGAGGGACGCCATCTGCCGGTACGGCGCGCGGGTAAAGGGGCCGATCGTCTGGGGCGACAGAACCAGCGGACGGCGGCGCATCCGGGCGAACAGCTTGGTGAGCCACAGATAGAAGAAGCGCTTCATTCCGTAGATCTCGGAGAAGCTGTCGCCTGCGCCAATATCGAGAATACAGTCCTGCGCGCCGATGACGGACCAGCAGCCGGTGGGGCTGAGCAGGTTGCCGCCGTCGACGCAGTAGATGTCGGCCTCTTCGAGCGTCACATAGTTCGGGTCGTCATCGCGCATGCCGATGATCACGAACTTGGCGTCCAGCTGCAGTTCATCGGCGATGGCGCGCGCGATCTTGAGATTCGCGCGCGTCAGGGCTCCGACGCCGAGGTTGCCCGAATTCGGGGAATGCCAGAGCAGCCCGATCTTGAAGGGGCTGGAAGTCACTGTTTCCACCGCCTAGCGCGCGGCGGGCGTGGCCGACGAGGACGCGGGAGCGGGAGAGGCGGACGCCGCGCCCACGGGCTTGAAGTCCTTGTTGTACCGCACGGTCGGCTGCGCCTTGGCCAGGGTCGCGTTCAACTGCCGGGCCACCGCCTCCTGAATGTGTTGGCGACGGAGGTATTGCTGGGCGTAGGTGATCGCCTGTTCGCCCGTGAAAGGCATGACATGGGTGTCGCGGACCTGGCTGATGACCACGATGTTGGCGCTGGGCAGGACGAAGATTTCGTTGGCCGGCATCTTTTCGATGGTCTGGATCAGGCGAGGATCGGCGCTGAGCGCGTCGAACTTGGCCACGCCCCGCTGAAAGGCGATCTTGTTCTGGTTCAGCAGGCCTTCCATGTCCGACATGGTGTGGATTGGCTCCATCGCCTTGAGCACACTGGAGTCGGACGGCCGGGCGATACGGATCTGGTCGACATCGAGGATCTTGCGCTCGGCGAAGCTGTCGGGGTGGGCCGCCATGAAGCTCTCGGCTTCTTCGCGCGTGGGCGGCGGCACCTGTGCGGCGATCTTGGCCTCGAGCGCCTGGACCAGCAGGTTTTCCATGGCCCTCTGACGTTGCACGGCGAAGTCGGGGGTCTTGTCGATACCCTGGTCGTGGGCCGCCTTGGCGAGCAGCTTGCGCGCCACGATCGTGCGTAGGGCGGCCTGTTCCGCCGCCTTGCGGGCTTTCGGGTCCGCGGGGGCTTGCGCGCCCATTTCCGTGCGCAGGTCGCGGAGCGTGACCTCTTCGCCGCCTACGTTGGCGACGACCTGTCCCACCGGTTCCTTGGCGCCGCCGCCAAAACTGGGGAAGTGGCATGCCGCCAGGCCAAGGCAGGCGAGCGGCACGAGAACAGCGGAACGACCGAGTTTCATGATTTCCCCAATCCCGACTTGAAACAATCGCGCAAACTGCGGCAAGCCTTAGCGAATCCCACGCCACGAGAGGTTTTGAGTCGTTACGGATAACGCAGAGCACCTAGCAACATCCAAGTGCTAAGTGAAATCCAATTGTTGGCCCGGCTTTGCGCCGACGCGCGGCGGGTTTAGACCTGGGGAAGTGATCGGCCTTGGCTGAACCTGGCGATTTGGACGACGCTGCGGGCCGCGTCGGCGATTTGAAACTTGCTGCGGAGACACGGGTTTTGTCGCCGGATCAAACCCGTCAGCCGGAAGCCTCGACCTTGGCCGAGACCACGCCACGCCTGCGCCTGTGTCTCGCGGCTTCCGGCGGCGGTCATATGCGTCAGTTGCTGGACCTCGAGCCGGTCTGGTCGGCGCACGACTATTTCTTCGTGTCCGAGGACACGGCCCTCTCGCAGAGCATCGCCAAGCAGCATCCGATGTTCTTTGTTCCGCACTTCGCCCTGGGCCAGGCGCGGCTCGGGCATCCGGTGCGGATGACGCTGGCCGGCATCGGAAACTTCCTGTCGTCCGCCAGGATCATTCTCTCGCGCAGACCCCAGGTGCTGATCACCACGGGCGCCGGCGCCGTGTTCTTCGCGGTGCTGTGGGCCAGGTTGCTGGGCGCCAAGATCGTCGTGGTGGAGTCCTTCGCCCGGTTCGACAAGCCGTCCCTGTTCGGCCGAATGGCCAGGCCCTTCGCGCATCACAAGGTGGCGCAATCGCCGGCGCTGGCGGCGTACTGGCCCGACGCGGCGGTCTTCGATCCCTTGAAGCTCCTCGATGGGCCGCCGCCTCCGAAGAAGAACCTGCTGTTCGCCACCGTCGGCGCCATCCTGCCCTTCGATCGTCTGGTCGAGAGCGTCGCCGAACTGAAGTCCAGGGGCGAGATCGCCGAAGACGTCCTGGTCCAGACCGGCCGGGGCGGCGCCGTCCCCGCCGGTGTGGAGACGGTGGAGAGCTTGCCCTTCGATCGCATGCAGGAGGTGCTGCGCGACGCCTCGATCGTCGTGTGCCACGGCGGTACGGGTTCGCTGATCACGGCGCTGCGGCAAGGCTGCCGGGTCGTGGCCATGCCGCGCCTGTTCGAACTGGGCGAGGTCTACGACGACCACCAGAAGGAGATCACCGAAGCTTTCGAGGCCCGCGGCCTGATCTCCGTCGCCAATACGGCCGACGAGCTTGCCGTGGCGCTGAAGGCGGCGCGCGAGCGGCCGCCGGTCTCGGCGACCAGCGATCCGGCCGCCCTGATCGCCCACCTGCGAGGCCTGCTCTCGGGCTGGGCGCGAGGTGGACGCCCATCGCGGTAGTTCGCGCCGGTCAGCGGGGCGCCAGCGTCCCCAACAGGCGAAACCGGCGAACGCCCTGCTCGGCCATGGTGTCGGCCAAGGCCGCGAGTTCGGCGCGCTCCGAAGGGCTGTCGTAGAGAGCGTGGTGAAACATCAGGCCCACGGCGTCCGAGCGGGCGGCGGCGGCGCCCAGCGCGGCGGGCAGGCCTTCGGCGCTGAGTCTGCGCCGCTTGCCGTCGTCCACATCGATGGCGATCGACATTTCGAACAGGGGCGCCTCGGGCCTTAGCCGGTTGTGGTAGGAAATCCCGTGGTGGCGAATGCTGGAGAGGCCTAGGGCGCGTCCCAGGCCGTAGGCGAACTGGTGGCGACCGCTGGGATAGTAGGCCGCGGAAAATATCCGGTGGCCCGCCGCCGCCGCCGCCAGGAGCGTGCTGCGATCATATTTGTGCTGGGGCGGGGTGAAGGTCTCGAGGCTGACGTCCGGGCCCAGCCGCTCGCGCAGGATCTTCAGCCCCTCGAGGATGTCCGACCTTTGTTCATCCAGCGTCCGTTCCGGGCCGAACTCGCGCTTGAGACGTCGGCCCTTGAGGGTCATCTCGTGCCGTAGGCCGTGCTGACCGAACTCCAGAAGGCCTGGATGCGCCTGGGCCATCGCCAGCAGAAACTGGGCGCACTCCTCAGTCAGACGGGCGGGGATGATCTGGTAGCTGACCGGTATTTGGCGGGAGACGAAGGTCTCCACAAAGCCGACCAGGGGGTCGGTCAAGGGGCCAACATCATCGTCACGAACAAAGTACCGCAGGGGGCCTGACGACGACTCGACGTCGCTGTGCAATTCCATCTGGCGCCCCGAAAATCATGACGATCTGTCGAGCGCGCAGCATTACCCGCGTTGTCCTAACGGGCAAAGAGTTTGGGGGCGGGCAAAGGGCTTGGGACCCACCGACGGCGGGCGGGGTCGCGGTCGCCCCACGCCTGAACCCAGGCGCGGAGCGACGCGCGGAGGCATCAGGCGAGGTGGAAGTCCGTGGCCGCCAGGGGATGCACGCCCAGCAGCTTGATCATGAAATCGGCCTTCCCGTCGCCGTTAACATCGCCGAAGACGAAGGTGCTCCCGCCACTGACGTACCAGTCGACGTGGCCGGGGGTGAGGCTGGTGGATTGGCCGCCGAACACCATGTGGCCCATGCCGGTCAGGTCCAGGGAGTCTTGGCCGGGCGCAAAATCGGTGATCGTTTCGTACTGATTGCCGATCGGCATGGGGGCGTCCGCGATGCTCTTGTAGATGAAGGTGTCGGCGCCCGCGCCGCCTGCCACGGTGTCAGCGCCGGCGCCGCCGAAGATCATGTCCGAGCCGGAGGTGCCGACGATGACGTCGGAGTTGACCGTGCCGACGATGAGCGTGGTGGCCCCTGGCGTAACCGCGCCGGCCGCGTTCGTGCCTTGCAGGGTATAAGAGTGGACGGCGGTCGACGTGGTGTCGGCGAAGGACCAGGCGCTGTGGGACGGCGTCAGGGTCGCGATTTTCATGCCATCGCGGAAGACCGCCATCGATGTCGTATCCGTGTTTGACGTGCCCCCGAGGTTGACGATTTCGCTGGACGTCGCGCTCCTGATCGACAGGCTTGAGGCCACGGCGGTCTCGGAGACCGACGTGAACGCGACGCCGGTTGGGGTGCTCGGGGCTGTGGCCGAAGTGACCGACAGGCCGTAGGCGGCCGAGGCCGCGCTGAGGTTGCCGGCGGCGTCCATGGCCGTCGCCGTGAAGGCGTGGCTGCCGGTCGCCAGGGCGGAGCTGACCTGGATGCTGAAGGCGCCGGTGGTGGCGTTGGCGACGCCCGTGCCGACCAGCGTGGTCCCGTCATACAGCTTCACGGTGGAGCCCGCCTCGGCGGCGCCATCGATCTTGACCTGCGGGATGTTGGTGATCCCGTCGCCCAGGGTTCCGCTGTCGGTGCTGGCGTCGAGCTTCAGGCCTGTGGGGGCGTTCGGGTTGGTGAGGTCGACGACGATGCCGAGGGCGGTGGAGGCCGCGCTGACATTGCCCGAGGCATCCGTCGCCTTGGCCGTGATGGAATGAGCCCCGGCCGAGAAGCCGGCCGCGGTCGCGATGCTGAATGCGCCGGCGCTGTTCGCGACGCCCGTTCCGAGCAGGAAAGTCCCCTCGTAGAGGGAGACGGTGGAGCCGGCGGCGGCCAAGCCATCGATCCTGACCTGGGCCTTGTTGGTCAGGTTATCGCCCAGGACACCGCCGTCGGTGCTGGCGTCCAGGGACAGGCTGGTGGGCGCGCCAGGCGCGGTGGGCGAGGTCGGCGCGGTGG
>FSUP01000248.1_pt1 | contig 13761 bp, 13 predicted proteins | sample 1637431 | NCBI WGS metagenome assembly FSUP01 (sample SAMEA3914816, study PRJEB12502) | metagenome | biome: forest; material: soil | place: USA | collected 2011-09-16 | depth 0.3 m | reverse complement strand
CCGTTGTCCTTTTTGCCGCAGGCGGCGAGCGCCAGGGCGAAGGCTATGGCCAGGACGGCCGGGCCGCTGCGGAGGATCGAAAGAGACATGACGCACCTGAAGCGGCGAGGAGTCGCGGGGCATTGCCCTTGACGAAGCTGAAACAATCACCGATCTGAGAATGAACGTTCATTCCCAGGTCGACGCGGGAAATAGGGTCGCGCTTCCTCCAAGTCAACTTAGCTCTGAACGCTTTTTGCTGCATTGCAAAAAAGAACGAGGTTTTGTCGATGGCCGAACAGCCGACCGCTAGCCGACCAACGGCCGAGATGCGTCAGCAACAGATCCTGGACGCCGCCATCGACCGCGTGCGGCGGTCGGGTTTCCATGGCGCGAGCATGGCGGAGATCGCCCAGGCGGCCGGCCTTAGCGTGGGCCAGATCTACCGCTACTTCGAGAACAAGGAAGCGATCGTCGCCGCTATCGTGGCCAGGGACCTGGCCGAAATGCACGCCAAATTCGCTGAGCTCGAGACCTCGGGCGAGCCCATTATCGAGGCGGCCATCGAGCGATGCGTGCAGGCCGTCGACCGCAACTACGACCTGGCGCGGGCGGCCTTGGTGCTGGAGGTGCTGGCCGAGGCGGCGCGCAATCCTCGCGTCGCAGCCATGGTGCGCGAGGCCGATGCGGCGGAGCGGGCGCTAGGACGCACGTTGCTGGACCAAGTCCGTGCCCCCGGCCGCGGCGAGGCGGAGACGGTGGCGCGGGGCGAAGTGCTGAGCATGCTCTTCGACGGCATGGCCATGCGGGCCGTGAGCAATCCGGACGTTGACCGCAGCGAGATCGGCACGGTGCTCAAGGCCGTGATGGGTCTCCTGCTTTCGGATCAGCCTTTGGAAAAGGCGCCATAGGCCGACCGCGGCGTTTTTCCAGCCCCGAACACCATCAAATTTTCTAGCCAAGACGCGAAAACGGTCGCATCCTCTGGTCTGCGTACGGTTCACCCTTGAGAGTGGGCCGGCGTCGGAGGAACTACATGTCGCTGCACCCAGCGCACGACCGGTACACCAAAAGCGTAGTGGAGCACGGGGCCTGCTTTGGCCTCGCCGCGGCCCTGTTGATGGTGGCGGCCGTCGGCATCCAGTGGATTCTGCACCTGGTGCCGTAGAGACCGGCGCCTGGGGCGCCGGACATTTGCGAACCTCACTAGGCCCACGCCATTGGGTCCAATAGTCCGTGCGGCTGGGGCTGGGCTTGCGGCGCCGGCGGCTATTGGATCGAGCGTCGGGGGGCGGCCTGAAGCTCACTCCCCCGGGTGATAGGTCCGCTCCGTGTGGCCCTTGAGCTGGTCCGGGTAGAAATAGACCTCGCGAAAGTCGCCTGACGCATAGCGCTGGGCCTGGTCGTTGAAGTGGGGGGAGGCGGGGTCGCCGCTTTCGCCGCCGGCAGTGACGGCGCGGGCGCGGATGCGGGGGCCGAACTCGACCACGGCGACGAAGCTGTTGCCCTTGGAGCCGTAGTACCGCTTGGTCCCGGGATAGCGCTTGGCGCCGAAGGAGGCCAGCGAGCCCCACTGGCCCGAGGCGAAGGGCACGGGGATGCTGGGCGCATCGTCGTGGAAGGTCTGGGCGATGGCGTCGTCGATGCGCTGAAACCGGTTCAGCTCGCCCCATGGCACGCGCCAGGTCCCATAGTCGGCGGCTAGGCGGTCTGACGCCTTGGCCAGGGCGGCCAGCTGCTGGGCGGGCGGCGCGCGCTCCATAAGGTCGTAGGCTGACCTGGCTTCCGGATCGGGTTCCGACTTGACGGTGAACCAAAGGGCCTCGCCCCAGCCGACGGCAAGCGAGGTGGCGACGCTGTCGGCGCCCCAGCGGTCGTCCCAGGCGCGCAGCAGGGCCACCTGATCGGCCAGCTTCGCCTTCATGGGATCGGTGTCGGGGGTGACGTCCCAGGCGTGGGTCAGGGCCGGGATCAGGCGGGCGAAGGCGGGCAGGAAGGGGTCGAAGTCGACCTTCAGCAGGCCGTCCAGGGTCAGGCCCTTGAGGTCCTTGAGCAACAGGGTGGCGTGGATGCCGCGGGGATTCTCGCCGGCGGTGTCCATGTAGCGGGGGAAATCAGCCGCCTTGGGGCTGAACGCGCCGGCGGCGGAGTAGGGCCAGTTGTTGGAGTTGGCGATCCAGCCACTACCAGGGTTCAACAGGTGCGGGGAATCGGCGAGGTCGTGCAGGCCCTTCCAGTCGGTGGCCGGATCTGCGCCGTCGACGGGCTTGGTGTAGTCGAAGCGGTCATCGCGGCGGGGCATGAACTGTGGGTGCAGGTAGGCGATCTCGCCGGCCGCGTCGGCGAAGATGGTGTTGTTGGAGGAATTGGCCTTCAGCGCCGCGACCTTCAGGAACGCGGCGTAGTCGTGCGCCTTGGTGCGCAGGTAGGACTGCTCCAGGGCTGGGACCGGCGTGAACATCATGGCGAAGGCGACCCACTTGCCGCCCTCGGCGCGGATGATGGGGCCATGGTGGGTGCGATAGACGGTGAAGGCGCGGGCCTTCATCGACCCGTCGGCGGCGCGGTAGGGCACGGTGACCGTGGAGACTGCGACGGGTCGCAGGGCGGCGCCGTAGCGGTAGAACAGCTTGCCGCCCTTGTGGACGATGGTCTCTGCAAACTCGTCCACCGTGTCCGCGCCGGTGGAGGTGTGCATCCAGCCGGCGCTGGCGTTGAACCCCTGGTAGATGAAGAACTGGCCCCAGGTCGTGGCCCCGTAGGCGTTCAGCCCCTCGTCGCTGGTCACCTGGGCTTCCGAGCGGAAATAGAACGATGTGTGCGGGTTGATCAGCAGCAGGGCGTGGCCGCCGGCGGTGTTCGAGGGCGCGATGGCGATGCCGTTGGAGCCGGTAGGCTCCTCGAACACGGCGCCCTTCGGTGGGCCCAGCCTGGCGACGGCGTGCTGGCCGTAGAACCGCTCCAGGTCGGCCAGATCGATCTGCTCGATGTCGCCTCCGATGCTGCCCTCGGTGAAGCTCAGGGCCATCCAGGGTTCGAAGTGCGTGAGCGCCCTTGGGTGCGTGGGGTGATTGGCCAGGTAATAGTTCAGGCCGTCGGCCCAGGCGTCCATGAGCGCCTTCAGCCACAGGGGACTTGAAGCGTAGCGGGCCTTGAGGTCGGCGTCGTCGACGTAGAGCCGCTGGCGCAGGTCGGCCCAGATGGCCTTTTCGCCGTCCGTCCCCTTACCTCCAACTTGGGCGGTGCGGCCGAGGTTGGTCAGGTAGTTGTCCTCGATGCGCGAGAAGTCATCCTCGGCCTGGGCGTAGATCATCCCGAAAACCGCGTCGGCGTCGGTCTTGCCGTGGATGTGGGCGATGCCCCAATCGTCGCGGACGATGGTGACGGCGGCGGCTTCGCGGTTCCAGCGGGCGGAGTCGGGCTCCGCGTGGGCCAGGGTGGGCAGGAAGGCGAAGGCTGCCAAGGCCAAGATAATCCGCACGCGTCGCCTCCCACTCAAGTTGGCGGGACGCTAGGGGGCGAAGCCCGCCGCGGCAACGGTTGGAGGGGGTGAATTCTGCAGGCGCCTGGGAATGGGGCAGATAGCCTTTCGGAGAGGGGTTCAGGCCTCTCCGCCTAAAGCGCCAGCAACTGCGGATCGCCGCCCTGGGCCGCGGTGTTCACGCTCAGCGCCCGTTCGACGGCGTAGCGCAGCAGGGCGTTGGGGCCGCCGGCCTTGGGACCGGTGCCGGAGAGGCCTTCGCCGCCGAAGGGCTGGACGCCCACCACCGCGCCGATGATCGAGCGGTTGACATAGGTGTTGCCGGCCGGGACCAAGGCGGCGACCTCGGCGGCGAAGGCGTCGATGCGGCTGTGGACGCCGAGGGTCAGGCCATAGCGGCGGCCGGCCAGCTTGCGGGCCACGGTTTCCAGGTCGGCGGGGTCGTAGCGGACGATGTGCAGGATCGGGCCGAACACCTCCTTTTCCAGGAAGTTGGCGGCGGGGATCTCGGCCAGGACCGGGGCGAAATAGACGCCGGTTTCGGGCGTGGGCAGGCGATGCAGGATCTTCGCCTCGCGCTCCAGGCGCACGAGGTGCTGTTCCAGCGCGGCCTTGGCGTCCTCGTCGATGACGGGGCCGACGTCGGTGGCGGCGAAGGCGGGATCGCCGATCACCAGGGCATCCATGGCCCCCTTGAGGCGCCCGATCAGGTCGTCGGCGATCTGGTTGGGAACGAAGAGCAGGCGCAGGGCCGAGCAGCGCTGGCCCGCCGAGCCGAAGGCGCTGAGGATGGCGTCGTCGATCACCTGTTCGCGCATGGCGGTGGTGTCGGCGAACATGCCGTTGAGGCCGCCGGTCTCGGCGATGAAGGGGATGATCGGGCCGTTGCGGGCGGCCAAGCTGCGGTTGATGGCCCAGGCGGTCTCGGTCCCGCCGGTGAAGGCGACGCCGTCGATGTTCGGGTGGGCGATGAGGGCGGCGCCGACGGTCTCCCCACGGCCGGGCAGGAGGGAGAGCAGCGCGGGGTCGAGGCCGGCGGCATGGTAGAGGCGCACGGCTTCGGCGGCGATCAGGGGCGTCTGTTCGGCGGGCTTGGCGGCGACGGCGTTGCCGGCGGCCAGGGCGGCGGCGATCTGCCCGGTGAAGATGGCCAGGGGGAAGTTCCAGGGGCTGATGCAGGCGAAGACGCCGCGGCCGTGCAGGGAGAGGGTGTTGGCCTCGCCGGTCGGGCCGCGCAGGACTTGCGGCGCGGCGAACTGGGTGCGGGCGAGGTGGGCGTAGTAGCGGCAGAAGTCGGCGGCCTCGCGCACTTCGGAGATGGCGTCGGGCAGGGTCTTGCCGGCCTCGTTCGACAGGATCCCCACAAGGCGGTCGAGGTTGGCTTCCAGCGCGGAGGCCATGGCGCCCAGCACCCTGGCGCGGGCGCAGCCACCGGCCTCGTCCCAGGCCGGCTGGGCCGCGCGGGCGGCGATCAGCGCGGCGTCGATGTCGGCGGCGGAGGCTTCCGACCAGGCTCCCAGCACGCGATCAAGGTCGACGGGGCTTCGCAGATCCTGAAGGGCGCCGTCGGTGCCGGGGCGCCCAGCGACAATCGGGCGGCCGTAGAGGGCGCCGGAGCGGGCCCGGAGCGCGGCGCTGGTCAGGCGCTCGCGGACCGCGGCGATGGAAAGGTCAGGGCCGTGGGAGTTCAGGCGGTCGGCCCCATAGAGCGCGCCGGGCCGCGGGATCTTCGGGTGCGGGCCAGGCTGGGCTTCAACGGCGGCGATGGGGTCGCGGACCAGGGTCTCCGCCGGCACGGCGTCGTCCAGCAGGGCGTGCACGAAGGAGGTGTTGGCGCCGTTCTCGAGCAGGCGGCGGACCAGGTAGGGCAGCAGGTCCTCGTGGGCGCCCACGGGGGCGTACACGCGCAGGCGGCGGGGGCCGAAGGCGGCGGCGGCCGCGTCGTAGAGCTCTTCGCCCATGCCATGCAGGCGCTGGTGCTCGATGGTGACGCCCGCCGAATCGGCCAGCTGGGCGACAGCCGCCAGGGTATGGGCGTTGTGGGTGGCGAACTGGGCATAGAGGTGCGGCGCCGCGCCGATCAGGGCCTTGGCGCAGACCAGGTAGGAAAGGTCGGTGGCGGCCTTGGTGGTGTACACCGGATAGTCCGGGCGACCGGCCACCTGGGCGCGCTTGATCTCGCTGTCCCAGTAGGCGCCTTTGACCAGGCGGACCATCAGGCTGCGGCCCGAGGCGCGGGCGAGGTCGGCGACCGCCTTGATCACGGCGGGGCCGCGCTTCTGGTAGGCCTGGACGGCGAGGCCGAGGCCGGTCCATCCGCCGAGATCCGGATCATGGGCCAGGCGGTCGAGGATCTTCAGCGACAGGGCCAGGCGGTCGGCCTCCTCCGCATCGAGGGTGAAGTTGACGTCATAGCCGGCGGCCAGGACGGCCAGGCGCTTCGCGCGCGGATAAAGCTCGTCCCAGACACGTGCCTCCTGCACAGCCTCGTAGCGGGGGGAGAGGGCCGAGAGTTTCACCGAGATTCCATGGCCGGACTCGGGGCCTTGGGACGCGCCGGCCTCGCCGACGGCGCGGATGGCGGCGGCGTATGAGGCTTCATAGCGCTGCGCGTCGGCGGCCGTGCGAGCGCCTTCGCCCAGCATGTCGAAGCTGCAGAGCAGGCGCTCGGAGGCGGCGCGCTTGAGGGCGGCCTCGATGGTGCGGCCCAGCACGAACTGCTCGCCCATGATCCGGATGGCCTGGGCGACGGCCTGGCGGATGACCGGTTCGCCGACACGGCCGGCCAGGCGCCTCAGGTAACCGCCAAGGTCGCGGCGGGCGTCGTCTTCCACGTCGACCAGCTTGCCGGTCAGCATCAGGCCCCAGGTGGAGGCGTTGACGAACAGGCTGTCGGAGCGGCCCAGGTGGCTGGCCCAGTCGGCCGACCCGATCTTCTCGGCGATCAGGGCGTCGCGGGTGGCCTCGTCGGGGGTGCGCAACAGGGCTTCGGCCAGGCACATCAGCGCCAGGCCCTCGCGGGTGCCCAGACTGAACTGCTTGAGGAAGCTCTGGACCACGCCCTGCCGGCGGCCGGCGGCGCGGGTTGCGGTGACCAGGTCGACCGCCTGGCGCTGGATGCGGGCCCGCTCGCCGGTGGTGAAGGGCCTGGCGGCCAGGAGGGCGGCGATGGCCTCGGCCTCGTCGCGATACTTGCCCTCGTCCAGGGTGTCCCAATCGAAGGCTTCCAGGGCCAGGGCGGGCGACTTCATGCGCGGCATCCAGTTCATGCTCTTCGGCATATCAGACCATATGACGAAGGTGCTTTGTATTTGAAGCTAGATCGGCGATGATACTTCGAGACATGACGGGGATTCCTGATGTTCGCTCTTGACGACACCGACAGGCGGCTGCTGCGGGTGCTGCAGGCCGAGGGGCGGATCACGAACGCCGAGCTGGCCAAGCGCTGCAACCTCTCGCCCGCCGCCACCTTCGAGCGCGTTCGCCGACTGCGCGAACGTGGCGTGATCATGGGCTACGCGGCCATACTTGACGCCACCCAGGTCGACCTGTCGCTGATGATCTTCGTTGAGGTGCTGCTGGACCGCACCACCGGCGACGTCTTCGAGACCTTCGCGGCGGCGATCCGGCGGGCGCCGGAGGTGCTGGAGTGCCACATGGTGGCCGGCGGTTTCGACTACTTGATCAAGGCGCGGGTCAAGGACATGGCGGCGTACCGCGCGTTCCTGGGCGACGTGCTGATCGCCATGCCGGGAGTGCGCGAGACGCGGACCTATGCGGTGCTGGAAGAGGTGAAGGCGACGGTGGAGTTGCCGATCTGAGGGGGCGGGGGCGCACTCCTCCCCCTCATCCCGGCGAGCGTATCAACCCCTGCCCATCGAAAAGATCGGCTCGAAGCAGCCGAGGATAAGGCGCTTCGCATCGAACGGCGGTTCCCCCGCCGTATCCATGCGCTCGTCCTGGTGCATCTTCTCTTCGGCGGCATAGAAGCTCGCCTTGTCGGGCCAGATTTGCCAGGTGAAGACGATCTTCTCGCCATCCTTCGCGGCGACCGCGCGGCGGAAGTCGGTCTGTTTGCCGTCGGGAACGAAATCCTCCCAACACTCGACAATCTCCAGACACCCATAGTCCTTGAAGAGCTTCGCTCCGTTCTCGGCCCACTTGCGATAGGCTTCGATCCTTTCCTCGGGCACGGGGATCACGAGGCCGGCGACGTACATGGTTCAGGCTCCTTCGGATCCAAGGCGCAACCGGATGTCCCGGTATGCCGCCGCTATAAGTTCACTCAGCGCGGCGGCGTTCACCTGCTGCGCCCAGCGGAGCTTTACGTGCCGCATGCGCTTGCCGGCGCCTTCCAGAAGACCGGCCGGGTCGTCGAGCGCCGTTCCGTAGAAGAAGCCGACATTCGCATGCGCACTGAAGGCGTCGACGTACCCAAACGCCGCGTCGTCCACACACGCCGTGGGATGGCCATCCTGCAGCAACTCACGAACGTCCGCTCCGCAGCCGCGCATCTGTTCGAACCACGGCTGGGCGATCCATCGCAGCTGGTCATCTGGCTTGGAAAACCAAGCGTCAACGCTGGGGTCTCGCCGAACGGCGCTCGGGAACCGAAAGAGATTGCTCACGAGACCAGATTGCCAGCTTGGCTGGCGATGTCGAGGGGCGCGCCGGCGCCCTCAGGCGGCCAGTAACCCGGTCAGCCGTTGGCGGATCAGGGCGTCGGCCTCGGCCATGATGCCCTCGATCAGATCCTTGCAGGTGGGGATGTCGCGGATCAGGCCCGCGACCATGCCGCAGGACCAGGCGCCGGCGTCCATCTGGCCGTCCTGCATGACGCGCGGATAGACCCCGGCGACCTCGGGGACGATGTCCTCGAACTTGATGGCCGCGCCCAGTTCCTTTTCCTTCTCCAGTAGCCTTTCGACGCCGGCGTTGATCAGGACCCGCTCGGTGTTGCGCAGCGCGCGCATGACCAGGCGCGTGTCGAGCTCGGAGGCGGCGACGATGGCGGCCTTCACGTTCGGGTGGACCGGCGCTTCCTGGGTGGCGATGAAGCGCGTGCCCATGTTCATGCCCTCCGCGCCCATGGCCAGCGCCGCCACCAGCGAGCGCGCGTCGGCCATGCCGCCGGATGCGACGAAGGGGATCTTCAGTTCCTCAGCGGCGCGGGGCAGCAGGATCATGTTGGGGATGTCGTCCTCCCCCGGATGGCCGCCGCACTCGAAACCGTCGACGCTGACCGCGTCGCAGCCGATGGACTCGGCCTTGAGCGAGTGGCGGACCGAGGTGCATTTGTGGATCACCTTGACCCCGGCTTCCTGCAGGGCCGGAAGCCACTTTTGCGGATTGTTCCCGGCCGTCTCGACGATCTTCACGCCGCCATCGAGGATCGCCTTCACATAGCCTGGATAGTCGGGCGGGTTGACCGAAGGCAGGAAGGTGAGGTTCACGCCGAACGGCTTGTCGGTCATGTCGCGGCAGCGGGCGATCTCCTTGCTGAGATCCTCCGGCGTGCGCTGGGTCAGGCCCGTGATGATGCCAAGGCCCCCGGCGTTGGACACCGCCGCCGCCAGCTCCGCCAAGCCGACGAAATGCATGCCCCCCTGGATGATCGGGTGCTTGATGCCGAACATTTCGGTGATGCGAGTCTTCATGGGGCTCGGTCCTGGGTTCGAGGGTGGCTGAGGGGTCCGGTTACGCTTAGCGTCAGCGGCGAGCTAAGTTCTATTTGGGAACTAAAGGTGTCAAGTCGCAATCACCAGCACTGCTCGTCTTCCAGGGTGTCCCACTTCAGGCGTCACCTCGTGCGTGCCGGTTTGGGGTAACATCATTGACAGTTCAAAAAAAGAACTGAATGTAGCCGGCCGGGGCCGCTCAGGGGCAGGAGACGTCCATTGGAACAGCGAAACGCCACCGCGGCCGTGATCGGCGCCGGCGACTACATCGGCTCGGCCATCGCCAAGAAGTTTGCCTCGCAGGGCTACACGATCGTCGCGGGCCGCCGGAACGGCGACCAGCTGGCGACGCTGAAGGGCGAGATCGAGGCGGCCGGCGGCGTCTGCCACGCCCGCTCGCTGGACGCGCGCAAGGAGGAGGACATCACCGCCTTCCTGGCCGAGGCGGACGCCCTCGCGCCGCTGGAGGTGTGCGTCTTCAACGTCGGCGCCAATGTCAACTACCCGATCCTGGAGACCACCGAGCGGGTGTTCCGCAAGGTCTGGGAAATGGCTTGCTACGGCGGCTTCCTGACCGGGCGCGAGGCGGCGCGGCACATGGTGGAGCACGGCAAGGGCTCGATCTTCTTCACCGGCGCCACAGCCTCGATCCGCGGCGGGGTCGGCTATTCGGCCTTCGCCAGCGCCAAGTTCGGCCTGCGCGCAGTGGCCCAGGCCATGGCCCGCGAACTGGGCCCCAAGAACATTCACGTCGCCCACCTGGTGATCGACTCCGGCGTCGACACCGCCTGGGTGCGCGAGCGGCGCAAGGCGGCGGGCGGCGGCGACGTCGTCGAGCCGGACCAACTGATGAACCCATCCTCGATCGCCGAGGCCTACTGGACCCTGCACACCCAGCACCGCGACGGCTGGACCTTCGAACTCGACCTCAGACCCTATGGAGAGCGCTGGTGATGGCGGTGGAATTCCATTTCGATTTCGGCAGCCCCAACGCCTATCTGAGCCACCTCGTGATACCCAAGATCGAGGCGCGGACCGGGGTGACGTTCCGCTATGTGCCCGTGCTGCTGGGCGGGGTGTACAAGCTCACCGGCAACCGCTCGCCGGGCGAGAGCCTGGCGGGGATCAAGAACAAGCCGGAGTTCCAAACGTTGGAGACCCAGCGCTTCATCAAGCGCCACGGCATCACGACCTATCGCTTCAACCCGTTCTTCCCGGTCAACACCCTGACGCTGATGCGCATCGCCGCCGGCGCGGAGATCGACGGGACGCTAGGCCCCTATGTCGACGCCGCCTTCCGCTGCATGTGGTCGAACCCGAAGAAGATGGACGATCCGGAGGTGGCCAAGGCGGCCTTCGACGCAGCGGGGCTGGACGGGGAGCGCCTGCTGGCCCGGTCCCAGGAACCGGACGCCAAGGCCCTGCTGCTGGAGAACACCCAGGCCTCGGTGGATCGCGGAACCTTCGGCTCGCCGACCTTCTTCGTGGGCGAGGAGATGTTCTTCGGCAAGGACCAGCTCAGAGACGTCGAGGAAGAGATCGAGCGGGCCAAGGCGGCCGTGGCTTAGTCCCGCCGGTCAGGCCTAAGCGGCGATGTTCGTCACCTCGACGGTCAGGTGGGACAGGGCAGGGAAGCGCTGCAGCCTGGCGCGATAGAAGGCCGAGTCCCGCGGTCCGCTGGTCTCGACGCAGACGATGGCGCCCAGATGGCCCGGACCCAGCCGCCACAGGTGCAGGTCCGCCACCGCGTCGCCGCAGCCCTCGACGGTCTGCCGGAGCTGGCCGGCCAGGCGGCGGTCCGGGTTCATGTCCAGCAGGATGGCGCCGGTGTCGCGGATCAGGCCGTAGGACCAGCTGGCGATCACCCCGGCGCCGACCAGGCCAGCCAGCGGGTCCATCCATAGCCAGCCGAACAGCCGCGCCAGGATCAGGCCGGTGATCACCATCACGGAGACGGCGGCGTCGGCCATGACGTGGATGACCGCGGCCCGCATGTTGTTGTCGCGGTGGTGGTCGCCGTGGCCGTGGTCTTCTTCGGTGAAGTGGGCGTCGTAGCCTGCGACGTCATTGCCTCCGCCAGCGACGACGCGGGCGGTGAACGCATGGGGTTCGGGGATCTCTTCGCGGCTCTCGAGGAAACCGTCCCGGCCCTCGAAGGTGAAGACCTGGCGCCGGCCATCCGGGCGGCGGGTCTCGATCCGGAAGGCGTCGGCGGAAAGGGGCTCGCCGGTCTCGGCGCGAAGCCGGAAGCGCGGCGGGACGCCGGTCTCGAAGATCTCCAGCAGCAGGGCGGGGCCGGATCCGGTCTCGATCCGCTGGGTCTCGTCGTGATGACGGCCGTGTTCGTCGTGGGCGTGACCGCGGCCATGACCATGGTGATGTCCGTGGTCGCCGCCGCCCAGCAGCCAGGCGCTGGCCAGGTTCACGCCCAGGCCGACGACGGCGATGGGGATGGCCTCGGCGAAGTGGATCGGCGTCGGCGAGAGGAAGCGCAGCACCGCCTCATAGCCGATCAGTAGGGCGATCATCGCCAGGATGATGGCGCTGGTGAAGCCGGCCAGGTCGCCCAGCTTGCCCGTCCCGAAGCTGAAGCGCGCGTCGTCGGCGTAGCGCCGGGCGAAGGTGTAGGCCAGAGCCGCCAGCAGCAGGGCGCCGGCGTGGGTCGACATGTGCAGCCCGTCGGCGACCAGGGCCAGGGAGCCGAAGGCTAGGCCGCCGGCGATCTCCGCCACCATCATCGCGCCGCACAGGCCGATGACGATCCAGGTGCGCCGCTCATTGCTCTGGTGACCCGCGCCCAGGAAGGCGTGGCTGTGAGCCAGGCGCGGCGCGGCGGTGTGGGGTGTGGTCATCGGCGTCATCACTTCAGGTAGGTGCGGATAGTGTCCATGAGCTGCTGCGCGGCCGCCGCGTCCAGCGCGCCGGGGTGCTTCTCGGCGTCCACCAGGTGGGTGAAGACGTGGTCCTCGACGACCTCGGCCATCAGGCCGGCCATCGCGCCGCGGACGCCGGCGATCTGATGCATCACTTCGTCACAGCCGGCCTCGCCTTCCAGCGCCCGTTCGATGGCGTCGATCTGGCCGCGGATGCGCCGAACGCGGGCGAGCAGCTTCTGCTTTTCACGAACCGTATGCATGGCGGCTACATAGGGTAGCCCCCTATCCTATGTAAAGCCTCGGGTGCGTCCCACAGTGAAGGGCGCCCCCCTAGAAGGCGCTCTTGATCGTGCCTCCATCGACGCGCAGGGCGGCGCCGGTGGTCGCCGAGGCGCGGGGGCTGGCCACATAGGCGACCAGGGACGCCACCTCGTCGGGCGTGGCGAAGCGCTTGATCAGCGAGGTGGGGCGGACCGTTTCGAAGAACTCGGCCTCGAACGCCTCGAAGGTCTTGCCTTCGGTCCTGGCCAGGGTTTCGACGAAATCGCCGACGCCCCGTGAACGGGTCGGTCCCGGTAGCACGCTGTTGACGGTGATGCCCGTGCCGGCCACGGCCTCGGCCAGGCCGCGCGCGACCGCGATCTGCGCGGTCTTGCTCACGCCGTAGTGGATCATCTCGCTGGGGATCTGGATGGCGCTCTCGCTGGAGATGAAGATGATGCGCCCCCAGTTCGCCTGCTTCATCGAGGGCAGATAGAGCCGCGCCAAGCGTATGCCGCTGACCACGTTGACGTCGAAGAACCGCAGCCAGTCGGCGTCGGGAATGTCCTCGAAAGGCTTGGGTTCGAAGATGCCGAGGTTGTTGACCAGGATCTCGACCCCCGGATGCGCGCGCGCCAGGTCCTCCGCCACGGGCGCGAGGCTCAGATCGCCGGCAAAGCCCAAAATCTCACCGCCGGTGGAGGACTTAAGCTGGGCGACCGCGCCGTCGACAGCCGACGCGGTGCGGCCGTTGACGATCACCCGGGCGCCCTCGCGCGCCAGCGCTTCGGCTATGGCGTGGCCGATGCCCGCGGTGCTGCCGCTGACCAGGGCGAGTTTGCCGTCGAGATCGAGGTCCATCGCAAAGTCCTTTTCCAAGAGTGAGACGCCAACAGCATAGGCCGCCAATGGCCGCCGCGATTGCAGCGCACAGCGGTGTTTGTCGGTCCGTGCGCCAAAGCCGGCGCGGGCGCCCCGGCCATTGGGTCGCAGGCGATCTTCGCGCCTCTTCCGGTTTGGGGCTTCCCCCGCGTCGGACCGGACGCTATACGCGGCCCGCAAAACGGAGAGTCTCATGGAGATTCGCGAAGGGCTCACCTTCGACGATGTTTTGCTACAGCCGGGTGCGTCGGAGGTGATGCCGACACAGGTCAGCACCGCCACGAAGTTCACTCGGCAGATCGCACTGAACATCCCCCTGGTGTCCGCGGCTATGGACACCGTCACCGAAAGCCGGCTGGCCATCGCCATGGCCCAGGCCGGAGGTCTGGGCATCCTGCACCGCAACCTGTCGGTTGAGGAACAGGCCGACCAGGTGCGCGAGGTCAAGCGCTACGAGAGCGGCATGGTCATCAATCCGATGACCATTCATCCGGATACGAAGCTGCGGGAAATCAAGGAGATCAAGGCCCGTCGGCACATCTCCGGTTTCCCGGTGGTGGAGCGCGGCAGCGGCAAGCTGGTGGGCATCCTGACCAACCGGGAT
>FSUP01000652.1_pt1 | contig 13795 bp, 16 predicted proteins | sample 1637431 | NCBI WGS metagenome assembly FSUP01 (sample SAMEA3914816, study PRJEB12502) | metagenome | biome: forest; material: soil | place: USA | collected 2011-09-16 | depth 0.3 m | reverse complement strand
GGGGCAGGGGAATCGCATGTGTGATCGGTGGAGTGGTTGCGAGTTTAGCGGCGATGGATTCTGAAGGGCTTCCTTGGTGAAGGGAGACCTTGATGCTGATCCTGGAGGTGTTGGGGGAAGTTCCCGATCCGCGCGGATACAACAGCCAGCACGATCTGACCGATGTGCTGTTCGTGGCGCTGGCGGCGATGCTGTGTGGGGCGAGCCATTGCACGGACATGGCGCTGTTCGCCCAGGCCCGGCTTGAGCTTTTGCGAACCTTTGTGCCCTTGAGGAACGGGGCGCCCAGCCACGACACCTTCAGCCGAGTCTTAGGAGCGCTGGACCCGGTGGCGTTCCAGACGTGCTTCCAGCGCTTCCTGGCCGCCTTCGGCCAACAGGCCAGGCATGATGTGCAGAACCAGGTGGCGGTGGACGGCAAGGGCCTTCGCCGGGCCTATGAGAAGGGCCGCGCCTACATGCCCCCGCTGGTGGCCACGGTGTTCGACTGCGACACCTTCATGAGCCTCAGCCAAGTGGTGACCCAGACCGGCGGCGAGAGGGCGGCGGCCATCGAGGCCCTGAATCTGTTGTCCCTGAAGGGGTCGACCGTCACCGCCGACGCCCTGCACACGCACCGGCAGATGACCAAGGCCATCCGCCAAGGCGGCGGTCACTACGTCCTGGCCCTCAAGGGCAACAGCGCCATCCTCGCCAAGGCCGCCGAAGCGGCGCTCGACAAGGCCCAGCAGAACCCACGGACCGTCATCAGCGAGACCGAGGACATCGCCCATGGCCGCCACGAGGTGCGCCGCGCCATCGTAACGCCCCTTGTCCACCCACCCTGCAGCAAGCCGCTGGTCGACCTGGTCGCCGTCGCCCGGGTCGAGTCCTGGCGAACCACCGGCCAGAAGACCACGCACAAGGTCCGCGCTTACGCCCTCTCCAAGCGCATGCCCCCCGATCAGGTCCTGCGCACCGTCCGTCGCCACTGGGCCATCGAGAACGACCTCCACTGGCAACTCGATGTCCTCATGGCCGAAGATCAGTCCAGAACCCGAAAGAACAACGGACCCGCCAACCTCGCCGTCCTCAGGCGCCTGGCCCTCAATGTCCTAAGAGCCGAGCCAACCAACATCCCCATGCGCCACAAAGGTCTGCTCGCAAGGTGGAACGACGACCACCTGATCAAGCTCATGACGCACGTGCGATAGCCCTACCCCTTCGGGGAAGTGGATCGCGCTAGCAGCGCGAGACGATGGGGGCTCCAGCGGAGAACCAGCGACCGCGTCACGCTTGAGCCCCCATCCCCCGCTGCGCGGGTACTTCCCCCAATGGGGGAAGAGAGGGGCCAACCACGATCCCGTTCGTGGGGCTGGTGGCGTTCGCGGACAAAAACCAATCTCATCCACCGCACCGACGCCGCCCCCTACCCCCCCAACCGCTCAGCCATATGCTCGGCGATCATCACCGTTGTCAGGTGGGTGTTGGCGCGCATCACGCTGGGCATCACCGAGGCGTCGATGACCCTCAGGCCCTCCAGGCCGTGCACCTTGCAGTCGACATCCACCACCGCGGCCGGATTCGACGCGTCGCCCATGCGGCACGTGCTCGTAGCGTGCTGGGTGTCGCCGGCGTTCTTCAGGGCGAAGGCGTCGATCTCCTCGTCCGTAGCGGTCTCCGACAGCTTCGTCTCGACCTGCCCGATCGCCGTCACGCTGGCGTGGCGGCTCAGCGCCAGCAGCCGCCGCACCCCGTCGCGCATCCGCTCGATGTCGCTGGGATGGTCCAGCATGTTCTCGTCCAGCACCGGCTGTTCGAAAGGGTCGACCGACGCCAGCCGCAAGGTCCCGCGCGAAAAGCACTGGTTCACCCACACCCCCAGCAGCCCGAACACGGCGTCGTCGCCGGGCGCCGCCACATGATGGCCCAGGCTGTCGCCGAAGCGGTTCATGGCCACCATCATCATGTCGTTCGGCCCCGCCCCCGCCAGGCCGGAGCTGTAGCGGACGCAGGCGTTGGTGTGGCGAAACCCCTTCGGCGGCCGCGCGAAATCGTTCAGCCGGATCGGCAGGAAGATGGCCGGGTGGTCCTGGAACCCTTCGCCCACCGGCAGGTCCGCCTTCACCGCGATCTCCAGCGCCTCCAGGTGCGCGGCCGGCCCGACGCCCGAGCGCATCAGGATCGTCGGCGAATGCACCGCCCCGGCCGACAGGACGATCGTCCCGCCGCGCACCTCGCGCCACTCGCCGCCCCGACACACGCGAACCCCCACCGCGCGCGTCCCGTCGAACAGCACCCTGTCCACGTGCGCCTCGCCGAAGATGGCCAGGTTGTTGCGCCCGCGGCTGGGCTCGACATAGGCGTCGTTGGTGCTGACCCGCTCGCAGTCCCGGCTGTTGATGGCGTAGGGCGACACGCCCGTGGAGCCGGGGGCGTTGTGGTCCGCCGCCCAGGGATGGCCCAGGTCCAGCGCCGCCTCCGCCATGGCCTGGTCCACAGCCCCCCACTTGGAGACCGGCGCGCGATAGATCGGGATCGGCCCGTCGGCGCCGTGATAGGCTTGCGCGCCGAACCGTTCGTCGCTCTCCAGCCGCCGCAGCGCCGGCAGCACCTCGGCGAAGGACCAGCCCGGGCATCCGGCGGCGGCCCACTCGTCATGATCCTCGACCACGCCGCGGATGGCGATCTGGCCGTTGATCGCGGAGCTTCCGCCCATGCCCCGCCCCCGCCAATAGGTCCGCGGGGCCTGGGCGGCCGTGCGCCGCGACTGCAGCGCGTCCCAGCGGTAGGGGGCGAAGGCCTCGTCGGTGATCACTTCGTGCGGATTGGGACTGCGGATAGCCGCTGGTGTCTGGGCCGAGCCGTAGTCGGGCCCGGCCTCGATCAGCGCCACCTGAATCCCGGGGTTGGCCGACAACCGCGCCGCCAGCACCGCGCCCGCGGACCCGGCGCCGACGATCACATAGTCGTACTCCATCCCGTCCCCATGCTCCGCCGCGTTCTAGAAATCGGCTGTGTTCGGATCCGGGCCGATGCGCCCGTCGGCGGAATCCAGGGCCGCCAGGCGATCCAGATCGCCCGCGTCCAGCTTGAAGTCAAACACCCCGATGTTCTCGCGGATCCGGCTGGGCGTCACGGACTTGGGGATGACGATCAGGTCGTTGTCCAGGCGCCAGCGGATGATCACCTGGGCCGGCGTCTTGCCATGCTTGCGGGCGATCTCCCCGACCACCGGATCCGCCAGGCAGTGGGGGGGTTGGGTGGTGGCCGACCCCGTCCCTGGCTCGGTCTGCGCTGGGACGGACGAACGGCGCACACCCATGCAAGATAGGTGCAACTCCCCGCTTTCCAAGCCCTTCCATAAACTTCACAACGCCCTATCTGGTAAGCGTTACGGCGTTAGACCCGCCAGTAGCGTGACCGTTGGCCATAGTGACCCTCGGCCTTCTCGATGGAGGTCCAGATGAAGAAGTTTTTAGCGGGGCTTGCGAGCGTACTGATCCTCTCCGCGCCATTGGCCGCGAGCCCGACTGCGGCGCTCGCGCAACATGGCGGTGGCGGAGGATTCCACGGTGGTGGCATGGGAGGCGGCGGCTTCCACGGTGGTGGCGGATTCCATGGGGGCGGCGGTTTCCACGGCGGTGGCGGATTCCACGGTGGCAGCGGCTTCCACGGCAGTGGATTCCATGATGGCGGCGGTTTCCACGGCGGTGGATTCCATGGCGGCCATTTCGACCACCACGGCTACGGCTATGGCGGCTACCCGTACTTCTTCGGCGGCCTGGGACTGGGACTGGGCTATGGGGCCTACTACGACCCCTGGCTCTATGACTATCCGGGCTACTACTACGGCAGCGCCTACGACGATGACTCGGTCGTCGATCCGGAGGATGGCGCCGTGGTCTCACAAGCCTCGCCGGATCAGGCGCAAGGCTCGTGGGTCTGGGATTCGACCCAGAACAAGTACGACTGGGTGCCTAACTGACCTCACGCCCCGGCGGCCGACCAAGGCCGCCGGGGCGGGGGGGCCTCGCCCTGACTAGTTACCCTGCGAAGGCGGCAGGGTCTGACTGTCGAAGACTTTTTGCTGTTGGGGCGTCAGCTGCGTGTAGAAGGCCGTCACGGCCTGGCCGCGCTTCTGCAAGTCCGCCAAATTCTGAACCATATCCGCGTTGAGCAGGGCGATACGTCGCGGCGTCGTCAGTTTCGGCAGCATCTGCTGCGTCATCTGCTGGCGGGCGTCCGCGGCCTGGTTCGGCGCGATCGCGGTCGTATAGGCCTTCCAGGCGCTCTCCTGGCCCGAGTTGAGATGCAGCGCGTCATGAAGCCGGCTCGTGTCCGGCGCGGTCTGCGCCACGGCGCCCGAAGCCAGCGCCAGGCTGGCGCACAAAGTCGAAAGCAGGATACGCACGGGAAGTCCTCTCTAAGGCATCTCCCACAACCTAGGTCGCCGCTCACGCCCCGCAACGGACCGCCGCGAATCTGTGGCAGAGTCGGGAAAAAAGGGCCGTCCTTAAAAGTCGATCCAGACAAAGACCGTGCGGGAGCTTCGCCATGACCTACTGCCTTGGAATCCTGCTCCCATCGGGCCTCGTCCTGGCCTCCGACTCCCGCTCCAACGCCGGCGTCGACCAGGTCATCCAGGTGTGCAAGCTGGCGGTGATCGCCCGTCCCGGCGAGCGCGTCATCGCGATCCTCTCGGCCGGCAACCGCGCCACCTCCCAGTCGGTGGTCACCCAACTCCAGGAGGCCGCCGGCTCGGGCAAGGACGGCGAGGACCTCCACACCGCGCGAACCCTGTTCCAGGCCGCCGAGATGGTCGGCGCCAAGTTGCGCGAGGTGATGACCCGGGACAGCCGGTATGTCGAACCCTACGGCGACGCCGGCGCCAGTTTCCTTGTGGGCGGCCAGATCGCCGGCGAAGCGCCCCGCCTGTTCGAGATCTATTCGGCCGGCAACTTCATCGAGGCCACCGACCGCTCCTGCTTCCTGCAGATCGGGGAAACCAAGTACGGCAAGCCCATCCTGGATCGCGCCTTGGCCCCCGACAGCACCATGGCTCACGCCGCCAAGCTGGCGCTCATGTCCTTCGACGCCACCATCCGCAGCAACATCTCGGTCGCTCCGCCCATCGACCTCCTCCAGTACGAAGCCGACAGTTTCTCCGCCGCCAACCTGGTCACTCTGGAAGACGAAGACCCCTACTGGCGCGACCTGCGCCAGGCCTACAGCGACGGTCTGGCTGAGCTCATCGATCGCCTCCCCGCGCCGCCTTCGGATTTGGTCGCCTAAATCTGTAAGTGAGTACTCACTTGCATTGTTTCGACGATGTGATAATCCCATTCCCGTCAACACGAGCTTGGGAACCATGAGCACCCTACGGGACGCCTACATCACCGGCACCAGCGCCATCCTACCCGGCGCGCCGGTGGGCAACGACGGCATCGAGGACCACATCGGCCGGGTCTGCGGGCGTGACAGCCTGCTGGGCCGCCGGGCCCTGCGCTGGAACGGGGTGAAGACCCGGCACTATGCGCTGGACAGCGACGGCGCCGCCACCGACAGCAACGCCGGCATGTGCGCCAAGGCGGTGCTGGGCGCGCTGGACGACGCGGGGCTGGGCCGAGGCGATCTCAGCTACCTGGCCGCCGCCACGACCCAGGGCGACTACCTGGTCCCCGGCCACGGCGTCACCGTCCACGGCGAGCTGGGCGGCGGCCCGCTGGAGGTGGCCAGCTTCCAATCGGTCTGCGGCTCGTCCCTGATGGCGGCCAAGGCGGCGTGGCTGAACATCCGCGCCGGTGAGCACCAAGTCGCCGCCGCCTGCGCCGGCGAGTTCTCCTCCCGCTGGTTCCGCCCAGCCTTCTACGAGGGCACGGACCTGGTGGACGCCAAGGGCCGCCTGGCCGCCGAGGCCGACTACCTGCGCTTCACCCTGTCGGACGGCGCCGGGGCCATCATCGTCGAGCCCGCCCCCAGCCAGGGCCGCCTGTCGCTGAAGATCGAGTTCATCGACGTGGTCTCCCTGGCTGGCGACTTCGAGCCCTGCATGTGGGCCGGCGCCCCGAACGCGACCCGCGCCGACGCCGCCAGCGCTTGGAGCCACGCCGGCCCGCCCGCCGCTCACAAGGCCGGCGCCATCGCCCTGCTGCAGGATTTCGAGCTTCTGAAGCGGGTGATCCGCGCCTGGGTCGGGGTCTATCTGAAGAAGGTCGACGAGGGGCGGATCGTCCCCGCCGCCGTGGACTGGCTGCTGTGCCACTACTCGGCCCAGTCCCTGCGCGACGAGCTGATGATCCTGCTGGAGAAGACCGCCGGCGCCATCCCGGCCGAGAAATGGTTCTCGAACCTGCCCTGGGTCGGCAACGTCGGCTCGGCCTCCATCTGGGTGATGCTCGACGAATTCCTGAAGAGCGGACGCCTGGCCCGGGGCCAGCAGGTGCTGTGCGTCGTCCCCGAGAGCGGGCGCTCCCTGGTGGGCTTCATGATGCTGGAGGCGGTCTGATGGACGGTGATCTCCCGAACCACCTTTCGACAGGAAACGACGTCAGCGACGTCCTGCGCCGCCTGGCCGTGGTCTTCACCCAGTTCGAGGGCCGTCTCTCCCAGACCCCCCTGATCCGCAAGCTCACGCGCGGCCGCTTCACCATCCAGGACTACGCCGCCTTCCTCATCGGCCTGCGCCAGCAGGTGAAGGACGGGGCGCTGTGGATGTCCCGCGCGGCCTCCAACATCGACGATGACCATCTGGAGCTACGCTCGACCCTGATGCGCCATGCGGCGACCGAGCACCGCGACTTCCGCCTGCTGGAGGCCGACTACGTCGCCGCCGGCGGCACGCTGGCGGAAATCCGGGGCGCCGAGAAGAACATCGGCTCCGAAGCCCTGTCGGCCTGGATGTTCCACGAGGCCTCCAAGCCCAACCCCTTCGGCCTGCTGGGGGCCATGTGGATCATCGAGGGCCTGGGCCAGTTCAAGGCCCTGGAATGGGGCCGCCTGGCGCAGAGCCGCCTTGGCCTGCCCGACGAGGCGGTGCGGTTCCTGGTCTATCACGGTGAGAACGACGCCACCCACATCGCCGAGTTCGAGGACATGCTGGGCCTGGTCCTGCCCGACCCCGTCGTGGCCCGCCGCATCGTGCGCACCGCCGAGGTTACCGCCCGGCTCTACGCCCTGCAGATCGAGGAGATCGCGCCGTGACCGACGCCGCCTTCGATCCCGCCAGCTTCGATCCCAAGGACCCGGACCCGTGGTTGGCCCTCTACCTCGACCAGAGCCTGCCCATCGCCGAGGTCGCCAAAACGGCGCTGCTACGCGGCAACCGCTCGTGGTCGCGGCGCTGGATGTTCAACGTCGTGCGCCCCTTCGTCTTTGCCTTCTTCATCCTGGTGAAGCTGCTGCGCGGGATCTCGCCGCACTGGCCCAAGCTGAACGGCTTCCTGCACAAGACCATCCACTGGGGCCTGCGCACCTTCGCGACCCCCGACGCCAACACCTTGATCCTGCGCCATTTTCACGTGGGCACCGAGCTCCTGGCGTTCATAAGGGCCAACGCCGGCCCGGTCAGCATCGAGACCGTCCCCCTGCGCCCCACGACCCTGAAGGCGCTCGAGGACAACGTCTTCCTCCAGCACGACCTCAACGTCTTCAACTTCATCATCCAGCTGAACATCAGCCTGCGCGAGCAGGGCCGCGACCTGGCGCCCGTCGAACACCTGGACCTGTCGATGATCTCCGACGAGCCCTTCCCGCTGGAGCCCCTGCCCCACGGCCCGCTCAACTTCGTCGACGTCCAGACGGCGATCGAGTTCTACACCCCGCTCTACGCCCTGATGCTGCCCCGCGCCGACTTTGTCCGCGCCGCCGGCTCCCTGCAGCTGGACGAGACCATCGCCATCTACATCGCCAAGATCCTGGGCAGCGACTATCATCTGGCCTTCATGAAGAACGGCCACCCCCTGGTCCCGCTCTCCACCCTCCAGGCCGGCTACCGGCTGATGATGCACGGCCTCGACTGCGAGGGCCTGCACGGCTGGCTGCGGCAGATCAAGGCCCGGCAGACGGCGGGCCTGCCCCTCGATCCGAGAGCGCCGACGCGGGGGGCCTAGCGACGAGGGCTACGCGGCCTGGTCGCCGAACTGCAGGCGGGCCAGCCGCGAGTACAGCCCGCCGCGGGCCGAGAGTTCCGCGTGAGTCCCCTCCTCCACCACCTTGCCCTGGTCCATGACCACGATGCGGTCGGCTTCCAGGACGGTAGCCAGGCGGTGGGCGATGACCAGGGTGGTGCGGCCGCTCATGGCGTCGTGCAGGGCGCGCTGCACCAGGCGTTCGTTCTCGGCGTCCAGCGCGCTGGTGGCTTCGTCCAGCAGCAGGATCGGGGCGTTGCGCACCAGGGCGCGGGCGATGGCCAGGCGCTGGCGCTGGCCGCCGGACAGGGTCTTGGCCCGCTCGCCCAGAGGCGTCTCCAGACCCTGCGGCAGGGCCTCCAGGAAGGTCTCCGCCTCGGCGGCGCGGGCAGCGGCCTTCAGCTCCTCGACGGTGGCCTCCTCGCGCCCGAAGCGCAGGTTCTCCAGCGCCGAGCCGGAGAACAGGGCCGCGTCCTGGGCCACCAGGGCCATGCGCTCGCGCACCTCCGCCGGCTCGGCGTCGCGCAGATTGACGCCGTCGATCAGCACCGCGCCGCTCTGGGGGTCATAGAAGCGCAGCAACAGGCGGAAGACCGTGCTCTTGCCAGCGCCCGAGGGCCCGACCAGGGCCACCCGCTCGCCGGGCCGGACCTTCAGGTCGAAGCCGTTCAGAGCCGGCATGTCGGGCCGGCCGGGATAGGTGAAGCGCACGTCCTCGAACGCCACCGCGCCCAACGCCGGCTTGGGCAGGGGCGTGACCTTGGCCGGAGCGGAGATCGAAGGCTGGGCGTCCAGGACTTCGGAGATGCGTTGCATGGCGCCCGACGCCTTCTGCACCTCGCCCCAGACCTCGCCCAGCGCACCCACCGAGCCGGCGGCGAGCACGGCCAGGATGGCGAACTGCAAAAGCGTTCCGGCCGTCATGGTGTGGGCGATCACCGCGTGCGCGCCCAGCCAGAAGATCGTCGCCACGCCGCTGAACACCAGGCTGATCACCAGGCCGGTCATCATGCTGCGGGCGCGGATGCGGGAAAGCGAGGTGGCGAAGGCCGCCTCCACCGCCCCGGTGAAGCGCTGGGCGGCCGTACGCTCGCGCCCGAACGCCTGCAGGGTGTCCAGGGCGTCCAGAGTCTCGCCGGCATAGCCCACCGCATCGGCGAACCGCTCCTGGGCCCGCACCGAGAGGGTCCGCACCCGACGCCCGAAGAAGAACAGTGGCCCCAGCACCGCCGGCGCCAGCAGCGCCACGAACAGGGTCAGCTTGGGGCTGACGATGGTCAGATAGCCCAGCGACCCCACCAGGGTCAGGGTGTTGCGAAGGGCGATGGAGGCCGAGGAGCCGACCAGGTTCTCGACGATGGTCATGTCTGTAGTCAGGCGCGAGAGCACCTCGCCGGTGCGGATCTTCAGGAAGTAGGCCTGGTCCAGGGTCAGGACGTGGCGATAGATCGCCGCGCGCAGGTCGGCCACCACCCGCTCGCCCAGCTTGGTGATGAAGTAGAACCGCATCGAGGTCGCGATGGCCAGCACCGCCGCGACGCCCAGCAGGATCAGGAATGTCCGGTTCAGGCTGTCGGCGGTCTGGCCGCCGAAGCCCTTGTCCACCACCAGCCGCGCCGCGCCGGAAAGTCCAAGGCTGGCGCCGGTGGAGAACAGCAGGAAGAAGACCGCCAGCCCCGCGTCACCCCAGTGGGCCGCCAGGAACGGCCAGAGCTTGCCAAGGGGCTTCAGGTCGCGCCGCTTGGGCCTCGCCGCGGCCGCGCTGGCCATGTCGGCCTTCAGCAGTTCTCCCGCGCCGGGGCGGCCAGGAACCGCTGTTGCGCCTTCAATCGTCATGCACCGACCCTTGCACTCATGGACCCGTCTCGTGTATAGGCGCGCGTTCGTTTCGGGCCGTCTTAGCGGCGGCCCTCCCGTCCAGCCTCAAGTCGGTCTGCAAGCGCCATGAAACAAGACACCCACCCCGACTATCACTTCATCAATGTGGTGATGACGGACGGCACGACCTACCAGACGCGCTCGACCTACGGCAAGGAAGGCGCGACGCTGAACCTGGACATCGATCCGAAGACCCATCCGGCGTGGACCGGCGGCAACCAGACGCTGCTGGACCGCGGCGGCCGGGTTTCGCGCTTCAATGCGAAGTTCGGCGCCTTCACGGGCAAGAAGTAGCCCTTCGCACCACGAGTTCGGCGCCCCTCCGGGCGCCAAACACTCTCGTTCATCCCTGGATTTTCAAGCGCGGCTAGCGGCCGAACGCGTCCTTTAGCCGCGCCATCTGCGCGAGCACCGGCGACGTCGTCTCCTGCGTCCCGTCCGCCTCGACATACATCCGCCGATCCAGGTGACGGACCCGATCGTAGAGCTGTTCGGACCGTTCAAGGAGCTGGCTGAGAGGGCCAGGCAGGGCGTCGCGCGACGTTCCCGCCGCGGGGCTGGTCTCGGCGCCGAGACGATAGCTGGCGTCGCATGCTGCGGCCGGCGCCATATGACCTTCGCGCACCGAGCGCTGGACCAGCAGCCAGGACGCCACCTGCATCAGGCGCGTGGTCAGCCGCATGCTCTCGGCCGCATAGGCCAGGGCGTCGTTGCGGGACAGCAGCTTGGACTCCTGGCGACCCGCGCCGTCCAGATAGGCGGCGGTTTCCTCGACGAGGTCCATGCCTTCCTGGAACGTACGCTCGAAGAGCTCAGACTTGGCGAAGTCCTGAATCACGCCCGCCCGCCACTGAGCCGCTTCACTCGCGCCTAGGTTACTCATCCGCCACACCTCTTGTCGGGCTCTGAACTGCGGCCCGTTCTCGCGTCTGCAACCCTCATGCCAGAATAGACGGCGACGGGCCGATCCTGGACGAGCCTCTGCACTCTAGTCTTTTCGGAAGAACAATGCATCGGCCGCGGCTCTTCCTGCCTGTTTACGATCGATCTGCGCCTGTGCACGATTGATCTCCGCCTTCAGCGCTTCGATCCGCTCACGCAGCTCGGCCACGCCGAAAAGCTCGAGATCCTCGCGCGCGAGATCGATAAGGCCCTGGCCGCGACCGCGTCTGATCTCCGCCGGTTCCTCAGCCATCCTGGCCTCCATCGCGTCCAGGCTCTATCTGAACCCCGGCCGCATGGTCGCGCAAGATTAAGGGAGCCCAGTATGAGCCTGATGATGACCGCCATCGCCGTCGAAGGCGGCAAGGGACCCGCTGAGGCCCTGAAGCCTGCCCAGGTCGAGCGGCCGTCGCCGGGTCCGGGCCAGATCCTGATCGCCGTGAAGGCCGCCGGCGTGAACCGTCCCGACCTCCTGCAGCGTCTTGGCTACTATCCGCCACCGCCGGGGGCGCCAGCAACCCTGGGCCTGGAGGTCGCCGGCGAGGTGGCGCAGGCCGCCGGTCGCTGGAAGGTGGGCGACAAGGTTTGCGCGCTGTTGGGCGGTGGCGGCTACGCGGAATACGCCGTTTGCGACGCTCGCCACGCCCTGCCCATCCCCGCGGGTCTCAGCTTCGTGGAGGCCGCGGGCCTGCCGGAGACCGTCTTCACCGTTTACGCCAATGTGTTCGAGCACGGCGCCTTGAAGCCCGGAGAAACGCTGATGGTGCACGGCGCCACCTCCGGGATCGGCGTCACGGCGATCCAGATGGCCAAGGCCGCCGGCGCCAGGGTGATCGGCACAAGCCGCGGCGCCCACAAGGCCGAGCAGGCCCGCCAGATCGGCGCCGACGTCTCCATCGACGTCACCAGTGAGGACTTCGAGGCGGTGGCGCAGGCCGAGGGCGGCGTCGACGTCGTGCTGGACATGGTCGCCGGCCCCTATTTCCCGAAAAACCTGGAAGTCCTCAAGACCGGCGGCCGCCTGGTCCACATCGCCTCGCAGGCCGGCGGAACTGTGGAGTTGCCGATCATGCGGCTCATGCAGAAGCGCCTGGTGATCACCGGCTCGACGCTGCGTCCGCGCGACGCCGACGAAAAGGCGCGACTGGCCGCCGAGGTGGAGCGGGTGGTCTGGCCGTGGATCGAGGCCGGAAAGATCAAGACGATCGTCGATCACACCTTCCCGCTGGCGCAGGCCGCAAAGGCGCACGCGACGCTGGAAAACGGCTCGCACCTGGGCAAGGTGATCCTGACGGTTTGATCAGTCGGCCCGCTTGCTGGAATCGCCGCGCACGGCCATAAGCGCGGCACATCAAGGGGGTGACGACCGTGAGAGGGATCGCCGTCTTCAGTGGCTCGGCCCACCCCGAACTGGCTCATGCGATCTGCGCCGAGCTGCGCACACCCCTCTCGCCGTCCCGTCTCAATCGCTTCGCCAATGATTGCCTGGAGGTCCAGCTCCAGGACAATTGCCGCGAACGGGACGTGTTCCTGATCCAGCCGGTTGTCTCGCCGGTGCAGGAGCATCTGGTCGAATTGCTGCTGATGCTGGACGCCGCCCGCGGCGCCTCGGCGGGACGGATCACGGCGGTGATGCCCCACTACGCTTACTCCCGATCCGACAAGAAGGACGCTCCGCGCATTTCCATCGGCGGCCGGCTGGTGGCCGACCTGCTCGTGACGGCGGGCGCCAACCGGGTGCTGACCATGGCCCTGCACTCGCCGCAGGTGCACGGCTTCTTCAGCGTGCCCGTCGACCACCTGCACGCGCTCAACGAACTGGCGGCGCACTTCCAGGACCTGGACCTTTCCAACACCGTCGTGGTCTCGCCTGACCTGGGCTACGCCAAGGAGGCCGCCGCCTTCGCCCGCATCCTGAACTGTCCGGTGGCCGCTGCGGCCAAGCAGCGGTTCCCGGACGACAAGGTGCGGATCAGCGCCATCATCGGCGAGGTCGCCGACCGCGACGTGATCATCCTGGACGACGAGATCGCCAAGGGCAGCACGGTGATCGAACTGATCGCGCGCTTGCGCGAGCAGGGGGTCCGCTCGATCCGCGTGGCCTGCACCCACGGCCTGTTCGCCGACGGGGCGGTGCAGCGAATCGGCGCCGAGCCGGACGTGCTCGAGATCGTCTGCACCGACACGGCGCCCATCCCGGCCGCTGGCTCCAGCAAGCTGAAGGTGTTGTCGATCGCCCCGGCCCTGGCCGAAGCCATCCGCCGGATTCACAACGGAGAATCGGTCAGCGCCCTGTTCCATCCGGACTAGGTTAGAATCGGCGCATCTGACTAATAGGCGAGCCACATGATGAGGAAACGGATGAACCCATCTCCCATCAAGGCGTTTCCCCCTGACGGGACGACCAATAAATCAGATCGTCAGGAGAAACATCATGAGAAAGCTTCTGATTTCTCTCGCCGGCGCGGCCGCCGTGCTGGGCGCGGGCGCCGCTTCTGCTCAGCCCTATCACGATAACTGGGACCATCGCGATCGCGGTTACAGCGATCGCGGCTACAATGACCGCGGCTATAATGACCGCGGCTACTACCACGACCGGGACTACCGGGGTCACGGCTGGAGGTCCGGCTGGTGGGGCCACCGCCGCTATGATCACGGCCGCTACGCCTACGGCCGTCAGGTCTGTGATTGGCGCTATGGCGAGCGGGTCTGCTGGTACCAACGCTAGGAAAGTTGGCCTAAGGTCCCCTCAGGGGACGTCCACCCCACGGGCCCGGCCCGTGGGGTTTTGGAGTATGTGACCTATGGCGTTTACCCCCCGCCTAGCCCCTCATTTCATGCGCCTGCTCATCGTCGCTGTCATTGGC
>FSUP01000122.1_pt1 | contig 13869 bp, 13 predicted proteins | sample 1637431 | NCBI WGS metagenome assembly FSUP01 (sample SAMEA3914816, study PRJEB12502) | metagenome | biome: forest; material: soil | place: USA | collected 2011-09-16 | depth 0.3 m | reverse complement strand
CCTGCTCCATGCCCCAGCGAGACTGGGGCGGGCGGATCGCTCTATAATTGTCGCCATACGGCGGGTTCGGCGAGCCGCGCGCACCAAGGCAACGAACAATGGCTGACCGACGGTGGACACAGACGGACCTGCGCAACCTGGAACTCTACGCCAAGGCCCTGGTGGAGACCGGCATGCGCAACTCTCAACTGGAGGACCTGCACGCGGGCACATCTCCAGAGTCCGCCACTGGCGACTTCAATGACGTGAAGGTCGTCTCCCCCTACGGCGAAATTCCCTGGGCCCGCGTCTCGCGCCTCTCCGATGAGGAGATGAAGGCGCTGATGATCGAGGTCGTCGACCGCGTCTTCACGATCCTGCGCTACCCGGAAGAGCTGGTTGTGCTGGGCGCCGCCGCCCGGTGGAACCGGCCGCAGCTGCACCCAGGACTGATGAAGACCGTCCGTCGCCGGCGCCTCGTGCGCAAGGTCAAGACATCGGGTGAGCAGGACCGCAAACGTCCATGACGCGCGAGGAAGAGCAGCATCTGGCGATCAGCGAGGAGGGATTTCTGGCCCCCTGCATCGACGACTGCGTGGGGGCCGCGCGCGATCGATACGCCGACTGGTTTGCCCTGACCCACGACGCAAACCGCGCGGCGCAGATCCTGCTGCAGGCTGCCATCGGGAGTCTGGCCGGACATCCGTTGGCGAGCGCCTATGTGGTGGCCACGCGGCTCTTCGTGCGAACCCTGTCGAACTTCCAGGGCGCCGTGCTGCTTGCGGAGCGCGGCCTGCCAGTCGAGGCCCAGACCCTAGTGAGATCCTGCTTCGAAGCCTCACTGCTGATCGGCGCCTTGAAGGACGCGAAAGCCGAAGTCCTGGATCATCTCGACGCGGGAGGACGTCAGGGAGGTCTTGGGCGGCTGAAGGTGCTCAAGACGATGGTGGAGGCTGAGGGTCCCGATCAGGCCGCCTATCTGGCGCAGGTCCATGCGGGGATGGCCGCGCTGGAGGCGACGGACCAACGCAAGGCGATCAGCCTGAAAGAGCTGGCTGACCAGACACAGCTGCTGGCGCCCTATCTCAACTTCCGCCAGCTGTCTTCCAACGCGGCCCATGCGTCATTCAGTTCGATGCACGCGCAACTGTCGATCGAGGGGGGCGACGTCACCGGGCTGGTGCTGGGTCCGGACCTGGACCGCCTCCCCGCGACCCTGGCGCTGGCCTGCCAAGCCCTGATCTACGCCGCAGTCTTCCTTTCCCCCGTGGTCGGGGAGTTCAGCCAGGATGCGATGTTCGTCACGCTCCACGAGCGCCTGGCCAGGCTCTGCGACACCCTGCCGGGCACGGAAGTCCTCGTGCTGGTTCCCAAGGATTGAAGTTATCGAACCTTACGAACTTGACGAACTTACACTAAGTCGCCATGTTCCCGGGCCAAAGGAGGCCTTCCATGGCGACGTCGAAGACCGCATCTCGATCCGGCAAGCCACAGCCCGCGGCCGCGGGCTTCGCCAACAGGAACGCAGCCGGCACGGTTCTCGAGTCCCGCTCGCCCAAGAAGGACGGCACGCTTGAGATCACCCTGCCCCCCAAGATGCTCAAGGCCCTGGCGGAGCAGGCGAGCGAGGTGGTGGCGGTGGTGACGGCCTATGGCGAGACCTTGGAACAGAGCCGAAAAAGCGGTCAGGCCAGCAGCTTCACGGTCGAGGTGGATGAGCACGGCCATCAGACCATCTCGCTCAACATCGTTGGGCGCCCCGCCGACGAGCCTGAGAGCGAGCGCCTCGAACGCGCCCTGGACGCGGCGCGGGCGCGCGGGCGGGCGCGAACCTCGGAAATCCTGAAGGGCGAGGAGATGCTGTCGGCGGAAGCCTTCGGCGAACTCATAGGGGTCACTCGGGTGACGGTGAACAGCCGCCGCCAGAAGCACGAGCTGCTGGGCCTGGACGCCGCTAAGCGAGGCTACCGTTTCCCGGATTGGCAGCTTGATCAGAACGGCAAGCCGTTCGCGGCCTTACCCAAGCTATTCGAGGTCCTGGGGGACGAACCTTGGATGGTGTTTCGGTTCCTGGTTCAGCGTCACGCGGCGCTTGGCGGCGTGACGGCGAAGGACGCCCTGCGACGAGGCCATTCGGAGGCGGTGATCGGCGTGGCGGAAGGCCTGGCGCAGGGCGACTTTGCCTAGGCCGAGGGGACCGCGTCCGACACCGGCCTTCGCTGCGGTCGCGCTGGATACGACGATCGTCCCGCGGGGCGATACGTTTGGACGAATCTACCACGAGCGCTTCGCCGACCCCCTGGGCTTTGGCAAGACGCCCAGCCGTTTCAGCGACCAGGCACGGCGCATCGCGCCGCACCGCTTTGGTGTGCTCTACCTGGGCTCGAGCCTGAAGGTCTGCTTCCTTGAAGCGGTGCTGCGCGATGAACGCGACGGCCTCGTCGGCGACTGGCCGATCTGCGACAGCGAACTGGCGACGCGGCGCTACGTCGAGATCCAGGTGACCACCGATCTGACGCTCATCGACCTGACCGAAGACTATGCCGTACGTATGGGCATTCCCAGCGACGTGGCCCGCGGATCGGACCAGACCCTGGCGCGCGCCTGGTCCCAGTCCTTCCATGGCCATCCCTCGAGGATCGACGGGGTGCTGGATGACCTGCGGGTCAGTCTGATCTGACCGGCGTGGCCTGAGACCACCCCACCAATTACCGCAGGGAGTTCAGCCCTGCTGGAGCCTATCCCATCCGCCGAATGGGGCGCATTCGCGACCCTCACGCAGCGTCACTGCTTTCGGCCTTTAGTCGCTACCTGGGCCGGGACGCGCAGGAGCACGATTTTTCGGACGCGGCGGCCGAGCATGCCTAAGTGCGTCTCCCCTCCTCCGTCACAGGAAGGGCGATCTTTTTCGCAACCTGGGAGTCGATTGCCGCCCCTCGGTCACGTCTCGACAGCGGATACCCGCCTGCTCCGGGGATGTCGGACGGTCCCGACCGCCCGCACCGTCCCATGCGCGGCGGATGCCTCAGCATGGAAGGCCGGGAGCCTAGGAAACGTGAGCCGCCGACCATCAAATCAGAAGCTCGATCAGGAAGGGGCCGGATCGACGCAGCGATGAGGCGAGCAGGTCGGCGAATGCGTCGGCCGTATCGGCCCGTGCGCCTTCCACGCCCATTGCCTCTGCCATCTTCACCCAGTTCAGGTCCGGGTTGCCCAGGTCCATCATCTCCAGGGCTGTGCGGCCTGGGTTGGCGCCGACGTTGGCGAGTTCGCCAAGCAGGATTTGATACTTGCGGTTCGACAGGATCACCGTGGTCACGTCCAGTCGCTCGCGCGCCTGGGTCCAGAGCGCCTGGACCGTGTACATGGCCGAACCGTCGGCCTGGAGGTTGATCACGCGTCGGCCCGGTGCGCCAACCGCTGCGCCGGTCGCCATCGGCATGCCGCCCCCGATCGCGCCGCCAACCACGTTCAGCCAGTCGTGGGGTGCAGCGGACCGAGTGGCGCCGCCGAGGCCGCGGCCGTAGGTGACCGATTCGTTGGCGATGATCGCACCCTCCGGCAGCAACGCGGCGACGACGGCGGCGAATGACTCTGGCGTCAGCGGCCCGACGCCGGGCGCCGGTCGCGGTCCGTTGTCCGGCGGCGCCACCGCCGGTGCGTTCAACGCGTCGGCGAGCCGGCCAAGGGCCTCGACCACGTCCTGCTCCTTGCGCGCCAGCACATGCGTCTCGGCGGCATCCGGGATCGAGGTCGATGGCTTGCCCGGGTAGGCGAAGAACGTCACCGGCTTGCTGGCGCCGGCCAGAATGAGGTGTCTGGTGTCGGCCATGGCCTTGACGGCCAAATCGACGACGTAGGGCACGCTTTCCATCGCCAATCGACCCTGACCGCGCGCGATGCGGCCGGCCGTGTCGGCCATAACCCGACAGCCAGTGGCCGCCGATAGGCGGTGAGCGAGCGCCACGCCGTCCTCGGACAGTCCGTCGCCGCCGATCAACAGCACCACGCCTTGGCCGCCGCGGCGGAGAATGGCCGCGGCTTCGTCCACTTGGTTCGGCGCGGCCAGTGGCGCCGCTGGCGGCGCAAGGGGCTCGGCGACGACGCCGCCCTCGTTCCACGAGGTGTCGGATGGCAGGATCAGGGTGGCCACCTGTCCGGGCGTCGTGCGGGCGGCCTGGACCGCGGCGGCGGCGTCGGCGCCAACGGTCTGCGCGTCGCTCGCGGTGCGCACCCAGCCCGAGACGCCCCGCGCGAAGCCCTCGGTGTCTGTCGTCAGCGGCGCGTCGAACGGGCGGTGATAGGTGGCCTGGTCGCCGACGATGTTCACGACCGCCGTCGATGCGCGCCGGGCGTTGTGGAGGTTCGCCAGTCCGTTCGCGAGTCCCGGACCACAGTGCAGCAGCGTCGCCGCAGGCTTGCCGGCCACCCGCGCGTAGCCATCCGCAGCACCGGTCACCACCCCTTCGAAGAGGCCTAGTACGCAGCGCATTCCCACGACCCTGTCGAGCGCTGCGACGAAGTGCATCTCGGATGTGCCGGGGTTGCAAAAACAAGTGTCCACGCCACTCTTCAACAGCGAATGGACGAGGCTTTCGGCGCCGTTCATGTAGGTTCCTTCCAAACAGTGGTTCGCGCCGATCTGCGCGCGGAAAACGAACTGAAAGCGGGCGGTCTCGTAGGCAAGGCGGTCGGCTAAAACCCCAGCTTCTGCGCGAGGCCGATGCGTTGCAGCTTGCCGGTGGGGCCTTTCGGGATTTCGTCGAGGAAGATGACCTTGCGCGGCGCCTTGAAGTCCGCCAGGCGCGTGGCGACGTAGTCGCGCAGCTCGCGCTCGCCCACGCTCTGGCCTTCGCGCAGCACAACGGCGGCGCCGACCTCTTCGCCCAGCTTGTCGTGGGGAATCGCGAAAGTGACCACCTGGAGCACGGCGGGGTGATCCATCAGCACCTCGTCGACTTCCCGGGGCGAGATCTTCTCGCCGCCGCGGTTGATGATCTCCTTCAGCCGTCCGGTGATGGTCAAAAAGCCGTCCGCGTCCATCATCCCCTGGTCGCCGGTGCGAAACCATCCGTGGGCAAAGGCTTCGGCGTTGGCCTCGGGGTTGTTCTCGTAGCCCAAGGTGATGTTGTCGCCGCGGATGACGATCTCGCCCGCACCGCCTTGCGGCAGGATCCGGCCGCCTTCGTCCATGATCGCCACCTCGGGCCCGGAGGCCACGCCGACGGTTCCGGGCTTGCGCTCGCCGGGCACCAGCAGGTTGCTGGTCATCTGGTGGGCGGCCTCGGTCATGCCGTAGCTCTCGATCACCCTCGTGGTGAACGTCGCCTCCAGCTCGGCCAGCACCTGCGACGGGAGCGACGACGACGACGAGCGGATAAAGCGCAGCGGGTTGGCCGCGATGATCTCAGGGTTGTGGCCGGCGCGGGTGAGGATCGCCTGGTGCATGGTCGGCACCGCCGTGTACCACGAGGGCCTCGCCTCGCTGACCCAGCCGAAGAACCTCAGCGCGCTGAAGGCCGGCGCGCAGAATACCGACCCCCCAGCCAGGAGCGGCGCCAGCACGCCGGCGACCAGACCGTGGATGTGGAACAACGGCATGATCACCAGGCCTCGGTCGACAGAGGTCAGGGCCAGCGTACGGCTGACGTTGAGGGCGCTAGCGCAGACGTTGCCGTGAGCGAGCGGCACAAGCTTGGGTCGGGAGGTGGTGCCCGAAGTGTGGAGCACGAGGGCGGTGTCGGCGGGGCCAACCAGGCCACTGGCCCCCTGCGCGCGATGCGGCGGCGCGGTGCGCGCGCCCAGCCGGAATCGCCCGGCGCCCTTCTCCGGCATCGGCTCGAGCACGATCACCGGGATGCCGAGTCTCGCCGCCACGTCCGTCGCGGCCGATGGGGCGCCGGCCTCGACCACCACGACCTTGGCGGCGAGATCGGCCAGGTAGAACTCGAGTTCTTCGGCCCGATACTGCGGATTGAGCGGCGCGGCGGTCGCGGCCGCGGCGATCCCAAGGAAGGCGGTGGCCATCTCCGGCCCATTCGGCAGGACGATGGCGACTCGGTCGCCGTGACCGACGCCGGCGGCGCCCAAGGCGGCGGCGGTGTCACCCACCTGCTCGCGCAGGCCTTGGTAGGTCAGGGGAACGGCGGACGGCGCGGCGATCACGACAGCGTCGGCGTCGCCCCTGGCGAGAAGGTCTGGGATCGTGGCGGCGGCTGTCATCGGCGTCTCACATGAGTTCGGCGGAGGTGTCGGTCACCCGCGACGCCGGATGGCGAGGCGGCCGTCATTGCCCAGCGTCTGGGCGAGCAGGCTGGCGCAGGCGTAGACCGCATCGATCGTCGGCGTCGGCGTCTCGGTCAGGCGGGCGAGCTCGACCACCGATCCGACCATGCTCTCGAGCTCCAGCGGGCGCCCCGCCTCCACGTCCTGCAGCATGCTGGTCTTGTGAGCGCCGACCGCTTCGGCGCCGGCGATGCGCTTGTCGATCGAGATGCGCACGCGCACACCCAACTTCTCGGCGACGGCTTGGGCCTCTGCCATCATCGCGGCCGCCAGCGCCCGGGTGGGAGGGAACCGGCAGATGTCGACCAACGTCGCGTGGGTCAGTGCGCTGACCGGATTGAACACCACGTTGCCCCAGAGCTTCAGCCAGATCTCGGCGCGGATGTCGCTGGAGACCGGCGCCTTCAGCCCGCTGCGGGTCAGGGCCTCGGAGACCGCCCGGACCCGCTCCGACTTGGTTCCGTCCGGTTCGCCGAGCGAGAAGCGGTCGCCTTCGACCACCCTGACCACGCCGGGCGCGATGAGCTCGGCGGCCGGGTAGACGACGGCGCCGATGACCCGATCGGCGGGGATGTTGGCGGCGATGATCCCGTCGGGATCGGCGATGCGCACCGGCCGACCTTCGTACGGTCCCGGCAGCTTGTGGAAGAACCACCAGGGGATCCCGTTCTGCAGCGTCACCACCGCGGTCGCGGGTCCGATGAGGCGCGAGACGCCGCCGGCCAGCGCCGCGACCTGCTGGGCTTTGACGGCCAGGAAGACGACGTCGTAGTCGCCGTGCTCGTCGATCCGCTTGGCCTTGGCGCTTGTCGCAGTCCGCTCGGCACCGTCCGCCTCGATCAACCTGATGCCGCCCTGGCCGATCGCCGCGAGGTTGGCGCCGCGGGCAATGAAGGTGACGTCCTCGTCGGCCAACGCCAGCCGCGCGCCGAGATAGCCGCCGATCGCGCCGGCGCCCACCACCGCGAATTTCACGATTGGTCTCCGTCTGAGCCATAGACGTTGCGCAAGCTTCCAACGCCCTCGATGGCGACTTCGACGCCGTCGCCAGGCCGCATCGGCGCGACCCCCAGCGAGGTGCCGCACGCGACGACGTCGCCCGGCTCCAGCGTCATGTCCTGAGAGATGCGGCTGACGATCTCGGCAGGGCGTAAGATCATGTCGGAGACCGGATAGTTCTGACGCTCCCGCCCATTGAGCAGGGTACGGATGATCAATCCCGTCGGATCGACGCCGGTTGCTATCACTGGTCCGAACACAGCGAAGCCGTCGAAGCTCTTGGCCCGGGTCCACTGCTCGAAGCTGGGATCGTCGTGGATAACCTCGAAGGCGGTCACATCGTTTACGCAGGTGTAGCCGAAGATCGCGGCCGCCGCTTCGGCCGGTGTCGCCAACTTGATCCTGGCCCCCACCACGATACCAAGCTCGCCCTCGTATACCACGCGACCGGCGTGATCAGGCGGTTGTGGGATCGCGCGCTCATGGGCGTTGTATGCGTTCGGGGTCTTGATGAAGTAGAGCGGCGCCCGCGGGTGGGCCCAGCCGTTCTTCTCGGCGGCGGCGACGAAGTTGTTCCACAGCGCGATGAACTTCGTGGGCTGGCAGGGAGGCAGCCACCGGGCGCCGTGGAGCGCCGCGCTCTCCCCGGTCGGTGCGGCCGTCCCGAACATGTCACCCTCATGGACCATCAGCCGATCGCCCTCGATCGTCCCGAAGACCGTCCGTCCGCCCAAATCGACCCGCGCCCAGTTCATGGCTGTAAATCCCGGTTTCGGATTGGTCTGACGCCGGAGCCCTCTGTCGACCGAACTGGCGTTTGCGTAAGCATTTTGACTTCTCATCCAGCGAGGACGCGAGCAGGGAGCGCCAGCTCTCACGTCAGCCAATACCCTCCAACAAACGGCGGAACTCTCGCGGCTTCAGGCGTTGACGTGCCGCGCGATGAAGGCCTTGGCCAGCTCGTAAGCCCGATCAGTCTCGGGACCCGGGGTTGCGACCCACTCGTGCTGGCAGCCTTCGAAGATGGCGTAGTCGCATGAACCGCCCGCGGCCCTATAGGCCTCGACGAACCGGGTCTGTAGCGTCGGCCTGACGTTGTCGTCGATGCCCCCCTGCATGATCAGCAATGGCGTCAGGGCGATCGCTTCACAGCGATCGAGGATCTCCTGCGGGTTGGACTCGTGGATCGTCTCCCAGGGAATGAAGAACGCCTCATGGAACCTGACCATCGCGGCGTTGTTCATCTCCTGCATGTTCTGGCAGCGTGCGAAGGGGTCGCTGATCGGCGAGCGCGTGATGACGTAGTCGACCGTCGCGTCGAGATTTGGACTCTCCTGCAATGGCAGGGCGTTGTAACGAGGATCGCGAGGCCGCATCGCCAGGAGCTCAGCCAGGTGACCGCCGGTGGAGCTGCCGAAGACCCCGATCCGGGATGCATCGCCGTTCCACGCGCCCGCCTTCACCTTCAGCCATCGCACGGCGTAGTTGGCGTCCTGCACGCTCGCCGGATAAGGCGCCTCCGGCGCAAGTGTTAGGTCAACGGCCACGACGAGAGCGCCGGCCGAAGCGAGGGCGCGGTCAAAGGGCTCCTCGGCGCGACGGTCCTTGAAGTTCCAGCCCCCGCCATGCAGGTCCAGCACGACGGGGAAGGGTCCCGTCCCCAAGGGCTGATAGATGCGCGCCACCAGCGATCGCCCCCCCGCGGTGCGACGGTATTCGACCTCGGTAATTTCGAGTTCGAACCTGGCGTCTGGGTCGTAGGTCGCCTTTGAGGATGGGGTGACGATGCCGCTATGCCTGAGATTGCCGACCACGGAATGCCTCCTGACATTCGGAACGAAATGGCGTCGGTCTGGCGCCACGCCCGCGCGATACCGATAACCTAACTCGAAAGGATATTACGTGTACAATGCCTTATAATAAATTGGGAGCGGGAAAAAACGCGCCTAGCCCGCCCGCCGAATAAATTCACCTGGCGAAACCATTGAGATGCCCGCAAGAGAGCGAGTGGAGGCGCCTTGAGCGCGGAATGGATCTGCCGCGATCCTCGAGAGCCAGGTAGCGAAAATTGCTGCTGCGTCACCGCAATCCTGTCGAATAGGGTCCGTCCGCGGAGCGCTGTTCAACGCTGAGCGGATCGGCTCTCATAGGTCCATCGGCGATGGTAGATTCAATTGACTTGCAGATACGATTTCATTGAATTTTCCTGCCTCTCGCCGAGTCCGGAGAATCAGACGCATGCCCGAGTTCAAAGGCGACGCTGGGAAGCGTCCATCGCGAGCTAAAGGGGCCTCGGCTCCCACCGACCCACATGTTGATGCGGGCGCGACGAAGGGAGCGGGAAAAGCATCGCCCGGACCTGCGGCTGCGGCGTCGGTTCCGAAAGCCGCGAAATCGCCGGCAGCGCGCGGACGACGCGCTGCAGAGCTTCGAGAGCGCGCCGATGCTGGCGGCGGCCAGGGACGCCGTGAGCGCAAGAAGGCCCAGACCCGGGCTCTACTCGAAAAGGCCGCCATCAAGCTGTTCTCGCGCCACGGCTATGAAGGCGTGACGGTGGTCGATATTGCCCGCGAGGCGGACTTGGATCCCACCACTTTCTTCCGACATTTCAAGTCGAAGGAGTCGGTTCTATTCTGGGATTCCGACGAAGCGATCTCGCATTTTCGGGAGGAGATCGCGGCTCGCCCTGACGATGAGCCATTATTGATCACGGCGGTCGAGGCTATGCGCGCCCTGCTTGCGCGCCTTGACGAAGAACAGGAGGCGGTGCGCGCGAAGATCGTCGCGACCACCGCTGCGCCTGAGGTCGCAGCCTACATTCTCCATTTCGAGGAACGCCTCCGCATCGAGTTGCAACAGGCGCTTGCGACAAGAATGGGCGTCGATCCCGCGAAGGACGGCCGCCCTTATCTCCTGGCGGCGACGGTCCTGGGACCCGCGCAATGGTTTCGCTGGACCGCCGGACTCGGACAACGGCCACTGCCGACGACGACCTTCGACGCAAACGTCGGGCTGATGCTCGCGTCCGTTATCCCATACTTCAAGGAAGTCGAGCGACTGCTGAAATAGCGGCAGCTTCCTCCACCTCGTGGAAATCCAAGAGGGCGCGGTCCGTTCCTGGTGAGCCGCCTACTCCGCGGCGAACTGGCGAGCTGCGACGCGCAGACCCAGGCCGTTGGCCCTCAGTTGGGATAGCGGCCGGCGCCCTCGTTGTCGACAGCGCGCCACAGCAGATCCACCCGCTTGCGAACCTGCGGCTCTAGACAAGTGATTCGCTTTATGCCAGTTAGTGGATTAATCCATTTGATGGTAATTTATTCTCGACAAAAGGGGAAAACGTCATGTCCGTAGCCGCAGTCGACGCGCCCGTTCGCAAGATCGCCCTGCGTACTCGGGGCCACAGCATAGGCCGCATCAAATCGGCGCTCCTGATGCAGCCGACCGTTGAGCGCGAACCTCCCAATACCCCTTCCGAATTGGCGGAAATGTTGAAGCCGTTCATCCTTCTGGACGCCTTCGACATGGATCACGCCGAATTCAAATCTTTCGGCCTCCATCCCCACTCCGGCATGGCGACGCTGACCTACATCACGGGTGGCGAATTGAACTACGAAGACAGTTCCGGCGCGGGCGGCGTCTTGAAGGAAGGCGATGTCGAGTGGCTGCACGCCTCCCTAGGCGCTTTTCACGGGGGCGCGGTCGGTGAGCAGGGGTGCCAGCTCTTCCAACTCTGGATAGCGCTGCCGCCCGAGCAGGAGGCAGGCGAGGCGAAAAGCATCCACCTTCATAAGGAACAGGTGCCCAAGGTCGGCCCGGTCACCGTCCTGCTCGGAACCTACGAGGGCTTGAGCAGCCCGCTCATCTCCCCATCGGACATGACCTATCTCGGGGTCAGCCTCAAGGCTGGCGAGCACTGGCGCTACGAGCCGGCGGCGGGCCACACTGTAGCGTGGATGGCGACTAAGTTCGGCAGCGTCCGTGTCCCCGGTTTGGTCGAGAAGCACGAGCTGGTGGCCTTCGAGCCGTCGAACCAGGCGATCGAGTTTGAGGCGGTGAGCGATGTGGAGTTCGTGGTCGGTTCGGCGGTGAAGCATCCCTACCCGCTGTCGATCTACGGTGAATCTGTGCACACCTCCCCCGAGGCCTTGGAAAGGGGGCAAGCGCACATTGCGCAAACCAAAGCGCGGCTGATCGCGGAGGGGCGCCTGGTCATGTCTCAGACGCCTGGCGATCACTGATAAGCCCCGATCAGCTTTGTGTCGCTTCGAATGGCGACCGGAACTGCCGTTTGTAACCAGAGCATTGGAGCGTCCATATGCTGAAAATCGGCCTCATCGTGGGCAGCACCAGACCGAACCGCATCGCCGACATTCCTGCCGCTGGATCGTCGCGGCCGCCGCCGCCCGGCGCGATCTGCAGCTCGAGGTGCTCGACCTGCGCGACCAGGACCTTCCCTTCCACGACGAGCCGGCGCCGGCTCACCACACCGGCGGCGTCTTCACCCGGCCCGAAGCCGAGGCCTGGCGCCACAGGATCGGCGCCTTCGACGGCTTCATCGCCACCGCGGCGGAGTACAACTACGGGCCGACGGCCGTCCTCAAGAACGCCTTCGACAGCGCCTCCAACGAGTGGAAGCGCAAACCGATCGCCTTCGTCCGCTACGGCGGCGTTGGCGGCGCCCGGGCCATCGAGACCCTACGCGGCGTCACCAGCGCGCTGCAGATGGCGCCCATCGCGCACGGGGTGAATATCGCCATGGAGCCCTATCTCGGCGTCGTCCAGCAAGGCCGCACACTCGACGACTACCCCTACCTCTTGCAGGCGCGTGACGGCATGTTCGAGAACCTCGTGTGGTGGGGCGAGGCCCTGAAGGCCGCCCGCGAGCGCGACGCCGAAGCTATGGCGGCCTGACGGCGCCGGCGCAAAACGAGGTCCACCCCGGATCAACCCTACCTCGATGAATGTGTTGCTTGACGGGATCGTCTGGGGGGCAAACACGATCAAGGAAGGCTGCTACGGCGACGACCTCGCCGTGGCGGCCTGAGTTCTGGTCACCTGCCCCCGCCAATCAAATGTTTGAACCCCGGCAACTCGGAGCAAGCCATGACCACCTCGCGCGAGATCCATCTCAAGAGCCGTCCGGCGGGCATGCCGCGCGCCGACAACTTCGAGGTCGCCACCGTTACCCTGCCCGATCCCAAACCGGGAGAGGTGCAGGTCAGGAACCTGTGGATGACGGTGGACCCCTATATGCGCGCGCAGATGCATGAGGTGAGCCGTTACCACCCGCCGTTCCGGATCGGCGAGGCCCTGCAGGGCGGCGCCATCGGCGAGATCCTGGTTTCCAACGATCCGGCTCTGAAGCCCGGCGACCTGGTGCAAAGTGTCTTCGGCTGGCGCGAGGTATTCAATGCGCCAGCCGCCATGGTCCAGACGCTGGATACCCGCGGCCTGCCGGCCCAGGCCTTCCTGGGCGTGGCCGGCATGACCGGCATGACCGCCTATATCGGTCTGCTGAGGATCGCCGCGCTCAGGGACGGCGATGTGGTGTTCGTCTCGGCGGCGGCCGGGGCGGTAGGCCAGGTGGCGTGCCAGATCGCCAAACTCAAGGGACACACGGTGATCGGCTCGGCCGGCGGACCCGAAAAGATCGCCTATCTGAAGGAGATCGGCGTCGATCACGCCATCGATTATAAGACCGAAGCCAACCTCACCGCAGCGGTGCGGCGCGCGGCTCCCGGCGGCATCGACGTCTATTTCGACAACGTCGGCGGCGACCACCTGGAAGCCGCCCTGACGGCCGCTCGCCCGCTGGCCCGCTTCGCGCTGTGCGGCATGATCTCGCAATACAACGCCACCGACAAAGGTCCCCGCAGCCGCGCCCTGGTCAATGTTGTGGGCAAGCAGCTCTGCCTGCAAGGCTTCGTCCAAGCCGCCCACGGCGACATGGCCCCGGCCTTCATTGCCGACATGTCGGCATGGATTGCCGAGGGCAAGGTCAAGTGGCGCGAGACTATCGAGGAAGGCATCGAGAACGCGCCGGCCGCATTCCTGAAGCTGTTCACGGGTGAGAACATCGGGAAGATGCTGGTCAAGCTGGGGTGAGGGAACCGTGTCGTCCAAGGCGACCCGCGCGCTCATCGCCCCGCAGCAGCCGATGTTGCGTTGTCGACTGCGGCATCCAAGCCTCAGGTGACAGCCCGATCGATATAACTCTTTGAATTTGTGTCATAGCGGAATTGAACCCGTGACGCGGCGACGGCGATAGCCGAGGTCCGGCCCTTTGGCCCCGACTGGGCGCCGAGAGCTCGGCTCGGCAGATCCGGGAGTCTCTTCAGGCGCAGTTGGCGGACGCTCGTCCCGGCGTCTGGCGCCCTCGACGGTGGTCGCGACAGGATAGCCTTCAGCTGAGTCCGACGGCCTTGCGGGCCCAGGGCACACCGAAGGTCCGCGACTTGAGTTTGCGGAGCAGCCAGGGCCAGGTGGTCACGACAAAAGGCAGCTGGGCGACGCCGTCATATCGGCCCAGCGTCAGGACGATGGAGGTGTCAGCCATTGGGCGCTTGTATTTCTTCAACGTCGCGCTGGGACCCTGCTTCATCAGGG
>FSUP01000512.1_pt1 | contig 13883 bp, 9 predicted proteins | sample 1637431 | NCBI WGS metagenome assembly FSUP01 (sample SAMEA3914816, study PRJEB12502) | metagenome | biome: forest; material: soil | place: USA | collected 2011-09-16 | depth 0.3 m | reverse complement strand
CTTCAGCGCCTTGCCGGTGACCCGCTCGCTCTCGCCCTGGGAATAGACGTCGGCGGTGTCGAAGAAGTTGATGCCGGCGTCGATGGCGCGCTTGAAGAACGGCAGGGCCGCCTCCTCGTCCAGCACCCAGGGCCGCCACTTGGACGAGCCGTAGGTCATGCAGCCCAGGCAAAGGCGCGAGACCTTCAGGCCAGTGTTTCCAAGGCGAACATAGTCCATGCGATCTCTCCCATGCTTGCGGCGGCCTGGCGGGGTTTGCGCGCTGGGACGGGAGGCGGCAAGGCAGATTTTCTTGAGCGTGGGGAGGGGGGCGATGGCGCTCAAGCCCAAACCACCACCCGTCATCCTCGGCCGTCAGTGCCGAGGATCCATACGCGCTGTAGTGATTGTCGCGCAGCGGCAGCGGAGCGGCGCAGGTTGTCGGCGGACGGCAGTGCTCGGCTCGCCCTTCGGTACGAGCCGCTCCTTCCCACGAGATCATGGACCCTCGGGACTGACGCCCGAGGGTGACGGTTGGGAATGGGGTTTCATATCAGCAGCGGGGACGCCCCTACTTCTCCAGCCGTCCGTCATTCAGGGCGGCTTCCTCGAACGTGTAAAGGACCGATGGGTTGGGGAGGGGGACCTCGGCGCGGATGTCATCGGGCGCCAGGGCGTGCAGCAGGTGGCGCATGACGTTGAGGCGCGCCTCCTTCTTGTGGTCCGTATGCACGCAGACCCAGGGCGCGACGGGGGTGGAGGTGCGCATCAACATCTCGTCGCGGGCCTTGGAATAGGCCTTCCACTTGCGCTGGGCCTCGGCGTCCAGGTCGCTGACCTTGAGCTGCTTCAGCGGGTCCTCGCGGCGGGCGTCCAGGCGCCGGGCCTGTTCCTTCTTGGAGATGTCCAGCCAGATCTTCACCAGCCGCAGGCCGCTCTCCTCCAGCATCCGCTCGAAGGCCGGCACGTCGCGCAGGAAGTCCTCGTGTTCCTGGGGGGTGCAGAACCCCATCACCGGCTCCACACCGGCGCGGTTGTACCAGGAGCGGTTGAAGATCACGAGGTCGTCGGCCGAAGGCAGGTGCTTGGTGTAGCGCTGGAAGTACCACTGGCTGCGCTCGCGGTCCGAGGGCTTGGGCAGGGAGATTGCGCGGGTGTTCCGCGGGGCCAGGTGCTCGGTGATCCGCTTGATCGCGCCGTCCTTGCCGGCGCCGTCCCGGCCCTCGAGGATGATCAAGGTCCGGGCATCGGTCTTCATCATCCACTGCTGGTAGCGGACGAGGCCGATCTGGAGGTCCCGGAGTTGCGCGTCGTAGTCCTTGGCTTTCGAATGGGGCATGGAGGGCAGAATAGCCCCCGTTGCTCGGGAAGCGAGAATGTTCCGGGCGGCTTTGGGAGATTTGGAGTGGGGAATGATCCGCCTGTTTGTCGCCGAAGACCTGGCGTCGGGCGCCGTCCTGGAGCCGGCGCGCGAGCAGGCGCACTACCTGATCAGTGTCATGCGGCTGGCGCCGGGCGCGCAGCTGGCCCTGTTCAACGGCCGCGATGGCGAGTGGCGGGCCACGGTGATGGAGACGTCCAAGCGTGGCTGCCGCCTGGCCGTGGAGACGCGCACCCGCCCGCAGGAGACCGGGCCGGACCTGGAGCTGATCATCGCCCTGGTGAAGCGCGTTCGGCTGGAGACCATCGTCGAAAAGGCCGCGGAACTGGGCGCGCGGCGCGTCCGCCTGGCGCTCACCGAACGCACCAACGCCGACCACGCCAAGGTGGCGCGGCTTCAGGCCATCGCCGCCGAAGCCTCCGAGCAGACCGGCCGGCTGGACGTGCCGCAGGTGGTCGAACCGGAGAAGCTGGACCGGATCCTGGGCGGCTGGCCGCCAGGGCGGGCGCTGATGTTCTGCGACGAAGCGGGGGACGCCAGGCCCGTGCCGGAAGCGCTGTTCGGGGCCGCGCCGAGTCCCTGGTCGATCCTGATCGGACCGGAGGGCGGCTTCTCCCCAGCGGAGCGCGAACGCCTCCGAAGCCTGCCGATGGTGGTCCCGGTTTCACTGGGTCCGCGCATCCTTCGGGCCGACACCGCGGCGATCTCGGCCATGACTCTGTGGCAGTCGGCGCTCGGCGATTGGGTCGCTTGAAGATTACCTATCATCAGGAATGCTGACAGCCCCTTGAGCTTAGCCCCCTCGACGCCCACGTCCCCTTGGTCTTAGAGGGATGTCCGGCGCCCAATGCGGCGCCCCGGAGGGACTGGATGGCTGAAACGCTCTGCGATGACCGCCCGTTGGCGTTCGAGGACCTGGTGGCGTGGTTCGCCGAGGGCTCCAAGCCGCCTTCGGAATTCAAGGTGGGCGCGGAGCACGAGAAGTTCGTCTTCCGCGACGGCTCCCATGCGCCGGTCGCCTATGACGGGCCGGACGGCATCAAGGCCCTGATGGAAGGGATGATGCGCTTCGGCTGGAAGGGCGTCTATGAGCCCGCCGCCGGCGCCGGCGAGACCCTGATCGGCCTGCACCGCGGCATGGCCAACATCAGCCTGGAGCCGGGCGGGCAGTTCGAGCTGTCGGGCGCGCCGCTGGCGACCATGCACGACATCTGCGAGGAGACCGGCCAGCACCTGGAAGAGGCCAAGACCGTGGCCAACGAGCTGGGCCTGGGGTTCCTAGGGTTGGGCTTCACCCCCCTGTGGCGGCGGGACGAAGTCCCGATCATGCCCAAGGGCCGCTACAAGATCATGCGCAACTACATGCCCAAGGTCGGCGGCCAGGGCCTGGACATGATGTTCCGCACCTGCACCGTCCAGGCCAATCTCGATTTCGCCAGCGAGGCGGACATGATCGAGAAGTTCCGCGTCAGCCTGGCGCTGCAGCCCATCGCCACGGCCCTGTTCGCCAACTCCCCGTTCACGGAGGGCAAGCCCAACGGCTTCCTGACGTCGCGGGCCAACGTCTGGACCGACACCGACGCCGACCGCACCGGCCTGCTGGACTTCGTGTTCGAGGACGGCTTCGGCTTCGAGCGCTATGCCCGTTACGCCCTCGACGTGCCGATGTATTTCGTCAAGCGCGAGGGCCGCTACATCGACTTGGCCGGGCGCTCGTTCCGCGACTTCATGGCCGGGCGCCTGACCGAGGTGGACGGCGAGCGGCCGACGATCAAGGACTGGGCCGACCACACCACCACCATCTTCCCCGAGGTGCGGCTCAAGCAGTACCTGGAGATGCGCGGCGCCGACGCCGGGCCGTGGACGCGCCTGTGCGCCCTGCCGGCCCTGTGGGCGGGGGTGCTCTACGATCCGCCGTCGCAGGCGGCGGCGTGGGACCTCTGCAAGGACTGGACCGCCGAGGACCGCGCCAGGCTGCGCGGCGACGTCACCCGCCTGGGCCTGAAAGCCACCATCGCCGGCCGCAGCGTTCAGGACGTGGCCAAGGACATGCTGGCCATCGCCCACCAGGGTCTGAAGAATCGCAACCGCCTGTCCGCCGGCATGGTCGATGAGACCAACTACCTGGGCGAACTGGAAGACATCGCCGACAGCGGCGTCACCGCCGCCGAGCGCCTGCTGGAACTCTACCACGGCCCCTGGGAAGGGAACGTGGGCGAGGTGTTCGAGGCGTTCGCGTACTAACTAACCCTCCGCCCCTCCGCTTCACGGGGGCGAGGAAGTCCCACGCAACAGCACCGCCACCGACTTGTACGCCGGCGTTCCGCTGCGGTCGTCGTAGTTGGACAGGGCCATCAGGACGTTGGCTTCGGGGTAGTAGGCGGCGATCGAGCCGGCCGCGATGTTGTGGGCGATGGCGGTCAGGCCGCGAAGCACGCGCTTGGAGGAGGAGCCGTCGTCGAACACGGCCTCCAGCTCCACCACATCACCGTGCTTGAGGCCGCGCGCGGCCAGGTCAGCCTTGTTCACGAAGACCACGTCCCGCCGCCCTTTCACCCCGCGGTAGCGGTCGTCGAGCCCGTAGATGGTGGTGTTGTACTGGTCGTGGCTGCGCACCGAGGTCAGGGTCAGGACCTCATTGTCGCTGACCACCGCCGGGTCTTCGGTCAGCCCCTCGACGACCAGGAAGTTCGCCTTGCCGCTGGCCGTGCGCCATTCGCGGTGCGAGGCCGGCACATTCAGGCGGAAGCCGCCGGGGGTCCGGATCTTCTCGTTGTAGCCGGTGAAATCGGGGAAAACCGCCTCGATCTTGTCGCGGATCAGGCTGTAGTCGGCGATCAGGCCCTCCCAGTCGACCTTGGTGTCGGGGATGGTGGCGCGCGCCAGGCCGGCGATGATGGCCGGTTCCGAGCGTAGCTGGTCGGAGATCGGCTCCAGCCCCCCGCGCGAGGCGTGCACCATGGACATGGAGTCCTCCACGGTCACCGACTGGCGGCCGGTGGCCTGGATGTCGAGCTCGGTGCGGCCCAGGCACGGCAGGATGTAGGACGCCTTGCCCATCAGCAGATGTGAGCGATTGAGCTTGGTGGCGATGTGGACCGCCAGGTCCAGCTTGCGCATGCCCGGGAACACGGTCTCGGGGTCGGACATGGCGACGGCCAGGTTGCCGCCCAGGCAGACCATGGCCGTCGAGCGCCCCTCGCAGATCGCCTGCACCGCCTCGACGGCGTTGTGGCCCTTGTGGCGCGGCGGCTCGAACCCGAACGCCGCCCCCAGCCGGTCCAGGAAGGCGTCCGTCGGGATCTCGGTGATGCCGACGGTGCGGTCGCCCTGGACGTTGGAATGGCCGCGCACCGGGCAGATGCCGGCGCCCTGGCGTCCCATGTTGCCGCGCAACAGCAACAGGTTGGCGATCTGCTGGACGTTTGAGACGCCATGCCGGTGCTGGGTGATGCCCATGCCGTAACAGATGATCACGCTCTTGGCCTTGGCGTAGACGCCCGCCGCCGCCTCGATGTCCGCCCGCGAGAGGCCGGACTGCGCCTCGATCGCCGACCAGGGCGTGGCCTCCAGATCGGCCAGCAGGGCCTCGAACCCCGCCGTGTGCTCGGCGATGAACGCGTGGTCCAGAAAGCCCTCGCCGCCGGCCTGAAGGGCGTCGACGTCGGCGGCGACGAGCGCCTTCATCATCCCCTTCAGCACCGCCACGTCGCCGCCGACCTTGACCTGGTAGTACGCCGAGGCGATGGGGGTCGAGGTGAAGGTCGCCATTTCGATCGGGTCCTGCGGCGCGGCGAATCGCTCCAGTCCCCGTTCCCGCATGGGATTGAACACGATGATCGGCGCGCCGCGCTTCGAGGCGGCGCGAAGGGTGGTGAGCATCCGCGGGTGGTTGGTCCCGGGGTTGTGGCCGAAGCTGAAGATGGCGTCGCAGTGGTCGAAGTCTTCCAGCGTGACGGTGCCCTTGCCCACGCCCAAAGCGGGCGGAAGGCCGACGCTGGTGGCCTCGTGGCACATGTTGGAGCAGTCGGGGAAGTTGTTGACCCCATATTCGCGGACGAACAACTGGTACAGGAACGCCGCCTCGTTGGAGGTCCGGCCGGAGGTGTAGAACTCCGCCGCCTCGCGGTCGGGCAGGGCGCGCAGGGCGGCGCCGATCCGGGCGAATGCGTCCTCCCATTCGATGGCGACGTAGCGGTCGGACTTGGCGTCATAGACCAAGGGGTGGGTCAGCCGGCCGGCGTTCTCCAGCTCATAGTCCGACCATCTCCACAGCTCCGAGACGGTGTGCTCGGCGAAGAGCTCCGGCGCGGCCCGCTTACCCGTGGCCTCCCAGGAGACGGCTTTGGCGCCGTTCTCGCAGAACTCGAAGGAGGAGGTGTGCTTGGGGTCCGGCCAGGCGCAGCCGGGACAGTCGAAGCCGTCCGGCTGGTTGACCTTCAGCAGCGCGCCCACGTCCGTGGCCAGCGCCATCTGGCCCTTCAGCGCCCTGGCCACCGCCTGCAACGCGCCCCAGCCGCCCGCGGGACCCCCGTACGGGCCGACGCCCGGAACATCGTCATTCGCCACTACATCTCTCCCGAAGGGTGTGTTCAAACTGGACCCCCCGGGGTCCGTCCTTGCGCCCGTCGCTCAGAGGGGTTCGGGACCGGGTACGTTCGGCGGCCAGTGGTCCTGCTGGCTGCGGCCGGAGCCGGAGTCGGTGTGCAGGACCACCTCGTCGGGCGACGGCCTCGCCGGATCGTCGGCCACGTCATGGAATTCCACCCGGTTCGGATAGAAGGCCACCCGCCCCTCGATGATCGCCATGGCGGGATAGGGCTTCTCATAGGTCCAGCCCGCGTTCTCCTGGATGTCGCCGTCCATGCTCAGGGTGAAATAGCTGGCGTCACCCTTGTAAGGGCAGTGCGTGGAGTGGTCGGTGCGGTGGAGGTAGTCCATGGCCACATCATCGCGCGGAAAGTAGAGCACCGGCTTGTACGTGCTTTCCTTAAGTGTCACGGCGCCGGCGCTGTCGGCGATGACGTGGCCCTCGAAGGTCACCTGCACACGGCCCGGATGGGCGGTGACGGTGATCGGATGATCGGGGCCCGGTTCCCTCATCTCAGTCATGGGTGTCTCCTCTGACCTCCAAGGTTGTCGCTGGGCTTTATAGTTGGGCCCAACGGCGCGGGTTTGGAAGGGCGGCGGAACAGGCTTGCTTGTGAAAGGGGCGTTGGCGTGATTTTGTCCCCCGCTTCCCGCCCGGGACGCAAGGTCAGCCCGGATATCAGTGTTCCTATGTCGAGGGCTCCGGCCGAATGAACAATATCGTCGTCATCCTGGGCGTCCTCATTACGCTCGGCACCGGCCTGCCGGTGTTGATGCAACTGCTGCGCAATCACCCGCGCGGCCTGATCATCCTGTTCTTCGCCGAGATGTGGGAGCGGTTCTCCTACTACGGCATGCGCGGCATCCTGATCTTCTACCTGACGCAGCACCTGCTGTTCGACCAGGCCACGGCCAGCAGCCAGTACGGCTCCTACACGTCCCTGGTCTATCTGCTGCCGCTGGCCGGCGGCATCCTGGCGGACCGGTACCTTGGCACGCGCAAGGCGGTGGCGTTCGGCGCCCTGCTGCTGGTGGCGGGGCACTTCACCATGGCCTACGAGGGCAAGCCGGCGACCCAGAGCCTGGTCTATGCCGGCCAGACCTACCCCGTCGCGGCCGAGGGTCGGGTCGACGGGCGCAAGGTGCAGCTGATGATCGGCGGCAAGGGTTACGACTTCGGCCCGGCCAAGACCGGCGGACTGGAAATCAAGAACCTGCCGGCCGCCGCCCCGCTGCCGGCGGTGCTGCCGCCGGGCAGCTATGCGATGCGCACCGCCCAGGACCCGGTCGGGGTCAACGCCTTCTACCTGGCGGTCTCGCTGATCATCATGGGGGTGGCGTTCCTCAAGCCCAACATTTCCACCATCGTCGGCCAGCTCTATCCGCGGGGCGATCCACGGCGGGATTCCGGCTTCACGCTCTATTACTACGGGGTCAACCTCGGGGCTTTCTGGGCGTCGATCCTGTGCGGCCTGCTGGGCCAGAAGGTAGGCTGGTGGGCCGGATTCGGCTTGGCCGGAGTCGGCATGGCCGTCGGCTTCGTGGTCTTCGTCCTGGGCAAGGGGCTGCTTCAGGGCAAGGGCGAGCCGCCCCATCCGGCGCTGCTGGCCAAGCCGCTGGTGGGGCCGATCAATCGCGAGTGGCTGATCTACCTGGCGGGACTGGCGGGCGTGGGCGGGGTCTGGCTGCTGGTGCCGAACAACACGCTGGTGGGCGAGGCCCTGGTGGCGGCGATCGTCGGCTCCGTGCTGGCGATCGGCTATATCCTGGCCGTGGTCTGCAAGACCTGGGCGCAGCGCCAGCGGATGATGCTGGCCGTGGTGCTGATCTTCGGGGCGGTGGTGTTCTTCACCCTGTTCGAGCAGGCCGGCACGTCGCTGAACCTGTTCGCCTCGACCAATGTGGACCTGTCGACCACCAAGGCCGCCACCCGTATCCTGGGCATTCCCTTCGGCACGCCGGCGCAACTGGCCGCGGCCGGGATCAAGCCAGGCGGCTTCTGGATCGACTCCTCCTTCGGCGCCGCCCAGACCCAGTCGTTCAACGCCGGCTTCATCCTGCTGCTGGCGCCCCTGTTCGCCGCCATGTGGGCGTTCCTGGCCAAGCGGAACATGGATCCCAACCCGACCCTCAAGTTCGGCCTGGGCCTGATCCAGGTCGGCCTGGGCTTCATGGTGATGGTGTGGGGCGCCGGCCTGGCGGGCAGCGACTACCGCGTACCCATGATGCTGCTGGGCCTGCTCTACCTGCTGCACACCACCGGCGAGCTCTTCCTCTCGCCAGTCGGCCTGTCGGAGATCACCAAGCTATCGATGCCCCAGGTGGTGTCGTTCATGATGTCGGTCTGGTTCCTTGCCGCGGCCATCGCCGAGTTCGTGGGCGGCAAGATCGCGGCCCTGACCGGCACCGAGACCGTCGGCGGCCAGGTGCTGGACCCCAAGGCGGCGCTGGCCACCTCGATCCACGTGTTCCAGCTCATCGGCATGGTCGGCATCGTCTGCGGCGTGGTCTTCATAGGCCTCAGCTTCCTGATCAAGGGCTGGGCCCACGGCATCAACGAACCTGAGCCGGCGGCGGAACTGGGCCCGGACCGCCAGGCGCTGGACCCGGCGCGGAGCTAGGGGGCAGAGAAGGAGTCCTTACCCGAACGTCTTGCGCGCCCGCACGTAGAACATCTGGCCGAAGTGCAGGTCGCGGGTGTCGATCAGGGGGTCGCCGGGCAGGTTGCGGGGGCCGGGGAAGTACTGGCGGATGTGCTCGATGCCGCGCGCGGTGGCGTTGTCGAGCTCCAGGCGCAGAGCCCAGTCCGGCCGGGGCTTGTACTCGATGTGGATGGCCACCCAGGTCTTCAGGCGATCGGTGTCGATCTCGTTGAAGCGGTAGTAGGTTTCGCGCCACTGGCCGAAGACGTCGACGCCCCAGGTGGATTTCCACCGCGGCAGGCCCTGGGTGAAGTGGATCTCCGAATCGAAGTGGTGCAGGCCCGAGATCTCGCGCTTGCGCCCCGTGGTCGGGTCGATGACGCTCGACCCTCGCCAGGTCCCGGTGGCGGTAAGCACACCGCGCTTGATGCCCAGCTTGTCGGTGGGCAGGCTGAGGTTGACGGCCAGTTCGTCCTTGCTCCCCGCGCCGATGTTGCCGGGGGTGTCGAAGCTGCCGGTGGGGTCGGGCACGTGGTCCTCGACGTCCCGCAGCCAGTAGTGTCGGCCGGTGAGCGTCACCTGGGCGGCGCCCCAGAAGCGCCGGTCGTAGGCCACTTCCACGACCCAGGCCTGCTGCGGATTGAGGTTGGGGTTGCCGCCGTGCACCGAGCCGCCGCCAAGGGTCGCCGCCGAGGCGGTGAAGTTGTCGAAGTTGAGCTGTCCGACCTCCCGCTCGACCCGCACGCGGACCTGGTCGGCGGCGTCCGGCGACCAGCTGAGCACGGCGCGGGGCTTGGGATAGAACAGGGTGCGCGAGGTGGTGACGTCGCCGGTGGAGGCGATGCTGGAGGCCTCGGCGCGGATGCCGGTCTCCAGGGTCAGGGTCGGCCTGGCCCGCCAGGTCGCGGTGGCGAACAGCTCGCCGCGCTTTTCCACCACCTCAACATTGGCGGCCGGCAGGGCGATGGGGACCCCGCTCTCGGCGAAGACCGTGCGGCTGCGCAGCCAGTTGTAAGCGCCCTCGCCGCCGGCCTCGAAGTTCAAGGTGTCGCTGGCGGCGTACTTCAGGGTGCTGCGCGCGATGCTCTCGCGGGTCGTCTTGTCGAGGACGAACAGCTCGTCGACCGTCGGACCCACCAGGCGCTCGTCGAAATTGTTGAGGCCGAACTGCTGCAGCAGGAAGGTTTCGCTGGTGATGTGCGCGCTCAGCGGCCGCTCGTAGCGCAGGCCGACCTCGTAGGTGTTCTGGTCCTGGTGATCGTGCTCCACCTGCCGGCCGTGCGGCCCGGTGAAATAGTCGACCATCGTCGCGTTGTACGGATTGATGGAGATCGTGCCGTCCAGCTTCAGCCGTCCGCCGGCCAGGGGGCGTTCGGCGGCGCCGGTCAGTTTGTAGGTCACCGCGTCGCCGCGGCCGATCTCCCGCCCGCTGTCGACGACGCCGCCGGCGTTGCGCAGCACGCGCGGACCGTCGCCCACTCCGTCATCGACCCCCGCGCCGATCAGCAGCGCGCCTTCCACGGCCAGGTCCCCGGCTCGGCGCGAGGCCTCCAGCCGCAGGCCCGGCGCGACGCGGCCGTCTTCGCTGAAGGTCCAGCCGCTCTGTGCAACCAGCTTGAAGCCGCCATCCTGGCGCCGGACGATGTTGGCGATCACCGTCTTGCCCTGCATGTCGATGCCCGGCGCGCCGCCGCGGATCACATCGATGCGCAGCACCTGAGCGGCGGGGATGCGCTTGATGATCTCGTCCAGGGGGTCGCCCTTGGAGGCGGGGCGCGCGCCGTCGATCAGCACATTGCCCCCCGCCCCGCCGAAGCCGCGCACGCTGTCGCCCTTGTTGAAGCTGAAGCCCGGCAGCAGGTTGACCATGTCCAGCGCCGTGGTCGGATTGCTGGCCGCGAAACAGGCCAGGCTGTAACTGGTGGTGGATTGACCCCCGGCGTGGCCCGATGTCGCCGTCGACACATTCGCCGTGCAGGGAGACGCCGCGGCGGGGCCGGGCGAGGCCTGGGCGACCGCCGCCGCGAGAATCAACCCAACCGCCATGTTTCCTCCCTGAAACGAGCCGCATAGCTCGCAAGGGCGGCGGGGGCTCGCCAGTTAATTCGGCGTAAGGCGGCGGTTGGGGAATCCGGTCGCCTTGGGCCTGGCGGCCCGTTCCCTAAACCGATGTGCCGCCCACCGTCAGCCCCGTGATCTTCAGCGAGGGCTGGCCCACGCCCACCGGGACGCTCTGGCCGGCCTTGCCACAGACGCCGACGCCGGGGTCGAAGTCGAAGTCGTCGCCGATCATGGTCACCCGCGTCAGGGCCGAGGGGCCGTCGCCGATCAGGGTCGCGCCCTTCACCGGCGCGGTCACCTTGCCGTCCTCGATCAGGTAGGCCTCGGTGCACTGGAAGACGAACTTGCCGTTGGTGATGTCCACCTGGCCGCCGCCAAAATTGGCGCAGTAGAGGCCGCGCTTGGTGGAGGCGATCATGTCCTCGCGCTTGTCGGTCCCCGCCATCATGGCGGTGTTGGTCATCCGCGGCATGGGCATGTGGGCGTAGGACTGGCGTCGGGCGTTGCCGGTGGCGGCCAGGCCCATCAGCCGCGCGCTCTGGCGGTCGTGCATATAGCCCTTCAGGATGCCGTCCTCGATCAGGATGGTGCGCTCGGTCGGGGTGCCCTCGTCGTCGATGCTCAGCGAGCCGCGGCGGCCGGGCAGGGTGCCGTCGTCGAACACCGTGACGCCGGGCGCCGCCACGCGCTCGCCGATTCGGCCGGAGAAGGCCGACGAGCCCTTGCGGTTGAAGTCGCCCTCCAGGCCGTGGCCCACCGCCTCGTGCAGCAGCACCCCGTTCCAGCCGGGACCCAGCACCACATCCATCTCGCCGGCGGGGCAGGGTACGGCGTCCAGGTTCACAAGGGCCTGGCGCAGGGCCTCGTCGACCTGTTCCCGCCACTTATCGGGGGTGATCCAGGCCTCGAAGCCGGCGCGGCCGCCGGCCCCGGCGAAGCCGCTCTCGCGCCGGCCGTCCTTTTCCAGGGTCAGGCTGACGTTGACGCGCACCAGCGGGCGGACGTCGCGGATCAGGCGGCCGTCGGCGCGCAGGATCTCCACCACCCGGCGCTCGCCGGACAGGGACGCCATCACCTGAACCACGCGCGGGTCACGGGCGCGCGAGAAGGCGTCGATCTCCTGCAGCAGGGCGACCTTGTCGGAGAAGCCGGGGGAGGCCAGCGGGTCCTCCTCGCCATAGAGCTTGGTGTTGGTGGCGCGGGGGGCTTCGGCGGACACGCCCGAGTAGCCGCGCTTGGCCAGCTTGGCCGAATCGGCGGCCCGGCGGATGGCGGCTTCGGACACCTCGCTGGCGTGGGCGTAGCCGGCGGTCTCGCCCGCCACCACGCGCAGGCCGAAACCTTCCGCCGAATCGAAGGTGGCCGATTTCAGGCGGCCGTCGTCGAACAGGAAGGACTCGCTCTCAGAGCGCTCCAGGAACAGTTCCCCGTCGTCGGCGCCCTTCAGCGCTTCATTCAGGATCTCGCCGGCCCGGCCGGTGTCGACGCCGGAGGCTTCCAGAACGGAGGGGGCGAGGGCGGGAGCGTTCATGTGGGACTTTCCTGGCAGGCGCACGGCTTTCAACCGATCGCGAGCCTAGAGATAGGGCGTCGAGCCCGCCGGCGAAACCGCCAATCGCCCAGTCCGGTTGGGGGCGCCATTGGGGCGCGCTAGCGCCTTGGCAAGCCGCAATGATCCGCGTATGCACGCGCCCGGAAGGCTGGAAGGCCGGGGTGCGACAAATAGGCTCGCGGCAAGCGGGCTGAAGCGCCCGGCCTTTGCGCTATGGAGTGTCGGAGCGCGGCGTATCCCTGGTGGAGCGTCGGCCGGCGAAACAGGCCGTGAGGGACATGAAGTCGAAGTTTTCGGTGATCGGACGGCTGGCGGCGGGGGTCCCGGCAGGCGTCTTAGGACTGAGTGTAGCGGCCCATGGCTGGGCGGCGGACAAGGTGGGCCAGCCCACCGACCGCGCGATCGACCTGCAGCCGGCGGCTTCGGAAATCAGAGAGCACGTCGCTTTCTTCCACAACGTGATCCTGCTGCCGATCATCACCGCGATCACGCTGTTCGTCCTGGCCCTGCTGATCATCGTCATCGTGCGGTTCAACAAGCGCGCCAATCCGACCCCGGCGCGCTGGAGCCACAACACGCCGATCGAAATCGCCTGGACGATCATCCCGGTTCTGATCCTCATGATCGTGGCGATCTTCTCGTTCCGGCTGCTCTTCGAAGAGCACAACATGCCCTCGCCCTACATGACCGTGAAGGTCACTGGCCGGCAGTGGAACTGGGACTACGAATACCCCGACAAGAAGATCGCGGCCTTCACCTCCACCATGGCCGATGAGGCCGCCGCCAAGGCGGCCGGCGCGCCCTACCAGCTGGCGTCCACCGCCCCCATGGTGGTGCCGGTGAACAAGGTGGTCCGGGTGCAGGTGACCGGTGAAGACGTCATCCACTCCTTCTCGGTCCCCGCCTTCGGCGTTAAGATCGACGCCGTTCCCGGGCGCCTGAACCAGACCTGGTTCAAGGCCAACCAGACCGGCACCTTCTATGGCCAGTGCTCGCAGCTGTGCGGCATCGACCACGCCTTTATGCCTATCGAGGTGAAGGTGGTCAGCCAGGAGGACTTCGATGCGTGGGTGGCCAGCAAGGCGCCCAAGGCCGCGCCCGCCGCCGCCCCTGCAGCCGCCGCGGCGGCTACGCCCGCCGCCGCCGCGTCCGCGGCCCCCGCCCCGACTGCCGCTAGCCCGGCTGCGACCGCGACGCCCGCTCCGGCGGCCGCGACGCCCGCCGTCGGCAAGCCCTGAGTTCCGTTCGAGGAAGAGTTTAAGACCATGGCACACGCCGCAGACGCCCACGAACGAACCGCCCACGCCGGCGGATACGGCGCTCACGCCGAAGGCGAGCACGTCCCCGGGTTCTGGACCCGCTGGTTCTTCTCGACGAACCACAAGGACATCGGCACCCTCTACATCATCTTCGCCATCCAGGCGGGGATCATCGGGGCGCTGTTCTCGGGCCTGATCCGCCTCGAACTGCTCGAGCCCGGCATCCAGTACTTCGCGCCGCACAGCTGGCTGGCGCCGCTGTTGGACATCCACACCGCGGCCCAGGGCAAGCACGCCTACAACGTCGTGGTCACCGCCCACGCCCTGATCATGATCTTCTTCATGGTCATGCCCGCCATGATCGGCGGCTTCGGCAACTGGTTCGTGCCGCTGATGATCGGCGCGCCGGACATGGCCTT
>FSUP01000245.1_pt1 | contig 14049 bp, 14 predicted proteins | sample 1637431 | NCBI WGS metagenome assembly FSUP01 (sample SAMEA3914816, study PRJEB12502) | metagenome | biome: forest; material: soil | place: USA | collected 2011-09-16 | depth 0.3 m | reverse complement strand
GTCCTGTGCTTCCCCTTCGTGTTTCGCGGCGCCCTGGACGTGGATGCGGCCGAGATCAATGAGGCCATGAAGGTCGCGGCCGCCGAGGCCATCGCCGCCCTGGCGCGGGAGGAGGCCAGCGACGTGGGGGCCGCGGCCTCCGGCGGCTCCGCGCCGGTGTTCGGGCCCGACTACATCATCCCCCGCCCCTTCGACCCACGGCTGATCCTGCGGGTGGCGCCGGCGGTGGCCAAGGCGGCCATGGAGAGCGGCGTCGCCCAGCGGCCCATCGCCGACCTGGACGCCTATCGCCGCGATCTCGAGCAGTTCGTGTTCCGCTCCGGCCAGTTGATGCGGCCGATCTTCGAGATCGCCCGCAAGTCGCCCAAGCGGGTGGCGTTCGGCGAGGGCGAGGACGAGCGGGTGCTGCGCGCCGCCCAGACCGTGGTCGACGAGGGCCTAGCCTACCCGATCCTGATCGGCCGCCGCGCCGTGATCGAGGCGGAGGTGGCGCGGCTGGGCCTGCGCCTGGACTGCGCCAGCCAGGCCCAGATCCTGGACCCCGCCCTCGACACCGAGGTCTTCGGCCCGCTCATCGCCCGCTACCAGGGGCTGGCGGACCGGCGAGGCGTGCCGCCGGCGGACGCGGCGCACCGGGTCGGCGCCCGGCCCAGCGTCGCGGCCGCCCTGCTGCTGGCCGCCGGCCACGCGGACGCGGCCCTGTGCGGCGGCGCGGGCGACTGGTGGGGGCACATGACCGACGTGCTGCCGGTGGTGCCGCGCCAGGAGGGGGCGAGCCGGATCTATTCGATCACCTGCCTGGTCCTGCCCACCGGCCCCCTGTTCATCGCCGACACCCACGTCATCGTCGATCCTACCAGCCAGCAGGTCGCGGAGATGACCCTGCTGGGGGCGGAGGTCGTCCGGCGCTTCGGCCTGACGCCAAGGGCGGCGCTGCTGTCGCACTCCAGTTTCGGGGCCAGCAACTCGCCGACCGCGCGGAAGATGCGCGAGGCGCTGCGCCTGGTCCGACAGGCGGCGCCGGAGCTGCAGGTCGACGGCGAGATGCACGCCGACGCGGCGCTGCGGCCGATCCTGCGCGAACGGCTGGTCACCGACAGCCCGCTGGACGGGCCTGCCAACCTGCTGGTCATGCCGGGCCTGGACGCGGCCAACATCGCCCTGACCCTGCTGTCGTCGGCGACGAACGCCCTGCAGGTCGGCCCGCTGCTGCTGGGCGTCTCCAAGCCGCTGCACATCCTGGTCCCCAGCGTCACGGCGCGGGGCATCGTCAACATGACGGCCCTGGCGGTGGCGCAGGGGGCGCTGGCGGAGGGATAGGCCGGAGAGGCCTGAACCCCGGCCGCTCGACCAAGGCGCCCAGTGTCACAAATCGGTGCTTTACCGGCGCGGTAGCCGGAGCACCGTCATGTCCACCACCGCTTCCCCGTCGATCTCCCGCCGCCTCGCCCTCCAGGGCCTGGCCGCCGCCGCCTTCACCGGCGCGGTCACCGCCGCCTGGGCCAAGGCCGCCGATCCCGCCCTCACCTTCCTGGCGGTGGGCGACTGGGGCCGTGACGGTCAGGACAACCAGGCCGATGTCGCCCGCCAGATGGGCCTGGCCGCGGACGCGATCCGCGCGCGCTTCGTGATCTCGGTGGGTGACAACTTCTACGAGGACGGCGTCGCCAGCGTCACCGATCCGAAGTGGAAAACCTCGTTCGAGGACATCTATGCCGCCCCCTCCCTCCACGTTCCCTGGCACGTGGCGCTGGGCAACCACGACTACCATGGCGACACCCAGGCCCAGCTCGACTACGCCAAGACCAGTCCGCGCTGGCGCCTGCCCGCCCGCTGGTATTCGCGCCGCGAAACCGCCCCGGACGGCGCGACGATGGACCTCTTCGTCCTCGACACCTCCCCCTTCATCCGCAGCTACTACGAGAACGGCGGCGAGAAGGTGAAGGTCACCGGCCAGGACACCGCGGCGCAGCTCGCTTGGTTCACCCAGGCCCTGGCCGCCTCAAAGGCGGACTGGAACGTCGTGGTCGGCCACCACCCAATCTATTCCGGCGGCAAGCACGGAGGCATGCCTGAGCTGCAGGCCCAGTTCGACCCCTTGCTGCAGAAGCACGGCGTCGCCCTGTACCTCAACGGCCACGACCATGACCTGCAGCACATCCATCACGGCGGCACGCACTATGTCTGCACCGGCGCCGGCTCGAAGATGCGCGACCACTGCGACGATACCGAGGGCTCGGACTTCTGCTCCTTGCACCCCGGTTTCACCGCCCTGCGCCTCACCCGCGCCAGCCTCCAGGTCGCCTACCGCGACGCCACGGGCGCGGAGCTGAAGGTCGTGGATATCCCCAGGGCGGGTTGAGCCGCATCGGCCCCGCTTCGGATCAAGCCCGCGATGACCAGCCGTAGCCGTTGGCGCCCCTCAGGTCACGGACCGACATGACCGCCAGAAAGGCCATCTGGGAACCGTCCGGCATCGCCAGGCGGTGGACGCCCATGGCCTGCAGATGCCGCGCCGCCACGGCGGCCAGCCGCCAGGCCATCGCCTCATCCGGCAGGCGCACGGCCCGTGCCGCTGAGAAGACCGGCGCCCCGGTGGCTTCGGCCAGGGCCTTCAACGTCTCGGACCGCGCCCGCGCGGGCGCGGCGACGTCGGGCTTGGCCCAGCTCCACAGCCAAGCCCTGGCCTGGGCGTTGTAGTAGGCCATCTCGATCACGTCCGCCTCAGCGATCGGCCGGTCCGCGGCATCGAACAGGTGCAGCGTCTGGGTCTCGTCGCTGTAGGCCGGGCGTTGCGCGCCATCGAAACCGTACTGCCGCGCTAGGCGCTCCTGCTTGACCTTGAACTCGGCCACCGCAGCATTCATCAGCTCATCGAAGGCTTCGTCGCTCAGGGCCATGTGACGGGTTCCATCGGATGCGGCGCCGCTCGATAGGCGCCGAGCGGGCTGCCTACCACGTCTCCCTGTAGGGCCGCACCTCGACATTGAACGACCAGGCGCTGCGGGGCTGGTGCGCCACGTGCCAGATCTCTTCGGCGATGTCGGCGGGCTTGATGAAGAAGTCGTCCGGGGCCTCGGGCCAGCGATTGCGGGTCCATTCCAGGTCGATCACCGCGTCGATGACCACATAGGCCACGTGCACCCCCTTGGGCCCCAGATCCCGCGCCATGGCCTCGGCCAGGATGCGCTGGGCGGCCTTGGTGGGGGCGAAGCCGGCGAAATTGGCCTTGCCCCGCAGCGCCGAAGTGTTGCCCGACGCGATGATCGCCCCGCGCCCGGCCGCCACCATGGCCGGCGTCGTCCGCCGCGCCAGGTGCAACAGCGCCATGACGTTGGTCTGGAAGTTGGCGTCCAGGATCTTGGGATCGATGTCCATGAAGCCGCCGAAGGCCCCGCCAACGGCGTTGTGCACCACCAGTTCAGGGTCGCCCAGCCGGTCCCGCACCGCTTCCAGCGCCGCGTCCAGCTGCGCCTCGTCGGTGACGTCGGCGGCAAAGGCGTGGGCGCCAGGGATCTCCGCCTCCAGCGCCTTCAGCCGCTCGGCGGTCCTGGCCAGCATCGCCACCTGGTAGCCGCCCGCCGCCAGGCGCCGCGCCACCGCCGCGCCGGTGCCCGGCCCCACGCCCGTCACCAGCGCCGTCTTTTGCGTACCGCTCACGCCATCGCTCCCATGGTTTTCGCTTCGGCGATCCTGGACCGGACGAAGTCGAGCCGGTCGTTGCCGAAGAACATCTCGTCGTCCACGAAGAAGGTCGGCACGCCGAAGACGCCCCGCGCCGCGGCCGCCTCGTTGCGCTGCGCCAGCAGGCCGCGGATGTCCTCGTCCTCGGCTCGCGCCCAGACCGCCGCCGGGTCCACCCCCGCCGCCTCCAGCAGCGCCGCGCGGCCCGCCGGCGTCGCCACGTCGCCGGGCTCGCCCCAGGTCGCGTTGAAGATCGCCCGGTTGTAGCCGTCGAACACCCCCAGGTCCTGCGCCGCCAGGGCCCCACGGCTCAGCAGCGTCCCGTCCAGCTCGCTGGACCTCAGGGCCGCGAAGAAGCTTGGATTGATGCTCAAGGGCACGCCGTAGAGCTTGGCCCACCGACCCGCATCCAGCCCGGAGTAGCGCGCCTTGGGCGGACAGGCGGGCGAGGGCTGGTTGTTGACCATGCGCATCACCTCGACGATCGCCAGAGGCTGATAGTCCACCGGCGTCCCGAGCCCCGGCAGCTGGCTGTTGGCCAGGTAGGCGTAGGGGCTGGCGTAGTCGAACACGAATTCCAGTCGCATGGCGGCGTTCCTTTTCCTGCAGGGCTGCGTTCCCCTCCATTCTGGATGTTATTTGTCATCCTAATGGATGTCGAGCATAATCCTGGTGCAACGAACGGACGGACGAAGAACCATGGGACATTCCCAGGCCGACAAGGCCGCCACACACGAACGCATCCTGGCCATCGCGGCCGAGCGCTTCCGGGAGGCGGGCGTCGACGGCCTCTCCGTGGCCGATCTGATGAAGGCGGCCGGGCTGACCCACGGCGGCTTCTACAAGCACTTCCGGTCGCGCGAGGATCTGGTCGCCCAGGCGGTGACCCGCGCCCTTGGCGAAAGCCGAACCCGCATGGCGGCGGCCGGCGAGCGCACCCGCGCGGCCCTGATCGACACCTACCTCGATCCCACCCACCGCGACGACATCGGCCACGGCTGCGCCATAACCGCCCTCTCGGCCGACATGGCCCGCGCCGGCGCCGACGCCCGCGCCCCGTTCACCCAGGCGATCGCCGCCAACATCGAGGCCATCGCCCGCCTGGACTCCGCGCCCGGCGACGCCGATGCGCGAGCCCGCGCCATCACCACCCTCAGCGCCCTCGTCGGCGCCCTCAGCCTGGCCCGCGCCGTCGACGACCCCGCCCTCTCCGACGAGATTCTCGCCGCCGTGACTACAAATCTGAAATCCGATTGAAGTTCTGACCCGGCAATAAAAGGCGCTACACTTGGACTCGACGAGGGAGCCAAGAAGGAGCGGCGCCATGCGCACATCCCACCTCCTGACCATGATCGGCGCCGCCGGCGCCTTGACCCTGGCCTGCGCCCCCAGCGCCCAGCCCGAAGCGGTCAAGGCCCCGCCGCCCCACTGCTTCTTCTCCACCGACTGGGAGGGGTGGAAGGCGACCCGCGACGACAAGTCGATCTACATCCGGGTCCGCCTCCGCGACATCTATCGCCTGGACCTTTCGACGCCCTGCCCCGACCTGCACTGGCCCGACGCGCACCTGATCACCAACCTGCATGGCGGCACCATCTGCAACGCCCTGGATATCGACCTGAAGGTCGCCCAGGGCCGCAATTTCCCCACCTCCTGCATCGTGAGCAAGCTGACCCAACTCACCCCCGCCGAAGCCTCCGCCCTACCCAAAGAGCTGCAGCCTTAGGCGGCGACGCGGTGGACGCGACTAGAGGCCGATTGACGCTCAAACTCCGGCGCAAAACAGGCTAGATTTGCGCTCCATGGGGGAATCGAGAAGGAACCGCGCCATGCGCACATCCCACATCCTCACCATGATCGGCGCCGCCGGCGTCCTGGCCCTGGCCTGCGGTCCCAGCGCCCAGCCGGAACCCACCAAGGCGCCTGCTCCGTCCTGCTTCTTCTCCCGCGATTGGCAGGGCTGGAAGGCGACTCCCGACAACATGTCGATCTACATCCGCGTTGCGCGGTCCAACGTCTACCGGCTGGACCTCTCCACCCCCTGCCCCGACCTGCACGGTCCGGACGTTCACCTGATCACCAAAATCCGCGGCGGAGACTCCATCTGCAACGCCCTGGACATCGACCTGAAGGTCGCCCAGGGCCACGACTTCGCCACCTCCTGCCTCGTTCGCAATCTGACCCAGCTCACCCCTACCGAGGCCGCCGCCCTGCCCAAGGATCTGCAACCTTAGGGACCGTTCCCCGGTCACCCCGGCCAAGCGCAGCGCTGAGCCGGGGCCGGCCCCTCACGCGCCGAGACGACATCCAGTGAAGCACCCGCTCGGCCGGCCCCGGGTCTTCGCCGCTATGCGGCTGCGCCCGGGGTGACGGAGTTGAACCCCTCGATCGTGAACGCCAGCTCATAGCGCCCCGGTCCGAGCCGATAGCGCTCCAGGGTGTCCGGCCCACAGCTCCCGGTCCCCAGCCCCCGCTGGCCAACATCGAGGTTCACGATCACCTCGCCCCGCGCCGTCAGGTCGGTGGTCTGGGTGGCGGCGTAGAGATCCTCTGCCGTGAAGTGGCTCACCGAGCCCTCGCAGGGAGCGTCCGGCGCGAACCGCACCCCGCCGCCGCCGCCCGCCAGCGTCAGCCATCTAAGCTCGGTCTTGTTGCCGTGTTCCTGGGGCATGACGTAGTCGACGTACTGATCCGCCACCGTGCCGCCGAACCGGCCCAGCCAGGCCGCCCGCTTTCGGTCGCTGTAGCTGTCCAGCGGCCCGCGGCCGAACCACTCCACCGCCTCCAGCCCCGCCGGCGCCGTCATGGTCACGCCCAGGCGTGGCAGGTCGCTCAGGGCCTCGTCCACCTCGAACACATTGGACACCCGTATCCGGCCGTCCGAGAAGACCTCATAGTCGTGCCGATGCGCCACCGCCCGCGCGGCCGCCACGCAGGCCGCCGTCTGCTCGATGCGCACCATCACCACGCCGTCCGCCTCGCCGATCGTCACCACCGGGGCGCCAAGGGTGATCGCGTCCAGACCCCATTCCCGCCAGCGCCCCAGAGCCTTGCGCCGCTGGCCGCTCCATCCCTTGATGCCGTCGTTGTCAGTCGCCGCCCGCCAGACCTGGAGCCTGGGGCCCGCCTCCAGCAGTAGGCCGTTGCTCCAGACCAGCCGCTGCATCCGCCCCTCGGCGCGGGAGAAGCTCACCTCGAAGCGTTCACCGACGATGCGGATGAGGTCCCCCTTGTCCTCCACCGCCAGCCGGCCGGCCGCGGGGGCCGGTTCCGGCCGCCGGGCGCGGGTAGGCAGATCGACGGGCAGCTGCACCCAGGCGACCTCGTGCCCCGCCGGCGCCCAGGCGCTCGCCTCGCGCAGGGCGAAGCGCACCATCAGGAACGCCGCCTGCCCCTCCCAGAGCGCCAGCGCCGGCACGGGAAACGTCACCTTCGCCCGCTCCCCGGGGCCGATGGCGGGCATGGGCAAGCCGCCGCGAGCGACAACCTCGCCGTCCACCTCCAGAGCCCAGGTCGCGGTCAGGTCGGACAGGTCGGTGAAGTCGCGCTTGCTGTGGATCTCCAGCAGGCCCTTGGCCTGGTCGACCCACGCCGCCGTCACCGGCGCCGCCAGCGCCTTGAACTCCCAGAGCCCCGGATGCGGGATCCGGTCCGCCGAGACGATCCCGTCGCAGCAGAAATTCAGGTCGTTGGGCGTGTCGCCGAAGTCGCCGCCATAGGCGAAGTACGCCCGCCCGTCCGGCGTCGTGCGGGCGATTCCGTGGTCGCACCACTCCCAGATGAAGCCCCCCTGCAGGCCTGGATACCGCTCGAAGGCGTCCCAATAGTCGCCCAGGCTGCCGTTGGAATTGCCCATGGCGTGGGAGTATTCGCACAGGATCATCGGCCGGCGGTCGTTGGGGTCGTCCGCCTCCGCCCAGCGCACCAGGGCGTCGATGGGCGGGTACATCGGGCAGATGAGGTCGCTGGCCCGCTCTCCGCCGGCGCTCTTGCCGGTGGTCACCACCCCGTGGCGGCCGTGGCCCGTCGCCGCCTCGTCCCAGCCCCAGGTCGCCCCCTCGTAGTGCAACGGCCGCGACGGGTCCGCGCCCCGCATCCAGCCGGCCATGGCGTCATGGTTGGGACCATAGCCGCTCTCGTTGCCCAGCGACCAGGCGATGACGCTGGGATGGTTCTTGTCCCGCTCAACCATCCGCAGGCCGCGCTCTACGAACTGGGCGGCGTAGCGCGGATCGGCGCAGAGGTCGTGGATGAAGGCGTGGCTCTCCAGATTGGTCTCATCCACCAGGTACAGGCCCATCTCGTCGCAGAGGTCGTACCAGGCCTCGGCGTTGGGATAGTGCGACGTGCGCACGGCGTTGACGTTGAACTGCTTCATCAGCCGGATGTCGGCGGCCATCGCCTCCACCGTCACCGCCTTGCCGCGCACCGGGTCGTGCTCATGCCGGTTCATGCCGGCGATCATCACCGCCCTGCCGTTGATCAGCAGCGCCCGGTCGCCGATCTCCACCCGTCGGAACCCGATGCGACAGGAGGTGGCCTCCACGGTCTCGCCGTCCACGCTCACCAGGCTGACCACGACCGTATAGAGGTTCGGCGCCTCGCTGGACCACAGCTTCGGCGCCGCCACCTCTGCCTCCATCGTCGCCACACAGAGCGGGCCGCGATAGGGATTGTGCGTCCACGGATCGGCCTTGAACGGCGCCGCCAGGGCCTCGCCCAGCACCGCCCGCCCGTCGGCGTCGTAAAGCTGCGCGCGAACCGACCAGCCGTCTTCTGGCGCCCCGGCGAACCCCAGTTTCGTCGTGACGCTCAGGGTCCCGTCCTGGAACGCCGCGTCGGGCTCGGCCCTGGCCAAGACATCGGCGATGAACACTGGCCCGGTGCAGGAAATCGTCACGTCCCGGTGGATGCCTCCCATCCACCACTGGTCCTGGTCCTCGACGTAGCTGGCGTCTGACCACTTCACCACCGCGCAGGCCAGCAGGTTGTCCGCTCCCGGCCGCACGAAATCCGTCACGTCGAAGGTCTGCGGCAGGCGCGAATCCTTGCCCATGCCCACGGGCCGGCCGTTGACCCAGACATAGAGCACGCTCTCCGCGCCCCCCACCTGCAGAACCACCCGCCGCCCGGCCCAGTCCGCGGGAACCTCGAAGCGCGTCCGGTACAGCCCCGTCGGATTCTCGTCCGGCACATCGGGCGGCGAGCCGCGGAACGGCATCTGGACGTTGGTGTAGTGCGGCCGGTCATAGCCGTGCATGGTCCAGTTCGACGGCACGGCCAGGTCCGCCCAGCCCGCCTCGCCGAACCCCTCGGCCATGAAATCCGCCGGGATCGCCTCCGGCCGCTCCGCCAGCGCGAACCGCCACATCCCATTCAGCGACCGCGCCCACGGCGAAGCGCCCCGACCCAGCGCCAACGCCTCGTCCGGATACGGCGTCAGCGTCGAGCGCATCGGCAGCCGCCCGATCGACACCGTCTCCGGATGCACCCACGTCCGCACCGGGCCCACGTTCAGCAGGTCCATTCAATGTCTCCCATGCCGCCGCCTACGCCGCCGCCGTCACTGCCCCCGCCGCCACGCTCCGCCCATACGGCTTCAGCGTCAGCAGCAGCGCCGCTCCGCACGGCAGCGCCGCCACCACCGCATAGAGCGCCAGGTCGTAGGAGCCATAGGCGTCGAACACCGCATCCATCAGCACCGGCGTGATCCCCTGCATCAGCATCACCACGCCGTACATCACCCCGCTCACCGCCCCGTACGCCTTCAGCCCGAAATAACGCGAGATGAAGAACGGCAGCGCTCCGAACTCCGTCCCAAGGCCGATCCCCATCAGCGCCCCGGACAGGATCAGCATCGGCCCGCCGGTCGAGCGCTGCATCAACAGCACCCCCACCGCCGCCGCCAGATAGAACGGCGCGGCGATGCGCGGCGCGTCGGTGCGGTCCAGCAGCCAGCCGATGCCGATCTGCCAGGCCGCGCAGACCAGGGCGAAGGTCGAGATCACCGCGATGATCGTGCCCTGGTCCACCTTGCGGTCGCCAAGCACCGGCGCAACGTGGGTGAACACCGCGGTCACGCAGCCGGCGCCCAGCGCTATGGCGCTCAGCATCACCCAGAAGGTCGAGGTCCGCGCCGCCTGGGCCAGGGTCATCCCCTCCCCCTCGATCCGCGCCGCCTCGGCGGTCGGCTTGGGCGGATCGCGCAGGAAGGCCAGCAGCAGCGGAAAGCCGATCAGCGCCACCAGCAGGCCGATGCCCTGATAGGCGCCGCGCCATCCGAACCTGGCCATCAGCAAGCCCGCCACGATCGGCATCACCGTCGCCCCGGCCCCGTTGCCCAGCCCCGCCGTCAGCCCCAGCGCCCGTCCCCGCCCGGCGTCGAACCATCCGGCGACCACCTTGGTGAACATCATCGTCGAGGGTATGGCCGAGGCCGCCGCCATCACCGCGAACAGGGCGTAGAACTGCCACAGCCTGCCGTTGGCCAGCGACAGCCCCGCCACCAGGGCCGCGAACACCAGGTTGCCGGGCAGGATCAGCCGCCTGGGACCGAACCGGTCCGCCAGGCGCCCGACCAGCGGGTAACAGGCCGCCGTCACCACCGCCATCAGCGTCAGGACGCCCGAAACTTCCGCCCGGGGCCACCGAAACTCGGTGGAGATCGGAACCAGGAAGATCCCGAACACCGTTTGCACGGCCGGCGTGGCGCTGACGAAGTTCCCCGCCGTGGCGGCGACCAGCACTCCGATCTGGGTCCGGCGGCTGAAGCTCATCGGTCACTCCGCGCTTTGAGTCCCGCGATAGTCCGCGATCCGCGCAGGCTTGGGAATGGGCGAGCGCCTCAGTATTCCTTGCCGTTCATCATCTGCACCGGCACGCCGTCCAGCTCGAAGTCCTCGAACAGCCGCGCGTTCACGCCGATCTTGGGATGGTCGAAGTCCGGTTTGCCGGTCGACCAGTCAGGGCTCTCGCTGTAAGTCCCGCAGCCGCATATGGCGCAATGGTGATGCTGCACCGTGTAGCTGCCCCACTGGTAGGTCGCGACCCGGTCCCGCGCCGTGGTCAGCTTGAACTGCGCTGGGGTGTAGTAGGCCCACAGCGCGCCTCGCTTGGAACAGAACGAGCAGTTGCAACTGGCCAGCTGCGTTGGCGCCATCTCCACCGTGAACTGTATCGCGCCGCAATGGCAGCTTGCCTTGACGGTCATCCTGGGGTCCTCCGATTGTGCGCGGCCAGGACTAACCTATGGCTGTTGTCAGCATAGTGTCAGCAGAGATGCGCCGCGACCCATTGGAGAACGCCTTGAGAGCCCCGATCGTCGCCGCCCTGCTCACCGCCGTCCTCGCCGCTCAAGCCCCGATCAGCGCCGCGCCCCTGCCCTCCCACGCAGGCGGCGGCTTCACCGTGGTCGGCCTCGGCGTGCGCGGCGGGATCGAGGACGGCAACCTCTCCAGCTACCTGATCCGCCCGCACGGCGACGATCGCTACGTCGCCTGCGACGCCGGGACCCTGGTTAACGGCCTCAACGTCGCCGACCGCCGCGGCGCCTTCGCCGACGTCCATCCGCCGGCCGCCTCGCCGGAAGGCCGCGTCGGCTACATCCTGACCGACAAGGTCAAGGGCTACCTGATCAGTCACGCCCACCTGGACCACATCGCCGGCCTGCTGCTGGCCTCGCCGGAGGACAGCGCCAAGCCGATCTACGTCCTGCCCTCGGTCCACGAGCGCATCGCCCGCTCCTATTTCAACGGCGAGGCCTGGGCCAATTTCGCCGACACCGGGACCGAGCCGCGCCTGGGCAAGTACCACTTCGAGGATCTGCAGCCCGGCCGCGCTGTCCCGATCGCCGACACCGCCATGACCGTCACCGGCTTTCCCCTGGCGCACGGCCGCGTGGAATCCACCGCCTTCCTGATCGAGACTGGCCCCGCGACCGCCCCCGACGCCCTGCTCTGCTTCGGCGACACCGGCTCAGACCGCATCGAACACGCCACCCGCCTGCACGAGGTCTGGGCCGCCGTGGCGCCGCGTGTGCGCGAACACCGCCTGAAAGCCATCATCATCGAGGTCTCCTTCCCCAACGCCCAGCCTGACAATCAGCTCTTCGGCCACCTGACCCCCGCCCAGCTCCTCGAGGAGCTGCACGGCCTGGCGACCCAGGCTGGCGGCAAGGATGCGCTGAGGGGCCTGCCGGTCGTAATCGGCCACATCAAGTACACCCTGAAGACAGGCCCGCTTCCGCAGACCCAGATCCGCCGCGAACTGGACGCCGGCAACGACCTCGGCGTCCGTTTCATCATCCCCGAACAGGGCGACCGCTGGGCGTTCTGAGCGTAAGACTCTTGACTCATTCATAACCTGCAAGTTATCAATCGGCCATGCACTCCGCCCCCGACACCCTGTTCCGGACCCTCGCCGATCCAACCCGCCGGGCGATCTTCGAGCGACTGAGACGCCACGGCGAGCTGACCGTCCGAGTCCTGACCGAGCACTCGGGGGTGTCGCAGCCGGCGGTGTCCAAGCATCTGGGCGTACTGAAGAACGCCGGCCTGGTCAGCGACCGGCCCGACGGCCGCCGGACCCACTACAGCGCCAATCCGCGGGCCCTGGCGCCGCTGGTCGACTGGATGAGTCTCTACGGCGCCTTCTGGCGCGAACGGTTCGACCGCCTCGAAACCCTGCTGGACAGGATGGACCAATGACACAGGCCGACACCGCCACTCGCTCCATCGTCGTCGAACGCGTGATGCCCCATCCGCCTGAGAAAATCTGGCGGGCCCTCACCACCAGCGAGCTGATCGTCGAATGGCTGATGCGCAACGACTTCCAGCCGGTGGTCGGCCACCGCTTCCAGTTCCAGGCTACGCCCGTGCCCGGCTGGTCGGGAGTCACCAACTGCGAGGTGGTCGAGGTCGAGCGACCCCACCGACTTTCCTACCGCTGGGGCGACGGCAGCGAGTCCGACAGCGGCCTTCGCACCCTGGTCACCTGGACCCTGACCCCCACCGACGGCGGCACGATGGTGCGCATGGAGCACTTCGGATTCCGGCCCCAGGACGAGGGCGGCTACCAGGGCATGGGCGGCGGCTGGCCGAGGATCGTGGCCGGGCTGGAGCGCGTGGCGGGGGAACTGGCCTGAGGATCGGGGTCCCGGCGCGAAATGGTTCGCCGCACCGGATCGTCACGCGCTACCGTGCCCGCAGCGCGCGGGAGGCCCCGTTGGACGATATTGAAGTCGAAGACCTGACGGTGCTTCTGACGGCCCTGCTCGGGTCCTTGGAGGCCCTGGGCTTCGTCGCCCGCCACCTGCACCCGCCGCACTTCGCCGACGTGATGCAGGCCGCCGGGACGCCGTACGACGCCTTGCGCGCCGCCCGCCCGCGCCTGGACGCCTGGCCTGACCGCCTGGCCGGGCCCCGCGACCTGCTGCGAGCCGCGTGCGACCAGGCTCTGGCCGCCTTCGAGGGCCTGCGGTCTGCGCCGGAGGAGGCGGACGGCCTGCGCGCCATCTTCCGGGCCCTGGCCCACGTCCCGCGGGCGCTGGAAATGCTCTATCCCCTGGCGGCCGACCTGCCCCCCGTCAGCCGGTTCTTCCTCGAGCCGGCCTCCCGCGGCGACGCCGGCCTGCAGCAGCGCCTGGCCCCGGCCAAGCCCAGGGACGACACCGGCGTCATGCACTTAGACAACGAGCCCGGCTCCCGCGGCGGCTATTCCCTCTACGTCCCCGAGGACTACGCGCCGGACAGAGCCTGGCCGCTGGTCATGGCCCTCCACGGCGGCAGCGGCGCCGGCCGCGCCTTCCTGTGGACTTGGCTGCGCGACGCCCGCAGCCGCGGCGCGATCCTGATCGCCCCCACGGCCGTCGGCCCCACCTGGGCGCTCAGCGGCCCCGACCCCGACACCCCCAACCTGGCCCGCATCCTGGACGACGTGCGCGGCCGCTGGAGCGTCGACCCCAAACGCCTGCTGCTGACCGGCATGAGCGACGGCGGCACCTTCTCCTATGTCAGCGGGCTCGAGGCCGCCTCGCCCTTCACCCACCTGGCTCCCATCGCTGCGGCCTTCCACCCCATGCTGGCCCAGATGGCAGATCCGGACCGCATCAGAGGCCTTCCCATCCACATCACCCACGGCGCCCTGGACTGGATGTTCGCCGTCGACCTGGCCCGCCAGGCTCGGGCCGCCCTCGCCGCCGCCGGCGCGCGGGTCGCCTACCGGGAGTTGGACGATCTCAGCCACACCTACCCGCGGGAGATGAACCCGGTGATGCTGGACTGGCTGGACGCGGTCTGAGGCGACCCCACCACCAATCTAGGGGGTTCCCAAGCCCGGATTTGCGCTATCGTCCGACCAACAAAAGAG
>FSUP01000515.1_pt1 | contig 14080 bp, 10 predicted proteins | sample 1637431 | NCBI WGS metagenome assembly FSUP01 (sample SAMEA3914816, study PRJEB12502) | metagenome | biome: forest; material: soil | place: USA | collected 2011-09-16 | depth 0.3 m | reverse complement strand
GGGGCGGAAAGTCGGATCAGGACCTCGCCGAAGCAGAGGATGCGGCCGTCACGTCTCATGGCTGAAGTCCTAGCCTGGACAAGGCAGGGGGGCCAGGGCGACGGCTCCTAGCGATAGCGGCGTTGGCGGCGCTATAGGGAGGGATGGCTCGCTTCGACCCTCTTCGACGTTGCGCCCTCGCGGCGGTCCTTGGCGCGTGCGCGTTCGCGGGCTCGGTCCACGCCAAGGCGCCGGGGAGCGAGGTCACCGCGTTCCACGTGCCCTGGGACCCGGCCAGCGCGCCGGACCTGGCGGCGCACCTGGGGCGGATCGATGTGTTCGCGCCGCAGTGGATCGCCCTGACCGCGGCGGACGGGACCCTGGCGGCGCCGCCGGACGCCAAAGCCCTGGCGGCGCTGAAAGGCGCCAGGGGCGTGAAGGTGCTGCCGGTGATCACCAACGCCCACGACGGCGTCTGGGACGGGTCGGCGGCCGGAGAGGCCATGGTCAATCCGGCGGTGCGGGCCAAGCTCGTCGCGCGGCTGGTCGCCCTGGCCAAGGCCCGCGGCTGGGGAGGCTATGTGTTCGACTTCGAGTCCCTGACGCCGGCCGGCGTGGCGGCCTACCCGGGGTTCGTGGCGGAGGCGCGCCGCGCCCTGGCGGGGGCGGGCAAGACGACCTGGGTGACGGCCTTCCTGAGCGCCGATCCGGCGACGGTGATCAAGCCCCTGGCCGACGCCTCCGACCGCGTGGTGCTGATGGCCTATGACGAGTGCTGGTCGACCTCGACGCCCGGGCCGGTGGCCGGGGAGGACTGGCTGGAAGCGGCGCTGCCGGTGAAGTTGGCGGGGCTGGACCCGAAGAAGACGCTGCTGGCGGTGGGGGCCTATGGCTACGACTGGCCGGCGGGCAAGGCGGCCAGCGTCGTCTCGGTTCCGGCCGCCAAGGCCCTGGCGGCGGCGCACGGCGTCACGATCACCCGCGACCCCGCCAGCGCCAACGCCACCTTCCGATACCAGGACGACGCCGGGGTCTCGCACACGGTGTGGATGACTGACGCGGCGACCTGGTCGTATGAGCGGGCGGCGGCCAGGGCGGCGGGGCTGCAGGGCGTGGCGGTGTGGCGCCTGGGACTGGAGGATCCGGCGATTTGGACCACCCCGGCCGCGACGGGGCCCTACGGCGTGGGCAATCCGCCGGCGAAGCTGCCGCGGTGTTTTCTGCTGGGCAGTCCGTGGGCCAAGGGGGTGGCGCCGTAGGGGTTACGCCCTATCCGGTTGTCCTCAACCCCGCCGCGATCCCCGCGATCGTCAGCTCCACACCCAGGAACACCTCCTCCGACTCGTCGCCGCCGCGGCGGCGACTGAGCAGGTCGAGCTGGAGGTCGTTCAGGGGGCGGATGGTTTCCAGGGCGCGGGCGATGGACGCCTGGAGGTGGGGCTGGTCTTCGAGGAGGACCCCGCCGCCGCGGGCGGTGAGAGCCAGGTCGACGGCGGCGGCGTGCTCGCGCTTGACCGCGTCCATGATCCGGCGGGCGGCGGCCTTGTCGGAGGCCAGGGCGGCGTAGCGTTCGGCGAAGGCCATGTCGGCCTGGACCAGGGCCAGCTCCATGTTGGCCATCAGGGTGGCGAAGAACTCCGAGGCCCCGATGAGGTCGCGCAGGGCGCCGGCGGAGAGGTCCGCGCGCTGGGCGCCGCCGGCGAAGCCGTACCAGCTGGGCAGGAGGAACCGGGCCTGGGACCAGGAGAACACCCAGGGGATGGCGCGCAGATCCTCGATCCTGCGTCCGCCGGCGCGCGAGGCGGGGCGGCTGCCGATGTTGAGGGCGGCGATCTCGTTGATCGGGGTGGCCGACCAGAAGAAGGCGGCGAAGGCGGGGTCGTCGTAGACCAGGGCGCGGTAGGCGGCCAGCGAGGCGGCGGCCAGGGCGCGCAGGGCGTGCTCGTGCTTCGCCGCGCCAGGCTTGGCCTCCACCGGCTTGTGGCTGGCCAGGACGACAGCGGCGACCAGGCTTTCGAGGCTGCGGCGGGCGATGGGCTGGTCGCCGAAGCGGTGGGCGATCATCTCGCCCTGTTCGGTCATGCGGATGCGGCCCTGGACCGAGCCAGGAGGCTGGGCCAGGACGGCGCGTGGGGCAGGGCCGCCGCCACGGCCGATGGAGCCGCCCCGGCCATGGAACAGGCGCAGGCCGACGTGGTGGTCCTCGCACCGTTGGGCCAGCCGCTCGGCGGCGCGGACCACCGAGAAGCGCGAGGTGACGTAGCCGCCGTCCTTGTTGCTGTCGGAATAGCCCAGCATGACGTCCTGCACCGGGGCCTTGCCCAGCAGGCTGCGCGCCTCGGGCAGGCGCAGCCAGGCCGAGAGGATGGAGGGGCCGTGCTCCAGGTCATCGATGGTCTCGAACAGGGGCGAGACCGGCAACAAGGTGCGCGGCTCCGCCCCGCCGGTCACTAGGCCCACCTGCTTGAGCAGGACCAGGGGTTCGAGGATGTCGGACAGGGAGTCGGTCTTGGAGATGACGTAGGCGCACAGCGCCTCGCGGCCGTAGAGGCGCACGGCCTCGGCGGCGGCGTCCAGGGTGGCCAGCTCCTTCGACGTCTCCGGCGAATAGGAGGCGAAGGGCGAGCGCAGGGGGCGTTCGTGCGAGAGCTCGGCCAGCAGCACCTTCACGCGCTTGGCCTCGGTGAGCACGTCGTACTCGACGCCGGTGGCGGCGCGGTCGAAGAGCTCTGTGAGCACGCGCTCGTGGACGTCGGCGTTCTGGCGCAGATCCAGGCGCATGAGGTGGAAGCCGCAGGCGCGGGCGAGCGCGATCAGGGTCGCCAGACGGTGGCCCACTAGGCGGGCGTCGCCGTTGTCGGTGAGCGAGGCGCTGACGATCTCCAGGTCGGCGACGAACTCGCGTGGATGGTCGTAGGCCGGGGCGCGGGCGGGATAGGCGCCGCCGGCGAGGCGGTTGGCCGTCCCCGACAGCCGTTCCCAGACGTGCTCCAGGGCTAGGCGGTAGGGCTCGTCGCGGCGGTGGGGGGAGATGTCCTGGCCGCTGGCGGCCAGGGCCTGGAGATCCGTCGAGACCGGCGAGAGGGAGGAGGAGATGGCGAGATCGAACCACAGGGCGCGGACCTCGTCGGAATAGTGGTTCAGGATCACCCGGGCGTTGGAGCGCAGGGCCAGGCGCAGGGTGTCGCCGTCGACGCCGGGGTGGCCGTCGCGGTCGCCGCCGATCCAGGAGCCCAGGCGCAGCACCGGGTGATCGGGCAGGACGGCGCCCAACTCCCGGCTCCAGGTCTCGTAGAGCTCGGCGAGGGCCGGCAGGACGGAATCGCGGACGATGGCGAGGGCGTTGCGGATCTCGTCCGCCACGGCGATGCGCTCGGGCCGATGCAGGCGCATGCGCCAGAGCAGGGCGATCTCGCGGTAGAGGTCCTCGCGGTAGCGGGTCTCCTGGGCGGGGGTCAGGCGATGACGGGCGCCCAGGATCAGGCGGGATATCTCGAACTCTCGCTCCACCACCGCCCGGCGGCGCACCTCGGTGGGGTGGGCGGTGAAGACGGGGGTGACGTCCAGGCCATCGAGGGCCTTGCGCGGGGTCGGCCCGCCGGCGGCGCGGACGGCCTGGACCGCGGCGTGCAGCGAGCGCAGGGGGTCGGTGGTGTCCATGGCCTCCGCCTCGGCCCCGCGGCGGCGGCCGGCGGCGTCCTCGCCGATGGAAAGCAGGAGGGAGCGGCAAGTGAGCGCGCGGGCGACGAACTCGGCCTGCTGGGCGCTCAGGTCCTTCAGCGACGCCTCGCCGGCCTGAACGCGGGCGATCAGCGCCACGGCGTCGACGCCGTCGGCCTCCGCGATGGCCTCGGTGAGCAGGCCTTCGAGGAGGGCCGCCGTGGAGGGGCCTACCGGGCGAGCCAAGCGCCAGCCGCCGACGATGGGGTTCCTTGCACGTAGTCGGAGGCGTTCACATTGATCCCCTTGGCCGCCCGCTCATTGGCCAGAAAAGGCCAGGCCCGCAAGCCCACTCTTGCCAGGCGTCGTTGTGTTCAGAGCTTGTAGGCCTGTTTGGGCAGGGCGTAGGCGAGGTCGCGGGCCACCTGCGCGGCCTCGTCCTCGTCCAGCCGGTGCTCGGCGACCAGGCGGGCGAGGAAGCCGCAGTCAACCCGGCGGGCGACGTCGTGGCGCGCGGGGATGGAGAGGAAGGCGCGGGTGTCGTCGTTGAAGCCGACGGTGTTGTAGAAGCCCGCGGTCTCGGTGGTCTGCTCGCGGAACCGGCGCATGCCCTCGGGGCTGTCGTTGAACCACCAGGCGGGGCCGAGCTTCAGGATCGGATAGTGGCCGGCAAGCGGCGCCAGCTCGCGGGCGTAGGCGGTCTCGTCGAGGGTGAAGAGGATCAGCGTGAAGGCCGGCTCATTGCCGAAACGGTCCAGCAACGGCCTCAGCCCGCGCACATAGTCCGTAGGCATGGGGATATCGGCGCCCTTGTCGCGCCCGAACTGGGCGAACAGGCGGGCGTTGTGGTTGCGGAACGAGCCGGGGTGGATCTGCATCACCAGGCCGTCGTGCAGGCTCATGCGCGCCATCTCGGTGAGCATCTGGGCGCGGAAGGCTTCGGCCTGGGCGGGTGTGGCGGCCCCGGACATCACCGCGCCGAACAGGGCCTCGGCCTCGATCGGCGACAGGTCCAGGGTGGCGGCGGTGGGATGGCCGTGGTCGGTGGAGGTGGCGCCCACGGCGGCGAAGGCGGCGCGGCGGATGCGGTGGGCTTCGAGATAGCCGGACCAGGAGCCGACGTCCTGGCCGCTCAAGGTCGCGAACCGGACCAGGGCGTCCTTGAAGCCTTCGTGTTCGCAGTCGATCACTGGGTCGGGGCGGTAGGCGGTGATCACGCGGCCGCCCCAGTCGCCGGCGCGCAGCTTGCGGTGATGGACCAGATCGTCCGACGGGCTCTCGGTGGTGGCCAGGACCTCTATGTTGAAGCGTTCGAAGAGAGCGCGGGGGCGGAAGGCGGGCGTCTTCAGGGCCGCGTCCATGGCGTCGTAGTAGTGATCGGCCGCGGGGGCCTCCAGGGCGACGGTCAGGCCGAATACCTCGGCGAAGACGTGGTTCAGCCAGATCGCCGAGGGCGTGCCGCGGAAGAGGTGGAAGTTGGCCGCGAACAGCCGCCAGGCCTCGCGCGGATCGCCGCTCGGCGCTTCGCCGCGGCGGGCCACGCGCAGGCGCTCGAGCGGTACGCCCTGCGAATAGAGCATGCGGAACAGGTAGTGGTCGGGCGCCAGCAGCAGGTCGGCGGGATTGGCGAAGGCTTCGTTGTCCGCGAACCACGCCGGGTCGGTGTGTCCGTGCGGGCTGACGATCGGCAGGGCCTTCACCTCGCCGTAGAGCCGCCGGGCGATGGCGCGCGTGTCCGGATCGGCCGGCAGCAGGCGATCTTCGTGGAGGACGAGTGGCCGGATCATGGCGGCTCTTCGGTAACCGGTGTCAGGATTCCAGGCAACCGCTTCGCTGTGGACGCTCCGGAGCGCCGCCGACCGTAGGGGGAAGGGTCGTGGGACAGCTACGCTGAACCGCGCGAAACGCGGGGCGTCGCTCCGGGTTCCGACCGGCAGAAGGCGTCGATGGCGCCCAACCGGTCGATCTCGACCCGCACGATGTCGCCGTCCTTGAGGAACCGCCGGGGCTCCATGGCCGCGCCGACGCCGCCTGGCGTGCCGGTGTAGATCACATCGCCGGGCTCGAGCGTCATGGCCTGCGAAAGGTGCTCCACCTGGGCCCAGACGTCGAACACCAGGTGGCTGGTGTTGGAGTCCTGCCGCTGCTCGCCGTTGACCAGGCAGCGGATACCCAGGGCATGGGGATCGCCGAGTTCGTCGGCGGTGGTGATCCAGGGGCCGAAGGGAGCGTGGCTGTCGAAGGACTTGCCCAGCACCCATTGCGAGGTGCGGTGCTGCCAGTCGCGGACGGTGGCGTCGTTGCCGACGCAGAAGCCGAAGACGGCGGCCGGAGCGTCGGCGCGGGCGATGTGCTTGCCCCCCGAACCGATGATCGCCACCAGCTCGGCCTCGTAGTCCAGGAAGGGCGACACCTTTGGAATGCAGATCGGATCATTGGGGCCGTTCACCGCCGTGACCGCCTTGGAGAACCAGGTCTGGAAGGCCGGGGTCTCGATGCCGCTTTCGGCGATGTGGTCGGCGTAGTTCAGGCCGATGGCCATGATCTTGCCAGGCCGGGCGACGGGGGCCTGGAGGCGGACGTCGGCGACGGCCGCGTCAGGCGAGCGGCCGGCCGCCAGCTCCGCGATGACGGGGCCGACCTCGGGCCAGCGGGCGATGAGATCGGTCATCCCGGCGACCAGGCTGGACGCGGCGCGGGTGATGGAGACCAGGCCGGCGTCGGTGACCACACCCAGTTCCCGGCCCTGGCCGGCGTCGAAGGCTGCGAGTTTCATCAGGGTCTTCCTCAGGCCATCGTCGAGGGCGTGGCGGGCCCCCATTGAACGCCGATCAGGTCGGCGAGGGTCGCGACATTGGAGCCGCTGGAGGCGGTGAACAGGTCGCCGTCGGTCCAGTGCTCGACGGCGTGGCCCCAGGGGTCGCGCCAGTAGTCGAACACCTGGCTGCCCAGGATGTGGCGGCCGACCCCCCACTCCTGGCTGTGCCCGGCGGCCTTCAGGTACTGGTGGCCAACCATCAGGTCGTCCAGGTCGGCGACCTCGAAGGCGGCGTGGTTGAACTTGGCGGCCGGGCCTTGGGCCAGGAACAGGGTGTGGTGGTCGGTGAGCGTCTCGCCCCGGTCGCAGCGCATGAATGCGCCCAGGCTGAACTCCGGCGTGATGGCGACCTCGTCCGAAGTGATGAAGCCGAAGCGGTCCTTGTACCAGCGCTCGGAGGCGCGAAAGTCGGTGACGTTGAGGACGACGTGGCCGAGGCGCACCACCTGGGCCGGGCCGGCGGCCAGGCGCACCGTGGCGCACCGGCGGGGGTGGGCCGCGGTGCTGTTCCAGGGTGGTCGGCCCGGCGCCGGCAGCGGCGGCGCGGGAGCCTGTCCAGCCACCACCTCGATCGCGAACCCGTCGGGATCCGTCAGGCGAACGACCTCGCCGCCGCCGGGGGCGTCGAGAACTTCGATCGGCGCGCCCTCCGCGCGGGCGAGTATCTCGAGGTCGGCGCGGCCGGCGGCGCGCAGTCCGAGCGCGGCGAAGCCCGGCTCCCCCGCCTCGGCGGCGTAGAGGAACGGGCTGGTCCCCGCGCCGCGCATGAAGATCCGGCCCTCGCCCGCGTCGATCGGCCTCAGGCCGAAGTCCAGGAGAAAGGCGGCGAGGCGCGGCAGGTCCGGCGCACGGAAACGAACGTGGGCGACGTCCTCGATCTTGATCAGGCTCATGAGGGGTTCCTTGCGGCGGGGGCGATGATGTCGCGGGCCGCGGCCGTAGCGATGGGAAGAGCGTCGGCGGGGGTGACGCCCAGGCCACGCAAAAGGCCGCCGTACAGGTCAGCCACTGTTTCGATCGTGACGGGCGGCAGGGCTGTGTGGATGGCCCGGCTAAGACCGGCCTGGGCGACCCCGAAGATCAGCAGCAGGGCAGCTTCGAAGGTGACGCCACTGAAGCGGCCGCTGGCGAAGCCGGCCTCCAGATCGGCGAGAACGCCGCGATTCTGGACGTCTTCCAGGCGCGCCTCGGTAAGTTGAAGGCGCATCAAGGCGCCGGCGCGGCGGGGCGCGACCAGGGCGAAGGCGACATAGACACAGCCGGCGCGGGCCATGCGCGCGGCGGGGTCGGCCACCCCGGCGTTGGCGACGTCTACCTGCTCCTCCACCGACTGGCGGACCAGCCGGTACACCTCGCGGACCAGGGCGTCGCGGTCCTGGAAGTGATTGTAGAAGCTGCCCTTGGCGACGGCGGCGGCGGTGGTGATCTCGTCGATAGTGACCCCTTCGGAGCCCCGCGCCGCGAACAGCGCCTCCCCGGCCTCCAGCAGGGCGGCCCGCGTGCGCTCGCGGCGGCGGTCGGGACGGGAGTTAGGGTTGAAACTGACCATTTGGTCATTATTGGGCGACATGGTCAGAAACGCAAGTCCTCGATTCGGGCGACTAAAGCGGCTCGAACCGGAACGCCTCCCCGTCCTTCACAACGCGCCCGGCCGTGGGCGCGGCGAAGTGGGTGCCGATGACCAGCGTGCCGTCGCGGGCGAAGTCCTCGAACATGCGCACGCGGGTGCCGCTGGAGGCGGCCTTGTCGTAGTCGAAGTGGCTGGCCCAGTTGGTGTGGGCCATTTGGCAGGGGTGGTGGATGAAGTCGCCGGTGATGACGGCCTCGTGGCCCTTCGACGAGATGCCGACGCTGACGTGGTCGATGGTGTGGCCGGGGGTGGGAACGAGGCGGACTTCCGGACAGACCTGATGATCGGGGGCCACGAGGTCGACCAGGCCCGCGTCCCACACCGGCTGGACGCTGTCGGCGAAGATCTGGACGTCGCCGGCGCCGGTCTCGGCCCGCCAGTATTCGAACTCCGCCTTGCCCATCAGGTAGCGTGCGTTGGGGAAAGTCGGGACCCACTGGCCGTCGACCAGCATGGTGTTCCAGCCGACGTGGTCCACGTGCAGGTGGGTGCAGAGCACGACGTCGATGCTTTCCGGCGGGAAGCCGGCGGCCCGCATGTCGTCCAGGAAACGGGTCTGCATGCCGCTCCAGGCGGGGATCTGGCGCTCCTTGTCGTTGCCGATGCAGGTGTCGACGACGATGCGCTTGGTCGGCGTCTCCACCACCAGGGCGTGGATGCTCATGCGCAGGCGGCCGTCCGGCTCGGCGAAGTGGGGGGAGAGCCAGCCGATGGCCTTGATGGCCTCCGGCGTCGCTTCGTCCATCAGGAACTTGCCGCCGCTGGACATCTCCAGCTCCACGATCCGGGTGACGCGAACGTCGCCAAGGGTCCAGGTGAGGTTCATGAGATCTTCCTCCGGCGCCGGAACGCTCTTTGTGGGCGATCTTCGAGCGGCGATCCTTGAAACACCCCCACGACGATCAGCGCAACCGCGGCTGCGCCCAGATGCGCCAGTCGTCTTTTGCGCTGCATTGCACTATGTACAGCCGCTTGCGACGGCCCTGTGCGCCGCCGACCAGGATTTTAATGCCCTTCCCCTTGATCAACCGCGCCCTTGAGCGCGCGCTTATGGCTCAGGCCTACCTCGAGCCCACCCCCGTCCAGGCCGCCGTGCTGGAGACCGCCGCCGACGGCCGCGACCTGCTGGTGTCCGCCCAGACGGGGTCCGGCAAGACCGTGGCTTTCGGCCTGGCCATGTCCGCGCAGCTACTGGGCGAGGCCGAGCGCTTCGGGGCGGCCGGCGCGCCCCTGGCCCTGGTGGTGGCGCCCACGCGTGAGCTGGCCATCCAGGTCAGCAGCGAGCTGACCTGGCTCTACGCGCAGGCTGGCGCGAAGATCATCCACTGCGTCGGCGGCATGGACACGCGGCGCGAGCAGCGGGCCCTGGCCGAGGGGGCGCACATCGTGGTGGGCACGCCCGGCCGCCTGCGCGACCACCTGGAGCGGGCGCACCTGAAGCTGGGCGACCTGCGCGCCGTCGTGCTGGACGAGGCCGACGAGATGCTGGACCTGGGCTTCAGGGAAGACCTGGAGGTGATCCTGGACTTCACTCCGCCGGAGCGGCGGACGCTGCTGTTCTCGGCCACCATCGCCAAGGAGATCGCCGCCCTGGCGCGGCGCTACCAGAAGGACGCGCTGCGGATCGACACCGTCAACCGCAACGAGCCGCACGGCGACATCGACTACCGCGCCATCCGCATCGCGCCGCACGAGATCGACCATGCGGTGGTCAATGTGCTGCGCCACTTCGAGACCGGCGCCCTGGTGTTCTGCGCCACACGCGAGGCGGTGCGGCGGCTGTACGTAAACCTGCGCGAGCGGGGGTTCAACGTGGTGGCCCTGTCGGGAGAGCTGACCCAGAAGGAGCGGGCCGAGGCGCTGCAGGCGCTGCGGGACGGCCGCGCGCAGGTATGCGTAGCCACCGACGTGGCGGCGCGGGGGCTGGACCTGCCGGATCTGGGCCTGGTGCTGCACGCCGAGCTGCCGCAGAACAAGGCCGCGCTGCTGCACCGGAGCGGCCGCACCGGCCGGGCCGGGCGCAAGGGCACCTCCGTACTGCTGGTGCCTTACAGCCGCCGGCGGCTGGCCGAGGGCCTGCTGACGTCGGCCAACATCGACGCCAAGTGGAGCGGCCCGCCTACCGCCGACGAGATCCGCGCCAAGGACCAGCAGCGGCTGCTGGAAGACCCGATCCTGAACGAGCCGCCGTCCGACGAGGAACTGGTCCTGGCCCGCGCGGTGGTGGGCGAGCGCACGGCCGAACAGGTGGCCACGGCTCTGCTGCGCCTGCACCGCTCGCGCCTGCCGGCGCCCGAGGAGCTGTTCGAGGACACCGGCGACATGCGCAGCCGCGAGCGTGTCGACACCCGGGGCGATGTTCGCGGCGAGCGGCCGGCGCGGCCGCCACGGGACAACCGGCGTCCGGCCTACGAAGGCGGCGGCAGCCAGGGGCCGCTCGGTCAGGCGACGCCTGGGGGCTCCTGGTTCCGCATGAAGGTGGGCCGCCAGGACGACGCCGATCCCAAGTGGCTGATCCCGGTGATCTGCCGCCTGGGCCAGGTGACCAAGGCCGACATCGGTGAGATCCGCATCTTCGAGCGCGAGACCAAGTTCGAGATCGCCGCCAACGCCGCCGCCCACTTCGGTGTCGCCGTCCGCGCCCACGAGGGCGAACGCGAGCGCATCGAACCGGCCCACGCCCCGGGCCCCCGCGACAAGGCCGCCAAGCCCAAGCTCCACGGCCAGCACAAACCCGGCGGCGGCCCCCCCGGCAGCGGCAAGCGCCCCTTCAAGCCCAAGGGCCCACACCGCAAGGGCAACGACGCGCGGTAGGGGGCGCAAGGCCGCGCGCTCAGCTAGGTCGACGTAGCTCCGGGGGAGTGACGGTCACAGACGCTCCAGATCCTGGTCCCTCTGACGACGACGGGCCGGCAACAGGACAGGCCTCGCCGCCCGGACTTGGTAACCCAGCATGACACCGGTTACTGGTTGAGCAAAGGGCGCGATCGCGTCGGGAAGACGGGTTCTGGTCGTGGCTGAGCGGTTGTCGATGCGGACGCTGGGGGCGCTGCCGGGCGACGTGGCGCGATTCGGCTATGACCGGTCGCGTTTGAGCATCGGCGTGGCCCACCTGGGGCCGGGCGCGTTCCACCGGGCCCACCAGGCCTGGTATTTCGACCGCCTGCTGGAGCGAGACCCGGCCTGGGGGATCTGCGGCATCGCGCCCAGGAGCCCTGACCTGCCAGACGCGCTTGGGCCGCAGGATGGCCTGTACGCCCTGGCCGAGCTGGAGGCGGTGACGCGGGTGCGCGTTATCGGGGCGATGACGGAGGTCCTTTCAGCGCCGCGCGAGCCGGAGGCGGTGCTGGTGCGGCTGGCGGCGCCGCAGACGCGGTGGCTGGGCCTGACGGTGACCGAGAAGGGCTACGGCCTGACCGCCGATGGCGACCTGGACGCCGGTAATTCCGATATCGCCGCCGACCTGGCGAGGGATGTGGCGCCCAGGAGCGCCATCGGCTGGATCGTGGGGGGGCTGGCGCGACGGCGGACGGCGGGGCTGGCGCCGTTCGTGGTCGCCAGTTGCGACAACCTGCCGGCCAATGGGCGCCGGCTGCGGCGCGGGGTGCTGCAGATGGCGGCGGCGCGGGACACGGACCTGGCGGCGTGGATCGCCGGCGAGGTGCGCTTTCCCAGCAGCATGGTCGACAGCATCACCCCGGCGGCGGACGCGGCGCTGCTGGCGCTGGTGGAAAGCCGCCTGGGCCTGGTCGACGCGGCGCCCGTGCAACGCGAGGCGTTCGTACAGTGGGTGCTGGAGGACGACCTGGGACCCGGCGCGCCGGAACTGGGGTCGGTGGGCGTGACCCTGACCTCCGACGTCGAGGGCTATGAGGCGGCGAAGCTGAAGCTGCTGAACGGGTCGCATTCCAGCCTGGCGTATCTGGGGCTGCTGCGCGGGTTCGGGACGGTGGCGGAGGCGTCGGCGGATCCGCCTCTGAGAGCCTTCATCCGTGACCTGATGATCCAGGAGATCGCGCCGACCGTGAGGGCGCCGAAGGGCATGGACGTGGGCGACTACATCGAGACGATCCTGAAGCGCTTCGCCAACGGCGCCATCCGCCACCGCCTGATCCAGATCGCCATGGACGGCTCTCAGAAGCTCCCGATCCGGCTGCTGACGACGGCGCAAGCGGCGCTGGACGCCGGGCGGCCGGTGGCGCGGCTAAGCGAGGCGGTGGCGGGGTGGATGGCCTTCGTGGCGCGCGAGACGGCGGCGGGGCAGGTGCTGCAGGATCCGATGGCGGAACGGCTGGCGGCCATGGTGCGGGAACGTGGGGCCGTGGGGTTGCTGGAAATGCGGGAAGTGTTCCCGGCGCGGCTGGCGGAGGATGGGCGGTTCAGGGAGGCGGTGCTGGTGGGGTTGCGGGGGTTGGGGTTTAGCGGTCGGCCCTGAACCCTACCCGAACTTCGCGTCCAGCAGGGCCGGGGTGGTTTCGGCCAGTCCGGCGAGCGGGCCGGAGGACAGCAGCAGCACGACCTCGTCGCCCTTCAGCGAGCGGTCCAGCTCGGCCAGGACCTGTGGACCGCCCTCGAAGGCTTCGGCTTCGACGCCGGCGGCGCGGATGCGGGCCAGGATGTCGGCCTGGGTGAGCTGGTGGTGTGTGGCGGCGCCGTGGCCGGGAGGCGGCAGGAGCAGGACGCGGGAGACGCTTTCAAACACGGTGTCGTACCAGGCCAGGGCCTCCTGGTTGCGCCAGGAGAAGGTGTGCGGCTCGAACACCACCACGGCGGGCCGGCTGGGGAAGTGCAGGGTGATGGCCTCGATGGCCGAGCGGGCCTTCTCGTAGGAGGAGCCGAAGCCTTCGTAGGCCGGCACGCGCGAGGCGGCGGTCTTCTTGTCCAGGCGCCGGGCGACGCCGCGGAAGCGGGGCACGGTCATGCGCAGGATGAAGGTGTCGATGTCGCCGCGCTCCAGCAGCAGGGCGGCGGCGCCGGCGATGTTCTCGATGTTGTGCAGGCCCAGGAGCTGGGTGGCGAGCGGAACCACCTCCCCCGACGGGGTCACCAGGTCGAAGTTGGTGGTCTCGCCCACGCGGATGTTCTGGGCTCGGTAATCGGCGCCCTCGTGCAGGCCGTACCAGACCACCTTGCGGCCGGCGGTGAGGCGCTCGATGGGCTCGTACCCCTGGGCGCAGACCAGCAGATTGTCCTTGGGCAGCAGGGTCAGCAGCTCGGCGAAGGCGGTCTCGTAGGCGGCCATGGTCGGGAAGACGTTGACGTGGTCGTGGACGATGGAGCTCAGCAGCACCTGATCGGGGTGGTAGAGAAGGAACTTCGAGCGCCGGTCCTGGCCGCCGACGATGTATTCGTCGCCCTCGATCACGAAGGCCCTGTCGCGCCCGGCGTGACCGGTGGCGTCGAGGTCCAGGGGGATGGCGCCGATGAAGTAGCCCGGGTCCCTGCCCGCCTCGCGCATCAGGAAGGCGATCAGAGCGGTGAGGCTGGATTTGCCGAAGCTGCCGGCGACGACGATGTTCTCGCGGCCCTGGGTGTGCAGGCCCAGGTATTCGGCGAAGCTGTAGCGCGGCACGCCCAGGCTGATGAGCTCGGCCAGTTCTGGATTGTCGCCCAGGTCCAGCTTGGCGCTGGAGCCGACGATGGCGAGGTCGACGGCCGGAGGGATCTGCGCCGGGTCGAACCCCACGTGGTAGGGGATGCCCATGCGGGTGAGGTAGGTGCTGACCGGCGGGAAGACGCCGTCGTCCGAGCCGGAGACCGTATGGCCTTCCGACGCCAGAACCGAAGCCAGGGCGCTGACCCCCGCGCCGGCGATACCGAGGAAGTAGACGTGCATGGGCGTGTTTAGGGGTGTTGCGGGGCGGGTGAAAAGGGGTCACCCCCCATTTCTCTTCCCCCGAACCCGGCGAAAGCCGGGTGGTGGGGGAAGTGGATCGCGCTAGCAGCGCGAGACGATGGGGGCTCCAGCGGAGAACGGTCGGTCAGCGTCAAGC
>FSUP01000254.1_pt1 | contig 14308 bp, 15 predicted proteins | sample 1637431 | NCBI WGS metagenome assembly FSUP01 (sample SAMEA3914816, study PRJEB12502) | metagenome | biome: forest; material: soil | place: USA | collected 2011-09-16 | depth 0.3 m | reverse complement strand
CGTATCCGTGCCGGAACCTATCCCCTCCCGGCGGCGGCATGAGAGACGACTTCAATCGCCCGGACGCGTCATGCGTCCGGGCGTTTTTTCTGGGCAGAATTTCGCGCGCAGCTGGCCGGTCCGACGATTTATTGTGCGCCTCCCACTCCTTGAGAGGTTGAATGCGCCTGCGTATCGCCACCTGGAACGTCAATTCCGTACGGCTGCGCGCCGAGCAGGTACAGCGCTTCGTCGCCGAACAGGCTGCCGACGTGCTGTGCCTTCAGGAGATCAAGTGCCGCGAGGGTGAGTTTCCGATGAGCGCCTTCGTCGAGGCCGGCCTGCCGCACGTGAAGATCGCCGGCCAGAAGGGCTGGCACGGCGTCGCCACCGCCTCACGCCTGCCGATCGAGGCGGCGCCGCTGCTGGACCTCTGCCGCGAGGGTCACGCCCGCGAGGTCGGGGTGAAAGTGGCCGGCGTCGAAATCCACAACTTCTACATCCCTGCCGGCGGCGACATTCCGGACCGGAGCGAGAACCCCAAGTTCGATCACAAGCTCGATTTCTATGAGCGTCTGACCGCGAAGATGGCGGCCCGCGATCCCAAGGAAGCCATCGTCATCGTCGGTGACCTGAACGTGGCGCCGGGCGACAACGACGTCTGGAATCACAAGTTCATGTCCAAGGTGGTCAGCCACACACCCGTCGAGGTCGAGGCCATGCGCAAGCTGCAGGCGAGCCTGGGCTTCCTGGACCTGGCGCGCGAGGCGATTCCCGAGCCCGAGAAACTGGCCTCCTGGTGGAGCTACCGCGCCCAGGACTTCCGCAAGTCCGCCCGCGGCCTGCGCCTGGACCACATCTGGGTCACCCCCGGCCTGCGCGACGCCGCCTTCCGCCAGGGCTCCGCCGCCTGCCGCATCCACGACGACGTCCGCGCCTGGGAGCGGCCCAGCGACCACGCGCCGGTGACGGCGGACCTGGGGCTCTAGCAGGCTATCGCCGCAACGTGACCCGTTTCGGCGTAGTCGAGAATGAGCCGGTCCCGAGTGACGATGGTGAGCATTCCGCGCCTTGCAGTCGCCAGCAGGATGCGATCCGCCGGGTCCCTTGGCGGACTGCCGGGCAGAAAAGAGGAGGCGATCAGTTCCTCCGGCGACAACGGCGCCTCGCGGACGCCGGGCACCTGAAGAACTCGATGGAACCAAGCGTCCGGCGGCATGGCCAGGGCCAGCCGACCTCTGGACGTCAGCATTCCGACCTCCCAGGCCGAGAAGGTCGAAACCCATATGGGGTCGCCACGGTCGAAGGCCTCGTCGAGCGCCGCCACGGCGGCGTCAGCCAGGGGCGCATTGTCGAGGATCCAGAGGCAAGCACAGGTGTCGAGAAGCAGACGCGTCACTCGTACGCCTTGCCCCAATCAGGGTCGGCCGGTTCGGTCAGGTCAACGCCCGCCGGAATTCGCACCGTTCCGGCGAGGGCGCCAAACATAGGGTGACGCCGCGGATGAGTTGGCGGCGCGGCAATCCGGCGAAAAACCACCGCCTCACGGGAAATGTCCACGCTCTCCGTCCGATAGCCCGCTTCGAGCCAAGCCTGGGCGTTCACGTGGCCTGTCGGATTGTTGCTCCACCAAGCCTCGTGTTTGCGCGCCGATGGGGGCAGCGGCGAACCCAGAATGTGCTCGATCTCCCCAAACGAGAGGGCTTGGACGTCCTTTGCTCCCTTGAGGAACTGCGCCAAAGGTTCGTACTTCATCGTATATTCCTATCCGTCGATAGGAATATACGATCACGGCGTTCTTCTCAAGGCGCCAGCCGGTATCCGCCCGCCTCGGTTAGCAACAACCGCGCATTGGCCGGCTCCGGCTCGATCTTCTGGCGCAGGCGGTAGACGTGAGTTTCCAGGGTGTGGGTGGTGACGCCGGCGTTGTAGCCCCAGACCTCGGTGAGCAACTCCTCGCGCGACACCGGCTTGCCGCCGGAACGATAGAGGTACTTCAGGATATTGGTTTCCTTGTCCGTCAGGCGGATCTTCTTGCCCTTGGCGTCCAGCAGCAGCTTCTGGGCCGGCCGGAACTCGTAAGGCCCGATGCGGAACACCGCGTCCTCGGACTGCTCATGGCTGCGAAGCTGGGCGCGGATGCGGGCCAGCAGGACATTGAATTTGAAGGGCTTGGTCACATAGTCGCTGGCGCCGGAATCCAGGCCCAGGATGGTGTCGGAGTCGCTGGCGGCGGCGGTCAGCATGATGATCGGCGCGGTGACGCCGCCGTTGCGCATCAGGCGGCAGGCTTCGCGGCCGTCCATGTCGGGCAGGTCCACGTCCAGCAGGATCAGGTCCGGCCGGCTCTCCTTGGCCTGCCGCACGCCGTCCGACGCCGACCCGGCCCCGGCGGCCTCGAATTCTTCATGCAGCTCGAGCTGTTCGACGAGGAGACCACGCAGGTCATTATCATCGTCGATGATCAGGATCGTCTTGCGTTGCGCCATGCTAAGACCATGCACCGTTCAAGGGGTCCCCGCCAAGTCTGCGCCAAGGCATAGCATGATCTTCACCGCCAACGCCGCTGGAACCTTCGCCCTTGCCGGAAACCCCGGCGGCTTCGTGCGCTGCGCCCTGGGCGAGGGTGGCGTCAAGCCGGCCGCCGAGAAGCGCGAGGGCGATGGGGCGACCCCGCTGGGGACGTGGCCCCTGAGGCGGCTGCTCTACCGGCCCGACCGGGGTGGCCAACCGCTCACCGCCCTCCCTGCTTCGCCGATCACGCCGTCCGACGGCTGGTGCGACGCGCCGGCCGATCCAGCCTACAACCGGCCCGTGACCCTGCCCTACCCGGCCAGCGCCGAACGCCTGTGGCTGGAAGATCATGTGTACGACCTGATCGTGGTGCTGGGGCACAATGATGACCCGCCCGTGCCCACCATGGGGTCGGCGATCTTCCTGCACCTGGCGCGGCCGGACTATGCGCCGACGCAGGGCTGTGTGGCGCTGGCGCGGCCCGACCTCGAGCGGGTGCTGAGCCTGGCCCGGCCCGGCGACGCCCTCACGATCCTTGCGGCGACGGAGACGGGCTGACGTGCGCGGCCCGCGCCCCGAAGAGGGCGGACCCTACCCGCACCGCGGTGGCCCCGAAGGCGATGGCGGTCTCAAAGTCCGCGCTCATGCCCATGGACAGCGCGGTCAGGCCGTTGCGCGCAGCGATCTTGGCCAGCAGGGCGAAGTGCGGGCCCGAAGGCTCCGCCTCGGGCGGGATGCACATCAACCCCTCGACCGCCAGGCCGAACGGCCCCCGGCACTGGGCGATGAAGGCGTCCGCGTCGCGGGGCGCGATGCCCGCCTTCTGGGGCTCCTCGCCGGTGTTCACCTGCACCAGCAGGCGCGGGGCGCGGCCCAGATGCTGGATGTCGTCGGCCAGGACACGCGCCAGGCGTTCGCGATCCACGGTCTCGATGACGTCGAACAGGGCCAGGGCGTCGCGGACCTTGTTGGTCTGCAGCGGACCGATCAGCCGAAGCTCCAGGCCGGCCCGCCGATCAGCCCAGCGCTGGGCCGCCTCCTGGACGCGATTTTCGCCGAAGACGGTCTGTCCGGCGGCCAGGACCGGCGACACTGCCTCCCAGGGCTGCTGCTTGGACACAGCCGTCAGGGTCACCGACGCGGGATCGCGGCCGGTCGCCCTGGCCGCCCGGGCCATCCGGGCCAGGATCTCGGCGCGCGCCGCGGCAGGGTCGAAGTGTGCGGCGGAGGTCGCGGTCATTGAGCGGAGAGAACCTTTCCAGCCTGTGGCGAACGGCGCGGACGCTAGGCCGCCGCGCGGCGGCGGAAAAGCCCCTGCCGCCCCTGTTCTTCTTCACCGACCCGGTCCGAACGCCCAGGCCCGAGACGGTGATGATGCGGTTGCCGCCCGGGGCCGGGGTCGTGTTCCGGCCGTTCGGCGCCACGGGCGCGCTCGCGCAGGGCCGGGTCTTGAGGGCCCTGGCCGCCCGCCGGCGCCTGGTCTTCCTGGTGGGGGCTGACGCCGGACTGGCCGCCGCCCTGCGTGCGGACGGGGTCCATCTGCCCGAACGCCTGGCCCACGCCGCCAAGGGTCTTCGCCGCACCCGCCCGCGCTGGAGGATCACGGCGGCGGCCCACAGTCTGGCCGCCTGTGTCGCGGCGCGGCGCGCCGGGGCCGAGGCAGTGGTGATCTCGCCGGCCTTTCCCAGCGCAAGCCCCTCGGCGGGCAGGCCCCTGGGGGCGCTGAGGTTCTCGCTCCTGGCCCGCGCGGCCCGTGTGCCGGCCTACGCCCTGGGCGGCGTCGACGCGCACACGATCCGCCGCCTGCAGCTCGGGCCGGCGATCGGGGTTGCGATGATCGGAGGGTTGCTGGACCAGGCGCCCGGCGAAAAGGCTTGAACCCGCCCTAGAACTTTCCCGCGCTAAAACTTGAACGTCGTTTCCAGGCGAACCCGCGGCGCGGCGGGCTGAGGCTGGATCTTGGCGGCCTGGGTTTCCACCGAGTCGTTGCTCAGGCTGACACCGGCGCCGACGCGAAGGCGCGGGGTGGCGCGGTAGTAGACGCCCGGCGCCACGTCCTTCCACTGCATGTCGCGGTCGGTGCGCTGGGTCATGTCCAGGCTCAGGCCCCAGCGACCCGTGCGCGCATCCCATTGCAGGGTGCGGTGCGGCGTCATGGGATTGGTGCTGGGTTGGGCGGCGAAGGCGTCGACGGAGTCGGTGTGCGAGCGAGTCTGCTGCTGCGCATGCGCACTCGTCGCGACCGCCACTAGGGCGAGCGCCACGCAGGTCGCTACGCTAGACTTCACCGGCGCCATCGCCACCCAACTGCCCCTCTAGCCCCGACACTCGCCCCAAACTGGGGGAACGCCGATCTAAGCTCACTTCGATTAAGGGTCCGTAACAGCGAACGTCAACCCACCGGTCCCCACTTTGGCGCCCGGCGCCGCAATGGGCCGCGCCCTGTGGCGAGTCCGCAACGCGATTCCTGTTTGGCGTCCGAACCTTGATGCTATAGACGCGTCTTCCCGGGGGCGAGCAGCGTCGTGCATAGTGACGCCATCATTAAATTCAATGGAGCGGACGAGCATGCCGTTTGAGCGCGGGACCTTCAAGCGTGGCGCGATGATCGGGATGATGGCCCTTGGCCTCATCGGACTCGCTGCGTGCGGCGGTCGAGTAGCGAACCCGCTGAACCGCGGCGGCCACGCCCGCGGCGGCCCGCCGGCGGCGGCGATCGGCGTCAACGGCTACCTGTGGCGCGCGACCCTGGACACCCTGGCCTTCATGCCCCTCCAGTCGGCCGATCCCTTCGGCGGCGTCGTCATCACCGACTGGTACGTCAATCCGGAAAAGCCGGACGAGCGCTTCAAGTGCACTGTGTACATCCTGGATTCGCGGCTGCGCGCCGACGGCCTGAACGTCACCGTGTTCAAGGAAGTCAGCAACGGCGCCGGCGGCTGGGTCGCCTCACCGACGGCCTCCCAGACGGCCACGGACATCGAAAACGCCATCCTGACGAAGGCGCGGCAGCTTCGACTTTCCAACCTTCACGGTTAGCGCGCCGATCCTTTCGTGATCCTGAGGCGCGCTTCCCACGGAACGCGCCCGAAAAGCTCTTTGGGCGCGTTCGAAGCCATTCCCCTTCGACCAATCCCACTCTAAGAGCCGTCACGACATGGCCCGATACAATCCCAAAGAGACCGAGCCCAAATGGCGCGACGCCTGGGCGCAAGCCGGCGTTTTCAACGCCCAGGACGGCTCCGACAAGCCCAAGTTCTACATGCTCGAGATGTTCCCTTATCCGTCGGGGAAGATTCACGTCGGGCATGCGCGCAACTACGCCATGGGCGACGTGGTGGCCCGCTTCAAGCGGGCGCGGGGCTTCAACGTCCTGCATCCCATGGGCTGGGACGCCTTCGGCCTGCCTGCGGAGAACGCGGCGGCTGAGCGCGGCGTCGACCCCTCCGCCTGGACCTATCAGAACATCGACGCCATGCGCGCCGAGCTGCAGCGCCTGGGGCTGTCGATAGACTGGTCGCGGGAGTTCGCCACCTGCGACCCCGAATATTACGGCCGCCAGCAAGCCCTGTTCCTGCGCCTGTGGAAGCGCGGCCTGGTCTACCGCAAGGAGGGCCTGGTCAACTGGGACCCGGTGGACATGACCGTGCTGGCCAACGAGCAGGTCATCGACGGGCGCGGCTGGCGCTCCGGCGCCCCGGTGGAGCGGCGCAAGCTGAACCAGTGGTTCATGCGCATCACCCAATACGCCGACGACCTGCTGGAGGGCCTGAAGACCCTGGATCGCTGGCCCGAGAAGGTGCGGCTGATGCAGGAGAACTGGATCGGCAAGTCCCGCGGCCTGCGGATGAACTGGACCTTCGCCGGCGCCGCGCCGGACGGTATGGAAGCTGGACTGTCGGTCTACACCACCCGGCCCGACACCCTGTTCGGCGCCAGCTTCATGGCCATCGCCCCGGAGCATCCCCTGGCCGAGCGCCTGGCCGCCGCCGACCCGAAGGTCGCCGCCTTCATCGCCGTGTGCCGTAAGGGCGGGACCTCGGAGGCGGAGATCGAGTCGGCCGAGAAGCTGGGCTTCGATACCGGCCTGCGAGTCGTTCATCCCTTTGATTCCAGCTGGGAAATCCCCGTCTGGATCGCCAACTTCGTGCTCATGGACTATGGCACGGGCGCGATCTTCGGCTGTCCGGCCCACGACCAGCGCGACCTGGACTTCGCCCGCAAATCCGCCCTGCCGGTCACGCCGGTGGTGCTGCCGCCGGACGGCGATCCGGCGGCTTTCGCGATTGAATCGGAGGCCTACGTCGGGCCGGGCCGGATTTATAATTCATCGTTCATGAATGGTATGGAGGTTGAGGCCGCCAAGGCCGCCGCCATCGGCCGCATCGAAGCCGCCGGGCGGGGCGAGGGCGCCACCGTCTATCGCCTGCGCGACTGGGGCGTGGCCCGCCAGCGGGGCTGGGGCGCACCGATCCCGGTGGTCCACTGCCCCGCCTGCGGCATCGTCGCCGTGCCCGAGGACCAGCTGCCGGTGCGCCTGCCCGCCGGCATGGACTTCAGCAAGCCCGGCAACGCCCTGGCGCGGCATCCGACCTGGAAGGAAACCACCTGTCCCGATTGCGGCGGCCCGGCCGAGCGCGAGACGGACACGCTGGACACCTTCGTCGATTCGTCCTGGTACTTCGCCCGCTTCGCCGACCCGCACGCGGCCGAGCCGATCGGACCGGCTGCCAAGCAATGGCTGCCGGTGGACCAGTACATCGGTGGCATCGAGCATGCCGTCCTGCACCTGCTCTACGCCCGCTTCATGACCCGCGCCCTGAAGGACGAGGGCCTTGTCGACGTGGCCGAGCCCTTCGCGGGCCTGTTCACCCAGGGCATGGTCACCCACGAAACCTATCGCCGGCAGAGCGGCGACTGGGTCGACCCGCGTGAGGTGGAGATCACGCTGGAGGGGGGCCTGCGGCGCGCCGTCATCGCCGAGACCGGCGAACAGCTGGTGATCGGCGACGTCGAGAAGATGTCCAAGTCCAAGCGCAACGTCGTCGCCCCCGCCGACATCGCCGATGCCTATGGCGTCGACGCCGCACGCCTGTTCGTCCTCTCCGACTCGCCGCCCGACCGCGACGTGCAGTGGACCAACGCCGGTGTCGAGGGCGCCTGGCGGCTGATCAACCGCGTCTGGGCCGAGTTCGACGCCGAAACGCCGGCCGCCGTGGGCGCTTCCGGCCCGGACGACGACGCCGCGGCGCTGGAGCTGCGGCGCTTCACCCACCGCGCCATCAAGGCGGTGGAAGGCGCTATCGAAGGCTTCCGATTCAACAGCGCCGTTGCGCGGTTCCATGAGTTCGCCGCCGCTCTGCGCGCCAACTCGGCGGAGGGCGCGGGACCGGCCGTGCTGGCGGCGCGCGGCGAGGCGCTGTCGGTGCTGGCCCGGCTGATCGCCCCCTATGCCCCGCACCTGGCGGAGGAATGCTGGCAGCGCCTGGGCCAGAGCGACCTGGTCGCCGCCGCGCCATGGCCGGTGTTCGACCCGGCCCTGACCGAGGACGACGAGAAAGTCCTGCCCGTCCAGATCAACGGCAAGCGCCGCGGCGAGGTCCGCGCCCCGGCCGGCGCCAGCGAGGCCGACGTGGAAAAGCTGGTGCTTTCCGATCCCGAGATTGCGCGCCGCCTGGAAGGCCTTACGATCCGCAAGGTGATCGTGGTCAAGGACCGGATCGTCAATCTGGTGGCGGGGTAGGTCGGGATTGATGGTCCGAGCGGGCGCGACGGCGGCCTCATTGTCCTTCTCCCCTTGCGGGAGAAGGTGGCCCTGCGAAGCAGGGTCGGATGAGGGGTCGACGAAGCGCCGGGGACTAGCATGGGGCAGGATAACCTTCGAGGTTTCCCGACCCCTCATCCGTCGGCTTCGCCGACACCTTCTCCCGCAAGGGGAGAAGGGTGTTTTGGAGACCGTCTGACCATGGCCAGTCTGCACCGCCTCACTGCCGCCTTCCTGGCGCTCGGCGCGGGCGCGATCCTGGGCGGTTGCGGGTTCACGCCGCTCTACGCCACGAAAGGCGTATCGCCGGGGCTGTCGTCGATTCAGGTGATCGCGCCGGAAGGCCGGGTCGGCTACCTGCTGCGCGAGGACCTCGACGACGAGCTGGCGCACGACAAGGATGCGCCGCCGGCCTATCGCCTGGCGCTGGTGGTCAGCCAGACCCGGGACCCGCGCGGCCTGCGCCAGGACAACACCGCCCAGCGTTATGAGGTGGGCGTGACGGTCAGGTACACCCTGACCGACGCGGCCTCCGGCAAGGTGGCGCTGACCGGCCAGGTGACCAGCGAGGTCAGCTACGACGCCGCCGACCAGCCTTACGCGGGCATCGCCGCGGGCCAGGACACCCAGCGGCGCGCCGCCGCCGACGCCGCCCGCCGCATCCGGCTGGCGCTTTCCGTCTGGCTCGCCAAGCGAGACGCGGGCGCCTAGAGCGGGATGAGGAAAAGTGGATACCGGTTTTCCGCCCGCATCCCGCTCTAAATGCTTAGAGTCGATCACGTTACTTGGCTTTGGACTGATTCAGTCCAAAGCCAACGTGATCTAGGAGGCGCGGCCGGATGATCCTGAGCCGCCGTCCCGACATTGAGCGCTTCCTGAAGACGCCGGACCCGGCGATCCGCGTCGCGGTGGTCTATGGCCGCGACATCGGCGTGGTGCGCGAGCGCGCCCAGGCCCTGGCCCAGGTGGTGACGGCGCGGCCGGACGACCCCTTCGACTGCGCCCTGCTCACCGAGACCGATGTTGACGGCGCGCCGGGCAAGCTGGAGGGTGAGCTGCAAGCGATCTCCATGATGGGTGGGCGGCGGCTGGTACGCCTGCGCCTGTCCGGAGACAAGGTCGCCGTCGACCGCGCGGCGGCCGAAGCGCTGACCGCCCACGCGGCCGGCGAGCTCAATCCCGACGCCTTCTTCCTGATCGAGGCCGGCGCCCTGGGACGGGATTCCCAGGTCCGCAAGGTGGGCGAGAAGGCGGCGGGCTGCGTTGTCATCCCCTGCTACGAGGACGAGCCGGGCGACCTGGCGCGCCTGACCCGCGAAGCCCTTACTGCCGACAAGGTCGGGATCGAGGCCGAGGCCCTGGACCTGTTCGTGTCCCGCCTTCCGCGGGAGCGGGGCGTTGCCCGCAGCGAGATCGAACGGCTGGCGCTCTATCTTGGCCCCGGCTCCGGCCGGGTGGCCAAGGCCGCCGACCTGGAGGATTTCTTGGGCGTCGAGCCCGAGGCCTCGCTTCTGGACGCCGCCCAGGACGCCTTCGGCGGCCGGTTGGGCGCCGCCCACGCCGGCCTTCGCCGCGCCGCCCAGGAAGGGGAGGCCGGCCCTGCCGCCGTGCGGGCCATGAGCCTGCACCTGGCCAAGCTGCGACGCACCCTGACCCTGCACCAGGCCGGCGCCGGCCTACAGGAGGCCGCCAAGGCGTCCGGCGTGTTCTGGAAGGCGGAGCGCGAGTTCCTGCGCCAGGCGCGTAGCTGGTCGCTCAAGGACCTCGACACCGTGCAGGGCGACGTCCTGGCCGCGGACCTGGCCTGCAAACAGACCGGCAGTCCCGATCGCCTGATCGCCGAACGCCTGGCGCTGACGATCGCGGGGCGGGCGCGGCGGCTGGGGCTTTAGCCTCGCCCCCGCGTGCAGGGACAGGGCTAAGCTAGGCCCCCGGCGCCGCGCGCGTCAGGCGACGGCAGAGGTCGTCCAGTTGTTCCAGAGTGGCGTACTTGATGCGCAGTTCGCCGGCGCCGCCGTTGTCGCGCACTTCCACCTCCAGGCCCAGAACCTCGGCCAGGTCGTCTTCCAGGGCGCGGGTGTCGGCGTCCTTGACCTTGGCGCGGCGAGGGGCGGGGGCCTTGCCGGGGGTCGCCGCGTCACTGGCCTTGCGGGCCAGCGCTTCGGTTTGGCGCACATTCAGGCCGCGATCGACGATCTGCCTGGCGAGATCCTCAGCCTCGTCGATGTCCAGCAAGGCGCGGGCGTGGCCGGCGGTGAGGCGGCCGGCCTCCAGGTGCTCGAGCACCGGCGGGGGCAGGCGGAGCAGGCGCATGGTGTTGGCCACATGGCTGCGGCTCTTACCGACCATCTTGCCGATGGTCTCCTGAGTGCGGGAGAACCGCTGGGCCATGGCCTGGTAGGCCTGGGCCTCTTCCAGGGCGTTGAGATCCGCGCGCTGGACGTTCTCGATCAGGGCAATCTCCATCACCTCCAGGTCGTTCAGCTCCCGCACCAGGACCGGCACGGTGTGCAGTCCGGCCAGCTGGGCGGCGCGCCAACGGCGTTCACCGGCCACGATCTGATACTCGCCGGGCGGCTCTTCCAGCGGGCGGACCAGGATCGGCTGGATGACGCCTTTTTCGCGCACCGAGGCGGCCAGCTCGTCCAGCTCCGCCTGGCCGAAGGTGCGCCGGGGCTGATCGGGGTTGCGGCGGATCAGCTCGATCGGCACGTCCAAGGCGCCGGAGGCGGCGCGCGCCCCGGGAGCCGCGGGGACAGGCGCGGACTCCACTTCGTCGAGCAAGGCGGACAGCCCGCGTCCCAGTCCCCGGCGGCTCTCGGCCATGCGTTCGTCTCCAGATGGGTTAGACGGCGGCCGCGCGTTCGGTGCGCTCGCGGCCGACCAGTTCGCGGGCAAGCTTCAGATAGGCCTGGCTGCCCGCGCATTTCAGGTCGTAGATCAGGGCCGGCTTGCCGAACGACGGCGCCTCGGAAACCCTTACATTCCTTGGGATAATCGTGTCGTACACCTTGTCGCCAAAGTGCTGGCGCACGTCGCGCGCCACCTGGGCCGAGAGGCTGTTGCGCCGGTCGTACATGGTCAGGACCACGCCCTGGATCTGCAGCGCCGGGTTGAGGCTGCCGCGCACCAGCTCGACGGTGCGCATGAGCTGGGTGAGGCCCTCCAGGGCGAAGAACTCGCACTGCATCGGCACCAGCACCGCGTCGGCGGCGGTCATGGCGTTGATCGTCAACACGTTGAGTGACGGCGGGCAGTCGATCAGGACATAGCTGTAGCTGCGTTCGGCCCGCACCGCCGCCAGGGCGTCCTTGAGCTTGAACGACCGGCGCGGCACCTGCCCCAGTTCCAGCTCCACGCCTGACAGATCCGGCTCCGAAGGCAGAAGCTTGAGACCCGGCAGGTCGGTCTGCACCGCCGCCTCAGACACCGGCACGCCGTCCATGAGCACGTCGTAGAGGGTCTTCTTGCGCATGTGCCTGGGCACGCCCAGGCCCGTGGAGGCGTTGCCCTGTGGGTCGGCGTCGATCAGCAGCACGCTCTCGCCGACCGCGGCCAGGGCGGCGCAGATGTTGATGGCCGTGGTGGTCTTGCCGACGCCGCCCTTCTGATTGGCGACGGCGAGCACACGCAGGGGTTTCGTCGCCTTAGGCACGGGAGAGCCTTTCTATGGAGAGGACGCGCCCCCTAGGATCGCTCAGGCTAGGCTTGACGTCGACGTCAAAGCGCCATGCGGCGCGAGCTTCCGCGATTTCCGCCTCTGCGTCCTGGCCTTTTAGGAAAAGCCCCTTGGCGCCCTTGGCGAAATAGGGGGCGGCGAAGGCCAGCAGGCGGGTGAGGGGGGCCACAGCGCGGGCGGTGACGGTGTCGACCTTGAGTTTGGTTTCCTCGGCGCGGGCGTTGCAGATGTCGGCGGGGAGGTTGAGCTGCGTTGCGACCTCGGAGAGAAAGCGGCAGCGTTTGGCCATGCTTTCCACCAGGTGGACGTGCGCGCCGGCGCGGCCCTTGAGCATCACCGCCAGGACCAGGCCGGGGAAGCCGGCGCCGGCGCCAAGGTCGGCCCAGGTGAGGGCGTCGGGCGCGAACCGGAGAAGCTGGGCGCTGTCCCAGACGTGGCGGGACCAGAAGCTGTCGAGCGTCGAGGCGCCGACCAGGTTCATGCGCCCGTTCCAGTCGCGGAGGATCTCGTGGAACCGCTCCAGGTCGGCGAGCTGCGCCGCCGTGGCTCCGCTGAGTGCGGCGAAGCCGGCGGCGCCCAGCGCCGCATGGGGGGCAGGGGGGTCAAGCAGCGCGGGCGCGGCGGACATGGGCGAGCAGGGCAGTGAGGGCGCCGGGGGTGACGCCCTCGATGCGGGCGGCCTGCCCGAGGGTCGCGGGTCGGACGGCGGCCAGCTTCTCCTTGACCTCGTTCGACAGGCCGCCAAGCGCGGCGTAGTCGAGGTCGGCGGGGAGGAGGAGGGCTTCGTCGCGGCGGAAGAGTTCGACGTCGGCGTCCTGGCGGTCCAGGTAGCCGTGGTAGGCCGCGTCGATTTCGAGCTGTTCCCTCGCGAACGCGGGCCAAGCCTCAAGTTCCGGCCAAACCTTTGAAAGCGCTGGGAAATCTATGTCGGGATAGGCCAAAAGCTCGGTAACGTTGCGCCTCTGTCCGTTCGCGCCGACCTTCAGCCCGGCGCGGGCGGCCTCCGTGGGCGTGAGAGCCAATTTTGCGGCCCTGTCGCGGACCTCAAAAAGCACCTTGGCCTTGCTATTGTAGAGCGCCGCGCGGGCAGGTTGAACGCAACCCAGATCGATCCCGCGGGCGGTCAGGCGCTGGTCGGCGTTGTCCGCGCGGAGCCGCAGCCGGAACTCGGCCCGGCTGGTGAACATCCGATAGGGCTCGGTGACCCCGCGGGTGACCAGGTCGTCGATCATCACCCCGATGTAGGCCTCATCGCGGGCGAAGCTGGCGGGCTCGTCGCCCGACGACGAGCGGGCGGCGTTGAGGCCGGCGACAAGGCCCTGGGCCGCGGCTTCTTCGTAACCGGTGGTGCCGTTGATCTGGCCGGCGAGGTAGAGGCCGGGCAGACGTTTGACCTGAAGGGCCGGGTCGAGCTCGCGGGGGTCGACGTAGTCGTACTCGATGGCGTAGCCGTAGCGGAACACCGCCACCTGCTCGAGGCCCGGGATGGTGCGCAGGAAGAGGTCCTGGGTCTCTTCGGACACCGAGGTGGAGATGCCGTTGGGATAGACGGTGGGATCGTCCAGGCCCTCGGGCTCCAGGAAGATCTGGTGGCTGTCGCGATCGGCGAAGCGGACCACCTTGTCCTCGATGGACGGGCAATAGCGCGGCCCGACGCCGGTGACCTTTCCGCCATAGACCGCGGATTCCCCAAGACGTTCGGCGATGATCCTGTGGGTCGCCGCCGTGGTGTAGGTGACGCCGCACTGGACTTGCGGCGTGGTGATCGCTTCGGTGAGAAAGGAGAAGGGGGTCGGCGGCTCGTCGCCGGCCTGCATCTCCAGGCCGGACCAGTCGATGGTGCGGCCGTCCAGCCGGGCGGGGGTGCCGGTCTTCAGCCGACCCATCTTCAGGCCTGAGGCGTATAGCCGGTCCGACAGGCCGATGGCCGGGGCGTCACCGACACGGCCGGCGGGGATGCGGTCGTCGCCGCGATGGATCACGCCCTTGAGGAAGGTGCCGGTGGTCAGGACCACAGCGGCGGCGCGGTAGGCCTCGCCCGTGGCGCCGACCACGCCTACGACGCGGCCACCCTCGACGATCAGGTCTTCCACCGCCTCCGCGCGCAGAGTCAGGCCCGCCTGGTCATCGAGGGCGGCGCGCATGGCCTTGCGATAGAGGGCCCGGTCGATCTGCGCCCGCGGCCCGCGTACGGCCGGGCCCTTGGAGCGGTTGAGCAGTCGGAACTGGATGCCCGCCTGGTCGGCCAGGCGGCCCATCAGCCCGTCCAGGGCGTCGATCTCACGCACCAGATGTCCCTTGCCGAGGCCGCCGATAGCCGGGTTGCAGGACATCTCGCCCAGGGTCTCGAGCTTGTGGGTCAGCAGCAGGGT